>Ga0210387_10000245_pt1 | contig 39317 bp, 36 predicted proteins | sample IncBWC7OmetaG_FD_160108 | JGI IMG/M metagenome (GOLD analysis project Ga0210387, IMG submission 160108) | Forest soil microbial communities from Barre Woods Harvard Forest LTER site, Petersham, Massachusetts, United States - Inc-BW-C-7-O ... | reverse complement strand
CTCTGAAAGCCAGCGATTACGGCAACGGCAGTTCCGACGCTTCCAGTGCTATTAATTCCGCTTTATCCAGCTGTCCCGATAATCAGGTGGTGATGCTCTCCAGCGGCAAGTTCAAGATCTCCAGCACTATCACCATACCCTCCAATGTCGTCTTACGCGGCGCTGGGCCAAGCGATACCATTTTAGATCAACAGTTGAGCGGCTTGGCGCTGGTCCGTTTCGGCACTTTCAATGTCCCGGATATCAAGAAATCCCAGCCGATTGCCAGCGGCTCTAGCAGCGGGTCGACCAGCCTTTCATTCATGACCTCCGGGGTGAAAGTGGGCGACCTGATCCTGGTCACCGAAACCAATGACGCGTCTTATGTCACGATGACCGGGAACGAGGGCGACTGCACATGGTGCGATGGCGGCCTGGGCTGGAACGGGACCCGGCTGGCTGGGCAGATTGTTCAGGTGGCCTCTGTCGCAAGTGACAAGGCTACTGTGTCGCCCGGGATGTACAAAACCTATGCCAACGCGCCCTTAGCCACTCCGTTCACCCCCGGCTGTATCAACGCAGGCCTGGAGGACCTCCAGCTTTTCATCAACAACAACAAGGTGACGACCAATATCAACATGGCCGGAACAGCAGGCTGCTGGGTGAGAAACGTCGAGGGCAACTTTGCCGGAGGCGACCATCTGCAAGCTCATTGGAGCTACCGGGGTGAGATCCGGCACTGCTATTTCCATGACGGCTGGCAGCATACTCCCGGGCAAACCGACGACGACGTTTTCATCGTCGATAAGACTTCCGGCTTTCTGGTGATCGACAATATCCTGATCCGGCTGCACGTCTCGATCATGCTCAACTGGGGTGCGGCTGGAAATGTCATTGCCTACAATTTCGGGCAAGGCAATTTCGACCAGAACTCCTCCAATGCTCTTTACCCCTATATCAGCTTCCACGGGGCGCACCCGGCCTTTAATCTGGTGGAGGGTAACATTGGGCAGCAATTCTACCCGGACGCCACCTGGGGCTCTGGGAGCAATACCACGATCTTGCGCAACTGGATGAAGGGGACCACCCAGATCCAGAATCCGCTTTCTGGCCGGGGCGCACCGAGCGGCACCCCATGGTGGGCCTGCCAAGCGACCCGTGCCTATCAATTGGGGTTCCCGCAACGGTACAACCAGTTCTTAGCTAATCTGGTGGGCTCCCCGGATCTCTTGGCGGTCACCAAATACAATGACGGGAAGAACGTTCTACCCTTCACTGAAAAGGTGGTGGCCCCGCAGAATCGCAGCTATGACGCGATGAGTTACGGGTACACTTTCGGGTACGGCGGCCTCTCAGATAGTGGCTCCGGCAAAGGATCTGGGCCCGAAGCCTTCGACACCAGTGTAATCAAAAAGGATTACGTTTTCACTAAACCTGCGCCAGTCGGGATCAACGCCAGCGACATCCCGGTCAGCCTGATCTTTAGTTCCAAGCCAAGCTGGTTTGGTAATTGCCCATGGCCGCCTTTGGACGTCAGTAAACCGACAGAAGCCAAGGACACCAATATCCCGGCTGGATACCGGTTCGTGAACGGTAAAGATCCGGTGCCAGGACCCACGCCGAACCCGACTCCCACGGCTACTCCGACACCGGCACCAACTCCTACCCCCACACCAGTACCCACTCCTCCTCTACCCACCCCCACTCCAACTCCAGTCCCGACTCCTAACCCGACTCCGACCCCGGAACCCGGCACCGATCACTACAGCCAATGGCTGGATGAATTGGCTGACTGGATCAAGGAGCATCCGCCTGTCCCCGATAAGTAAAAAACACCCCAAAAAACAAAACCAATATGGCATTAGTTCACGTCTCCATCTGGTACTACAGCGGGCCTCCATCCGCTGGTGGTGCCCCCGGCACACCAACCCATCCAATTGCTCCTGGCGGCCCTCCAGTCGGTCCTGACCAAGGCTTACCCAAGCCTCCAGGACGGCCCGATCAAGGTCTACCAGGGCAACCAGGACATCCTGATCAAGGTCTACCGGGCCAACCCGGACATCCTGACCAAGGTTTGCCGCGTCCTCCAGGGCGGCCCGATCAAGGTCTACCGCGCCCTCCAGGGCGACCGTCGCATCCGATTGCCCGTCCCCCAGGTTCAGTAGCGCCTCCAATTCAATTGCCGCCGGAAATCTGGCCACCGATTCTTATTCCTCCACATCCCGACCAGGGATTGCCAAGCCGACCGGCGCGGCCTGATCAAGGATTGCCGCCCTATCCAGATCAAGGGTTGCCGCCAGAAGGCGGCGGTGAAGCTCCCGATCAAGGCTTGCCGGAAGAGCCAGCCACGCCGGATCAAGGTTTGCCGCCAGTGCCTCCGACAACCCCCGATCAGGGATTGCCTCCGACAGAAGCACAGCCGAAGCCGGTGTAAGACAAATCTCCGCAGTAGCAACGCAGCGCATAGAAGGCACCGGGGTTTCGCTTCCCCGGTGCCTTTCTTATTGGCATAAGCAATACGAGGGAGTATACGGACAGACAAGCGTCTCCGCATTCACTCCCATGAAATCCATTCCCGCATTCTCGAAGAAAACGACTGGTGGCGGCATTGTCACTGGCACCGGCAAGGAAAACAAGCAACGCGCCGGGTTTACTCCGCACGTCAAGTCGACCACTCTTCCCAAGCCCAAAGCGGTCAAGAATATGGCGGCTACCTATCCCGTAAAGAGCACTCTTTCCCGGACCATCGCGAAAGGTAATCCTGGTCATCCGGCAGCCAAGAGCGGTTCCGGCAAAGCAGCTAAGAGCGTCCCCGCATTCAGTAAGAAAAAGATCTGAAAGTGTCAGTCGAATTCGGCATCGTGACCTCGGTGGTCATGCCCGGTGGCTGGCATTATCAACAAAAGCTTTCTACCGGTCAAACGGTCAAGATCGAGGCATTTTCGTTTGAGGACCTTCTCTCAAACATGCTCACTTTCCGCCGCAATCACATGGATTTGTGCGGGGCGGAGAAAGCTAATATCCAAGCGGTACGCGTCGATCTGAAAGAGTACCTGTGCGCTCATTTCAAGCAGAATTGTGCGGACAGCTGGACGCCCTCGCCGGGAACTCCAGGAATCGGCAACCGCGCCGATTACCAGCGTCCTATTGACCGGGCCGGGGCCTGGATAGCCGAGCTGGGCAATCACCGCGCCGAGAAAGTCGATTACGCCCTGGCCGGGTCACGAGCCCAGACTTGCGCCCAATGCCCTCAGAACGTCCGCTGGGCGAGCCCGTGTGCCCCGTGTAACGACAACATCCTGGTTAAGATTCAGCAGGCCAAGGGGAGCCTCTACACGCCCCTGGATCGGCGGCTCTTCATGTGCCGGATCTTCGGCCACATCAACGAGGTAGCCATCTGGCTCACCGACACCCATTCCAGCTCAGAACAACCACCCCCAGCGCCATGCTGGAAGGCTTGAAAATATGGCTAGCGATTCGATTGGAAATTCTTTCGGCGGCGAACAATTGGGCCGATTCAATACCCCAAAGTTCGGTGATGACGGCGAATCAACGGAGGTTATCAATAAGCCGATCACCAGTGCTCAACAGGCGTTTGAGGTGTTCACCCGGCTGATGCGCGACAATCAAGCTCGCGCTAACCGCAACAAGCTGGTCAGCGACAGCTACAACGGAGCAAGTCCCTTTGATCAGAAGAAGCTCGATAACGCGGAGCAAGGTTGGCGAGCTAACTTCTCGACCCTGGTCCTGGCCACGTTCGTGGACCGCGTCACTCCACGCTTAACGGACGCGGTCCACGGGATGAAATATCTGACAGCCAGTTCGCTCCCGGACAGTTTCACCGAGGCAACCAATAAAAGCCTGAAGTTCCGCGAGCGTACCACTGAACAGATCCGCTCCTGGAACGGCTGGATCGATCACGTGGAACAGGTAGCGACTGAAAACGTCCTCTACGGGTACACCGGAGCGGTGCAGCTCGATGCCTTTGAGTGGAGGCCGAAAACCTTCCGGCAGGAGGACATGCTTTTTGACGAACAAGCCCCCCAGTTGGCGGAAAAGCTCCCCTGCTTTGTGATCAAAGCTAACTATTACATCCACGAATGTTGCGCAATTATCGAGGATGACGAGACCGCTGAAGAGGCGGGGTACAATGTTAAGAATATCAAGGCGGCCATCGAGAAAGCCGCCCCCCCCTACGACTCGATGGTTTATAACCCGCGCCAGCTCAGTGATATGGTGCGGGAAGGAAACCTCTACTACAGTTTCCATCGATCCTCGAAAATGATCGAGACCGCCCACGTCTTTGTGAAGTGCTATGACAATACCGTTGACCACTGGTGGGTGAACCGGAACGGGAGTAAGCGGTCGAATAATCAGAGCAAATCTGAGCGACGAAATAAGCCGAAGCCGGGACCGGAATTTGACCCTACCGGGGATGAACCCAGACCAATGGAGGACGATCCGTATGAGCTGGCCTATTTTGAAGCGGTCTGCGAATCAATGGCCGATGCCATCACCCTCTTCAGCTTCCAGAGCGGCAACAACCGGCTCTTCGGTTCTAAGGGGATCGGGAGACTCTTGTACAACATCAGTCTGGCCACCGAAAAGGCGCGGATGTCGTTTATCGACGCGATGTATATCTCTGGCTTGTTAGTCGGGCAGGCCGAGGAATCCATCATCGGCAGGTTACAGCCGCATGTCAGGAGTCCCTTCATGATTGTCCCCGAGGGCTTTCAGCTGTTGATGCAACAGTTTAGGGTCGATGTTAATAACTGGCTGGGTCTGGATCAGAAGCTGACCAACCTCTCGGAAAACATTGCCGGAGCATTCCTGCCTAACCCCGATCAGGTCAGCAACAACGGACAGGTGGTGCAAACGGCAACCGCCAGCACCATCGATGCCGGGAAAGAGGAAGAGGTCCAGCAGGGGCTGCTCAGCAGATGGTGGATCCAGTTCGGTAAAGGGGTGGGTGCGATGCAGCGCCGGATCTATTCCAAGACCAATTTGCGAGCAGCCATGAAACAGCGCAAAGCCAAGCTGAAAGCGGCTGACAGCGGCAAAACGATGATCGCTAAAGACCTTTACAAGGTCATGATGGAGGTTGACCCGGACAGCGAAAAGCTGTTTGTGGCAGCCCCGGATCTGGGTCAAGCCGATGAGGTCTCTGTCGACACCATCCTGGCTCTGCTGGATGACGGGCTCTCGATCCAGGAGATCATTGTTGCGGCTCACTCACCGGCCACCGAAGTCAGTGATGACACCGGGCCCGATAGCGACATGAAATTCACAATGTTTTATCAGCTTTCAAAAGGAAGTGCGAATTTTGATCAAGCCAAGGTGGACGAGATGGCCGGGAACCGCCTCCTGGGGTTCAAGACCTGCAAGGAGCTGTTTATCCCCCAACCCGGTCAAACTACAGATATTGAGGCCCAACGCGCCCAGCAGATGGAGTGGGCGACGATGTTGGGTAGTGGGATCGGCGTTCAAGTTAGTCAGCGTGACCCTCATATGCAGCATTTCAGTACGATTGTACCGGCTGTCGCGGACCATCTTAAAATCGCTAGTTCGATGCCGCCGGTCCAAGTTCCTAAAGACCTCCTCAACGCCTGCAAGCTGGGGGCAACGCATGCCGAGGCACACATCCAAGCGATGATGCAGGGCGGGGCTAATAAACGACAGCTCAAACCCCAGATTTTGCAAATGAAGGACCTCGAAAAAATGCTGAACGAATTGGTTCAGAAAGTTCAACAGGCCGAGATGCAACAAGCCCAGATGCAGATGCTGGCGGCCCAGACCGGCGGAATGGCCGGAATGCCGGGTGGCCCCGGCGGCGGCCCTCCAGGCGGCCCGGGAGGGGCTCCAGGAGCGGCTCCTAAGCCAATGGGCCCGATGGGGATTCCAATGGGCCACCCAGGCGCACAGCCGCCTCCAGGGCTTAATGGTAACGGCGCTGGTCCTGGTGGGCCACCTCCTCCTGGGTTAGGGATGATGGCTGGAGCTCAGACAGGAGGTGGCAGCCAATGAAGCCCCCTGGGATACCTTGGAGCCCCTCGGAAGCGGCCAGCGTGAACGAGTTCTTGAACACTCCAGTCGGACGCAAATGGCTGGGGGTGCTTCTGACCCGCAAGCCAGTGATCGACATTGCTGCTTCGATTGAAAAAGCGGCCATGAGCGGAGCGTTCGCTGCCGGGTACGAATCGATCTTTAACGAGATCGCGGCTACTCGCATCGGCCATTCGCTGCCCGAGAACGCTTCTATCAAGTCCATTGACCCAACAAAAGATTGACATGTTATGCCTGACGATGATCCCCCATTAAGCTCCACCGTCACCGAGACCGTGACTACTGACACGGGAGCCGATAAGGAAACGGCAGCCAGTCTCAACGCTCAATTTGAAGACTTCTGGAAGGATGAAGACGCCAAAACTGATGGCGCTCCAGAAGCTCCTGGTGCGGGTCAGGAGACGAAAGAAAAACCCGAGTCGCGCTCCAGGACGGAAACCAAACCCGAACCGAAAATTCCTGATTCGGAACATAAAGAGATCTCGGACGAAGATATCGACAAGTGGGGAGATCTGGAAGAAGACCCCCAAAATCCGCAGATCAAGAAGCAGTTCAGTGACATCAAGGCTCTCTGGCACCAAGACCGGGCCAGGGCCAAGGCCGAAGCCGAACGTGCCGCGAAGCTGGAACGCGAACTGGAAGAGACCAGGAAGAACGCCTGGACCCCCGAACAGAAAGCGGACTACGAACACGCGGCAGCGGTGCGCCGGAAGTTCGATTTCGCTAGTGATCCTGAATTTGTTCAACGATTTCATCAGCCGATCATCAACACCTTTCAAAGCCTCCTGGCTGAGACCGTAGAGGCGCTTCCTGACAGGGCTGCTGCTCAAGCCTGGGCTAAATACATCGCTGAGAATTACGCTCCTGACGCTCTGGACAAGAACTGGTGGAACCACAGCGTGATCGACAAGATCCCGGATGAAACCGACAAAGCGGCGGTGCGTCAGGGAGTAGCCAACCTGCTCAGGATGCAGAAGGAGCGCGACACTGAGATCAACCGGCGCAGCAACGACAAATCAAGCTACGACAATTGGATTAAGGAAAGGGACGAATCCCGCGCCCAGTACACTCAGAAAGAGGTGATGGCCGAGATCGGGATCCAGGAGCAAAAGATCAAGGAGATCTTACGAAAAGATCCGGCTGAAGCTAAGACCAAGGAAGAGCGGGAAGCTATCGAGAAACACAACGAGCGATTTGAGAAGCTCAACGGCCATTTCCAAGACACCATGAAAGACCTCTCCTTTAATGGCCCCAGGGCCATGGTCAGGGCTGCCGTGGAGGCGACCAGAGCCATGTATATCGAAGGTGAGTACAAGAAAATGGAAGATGAACTGAAGGCGACCAAAAAGGAACGGGACCAGCTCAGGAGCGAGCTGGATAAGATCGGTGGGGCGCGGCGGCGGATCAGCCACACCAGCGGGACACCACCGACCGCGAGCGGCAAGGACAATAGCAAGAACGGCACCGGGCTGAGTCTGCGCGATTTGGACGTGCGAAAGTCATTCGATTCGTTTGACTGGGGGGATGGCAGCAAATGATTAATATCGATGCGGCAGCCATGGAGGCGCGCTACGGAAGTAAGACCGGAGCGGCGGCGCAACCGGCTCCTATCCAGGACCTTTACGCGCCGGATGTGCGTCCAGAGCACAAAACAACCCCTAATAAACAGGCCCAGATTCCGCTGGGGACACCGGTGCCGGAAGGGACGGTGATCCGGCAGGTAGTAGGCCGTGGGATGGCGGTGGTGCCGCCTCAGACGCCAGAAACCAACGCTCCGGCCATGGCGGTGGTCCCGCCCACCGGCTCTGCCAGGACCAGCCTGGGCACCTACGTGGAAGTCAGTCAGACGATCAGTAATCCCTTAACTCCTCGACAAGAGCCGCAGCCGGTGGTCAATGAATTACCGAAAAAGCCGCTGGACCTCACTCAATTAATCTTGGACCACATGTTTGAGCTGGGTGGCGACAAGTCCGAAACCTGCCAGAAGTTCTACAACCGCAGTCAGCAGACCTTGAGGAACTGGATGCAGAATCCGGCCAATATCACCTTGGAAGCGGTCAACAGGTTCCTTAAACGAGCGCCGGAAATCAAAGATGACATCTTGGAGATTCTGGAGCCACATTTCGCGTATGACGGCCAGGACGGCACCTGGAGCCTGCCTAATCGCGGGAAACTGGACATGATGGTTTGTATGCCGATCCTGGGGGCACCCACCTTGCCCTTCATGTGGACGATGCTCTATCTCGCCAAAAAGTACGAGTGCGGCTTTGACGTCCAGGCTGATACCAGGATCGAGCGGAGCCGCAACATGCTGGCTAAACGATTCCTGCAAAGCGGCTGCAGCTGGAGTCTGTGGGTCGATTGCGATGTCGCGGCACCGATTGCCAATGGCAACTATTTCCGTTGGCTGACCGGCTCAGGTGCAATCTCCAACGAAGCTTGCGAGTTCGATGTGGTCAATCGGCTGTTGAGTCACAAGAAGCCCGTGGTTGGCGGTGTTTACGCCTCCCGCCGCTATCACGGAGGGCTCGTTATTCAGCCTGAGATCAAACCCCGGTCCCACGAAGACAAACTCTTGGCGAATCAAATTCGGCGCGGTCAGGGGCAAGGATTGGCTGCCGTCGAATGGCTAGGGTTCGGGTGCGCTCTGGTCCATCGGGAAGTGTTCCTCGAGGTCCAACGTAGATACCCGCAACTGGCCCCGCAAGAAGAACTCGCTCCCTGGCGCTTCTTCCACGTGGAACATGACGAGGGTGAAGATGAAGCCTTTTGCCAGCGAGTCCGCAGCTGTTCAATCCCGATCTGGTTAGATACCCAGCTGATCTGTGGGCACGTTGGGAACATGATGTTTTTACCCGAACACACGCTGAGTCAGATGGCTCTATGACCAGCATTTTTATCAAGGGCTGTAAGGAGCAGCTGCATTGGCTCTGTTACAACCTCCAGCTCTTGGAAAAGCACTGGCTGGATTGGGGCAAAACCGAGGTCATCGTCAAGCTCGACCCCGACTGCGAGGAGCCGATTCGCGAGTGGGGTGTTAAAGGAGTTCATTACATTTACGAAGCCCCATGGCCCGATGCGTATATGCACGCACTCTGGTCTAAGGCGATTGCCGACCGCTATTGCACCGGCGATCCGATCATGCTTTTGGATTGCGATACCTTCCTGATGCAGCCCTCTTCGCTGGGTAACTTCATGATGGAAAACAAGATCGCGCTCCAATATTTTCCATGGGAGATGGAACGGGACGCTGGACAGCAGCTGGCGCGAGTGCTCTGGCCCCGCGTATTCAGGGAATCCACCGGCCTGGACTTGCCCTGCGATTACATGGTCACCCGGCCATGGATCTTTTGGCGCTCAACCTATGCTGGAGCCAGGAGCCTGATAGAGAACCACAAGAATCTGCCTTTTGATCAAGCTGTCTATTCCGAGGTCCCGTTCGACTGGCGCAACTATCCCAATCATCCGTTTAAGTTCTGCGATTTAGAGGCGCTGGGCTACTACGCGGCTAATCACGAAACGGGCCGGTATTGGGTGGTTGATTACCGGGATCACATGCTTGGCGATGATCGCTTCATCGACATGTGGAGCCACACGCCTTGGACGCCTGCACTTCAAAAACGGCTTGATGAACAACTTCGAGGATAAAAATGACTGCCGAAGGATTGAACAAAATTTTCACTTACCACGCACCCAAAAAAGATCAGGCGCTACGGTATGAAAAGATCCGCAGGGCCGCGCTTCTGTTTGCTTGCGAGATTGTCGATTTAAGCCCCGAATCTAGCGAGCAGACTCAGGCACTGCACAAGATTCAGGAAGCTGTGATGTGGGCGAATGCCGGGATCGCGAGAAACGAGTAAATGATCGCACTCTGCCTCCAGACCTATCCTGGCGACACCCCGCAGGCAATGGATCTGGCCAAGCTCTTCTGTGAAGTCGAGCGGACAATGCGCGATACCGAATTTGTCCTGGTCTACCGCAAAGATTGCGATATCCGGCTGCCGAAATTCTTCGAGGAATTAGCCAAGATGCGCTTTACCCGCGCATACGCCAGGATGGCGCGTAACCATGATGTGGGCTGGCCTGGAGGCTCCAATATGCTGGCGGCTAGCGCCTTTATGGAAATGAGCCTGTTGCGCCAGCAGGGACTGATTAAAAGCGACGGGTTCCTGCTCTGCGAACCCGACGTGATTCCCCTGACCCGCGACTGGATCGACCGGCTAAGCGCCGAATGGGAGCTCACCAAAGCCGCCGGTAAGGAAGCGTTCGGCCACTGGGGGCCTCCCGAGGTTCACATGAACGGCAACGCGGTTTTCTCGATCACTTTCTACGACCGGCACCCTAATCTGATGATCGGATCGGCAGCTCAAGGCTGGGATTACTTTTACCGGGAACATTACATCGCCCTTTCGCGGGATTCCGATCTGATCCTCTCGCATTGGAACCGGCACGGCCTGACTCAAGCGGAGTGGACGGAACTCAGCAAAAACGGGGTGGTTCCAGCCCTTTTTCATGGCGTAAAAACCGAAGATGGCCGAGTCCTCGCAAGGGCCAATTTGCTTGCACAAGTGCCTTAAAATCAACGTTTTTTTCGGCATTATGCGGCTAGCGCAACGCTAGGATAAGTATGATATGTCATACGTAGGACTGGGTTGCTTCTGTTGGTTACTGGGAATTGCGATGACTCTCGTTTATCTGCGAATGTCTCAGGATGATGACGATCACTAATTTTTTCTTGCGGCCTGAAATGCAACCGATGTAGTCTCATCACGCAGATCGGATTCCAGCCTGCTTGATTGCTGGTCCAAGCCCCGCCACCGGGGGTCACCACGGGTGTTTGTCTCCCAAACATAAACCCGCATAAGCTCTGCCCGTAGCACCCCCACGGGCGTAAGGATTCAAGCACTATTGGTGACTGCATTGTAACGCCTGTACAGGCGACAGATTTCGCTAACAGAGATAACAACCGTCTCGTGGGACAGATCACCACGACGATAATGCGCAGGGCCCCATTCAACGATTCTTTGGATGGCGGTGTATTCGAGAACGCCATCAGTGATCAACAACGTAACGTGGTCGTTGAGCGTCCTATTCTTGGGCAATCCTTGGTATTGCCAGAGTACATCAACGATACGGATAGTTGCGGAACATTCGGGCAAATCGCTTCCGTGGGGACAACTGAATACATCACAAGACTTGGCACGCTTCGTGGACGCGGTCCAAAGGTCTGTATTAAACAAATGCGTTCCGCATTTCAGAACAGCTACGTCGCAGTGCAAGATAGTTTGCAGAAACAACTGCTGTATCTGGCCAACTGCGATGTGCGTTCACAGCTCTTCCTGCATTCCGGCGTAAAGGTTAAGATTAACCAGGGCAGAACTTTTGAGCAGATGGTCAATGGTGATGTGCAGATGATTGACGTTCCAGTGAACGACAGCACCCCGCCAGACGCCAACCTCACTTTTTCGTTTCTGCAATACCTCCTGGTCTTCGCGCATGAGACGCTCTTGTGTGAATCCTTCGAGTCGGAGAAAGGCGCGGTGGCCAAGTTCATCGGTTCCCAGAACCAGCTGAACGTTTTCCGAGATGAATTGAACGTTCACCAGGATTTGCAATATCTCACAACAGGAAAATATCAAGTTGGGGAAGAGTCCATAACCGGCTACTCCTGGGAAGGGCCTTATAGGGGAATTGCATTTGGTATAGATCAACAGCCTTTGCGTTTCAACGCGTTCACGGTGCTGAACGGCCAGCTGATCCCGCAATTCATCGAGCCTGAGATCGCAGTCGCGGTCACTACCGGCTTCGGAGCCAGGACTAACCCAGCATGGCTCTACGCTCAGTACGAGGTGGGTTTCCTGCTGTTCGCTAACTCCTTCCGCAGGCTGGTGCCCGAGCAATACCTGGGCGTTGGCGACTGGAAATTCCCGGCTCAGTACGCTCAGGGAGAGCTGGAATTTACGGTTATCAGAGATAATGATTGCAATACTTACGGCGATTACGGTTATCATATTTATCAAATGATAAGAGCGTACCGCCCTGAGCGACCCCACGCCGTTATCCCCGTGATGTACAAGAGGTGCAACCCCACCTTCAATTTTCTCACGTGTCCCTCATATCCTGGGTCTGCGTCTGGGTATTCCATGTAACCCCTCTGGGGCCTCTAAATAGAGGCCCCTTCTCTCTTTCCACCGGGAGGGGCCGATGCTTTTGCGCACCGATTCAACTCAAAGGAGATGCCGCTAACCAAAGTGATCGCTTGAGTGTCGGTCCCCTCATTTTTCTTTATGCCGAACAAACTCACCCAGATCGATTCGGTCGCTGGCGTCTCGATCTACTCAGTCGGTGGCGAACCCATCGATGCCAGCCAAAAGTCCTGGGTGTTCAAGGCCGGGGCAATGGTCAACGCAGACGGCTCACCCAACTGCTATGGGCCGGATAATTCAGGGATCGATTATACGGCCAATGGGGGCACCCCAGGGAAGAACTGGTGGGGCGGCCCTACGGACTCCAAGGGAATGCCGGTCATCCAGAAAATTTACGAACCCTCGCCAGGAATGTACGTGGGCGGCACCAGCCTGATCAACCCGACTTTCAAGGAGTCCAGCCAGTACCGCTATATGGACTCAGAATCGATTCCCTTTTTCGTGATGCCTGGGACCCATTACACCGGAGCTAAACCGGGCGATTGCGGCCTCGTTTTAAACCTCGCCACCGGCGACAACTGCTACGGGATTTTTGCGGATGTCGGGCCGAAGGATAAGATCGGAGAGATCTCGATCCGTATGGCCGAAGCCCTGAAAATCAACCCGGATCCCAAGAAGGGCGGCACCAGCTCTAAGCAGATCGTCTACCTGCTATTTCCTGGCAGTATCGGCAAATGGGTTCCACCGGATATCTGGTGGGATACCGCGAATACATTCACCAAGGCGTGGGGAGGATTATCCCGCCTCAAAGAGATAGCCAACTCGATATGAGTAAAATCGACCTCGGCAAGAAGTGGGACGACCATATTGCACCGCTTGAATCGGTCATGAAGGAGACCCATTATCCGACCCTGCACCTCGATGATATCGAAGATAAGAGGCTGGCCGAGATGCCCGATACAGGGACTCTGGTGATCCATTACAAGATTCGTAACCGGACACACAGTGAGCGCAAAGAAAAGGAAGGCAAAAAGCATTCCTGCTCTGTCACGATGGATGTCACGCACGTTGATCCGCCACCGGCTAAACCCAAGAAGAAGGACGCTGATGGTGGCGCTCGCAAAGCCTTCTCCGAATACTGGAAGGACAAATAAATATGCCTGACAAAAAGAAGAACTGGATCGCCGGAGCGATCAAGAAGCCCGGAGCTCTCCATCAAGAAATTGGGCGCGGCAGCTAACAAAGGCGGCAAAGTGGGGCAACGCGCACGGCTAGCGAAAACCCTGAAGAAGATGAAATGAGCGACGAAGCAGATGAGATCATGGACCTCTTGAAGAAAGAGGGATACGAGGTTGCTGACCTGACTGGGAAAGGTCCACTGGAGCCGCTCGTCGATATCAAGGAAGCGATTAAGGACGCTCCATTTCACTGGCCATGACTGTTCGCCCTCCAACCACTGCCAAACTTCCGCCGATTCCGGTTCTGCTGGGATCTTGTGGCCCAATAGCAGTTGCGCGGCGTGTAGTTGCCGTTGTTGTTGCGTCTTTCCAGCATCATTTTCCGATCTGGTCGCAGTCCCATATCTCGCACAAAAGAGGGAAAGGAATTACGCCATTGCTTACACACCTTGATTCCCCGACCTCCGTAGTCACAGTAGTATCGATTCTTCGGATTCTCACAGCGACTGATCATTGCGCACCAAGCATTGTACTCAATGGTCCTACTCCCCCCGTGTGTGATGCATCTCGTAAGAATCAGTTCTCGGCTAAGACACCCGCAAGACTGGGAGCCTTTATTGCGCAATCTCGTTTGGTAAACTGTTTTCTCTCTCCCGCAGTCGCATTTGCACAACCATCTCCTCATATATCCACGGGGCTCCGCTTCGCTGACCACGACGAGCCTTCCGAATCTCTGGCCACTCAAGTTCATTCGCATAGCCAGAATTGTATCACAGGTTATCGGAGGGTAGCCATATTATAATTGTTAGCGATGTCTTAGGTCAAGTGGGAAGAGTGTTAGGCACTTGCGATAACGATTACGTTTTCGACGTCTTAACCAGAGCTGTCGAACTGCTCGCCAACAAGCCCACCAAGACAGGAGTACTCTGGGACCCTCTCCTGATTTACATCGATATTCCAGTCGTTGACGGCTTCTACGTCTGCCTGCCGCCGCACGTGGAAAAGCCCCTGAAAATCAATATCAATAAGAGCCCCAGCTTCTCCAGAAACCAGTTCTTCGAGTTCAGCCTGAACGGTCCTGGCTCCATCGATCCCGAGGCCGGTTACCAGTGGCAGGATCGCGGCTGGAAGGCTCTCCAGAAGCCATGGCCCCTCTCCGGCAATCAGTTCATTCTGATGTCGACCGATGCCAACGACACCAATACGGTGGTCAAGCTCAACACCATTAACCAGGATGGCACCACCAGCTGGATTGACGCGATCATCGGTTACCCCGGCCCAAAGATCTGGGGAGTGCTCGAGGCCAGTAAACCCGTCACTTTAGGCAGCCTTCAGCTTTATGCCGCGCCCTTCGTCATCGAAACTGCACTCGTCGCCACTTGGGCCCCGGAAGTCCTCTACCCGCAATTTGAGTGGCTCAAGCTCAGCCAAACCGGGGTCAGCTGCAAAATCCTCGCACGCCGCCGCACCTACCGGCTCACCCAGCCAACGGACGTCATCCCGCTCTCAAACCGGCAAGCCATCATCACCAGCTGCATCGCCATCAAAGCCTACGACACCCTCAACTGGGATGACGGAGCCACCGCCGAACAAAACGCCCTCCGGTTCCTGGATGAAGATCAAGCTGCGAGAAACCTCTTCCAGAGGGTCTCCCAGGCTGCCGAAACCTCTCCAACGCTTAATCTCTCGATCAACACCCGGGACGCTATCATCGTAGCGGACCTTTACGACGCGGCCTGCGACATCTTCGGCCCGATTGGCCAGCAAAAAGTCTTCGACCGGATGACCGAAGCGGTGGAGCTGTTGGCGAACTATTCCAACTGGGATCCCTTGATCGGTTACGTCGACATCCAGACCTGGGATAGCTTCTACGTAACACTCCCGCAATATGTAGATCAAGTTCTGGCGATCAATGTCAATAAGTCTCGCGGCATCTTCAGAAACCAATGGCACGAGTTTCATCTCAACGGGCTTGGCCAGGACAACGACAATGTCGATGTGGTGGGCAGTAACCGGCCCTGCGGAGGTTGGGAAGAGATAGGTGAGATGCCCTGCGCTTTCCCCCTTTTAAGTCCCTCCTATCTGGTCGCGGCACCTGTCAGTCCGGTCGATAACGGAACTTCGGTTCGGGTCTACGGAATCGATCAAAACGATCTGCCGATCTACTCCAAAGACGGCAATCTAGGTGCAATAATAACTTGTGAACAAGGCTCTTTCGATATCTCCGATCAGCAGCTGCCGTTTAAGCGCATCGACCGGATTTTAATCGGCGCGCCGCAATCCTTTCTCCAGCTCTTTGCGACAGACGGCACCCAGTACCTGCAATCCTTGGGCACCTTCTGGCCCAACATTTCAGAGCCTCGATTCCGCATCATCAAGATCGGGCAACAGGCGGTTACGGTACGCCTCCGGTACAAGAAGCGGCTGGTCAAGATCACCAGCCTGACTGATCCCATCCACATGCGGAGCCGGAGCGCGATGCTCAACGCGATGCGCTCGATCCAGACCGCGATCAGCGATCCGAACTCCGCGCAATTCTTACTCGAAGCCGCCAAAGACCTCCTGAACAAGGAATGGCGCGCCACTCATCCGCAAGAACAAATGGGGATCCAAGTGGACCCTGATACCTGGGGGTCAAGCTTCGTTTCGATGCCATGAGCGCCCAGCAATATCAGTTCGTAATTGACGGACAGTACGTGGGCGGCGTGGATTCACTCCTCTATCCCACGGACCTCCTCCAGGGCACCTACGCCTGGGGTGTAAACGGAGTTAATCGCGGTGGGGTATTCCAGACCCGGCCAGCCAAACGCCGGGTCACCAGCTTCTGCGGTCGCAACGCCCAAGGCGCTTACTGGGTGCGGACGATGGACGACCGCAACTACAAGCTGATCGCTATCGATGGCAACGTTTACTGGGCTCCTTATCCGTTCAAGGTCTGGACCCAGATGGAGGGGGTTAACTTCCTCGCGGATGCGCCCAGGATCTACTTCGCCAACTGCGAGCAGGCCATCATCTACGATTCCAGTAACAATATCCAGCTCTTGCCGAACCCCAAGAACATCGTCCTGATGCAGGATGGGACCTCGACCCCTTGTTACTGGGACACCAGCGATTTCAGCAGCGGCTTAGCGGATCTGTCGTATGTCACCGGCAATCCGGCTAGCCCCATTCCGGTTGGCACGGTGATGCTCTGGCAAGACAACCGGCTTTGGGTGGTGGTTGGCAACTTAGTCTTCGCCTCTGATTTACTCTATCCTCAGTCCTTCACCGAAAATACCTATCTGGCGGAAGCCAGCGGGTTTCGGTTCCCCAGGCCGGTGGCGCAGATGGTGCCATCTCCGGTCCAAGGGATTTTGGTGGCCACGCAATCCAGTTTGCACTCGCTCCAGAGCTTTATTCAGGATCGGACGACGTGGTCGACCACCCCGAATTTCCAAGCCGACGTCAACTTGGAAATCGGGTTTATCGCCCCCTGGTGTTACGCTTATCTGCACGGGATGCTCTGGTTTTTGACGGCCCGGGGAGTCATCTCTTACGACCGGGCCCTAACCCAGAACCTGACTACCGTCATCCTGACCGCAGACGGCGAAATGCAGCGGTCGAAGCAACTGATGGCTCCTGACGTCACTTTCGCCTGCATGGGGGTCTGGGAGAACGTCCTGATGGTCTCTGTCCCGGCCAGTTGCGTCGACAACCGGCACACCTGGATCCTCGATGGCGGGGTCGCGGAAAAGTTGAATAACCAAGCCGGAATGTGCTGGAGCGGGATCTGGACCGGCACCTATCCGGTGCAGTACACGAGCCCGATCATCAACGGGACCCAACACTGCTACGAGCTATCCTACTCGAGCGGTTTTTTGGCTCTCAATGAAGGGGATTCGCCGTCACCGCAGCCGGAAACCGATTTGCCCCTCCAAAGCTATATCCATCTCTGGGAAAACTACATGCCCAATCAGGTCAGCGATGTGGAATCGACCATTCATTGCTCCTTCGAAACCCGGGCTTTCCTCCTTCAGACTGACGACTATTACCGCTTCGTTTTTGCCGAATTCATGCTGGTTAATATCAAGGGGATTGTCCCGATCCAGGTCTATGTGACAGGGCTAGCCGGTAGTTATCAGCCGCTCTTCTCGACAACTCTTCGAGCGGATATCGGCCCTTGGGGTAACCCTTCAATCGATACCCCGCTCTATTATCTCTCGAAACAGGGCACTACCGAATTTGAGAACTACAGGAGACAGGTACGCCACATGCGGACCAGCGAATTCATCGTTCACGAGTCCCCTGACCAATCGGCCTGCACCGAGATCCAGCGCCTGGACGGAGTCGACAAGGCTTTCCAGTTGATGGTCCAGTGGCAGGGAAGGCTGGGAGTCCGCCAGATCAAATTCTTCTATGATCGCCAGTTGCAATCGCCCCAAGGGGTTTGCCCGGTCGATGAAAGTCAAACCCCGCACATTGTGCTCGAGGCCACTTACTAATGAGTAACGGAACCCCGACGACCACCACCACTACTCCAGTTGTTCTGGATTACATGACCGGAATGCCGCCGGTGCGCCATTCCCGCAGTAAAGAGCTGCTCTACGACAGTTTGATGTATTCGCCGGTCTTTATTTTGAACCCCTTCGGCCCCCAGCAATTGAACCTCTCCCGTCCTAACCACCACTGGTAAAATGGCAGACACAAGCATACCCCTAAAGATCTCCATTGCGCCGTTCCCGGAAGGCTTCGAGGGGGACATGGATGAGACCTTCCAGCAGGCTTGTATCCTGATGGAAGCCACGGTGGAAGGGCAATTTTTGACCGGCTTGGTCCTCCCTCCCGGTTCAACCTTGCCCTCAACCGATCAGGGCCCGATTGCCATGGGTGGGGTCTGGTATTTCTTTGATCCCGTTTCAGGGCAGTATCTGCCGCAGAGCCTCCAAGCCAGGGCTGCCAAGAACTACGTTAAGAATAGCTGTTACCAGATCCAGCAGACCGGCTCCGCGCCTGCTCTGGTGGCCGGGGTCACTAAGATCTACGACATGTGCTTGTGCCGGATGACCACGGCTGGAGTCCTGGCCATCGCATCGGATGTCGGGCCGGTGGCCAGCGCGGTCAACGACAACTTCCCGGCAGCTATTAAATACACCGTAGGAACAGTGGTAGCGACTTTGGGAGCCACCGATCTGTACGCGCACGAGCACCTGATCGAGGGCTCTGATATCGCGATGATTCAAGGTGAGCCGTTGACTCTCTCCTTCTTTTGCTGGGTCAATCAGCCGGGGACCTATTCGGCGTACCTCTGCAGCGGGGGCCGTGACGAGTCCTACTGCATGACCTTCACGATGCCCACGGCCAATACCTGGATCCGGGTCCAGATCCCCAATATCCCGGCGATCCCAACCAGCGGGACCTGGAGCTACGGAGAAGGCGTGACCGGAATGTATGTCGGGGTGGTGATGGCTTGCGGGAGCCAATGGCAAACCGCCAATACCGGCAAATGGAATGGGGGCCTCTTCATGGCCGGGACCAGCCAGAGCAACATGTGCTCTGTCACCAATAATCAGATGAAGATCACCGGGATGCGGCTGGAGGCTTCGCCCCAAGCTGGATTTGCCACCGTTAACTCTTTTGAGGCCGATCTGCACGACGCGATCCGGTACTACTGGACCAGCTATAACTATCAATCGACCACGACTGGTGTTTGGGCGATAACCCTTATTGCTCAAGTAGCAGGATTCGCAGCCGGAACACTGCTCTTCCCCAGGCGGATGGCCAAGGTGCCCACCGTGACCGTGTACGACCCAAGCACCAACACCGCAGCCAATATGCGGAACTTGACCACCAGCGTTGCCATCACCGCTTTCGCCGCTCCATCCGCTACTCAAAAAGGTATCAGTTTCTCTGGAGCCATCACCACTCCAGCCAGCGCCAAAAGCGACGTGATCATTGCTAATATCACCGCCGATGCAAGACTTGCCTGACAAATCGAACATCTCCCTCGTGTGCTGCCAGAACGAGAAGGATCTGGCCCGGTACAACGTGGACAAGATCTCCCACGAGATCTGGGGCGGCCATGTCCCAAGGCTTTTCCCTATCTTCCTCGTCTTCTACAAGGGCACCCTCCGAGGCTATGTGCAAATCGTCCCACAGGCGTGTGTCTATACGACGCTGCACCCCGAACTGATGAATATCCGCGAGTATCTCAAGATCACCCGGAGTTTAATTGCGGAGATCAAGCGGTCCTACGCTAACCCAATCTTCATGCTGTGTGATCGCGCCCTGAACAGTGGCAAGCGAGTCCTTAAACACGTCAGACTCAAAAGAGCCCAGGAAACGGCCTTTATTTATGATGAAAACGCTTATTGAGCTGAAGGAGGGTTGCTAGTATGGGCGGCGGAGGTGGTGGTGGCGCAGCACAGTTCACGGCCCAAGGGGCCCCGCCAAATTTCGATTACCAAAACGCGATGGGCCTGCAGCAGCAGGCAATCGGGGGCGACATTCAAAGCTATGCTCTAAGCGATCAGGATTTTGCTAATCGCTACCCGGCCCTCCAACAGGCGTACCAGAACTATCAGGCCAACCTGAATCAGCAGACGGGTCAAGTGGCCGCCGGTCAGACCGGCCAGAGCGACATCATGAATCAGCTGGCCAACACCATCGCTGGCCGCAACGCTGCCGGAACCACTTCGGATATCGGCAACATCCAGAGTGCGGCGGCGACCGCAGCGCAAGCCACTCAGCCGATTTACAACCTGGGCGCTTCTCAAGCCGGTCTCGCTCAGCCCCTGATTGGGATGGGGCAACAGCAGGCTGGTCTCGCTAATCCCTTGATGCAGACCGCTGGCCAGATCAACCAGTTGGGCGGTCAGCAGGGCCGGATCGGTAACCAGATTAATCAGACCGGCCAGCAAGTGACCGGGATGGCCGCGACCCCTTACAATGTCGGGCAACAACTGCTCAACGAGCCGATTGATCCGCAGACGCAACAACAGATGATGCGTGCGGGGCTCTCCAGTGCCGCCGGAAGCTTGGGTGCGGCTTCTCTGGGCCAAGGAATGGCGGGACAGAGTGCAGCAGCCCGTCAGCTGGGATTATCAACCCTTCAGTACGGCCAAGCGATGCGCGGGGAGGGTATGAGCGACATCGGTCAGGCCGCGTCGATTGCAGGCCAGGGTGGGCAGCTCCAGGGCCTTGGTGCCTCCACTATCGGGGGTGCCGGTCAGACTTACGGTCTCGGCGGCCAGACCACCGGCCTCGCCGGTCAGCAGATCGCCCAGGGCGCGCAAACCATGGGCTTGGGCGGCACTCAGCTGCAGCAGGGAGCGCAAACCTACGGTCTCGGAGCCCAAACTGCGGCCACTGCCGGAGGGCTCTCTAATACCGCCCAGCAGGCCCAAGAACAGTACGGGATGGATACCGCCCAAATGGCATCGACCTACGGCACTATGCAACAGCAGCAGGCGATGAATCAGATGCTCAACATGCAAACGACCGGCCAGCTCTTCCAGAAGCGACCCTTCGGCCTTGGCGGGACCAATATGGCCCAGGCCGATCTGGGGCAAGCCGGTGCATTCAACAGTTTCCAGCAGGCGAATTACGCGACGATGAACGGCATCGCACTCAACTCAGCGCAGGTGCAAAATCAAAACAACCAGCTGGCGCAGCAGCAGCAAGCCGGGATGGTCTCCGCAGGGGTGGGAGCTGCCGGATCGGTAGCCTCGGCTGCCGGAGCCGCTGCGGCGATCTCTGCCATGAGTTGCTGGGTGGCCCGGGAAGCTATACCCGAAAGATGGAAGGAGTTCCGAATATGGATGCTGAATTTCGCGCCTACTTCCTTCAGAAGTATCTACCTGCAGCGCGGCCAGAGTTTCGCTACGAAACTCTCCACGCAACCAGCTCTCAAAGCTGTGATCCGCGCCATGATGTTGCGGCTGATCGGCTCCAGGGAACGCGACCTCTTTACCTTAAACACTCTGTTGACGGCATGACCCGCAAAGAATTACGTGAACAGGCGGCCAGCGCCATCAACGCTCTTTCCCGCAAAGAGCTGTTGCATCAATTCGGGATCTCTCGGGTCTCGGAATTGACCGGCTTAGACAGCGCGGGGCTGCCAGTCTATACCTGCGTCAGGGCGCTCTCGGAAACAGTCTCGATTCATGCCGGAAAGGGTCTCGATGCGCCTTCTTCACGGGCCGGAGCAATTCTGGAAGGGATCGAATTTGAGGTGGCCGAGCACCCGGTGGGCGACTGGCAGATTGCCCGTGCCATCGACCTAGCGCCCAATAGCTACGTCCCTTTGGATGAATGCTTCCCAACCCGCTCGAGCGTTTTAAACAACCTCACCCCGCTGGCCTGGGAAGAGGTGATCAACGTCCAAAACGGGCAGAAAAAGCTAATCCCCAGCGATCTGGTCTGGCTCAATACCCGCATTGGACCCCAGTCCTTGATGTACTGCCAGATGGGTTCAAACGGGGTCGCTTCAGGCGGCTCAGTGGAAGACGCCATCCTTTCGGGCCTTTACGAAATCATCGAGCGCGATGCTTGGACCCTGAACCAGTACCTGCTCGATAGCGGGTTTTTGCTCAAGCGAACCCCTTTAGTCGGGATGCCACCGCGAATCGACGCGTGTATCCGTAAACTCGAGGCCGCCAATCTGAAGGTTCACGTCTTCGATATCACTAACGACTACAAGATCCCGGTCTACAGCGCCCTGATCCTGGATTTGAGCGGAGCGTGCGCCGGAACCTTTGGCGGCTACGGCTGCCATTTGAACGCCGAGATCGCGGTCATTCGAGCAGTCACCGAAGCTGCCCAAGCCCGGTGCTGCTACATCTCCGGGGCCCGAGATGACCTTTTCCGGCGGCAATTCCTCCTGATGAAACGGATGGATCAACACAAGTTGCACGCCATGTTTCAAGAGCTGCCAATGAGCGGCCCTTTGTCCGAGCGCCGGGTTCTCGAGTTCCCTGACGTCAGACAGGAATTGCGCTATCTGCTCAAACTGATCCGGCAATTCGGGGTCTCGGATGTCTACGTCAAAGAGATGGGCTCCTACGTAGGTGGAAAGATCCACATCGTGCGGGTAATCAGTCCACAGTGCGAACCGTTCAGGTTCGATCACTGGGCTCCCGGCCTGCGGTGCGTCACCTATGCCCAGAGACGGATCGACGAGCTGATCGAAACCCGAAAAGAAGAGGCCAAAGAGCAAGAAAGGGGAGAAGAATGGAAGACCAAGTAGAAAAGATCCTCGTCTACCTGGGACCGTCTTTGTCTCTGGCGAAAGCCAAAGCGATCTTGCCCCAGGCCACCTACCGGCCACCGGCCAAGCAGGGCGACATCGTCACCGATGTGGCCAATTTGAACCCCAGCCGGATCATCCTGATCGACGGCTATTTCAGGGAAAATCTGAGCGTCTGGCACAAGGAGCTGGTCTATGCCCTCCAGTTCCCGGGGGTTAAAGCGGTCTATGGCGCATCCTCGATGGGCGCGTTACGAGCTGCCGAACTGGACTTCCTCGGGATGATCGGGATCGGCAAGATCTATCACTGGTATCGGGACAGCGTCACCGAGGACGACTCTGAAGTGGCTCTCTCATTCGCGGAACGGGACGGCCCCGATGGACCGCAGTATTACCCTTCGACCATCCCCTTAGTCGATATCCGCGCCGGAGTGGAGCACTACGAGCGGGAGTTTAAAGGCGACGAGATTGCCGTCCAAGCCAAGGAGTTCCTCGAGGCCATGCGGAAAGTCTTTTACATGGACCGAACCCGCGACCTCTGCGAGACCGCCTGGGCCGGGATCTGTCCTGATATCCCGATGCCGCTTGTGGCCCAGAAATCGATGGATGCCGTGACGGCTTTGCGGGACCACTTGATGTACGAATCGGCACCAGCGCAAAAGCCCACTCCAGAGAACCTTTCCCGTTTCTTTCAGGCCCTTTATGAGCGAGATCGGCGCATCCGTGTGAACGGCACGGAAATCCCTCAGCAGCACATCGACGCGTACACGATGCTCCACAATCCCGAATGGGAACGGATCTGCTGGGATTCAGCCAACCAGGATCTGGCCTTGATGCTCTGCGATCACCTCTGCGTGATGGTCTCAATCGATGAGATCGAGCGGGAGAATGTCCGCTTCCAGATCAGGAGCGACATCAAGACTCCGGCAGACTTCGAGAACTTCCTGTCTGCCAACGGCTGGACCCGGCACGAGTACGACCGGCTGATGATCGCCAATGCGCGGATCCGAAAGCTGCAGCACGCCAACACGGTCACTAAAATGTACCGGCGCAACACCCTGGCTATCCTCAACTATCTGAGGACCCATCAGGCGTTTGATTACTGGGCTCAACTGGCTGTCGAAGCCGAGAAAAAGATCCAGAAAAGCGGGGTCGACGACTGGTTGGGGGTGAACCTCGAGGTCCCGGCTTTCGACCTGTTGGCCAAACACTTTGAGCAAGAGGGCCTGGAGCTGAAATGCAACAACGAAGAATACCTGCTGGAGACAGGATTCTCAAATCTGACCGAGCTGGGAGTGGCCCTGGCACGCATCGCCGCCGGTAAAGGAGAAGAGTAATGGCAAACACCCTGGATCCCAACAGCCCTGCAGGCCAGTACCAGCAGCAGCAAGCGCAACAGTATGGGCTCACCGTTGACCAGCTGAATCAGTTGACCGCGCAATATCCGCCCACCTATACCGCGAACAGCCAAGGCGGCCAGTACGGGATGAGCGCCGGTGGTTCCTATGGACAAAATCCGGCACTGACCAACGTGCTGAACACTTTGCAGGCCCAAAAGCAGTTTGGCCTGGGCAGCCAGCAGCAGGCCCCTGCTCCATCCACCCCGGGCGGGGTCAATCAAGACCCGACCTATGGCGCGGTTAATTTGGGAGCCTCGGCACTCTCCAAGGTTGGGTTTGGTGGTGCCAATGGCGGTTTCGCAGTCTATAACCCAACCCCGGGCCAGATTCCGCAAGGGTCCAAAGGCGGGGTCGCTCAGGTCGCCTCTCCAACCACCTCTACTCAAGTCCCGAACTACGAGGGCCCAAACACCCCTGGGGTCATGAGCGCGGCCCCGATGCCGCAGGCGGCCACAGGCGGGACGCCCACTCCGACAACTCCCGCCAACGCTCCTGGGCAACAAGCTCCGGCCACTCCCTATGCCACTGCTCCGGCGGCTCCTGGAGCCACTGCTGGTGCGATGCCGCCTGTGCAAGCGCCATCCGCACCTGGGCCGATGGATGACGCGGCTCATCAGCAAGCCCTGGCTCATGCCGGAATGTCTCTCTACTCCCATTTCGGTGGCGACCCGCATTCGGCCAGTCCGCAGGACATTATGAACTTTCACAGCCAACTGCAGAACGTCATCGGAGGAATAGCGGGAGCGGGAGCACCGGCCTCTTCTGCCGGTCCCGGAGGAACCGCTTTGGCCTCTGGCGGCCCACCTCCCACCGGCGCGGTGCAAACACCCGTCAAACTGGCCACTGGCGGAATGGTCCCGGGCCGAGGGAACCAGGACACCGTTCCGGCACTTCTGACCCCAGGCGAATATGTGATTCCCAAACAGCAGGCCGCCCAGATCTTTGGAGGCCGTACACCAGTCAGGATGGCTGATGGCGGTTTTGTGACTGATGACACTGACGAGCCGTCAGAAGCTCGCAGAAAATCGATTGCCACCAATCAGATGACCCCAGGCTCCTCCCAACCCCAGTCGGGAGGGGAAGCAACCCAGCAAACGCCCTCCTCTCCGGCTCCCGCAGCTCCTGGAGGCGGCAACCAGGGTTACTGGTCGAACTTGGTTAACCAAGTCCAGAACCGGGCTGGAGGAGGCGCACCCGCTGGAGGTTGGCCAAGTCAGACCCCTTCCGTAGCGCCATCCTACGATATGCCCAGCGATCCTGATCCCGACTGGCAGTATACCGGCGCTCAATCAGCAGCGGGACCAACTGGAGCTGGTGGAGGCACTGCCAATGCCGTAGCTGGTGGTGCCGATATTGCCAGTGGACTGATGTCAGGGCTCCAGAAAGCCGCTGATACCTACGCAAAAAGCATCGGTAACTGGCAGAATATAAGGCAGGATTTTAACGCCCCAACTACCTCTGGAGCGCCAGCTGCCACCTTCTCCGAGCCTCAAGCGCAACAGCAAAAGCAAGGGATGGTCAACCCGATGTACGCAGCACAGCTGCAAGCGATGCAAGGAGTCTAAAATATGGCGAGTTCCGAAACTCAATTCCAGCCAGCCACTATCCAAGCCACAGGCTATTCGCCCAGCGAATATCGCCCGGTATCTATCAATGTGCCTACAGGTGCAGGTCAGCTCTGGGCCGGGGTTGGCAAGACGGCATTGGATGCGGCCAGTCAGTTCAATCAGACTGCTCAGATGATGCAGCAATCGCCGCTGAACCCGGCGGTGCACGCGCAGATGGATTATAACGTCGCTCAGTACGACGCGGCCCAGCAGCATATCAAGGACGTACAGGCAATGGGCCCACTGGGTCAGGTGGTGCAAAAAACCGGCCCTCAAGGGCTGGAAACGGTTCCTATCGCGTCCATTCAAGATCCTACTCTGGCAGCACGGTTGACGGCGCAAATGGGGCTTACTCCCAAGCCGGGTGGTGGTGGAAGCGGCCCACCTCCAACTGTCAATAATCCTGCGGTCCAACAGCCAGCTTCGCCGCAAGATCAAGGCCAATCAGATTTACAGCAACACCCCGAAAACTATTTCCTAAATCCGGCTACAGGCAGTTACGAACGACGAGCGGATGCACCGCCGATTCAAGCCCAGCCACAGCAGGTTACCCCGCAGCAGAAGGGGCCGCCCACTCCGAGTCAGATGGTCAAGCCGCAAGCATCCGCTGCTCCGGCTGCTCCGGCCAGTATGAGCGACATCGGCCTTGTTCCATCGCAAGGCGGCAGCACAGCTGCATCGACGGCTGGTGGACCAGGACAACTCAACACCGGCCAGCCCCAGGACCCAGATATCGTAGCCACGCCAGCGCAGCAGCCCAGCGGTTCAATCTGGAACCCGATGCGGCCAGCGCCAGCCGCGCCTCCGGCACCAGGAGCACCCCCAACCCCGCCAGCACAACCCGCGCAAGGCCAGAGCCCTGCTGCCGCTACCCAAGCCGATCAAGCGGCGATGCAGCAGTGGCAGCAGCAAAACGCGCATCCAGTGATGTCCAGCCAGGATGCGCTCAGCTGGATGAAGCAACAATCTACCTTAGCGCAGGATGCCACTTACTTGCCAATGGGAGGTCCCGGTGGAGCACCGGCTTTCGCATTTCATATGAAGGGCGGTGGCATCAACACGGTGCCGGTCTCCCAAATGGTCTCAAGGGGAGCTGGGCCTCTAGTAGCGGCCCAGAACACTTCCCAGGTAATAAGTGCGACCGATCAACAGCAGCAGGGCGGTGACCAGGGCCAGCCACCCGTCGCACAAACGCCGCCTAATATCTCGCCGCCGCCACCGGCTAACCTTCCACCGCCAGCTCCCACAGGACCTTCCCAGAACGGACAGGTTTATAATCCGCTTCCGCCATCTCCTGGCCCCAATGCCCCGCCAGCTCCCGGTGATTACAATCCCGCGCCCTATCGCAATGCCGTCGCTCAAGCGACTGCCAACCCGCAGAACCTGATGGCGCAAACCGCGCCTGCGGGACAGCCAGCTCAGCCAGCACAACCGCCAGGGACGCCCTTAAGTCCTCCTCCTTCCGCCTCCACCGTTTCCCCGGCAGATCAAGATTCTCTCAACGCCCAGGCAAAGGCGATGGGACCTGCTACTGGTAAATACCTTGGTGACCGTCCACTCCCCGGCAACACAGGCCCCTATACTTACTATGTTAACGATGATCCCAGTTCGACTAATCGAGGGCGTGTTTACACAACGCTGCCTGGGCCCCCTGGGCATTATTTTGATCAAAAACGTTGGTACCTAGGCACCAATCAATACGAGGACTACGAGCTGCCCGATTCTGCGGCACGGCAGCAAATGTGGGACAAGTGGGGTCAAAACGGTTTTCTCTCGCGAGACGAGATCGCCAAGATGCCGGAAAAGGAAATGGAGCCATGGCTACAACGAGCTTGGCAGAATGAAAATTTCGCAAGATCTTCGCCAACCACTGGTTTCAATAACGACCTGGATGCCTCAGAGCAGTTCCACACCTTGGTTAAGCAAACCCACGATATCATTCAAACATTGGGCGAGAATGGATATCCCAACCTAAGCTCCCTTGATAAACTGAGAGCCGCAGGAGCCAATGCGGCAAATACGCTCGTCTCGAAGCAACCGTTCTTTCAGGAGTCTCCGCTAGAGCACGCTTTATATCCCGTGGGTGAAATGTTGCGCGGGGCAGTTGGCGGGATGGACGCTACCAGCTCAGATGCCATCAGGACTCTGGAGCAAACCGTTGATAAGACACAAAAGCTAGTGCAGGCGCATCCAGAATTATTACTAAATCCAGGGGAGGGCGGGGGACAGGAAACCCCCAATGTCCACATTGCAGACTGGGTACGTCTGGGACTACAGAACATCCCTGCTTCTAATATTCTTTCCGACGCTGCTTGGTCTGGTCAGGATTTAACGACCAGATTACGAAAGCTGGATGCCTTGCAGGCAGTCGGTGATGCTCGCTACAAGAGCTTAGTCAGCCAAGGCCAGACGCAGTGGATGCGGATTGATCCCAAACATGACGCGAACGTACTGAGGATAGATCAAGGCAAAGAACTCAACGATCCAGGCAACCTCTATAAGGATCACCTCTTCACCGTAGATACTGACGACTATCCGCGATTCGCGGAGAAACATCCGAATACCCGGTTCAAGACTACTGATGGACAAATACTAAGAACCCCACAATGAGAGCGCCCAGAACGCCAGACAGGAGGGCGAGCGCCCATGCGTAAAGACGAGTCTCGGTCTCGATCTCTTGAACAGATCGCATGGCTTGCTCCTCTCGGTAGGCGGCATCGTCTCGGAGGCTAGTAATGAGAAGGTAAATAAGAATCGCGACTTGCATACGTTGAGCATACGGCACTTTCCTACTTGAGTAAAGGGTAAAAATGATAACCACCCTAAAAACGATTGAGCCCCACCGCAGGTTTTTCTACGATGGGGCCAATATGTTGAAACCAGGAAAGAATCTATTCAGCGATTTCGGCACAAGCAAGCCGACTTTAACAGAACTGGAAAAAGAGGAAGAGATTATCGGGCGCGGTAAAGCCACCTTCATTGAAGTAGGCGAAGCTTTGGCGCGAGTCAGAGACAAGAAGCTTTACCAAGAAAAAGGATACGCGACCTTTCAAGAATATTTCGAGACACGGCTAGGGCTCAAGAAAAGCCAAGTCTACCGACTCATGGACGCTGGTGAAGAGGCCCTGAAACTGGCAGAGCCAGAACGGCCAAAGACCGAGAAATCAATGCGTAAAGTCCTCAGCGACAGGCGAACTTCCCCCCGGGGGGAAGTTCACACCAAACGTAAATCTGTTATTAAGGAAGTCGATTGGGAGCCCGTTATCACCCCTGAAGATAAAGCCGCCGAGCTATTCGATGACGTCGAAAAACGAATCAGGAAGAACAGGAAAAACCTGACATTCTTGCAAGCTCTCGACAAATGGCTGGAGGACCGTGGGGAATGAATGACGATTTAAAGCGGCTGGAACTGGTGATTGAGAGCTTCCTGCGAAGCGAATCAGCATCAGCACTCAGGAGAATTAGGGATGACATGCTATATCGAGACGCAGGCCACGAAACATTCAAAGAATACTGCCGAACCTTGTTGCCACCCATGGACGACGAGATCCTGGATGGCCTCCTGGTGATGCTGAGCTAAAGGAAAACAATGGCTATTGCTGCGCCAGAGCCAGTAGAAACACCGCCGCTAAGCATGGCCCCAGGATTAGGGACCATAGGAGGCGCGCCAACTGACGCTGACTCTCCTGCCAAGCCTGCTGACACTCCAGCTCCTGCGGCAAAAGCTCCAGCAAAAGACGCGAATCCAGCATATCCAGGGGCGATTCCAGACGAACCGTCAAAATCAGAGACAAAGACCCATCCTGGATATCCTGGTGCGGTTCCAGACGAACCTTCCAAACCGGAAGCGAAGACCTCTGCCTATCCTGGTGCGGTTCCAGACAATGGATCTCAACAGCCACCGCCGCCTGTAGCTGTTCCAGCTCCGACTCCCGCGTTTACCCCACCTGAAGCGGCACAGCCCAGCATCTCGCCACCACCACCGGCGAATCTTCCCGTTCCGCAAGCCCAACCGCCCGTTCCGACTCCGACACCTGAATCATCGGCACCGGATCCGCACGAGCTGCAGCAGGTCTTGAAAGCCCAAGGCATCAGCCCAGGAGCCGCCCAAGCTGTTGCCGCAGGCCAGATACCAAAGACCATCTCAGGGAATATACCGGCACCGCCCAAGCCGCAACCGTCTCCAGCCCCAGCGGATGAGACCCAGCCGGATAAGTCTTCCACCGCCTCGGGGGAGATTCCTGGAGACACCGATACCGCTCCACCAGCTGCCACCTCTATAGCTCCATCAGCACCGGCTAAACCAGCGGCAACCACGCCGATTACACCCCAGGCCGCCAAGGCGTTTGTTCTCTCGACGATCCCCAAAAGCGACACCCAGAGCATTGCTGGGGTCAACCAGATGTTCCAGAAGGGGCAGCTGCAGACTCGCGAGGACGGTTCGATCTGGTGGCAACAACCGGATGGGACAGCGACCCAGATTGCTAATAGCGCATCGGATATCCAAGGCGGAAAACCTTCTACCACCTCGACCGCGCCTGCCGCTCCTTCGGCTTCAACCACTGACGAGCCCAAGACGGTTGTGGGTGGCGGGATGCTTAAAGGCACCGCCACCAGTTTCGGGCTCAATTACGATGGCTCTTACGACAAAGATGATAACGGGATCGGGTTCTTCGGCGGGGTTAATACGCGTAACCCGAAATTAAAAGCGGTGGCCGTGCCGGTCGATGTCCTGGAGACCGCCTTTGGCAAGTTCACTAAAAAACTTCCTGATGGAACCTATGCTCCGCTGGACACTCCCGAAGCCCAGAAGATCATTCAGGCGATCAGGTCAGCCCATGTCGAAGCTCAAGGCCTCGACGGCAAGATCCATAGTTTTCCCATTGTGGACATCCAGGGCTCTTTGGGAGGCCATCCCGGCAAAGTCTTGGATATGACCCCCGCAGCTGGGCGGGAGCTGGGCTTTAACGACAATCATTCGGTCAGCTACCAGATCGTAGGAGGAGACGGCAAACCTTACGCGATCCCCGCAGACCAGCTGGCAGGCTGGAATAGCGGTGGCGGGAAGAGCGATAGCGGCAAGAGTGGAGGCAAATCATCAGATCCATTCGCAGGTCAACCACTGTTTTCGATACCTGTAGCCGGTAGCGGCGGTTCTGAATCCCGCTCACCCTCGCCGCAAGCCTCGAGTTTCGGAGGTGGTGGTGGTGGTGGAGGGTCGAGTCAAGCCGCTCCACAAGGGGATTCCGGTGGCAGTGGCGGGGCTGGGGCCTTTCTCGGTGGCGCAGCCGCTGGGGCACTGGTCGCTAACGCCATGAGTGGTAGAGGGGGCCAGCAACAGAGCCAGCCCGTTGATTCCTCCGCAAGCGTAAACCCCATGGTTCAGGCCCTGATAAATCGGGGCTTCACCCCGCAGCAGGCTCAGCTATACGCTCAAGGCGTTCAGAATATCGCTCCCGGTAAAGGGATCGGCCCTCTCCAAGTGGGTGCTCCACCACCGGCACCCTCCGCGCCAGCCCAGCTTCCAAGCACTCAGCTCAACATCCGGCCACAGCAGGGAGTTACCCCCAAGCTCTTTGCCCCCAAACAGCTGATGCCAGGGAAGGTGCCCAAGATTGTCCCGGGACCGCCTCCGGCGGCACCTGGAGCACCGGCAGCACAAGCTGGACCATCCCAAGCAGTCGATCCGTCCGTAGTCCTGGGGCTGATCAAGAGCGGGTTTACCCGCGAGCAGGCCCTGGCCTTCGCTGGCAAAGCCACGGTTTCTCAAGCTTCGCCTGTAACCGGCGCTGCCAACTTCCGGCCCCCTCAGTCCAGTGCCAAGACTCCGGCGATTTCTGCCAGCACACCGCAGCAACAGGCACCAGCACGGCAGCCGCAAGCTGCCCAAGCACCTCCTCCTCCAGCACCCCCGCCCAAAGATCAGCCCAAGCAGAAAGCTCAGCCGGTCCAGGCCGAACCCACCGAGTTTACAGGCCGCCCAGCCGGGAGCACTCACGGTGACCCTAATCCTCCTGGGATGGAAGAATTGAGCGGATCTCTTAAAGATCAGGGCGCACAACACGCTGGGCTTCTCTCTGGCGATGACCCGAGGGTCAAAAAGCAGAAGGACGGTTATATCAAGGGCGAGCATTTCGTCGAAGGCGATCCTTACCACGATCAGCTCCTGAATGGGCTCCCCTACGGCAAGCAGGGCCGTCAGCGCGGGATCCTGGGTCAGGGCGAAACAGCTATCGCAGACAAGCAGCCGATGCACATCAGCTACATTTCCGCGCCCCAGGAAGCGGAGAAATTCCCGACCCGGGAATCGCGGAAAGTCCAGTATGACGCGCACAGTCCAGAAGCGCGGCTGATGGGGACCACCGAAGGCCAGCTGGTAGGGCACAGCATGATCCCGTTAAGCGTGGGAGTGAAGCTGCCTGACAAGAAAGGAGAAAAAGCCGGGGACCCGCACCAGGGCTACATCCAGGGCCTTTCGACTAACATCCTGGCTAACAATTTCCAGCACCTCAACGATAAGTTATCCGCCATGGGGCGCAAAACCCCTTACAAAGAGTTAGGAGCCAAGTTTTCTAATGATCTGGAAGGTTATTTCCATAACTTGCTAGCCGGTCATACCGCGACCGGGAGTGGTTACGCTATCGGAACCGAAGATCACCCCAACGAACCTGACCGGGAGCATGTTCCCTACATGCTGACCCGCAAAGAAGCGGACTTCATCGGAACAGTGATCAACAACGATGCCGCTTTTTCCAAGCATGAGGATGCGAAAAAGATTCGGGAACTGGCCCGGGCCAACGGCACTCTGATCACTGAGAAAGGCGAAACCAACCGGCTCCAGCACGATATTGAGCAACATGAACCGGGCTGGCGCAAAAGGGTTCTGGAGCATGCCGTCAAGACGTTCAGAGCTGGGTTGATCCACGAGATTCATCCCACTGAAGAGCATATGCCCGAATCGATCCGGCCCGGGAAAGGGTATCAGGCTCTGACCAAAGCCCTAGCCAGGACCAGTGAACGCGGACGGCCTGACGTAGCGGTAGGGGCCTCCCTTCATCACACTTTCCAGGACAACGCGAAAATCAACAAGATCGAGCGCGACTTCAGTGAGCACCGAATCGACGAAGCAGAGGCCAGGAACCAGATTAAAGCTCTCGGAGAAGATCCCGAGGATTACCGTTTCATTGGCGGTTCCGGCGGTCTGATTACGCCTTACGAGGATGACCCAGAGGCGATCACGCCAGAAGAGCACACCCAGATGAAGGATAATCTTCGTCAACAGTGGGTGGGCGGGAAACTAGGGGTGGACGATTACCGGAAGAAAGCCGCCGAGGTTCCGCTGCCGTCCAAGCCGTCGCAGCCGAAAGCTCCGAAAGCAGCAGCGCCAGTGGAGACACCCGAAGCGCCACCAGCTCCCAAGCCGCTTGCCCCCAAACCTCCCAGGCCGCCGAAGCCCAAAGCCCTGCCCTCACCGGAACCCGAGGATACTGAAGCGCCGGAACCTGAAGAAACACCGGCTCCTACACCGCAGCCCAAACCAAAGAAAGCCGCGCCACCAGCTGTCGCACCGGCACCTGATGAACCGTTGCCGGAGAAGCCAAAAGAAGAGCCCGAAAAGACTGCTCCGACTCACGCCTTTAAAGAGGTTAAGCCGGAAGAATTCATCCAGCATCGCAACAAGAGCGCCAAGCCTGAATTCCTCTCTGACCTCAAGCCCGAAGACATCAAGAATCACAAGCTCTTCACCAACCAGGACAACACCATTGGTGCGGCGGTCAGCCCTGAAGGTGACATCCAGAACGTCTTCAATAACGGTGGAGAAAAAGGGGCTGGTGCCCACGCTGTAGCGCATGCCATCGAGCATCATGGGGGCCGCACTCTGGATGCTTACGACGGGTTCCTGCCGAAGTATTACCGGCAGTTTGGATTCCATGAAACCGGGCGAACAAAGTTTAACCCTGAATTTGCGCCCAAGTGGGATACTGCTAAACATGGAACGCCTGATGTCGTTCATATGGGCTGGGGTGGACACCCAGAGGGCGGCCCCGAAGTAGCAGTAGAAAGAGCCAAGAACAGAGACCAAACCAAGTGGATACCAAATGAGCGATCAACACACTACGACGACGACTTCGACACCCAAAAAGCCCGAAGCCAAGCTTTCGCCAGAAGAGCAAAAACTGATCGACCTAATGGAGCACCTGGAAAAGCGAAAGCTGTCCCCGCAGGAAAAACAGCTCTGCCTGGATCAGGCGCGACACCTGGGCGAGCTGTAAAGGCTCCGGCCTACGGTGAGCCGTTACCGCCGGTAGCCAAGAAGCCGAAAGCGGCCAAACCTGTACTAGAACAAGTTTCGGCAGCGCCCAAGCCGACAGCGACCGCTGCGCTGGAGAAGCCAAGCTGGAAGACCGCCAACGAGAAAACCCGGCAAGCCTATCTGAAACAGCGTGTCGCCCAAGATCTGGAAAAGCAGTACAAAGGCCCAGACGCGCACCCCTTGGAAGTGGACCGCAACGACGACAAATCGATCAAGTACGATCCCTCCGGCAACCCGATCTACAAAAAGATCGACTACGATCTGGCCAATAGTCCGCTCCTGAAAAAGAAGGGCCTCAAACAAATCAAGGAAGCTGACAAGCACGAGGACACCCTTGGGAACCTGATCGGGCCTGATGGAAAGGAAGTGATCGATCCTGAGACCGGCAAGCCCGTGCTGAAACATGCTCACCTCAATCAGACCGAGCGCCGCCGATTGAGCGCCATGCACACGGCCAGCGCCGTCCATACCATGGGCAACAAGATCGTGGACGAGTTCATGAAGATTAAGGACATCCCCGAGATTGCCGCCGGGGAAGGTTGGTACAGCCGGATGCGTAAAAAGCTGGCCGATGCCCTGGGCGAGCATCACGAGCTGTTTGCCCAGTTGCTAGGAGCCACTAGCGCCAAGACGCCAGTCAGAAACAACTTCATCCAGTCTTTGGATGCCTTGGAACAGTACAAGAGCGGCAAGTTTGATAACCACGTCAAGAAGTACCTGGAGGGCTACGAGAAGATGCGGGAGGGCAAAGGTGTCCTGGTGGCCCACATGAAGAGTCTTGGGATCCCGCTCTACGATAAAGACGGGGACACGGTCGATACTCACGAAAACGATGCGGCGGCGATGGCCAACTGGATCCATCACCACGGCATTCTGCCGCGTCAGCAGATCCAACCGGGCCAGGAAGAAGGCTCCAAGTACAATGCCAACTCCATCGCCGTCCTGAAAGCTCTGGCTGGGACATGGCTCAAAGAAGTAGGGGCACCCAAGACCCCGAACTTCGCCGGGAACCTGACCGGACGAACGCTCGAAGCCACTATCGATGTCTGGGCCGCCCGATTCTTGAAGCGCCTGGGTTACGAAGGTCACGGCCCCGGCCCCTGGCGAGCGCAAGGAAAGTCTGAACCGGGAGTCAACTCTCTGGATTTCGCTTTCAGTCAGGATGCGATGCGGCACGCGGCAGACGAGATTACTCGGCGCACCGGCAAGAAGATGAACCCGGACGATCTTCAAGCGATAGCTTGGTTTGCCGAGAAGCATCACTGGGAGAAGCAGGGGTGGACACGGGGAGCTGGGGCCGAGAAATCCAGCTTTGATGATGTCGCAGACCTCGCTTTCCCAAAGACCGGCGAACCGATGACCTCGGCGGACCTGCGGAAGCATTATGGGGCGATTCAGGAAGAAGCCAAACGGGTCAAAGCCCGGGTCAAAACGGCCAAGAACTATGTCGGTCACGCGGATCCCAAGATGCGCGCCAAACTGGAGCCCTATATGGAAAAACACGGCCTAACCCATGAGCAGGTCCACGGCCCAGAGGTCGAAGAAGAAGACGAGGATGAAGCGGCCTAGCGTTGCGCATAACTTGTGATATAATCATCGATGGCCAAGAAGAAACAGTCACCCGAGGATATCGCCGGTCAGTTCTCCGATGACGAGATGGAGGGTATAAAAAGGTACGGCCAAGCTCTGGGAGGAAAGCCAACTCCGTTCGATGAAGAAGTCGAAGAGCACCTGACCGGGATGGAAGCCAATGCCGCCAAGATGCGTGCCGCCCAGACCGGCGGCGGTGACCAATCGCTGGGCCCCAGCGACATTGATCAGGCCGCCGTCAAACAGGGACAAGCCGCCAGCAGACAGGCGGACCAGCAAGCTGCTCAGAAAGCTGCCCAGGCGCAAGCTGCGCAAGCGCCGGTAAACGCTCCTCCAGCTCCGTCAGGGCCGGTAGGCACCACTATTCCCTTTGCGGCTCAGAAAGGCGCTACTGGAGGCGCTGGGAACACTCAGCCGCCATCTCAGGCCGCCCCTCCACCGCAACCACCGGCACCCGGTGAGGCTCCCGAAGAGGACGAAGGAGAAGATCCTTCGACGCAATTTCCTCCTTGAAAAATTAAATGCATGCGCAACGCTACCGTAGTATAGCGGTATATGCGCATTCATACTGATCCATTTGAAACCGTTCTTCCCAAAGAACGGTTTTTCACTCCCCCTCCTAAACCAGAAACCGCTCCCAAGCGGCCTGTCTGGAGCTTTGTGATCTGCGGCGGCATTCTTTTGGCCGCCATTCTGACTGTCACCCGGCCCCAGCCGATGACAGGACCGGCGGCGTCGAGCAGGGAAGTACAAGCTCCTTCCGCCGCTGGCTCACGGCCTTTGCCTGACCCTTCGCCGGTTCCCCGGGCGATGCCGGTCGCGGTCACCACAGCCCCTCGGGCTCAGCTCCTCCATATTCGCCCCATCGGGGTCTTCGAGAACGACACCATGCCAGACGGACGAGTCTTAGGCACCACCTACAGGGGAGAATTGGCTGATGTGGCCAATCTGCCAAAGTTCGGGCAGCTAGGTGATATGTGGTACACGAGACGCGACGGACATTGCTGGGTCTTGGCCCCAATTTATGCTGGCAGCCAAGCCACGGGCTGGGTAGATCCATAGAAGTCGAAACTGCGGGGTGGAGCAGCGGTCAGCTCGCATGGCTCATAACCATGAGGTCGAAGGTTCAAATCCTTCCCCCGCTAGCGTTGCGCATTCGTCATAATGCCGAAAAAAACGTTGATTCCCAACGGTTTGCGAAACAAAAAAGGGGTTTCTCTTGATTTTTCCCTGATCTGCTGCGATGATCGAAATCAAGGTAATTGTCTCCTCATTGAATGGCGTTTGTCACTGGTGAGTTGGACTTGCATATCGATACTCAGCCGTCCAGGTTACGGAATTTCCTGGGCGGCTTTTTCGTTGAGGGGAGCGGGATGAAACTGGGTAGCCAATTCACCACCCTTTTTAGTGACGGTAAAACTCCAGTCCTGCTTGAACAGGTTCTCGCCTAAGCTTCTGAGCGCATACTTGGCGAGGTTGGCCGGGATGGTGTGTGACCTCGTGAACTCAGCTAAGACGTAATCGTAGAGCGCCTTGTCAGCGCCCAGTCGCGTACCGATGACCAGCGCGGCAATTGAGATATCAATCGCGCATTTCTGATCTCCGAGGCTGAGCTGATCAAAAGCGTTAGAAGCCACTACGGCATCATCCCGGAAGCCCCGGTGCCGCCCAAGCCCATCAGGCCGCCGCCGAGCGTTGGTAATTTGGCCTTACCCTTCGGCTTTTTCTTGGAGAGTGGTTTTACGGGAGCTGGTGGAGCTGCCTTGGCAGCCTTCTTCTTGGGCGGTGGTTTTCGTGCCATATCAATCCTCTTCCGGGTTCCAGATGGTGTAAATCCACCCTGTCACATAATAACCAAAGATCGCGACTGAAATCATGATCGTTGCTGAAAAAACCAGCGTAGCTATCGCGATCAATGTTTCGCGATAATCGGTCACACCGGCTCCGTGAAAATGAGAGCAGGGCCGCTGCCGTGACTCAGGTCCAGGTTGCCGTCAGGACCGTTCAACCAGATCGCATCGATACCGGCTCTCAAACTCCCAACCCAGGCTGAAGCAAAAAGCAGGTTCCCCGGTGACTGATATCCGGCGAGATTAATGGTGCCGGTATCGAGCTGTTTCTTAAGATCGATGGCGTACTCAAGGGCGGTTGGTTTTGTCGGGGTCAGATATCCCGGGCTCAGTTTCTGGCCATCGAGGACGGTCAATAGTTTTTGCAGGGTTCTCATGTTTTTCTCCTTCGTTTTTAGGACCTTCCAGCCCGAGGTTTCTGGGCCGTTTGCCAGTTGAGATAGGCTTTTGTGAAAGATCCCTGAGAATGGCGTAGGCCGCATTAGCCAGCCGAACAATCTCATAAGCGTGATTGTATTCCTGGGCCACAGCCACTTCCACCCAGGCCGAATCCACCACGATGACCCGGCCATCACCGTAATGGCGAATATGTAAAGGGTAGTGTAGCTCCAGCTCGATTCCGAACTTTTAGCTGTTCACTTGCGCGAAGGCAATGCTACTTTCAAAGCCAAGCGCGCATCTCCGTGGGAGTCCACGGCTTGAGCAACTTCTTAGGACAATTTCCCAGCTACAGCCAGCTCCCACCCATCGATGGCGCGACCGTCTTTGTTGGCGATTCGGCGTACACCCTCGATGACGGCGGCTACTGGATCGGCAAACAACCATCGGCCCCTCCCGGTGCTCTGCCTCAATGGCTGTTTATCGATACCCTTCGCGGCGCTCCAGGCCCAACGGGGCCTCCTGGTGTGGGCTTACCAGGGCCGCAAGGCCAGATTGGACCCCAGGGCCGTAACGGGTCGCCTGGGCCTCAAGGGCCGCCAGGACGCACCACCTTCAGCTATCTCTCGGTCCCTTGGAGAGTTCCTGACCCCGCCAATAGCGTCCCGCAGCTGACCAGTGTCACCGACACCTCCTGGATGACTCCAGGGCTTTTGGTTTATATCCCGGTCGCGGGAACCTTCACGGTAATCGGATCCCCTCCAGACGGCTTTACGGTCTATCTGGCCAATTCCGGCGACCCCAATAACGCCGCACCCGGCACCATGATCGCTGCCGGAACCGGCGTTGCTCCAGCCAATGCGCGTGGACCTTTGGGTCCGCAGGGTCCGGTGGGTCCTGCTGGGCCTCCTGGGCCTCAAGGCGTTTCAGGAACCAGTGTCTACACCACCTTGTCGCAGCCTTTCTCGATTCCAACCACCACCGGAATCGCTTTCGTGGTCGATGCCAGCTCTTTTGCCGCCGGTCAGATCGTCTACGTGGAAGCCGGGGAATATTTCTCGGTTCAGGCGACCGATGACACGGCCAATACTCTGACCTTAGTCAACCAGAATTATCCTGGCGGCCAGCCGCCCGGAACCGTGATCCCGGCAGGCAGCAATGTCTCAGGAACAGGACCGCAGGGGCCGCAAGGGGCTCAAGGCCCAATAGGACCGCAGGGGCCGCAAGGAATTCAGGGCGTGGCGATGACCGGCACGGTCGCGATGTGGTGCACCCCCACCGCTCCCGGCGGCTGGATCTTGTGTCAGGGCCAAGCGGTCTCAAAGACTCAGTACTCCGCGCTTTACTCGATTATCAGCGATACCTTCCGCAACCCCTCCAACAGTGATCAATCGACCTTTAACGTCCCAGATTTCCGCGATGTTCTCCCAGTCGGATCCAGTGCCACTAAAGCCTTAGCCTCCAAGGGCGGGGCTGCCACCGTAACTCTGGTCACGGCTAACTTGGCCTCGCACACCCATACACTGGGAAACCACACCCATGTGGGCGCGAATCACACGCACTCGATGCAGGGTCACACTCATGCGGGG
>Ga0210387_10000244_pt1 | contig 39407 bp, 59 predicted proteins | sample IncBWC7OmetaG_FD_160108 | JGI IMG/M metagenome (GOLD analysis project Ga0210387, IMG submission 160108) | Forest soil microbial communities from Barre Woods Harvard Forest LTER site, Petersham, Massachusetts, United States - Inc-BW-C-7-O ... | reverse complement strand
TTCTGCTACTACTGCACTGCGAATCGAAAGCGGGTACAGCCTGTCCCCGGCCTTGCGGTCGTTGCCCACAGTCGGATCGGCGGGGACGCCGACCGAACTCACCTCCATCGGGGTCCACTTCGTCGCACGGTACGTGTCGCCTTCCTCTTTCGAGGATTTGTCGAGCGTGTACTCGTTGATCGAGTAGCCCACCGAGATGAAGCGCCGAATCCCGTCCTGAATGTCCGTCTTGACCTGCTGCGCCGGAGCAGAGCGGGAGAATCGGGCCTGGCCGCGAAGCTTTTTGTCGTCGCCGACTTTGACGTTCTCGACGATGCCGATCACGCTCTTGGCGTCGTGCGAGTCGAGAAACGAGAGACCTTTTTTCGCGCGCGAGAGGTCGACCGCATCGGCGGAGTGATCGAGGATTTCCTTCCCGAACCAGCGCTGCACCGGGTACTCCGACGAAATCGAAATGTTGAAGCGGTCGTTGTCCCGCTTGCCGGCGGCTTCCTTCCCCTCGTTGCCGGTGTCGTCGGAGTTCTCTTCATCCGGGTCCTCGTCGTCATCGTCGTCGACGTCGTCCGCAGCCGCGGGCTTTTCGCCCTTGGCTTTCGCAGCCTTCTTCCGCTCGAGCCGGCCGGCGCGAGCCAGTTTTTCCTCGGGAGTGCGGCGCTTGATCGGAACCATCTCGATCACGAATTCGCGCGTCAGCATCGGGAGCGAGTCGCCGAGCTTTTCCTTTTCGCGTGCTGCCAGTGGGTTCGCCATCACCTGCCTCCAATCGAAACGATTCGGCTCGCGGCCGCGGATTTCTTGCCCTTCGCTTCCTCGTCATCGACGTTCGGATCGCTGCCGTCCGAATCGTCCTCTTCGACCACCTGGTCCTTCGGGCCTTTGTCCACGACGGGAGCCTTCGCCTGAATTTGCAGGTCGAGGTTCAGCTTCTTCGCGAGAGTGTTTTCCTGCTCGAGCTGCTCGAACACTTCCTCGTAGTCGCCTCCCTGCTGCGAGATCTGCGCGTCGCGCGTGGTGAGGCCGGCGCCGATGCCGAGGATCGCGGCCTGCACGTCCTTGAGCGGGTCAACCCACAGCCAGCCGCGCGGCATCCACTTCCCCGCCATGAATCGCGCCGGGTCCCTCGAGTCGAGGACCAGCACGCCGGCGAGCAGCGCCATCGGCATCCAACCCTCGAAAATCGGCTGGAGCATCTGCTCCTTCACGAGCGACTGCAGCATCTTCCACTGGTCGCGCTCGATAAGCAGGCCGGAGCGCATCGACGAGTAGTTGACGCCTTCGAGATCGGACGCGAGGCCGTTGTAGGAAACTCCGAGTGAGCTTGCGACGAAACGGAGCATGGCCTTCACGAACGCGGGGAACGCGCCGGCGGGATGGTCGGGAGACCACGCCTGGAAGTCCATGCCGGGCGGGAGCGATTCGATCACACCGGGCTGCGCTTCGATTTTGTACTTCGCGTCGGAGTTCGGCGTTTCGTAGGAGGACGGGTCGGTGTGCTTCAGGAAACCCATCTTCGCGGCGCCGGTGCGCGCGGCGACGAGTTCCGCTTCGACGTACCCGCCGAGCATGCGGAGTTCGACCATGCACGGGTGGTACCAGGTGATCCCGCGCGTCTGGTTGATCCGCTCGGGATCGTACAGGTGGAGCATCTGCTCGGCAGGGATGCGGACGCGCATTAGCGAGCCGCCGAGATCGGACGGGTGCTGCAGATTCACGTGGTAGGCGACGGGCTTTCCCCACGCATCGATTTCGACTCCCATCCTGATCTCGTTCGAATCCTTCGAAGCGAAACGAGAAAACAGGTGGTCTACCTGGTCCGCGTCGAACAGCTGGATCGCGAAGCGGTGCTTATTCGCGAAGCCTTGCACCATGCGGATGAACACCTCGCCGTCGGTCGCGATGTTCTTCAGCACCAGATTCTGGATCGCGCGGAAGGAAAGCTTCCCGTCGACGGTGCAATTCCCTTTTTTGCACCACTCGGTCCACGCCGTTTCGATTTTGGTGTTGAAGGCATCGTTCAGCGTCTGGTCGTTGTTGCGGACCTGCGCCTGGTAACCGATGCCGTTTTCGCCGAGGACATTCGCGGTGAGCAGTTTCAGGTAGGACTTCGCCACGGGGTTGTTGCGGGAGAGCTCGCGCGCGCGCGCGCGGAGGAGCCGCATGTTCCCTTTGATTTCCTGATCGGCGGACAGGATCGCGGCAATCCAGTCCATGGTGAGACGTCCGCCCTGCGCGCCGGCGAACACGGTGAGTGAGCGTTTCGAGGAAAAACCGAACTCCGAAGTGATCCGATCGAGAACTTTGCGTGACCAGGACGGCGCTCTCATCGCTCGAGTCCTGTGACGTCAACCCACGTCGGCGGATAATCCATGTCCTCGTTCTCGGCATGGAACACCACGTGGTAGGGGACGCCGAGCTTGCCCGGATTGTCCTGACGCCAGACGGCCGCGCGCAGCAGACCGCGCAGCTGCATCAGTTCCTTGATCGGAATTTTCGTCACGCTGCGACCGGCGATTTGGTAGGTCTCGATGCCGGTGGTGATCCGTCCAGCGAGCACGGCTTCGACAACCGCGAGCTGATTCTCTTCGAACGTGGCGAACGCGCCGGCGGCGGAGGTCGCTACGTTCGGCTCGATATTGATCACCAGTTCGTCGCCGTGGATGTCGTGAATCTCCGCGGCGCCGGCGCCCGAGGCCGCGTGGGTTTCAGCGACCGCTGCGCCGTTGGGAATCGTGAATGAGCCGGCGAAGCGTCCGTCGAGCGACATCGCGGAGATCGCGCCGCTCGCGTTGTTGCCTCCGTTCGCGAAGCCGCTGATCACGACTCCCATGCCGAGGAAGGGCGGCAGATTCGTGAACGAAGAAAACGAGTAGATCGCATTTCCAAAACCGTCGGGCTCGACGCCGGTGATCACAAAGTCGGTGCCGGGATTCGAGAGACGCTCGGCGTAGCGATACGGGCCTGGGTTGAGCGACGCGGTGTCGGAGGGGACGAACTCGATGAGGTAGTCGTTCGAAAAAACGCTGGCGACCTTGCTGAATTTTTGCGTGAGACCATTCAGGTAGATCGTGTACGTCCAGCCATCCGAGGGAAGATAGTCGTCCAAGGTTCGGGTGAATTTCACCGTCGTGCCGGCCGGGAAGTGGTCGGGCACGCGGTCCTGGACGATGGCTGGCACGACTGAACGTACGAGATTTGCCCTGCGGGGAAAAACAAGAGAGTTACTGACCTGCCCTAAAAGAGAACGGCTCCCGCCGGGGGAGACGGGAGCCGTGCCAGGGCGGACTGCGCTGGAGAACTACTTAGCCGGGAGAGCTTCTGCGAAATGCTTCAGGCGTTCGGCGTTTTTCGCTTTGACCTTGCACTGGAACGGACCCACTTCGATCTGTAGATCGCCGGCCGCGGCCATCTGCTCGATCGCGGCGCGGTCCACCGCTTTCATCACGTACTCGGTGGTCGTGACCATCACGAAGGTGTTCACCTTGCGGTCCACCGGCTCGAAGTGGCCGAGGTCAATCGGCTTTCCGTCCGCGAGCACGTGTACGTCGGTGCCGTGGAGAAACAGCCACTCGGGATTGTTGGAGATTACCACCAGCGAGATCTGTCCGTCCTGCTCTAGCGCCATCAGGTCGAGGCACGGGAAGCAGCCGAGAGCCGGAGATTTAAGTTCCATCGGCCTCATCTGGATCGTAGTTTTGCCAGTGAAGCGATTGGTGGTGACCGTTACATCTTTGTTGTTCGCGGACGCGGTGAGCGCTGACGCGATTACCAGCAGGGCCACAGCGAGTGTTCTCATGACATCCTCCAGAGAGAATTCTGACCCGCAAAGCAGCCCGGGTCAGTAGGACTATTTCCAAAAGAGCAACGTTACCGTCGTGCTGCCTTGCGAAGCCGTCGCTGCTCGCGGAGCCGCGCGAGATCGCGCTGGAATTCCGGAGAGTGCCACGCGCGGAGCACAGCGCGGAGGAAGTAGACGAACCCGAGAAACGAGACAACGAAAATCAGTTCGGAGACGGTCATCAGAACACCTCGCCGAACTCGTCCCGAACGAACTTCGCGAGCACGCCTTCCGCCTCTTCGATATCGGAGCAGACGATTTCCTCTTGGATAATCGGGACGTGGATGCCGTCCTCGGCAATGACCGCGTACACCGTGCTGCCGGTCGGCGAGTCCCAAGTGAACCCGCGTTCGCCGTCGAGCATCTCCCCGAGGTCGATTCCGCGCGCGCGCATCGCCGCGCCGAGATCACTGTGCTCTGCCCGCGTCCATGTGGTCATCGCTTCTCCTCGAATGCCTTCGCCATTTCCACGGCGAGTTCGTGCAGCCACTCGCGACGCCACGCCGCGCGCTGTTCGTTCCACGCGCGGGCTTCGGCGGCGACCTCCTCGAACGAGTGCCCGAACACTAGAGCACCGCCGGAGTGACGTCGACGCGGACGTCCACGCCTTCGGCGAGCAGGCGGTCGTGGAACTTCCACATCTCGTTCGCGTTTTCGAAAGTCTGGAGCAGGATGTTGCCGGAGCGGACGGCGTAGCTGGCTTTTGCTTTGAGCAGCGATTCTGGTAGGGTTTCGGGAGCAGACATGGCGACTAGACCTCGCTTTGTTTGTTAGGGACTCATCGGCGTTGAAGCGCTGGTGGGTCCCGCTTACAAAGCCAGAGTACCGTGACTCCGGTTTGAGCACAATAGGTCTAAAGTACCATTCGATAATTGTACTCAATGATTACCCTTTCGCCTGCCTATCGCCACCCCTGAACCCACGATGACCCGCCGCTTGGCCGCCCCGGACCATCGCCTCCACCGCCCTGCTGACCGCCTCCTGACCCCTTCGGCGGCTCGTCCGGCGGGAGCCGGAGCGCGGCGGCGAGTTCGCCGAGCTTGCGGATCGCCGCCTGCCCGAGGACGTACAGCGCCGAGAGCGCGTAGACCTCGAGGTCGAGCGCCTCGTTGCGCGCGCGCGTCTTGAGATATTCGCGGACCGTGCCCTTGCCACGGCGGTAACGCCGGACCGCCTTCTCGGACGTCAGCTGCGCGAGGTACTCGTCCTCGGCAAAGTCGGGCAGGTGCATGTAGCCCGGACCAGGCGCTGGAATTTTCATCCGGGCGAAGATGCGGTCCTTCGCGGTGTCGGTCCCGATGATCCAGAGCTTCACGCGGTACTGGTTGTTCACGCTGAACTTGCCGAGGATTTCCTTCCCCGACTCGCTCGAGCCTTTCAGCGCGAAAATTTTTCGATGCTGGCGCGCGCGCACGAAACGGTAGACCGAGTCGGTGTGCAAACCGCCGGAGTCAATCATGGTGCAGGCGATTTTCACTTTGTGGCCGGTCGCCGTCTCCCACGTCGAGAGCAGGAACGAATCGACCTCGTTCCACACCGCCTCCTGCCCGGGATCGCCGAAGCATTGCTGGTAGGCGATGAGCCACGATTCCTCCTTGTCGCCCCAACCCTTCACGACGCACTCGAGGCGGTCCGCCTGCACGTCGACCGCGGCGGTGAGCAGGCCGACGCCGTCCGGGACCTCGGCCTGGTATTCCTCGAGCCGCGCCTTCAGCGCGAGCGCCTCGATCGCGTCGCCCTGCTCTTCCCACGTCTCGCCGAGCCGGAGGTTGATGAACGCCTTCAGTTTTTCCGGGTTCCCTTCCTTGTTCGCTTCGCTCCACTCCTGCGCGAGCGCGTGCCAGTTTTCGCGCCACGGCGAGTAGAGCGCGTTGATGTGGAACCCCACGACCGGCCGCTCGGGAAACTCGGCAATCCATTTGCCAGCGTTGAGCATTTGCTGTTTGTAGCGCTCCGGGATTTTTTTTCCGCACGCGCTCGAGCTGCAGAGGTAGGCGACCGAGGCCGGGTCGACCTGCCCGTCGGCGTTCGTGGCGTACTGCAGGCGGTAGATGCCGGTGCCGTTCGGCGGCGCCGGATCACGCCAGCGCAGCGGCTGCATCGTCTGGCAGAACGGACACGGGACGTGGAAGCGCCGCTTGTCGCTGCGCTCGAAGTCGTTCTCGATCGGGCTGAGACCTTTGGGCTTCGCCGGCGTGGAACCCTTCACGATTTTGTAGTTCGCGAATCCGTCGGTGCGCCTGGTGCCGATGGAGATCGGCGAACCCTCGCCATCGGTGTCCAGCGGATATCCGTCCACCTCGTCAAACAGCACCACGGGCACGGGATCGCTGCGGAGGCCGGCGCCGGAGTTCGCGCCGGTGAGCTTCAGGAACCCGCCGGGAAATTCCTTCAGGGATAGCGTGTTGCCGGCGCGCCGGGTCGTCGGCGGTTTGATTTTCTCGCGCAGCGCGGGACAGGACTCAATCATCGGCGTGATTCTTTTTTTGCCGTAGTCCTTCGCGTTATCGATGGTGGGCTGCACGAGCATGATCGGCTGCGGATCTGCATCGATGAAGTACCCGCAGATGTTGTTGATCACCGCGTCGGAGTAGCCCACCTGCGTCGACTTCATGATCACCACTTCGTGAACGAGCGGGTCGAGCACCACGTCCATCATCTCGATCTGGAAAAGTTCGGGCTTGAACGGACCAGGCCGCGAGGTCGTTCCCTTCGGGAGCACGCGGTTGTTGATCGCCCACTGCGAGACGGTGATGTCCGGCGGCGGATCGTAGAGCGCGACGGAGCGCCCGAGCATCGCGATGAGGTTAGCCAGCGCGCTTGGATGACTCTGCGGGACCTGCATGTTTGTAATTTTCCGCCTTCGCGAGGTACGCGAGCGCTTCCTTGCACGCCTTCTCGATGAGCGCCTGCGCCATCACGCGCGACGTCTGGCCCACGACTTCAGGAGCGACGCGCGACGGGATCGCCATCACCCGGGCCTTGGTGGTGAGAATCAGATCGGCCAGCGTGCGTTCGTAATCTGCGATGGAGATCACGAGCGACCGCTCGCGCGCGAGCTCCATCTCGCGGAGGTCGGCGTCGGCGCGGAGCAGCCGCACGCGTTCCTCGCGTTCGCCCACGAAACCGCCGTCGAGCGTCGGGACCGATTTCTTTTCAATCGCCGCCTGCAGGTACCGGATGTACCAGAGCATGCATTTGACGGGATCGAACTGGCCGCGGCCTTCCTTCGGAAGTCCCTCCTTCACGAGCTGGTGGACGCGCGACTCGGTGAGGTTCAGCGCCTGCGCGACTTTTTCCGGTCCGACGGTTGCCATGAGCCTAGCCCGAGACCGGGTCGAGGCCCGCCGGCGCCGGCCGCGTGGATCGCCACACCACGTTGTATTTGAACGGTCCGGTGCGAACGATGTCGAATTCCTCGCGCGGGAATTGCTTGTCGAGCATCTCCACGATGCCGTCGAGCAGGCCCTGCACGCCTTCGGCGGTGTAGCCCTTCCCGCGTTCGGCTTTGAACTTCACGAGCTTGCTGCCGCGGTTCGCGACGTTGAAGATTCGGACGTCGACGCCGGACGTGATCGCGCGCGATGGGATTTCGATTTCTCGCTTGTCGCTCACCGGATTTCTCCGTTCGTGATGAAGCCGTGCCAGTGGCCGGCGGCCTCGGCGTTGACGGATGGCGTCACCGTCAGAGTGTCGAAGTCCTCCCCGGAAACCAGCGTCCAAATAAAATCCGCATCAGCGCCGCGATGGTGCGCGCGGACGTACGCGTCGTCGATGGCCTCGTAGCCACGGCGGTGGAAAACAATTCCGAGCCGCGTCTCGCGACAATGCGGGCACTCGAACGTCAGGCCCACGCGCTGACCGTCGGTCTGCAGCACGAACCATCTCGGATTCAGATCGGTGAGCTTCATGGTCGCCTCGCTTTTTTGCCGGTCGCCTGTTCCCACCGGAGGACTATTACGTCGCAAAACTTCGGCTCGAGTTCGCAGAGGAAGGCTGCGCGGTTGAGCTTCTCGCAGGAGATCATCGTGGACCCTGAGCCGCCGAAGGGATCGAACACCAGGTCGCCGCGCTTGGTTGAATTGCGGAGCATCTTGTCGATGAGCGCGACGGGCTTCATCGTGGGATGGTCCTCGTTTTTTTTCGGCCGCGGGATGCGCGTGATCGTCGTCGCCAGTTCCTTGATCGTGAGCTTCTCGCCGCAGATCACAAACCACTGCTCGCCGAGACGCAGCCGGTAGGTGCCGGGCTCGACCTCGGTGAGCGGAGCCTCGAGCATGAACTCGGAGACCGTCGTGGACTTCCGATCGCCGTACCAGCGGTGCGCGCCCGTGGGTTTCCACCCGTAGAGAATCGGCTCGTGCTGCCACTGGTAGTCGGAGCGCCCGAGCACGAGCGCGTCTTTGACCCACACCAGGCAGCCGGAGAGCTTGAAGCCGGCCTCGCGAAACGCGCCGCGAAAATTCTCGCCCTCGGTGTCAGCGTGGCAAACGTAGACCGCGGCGCCGTCGCGCAGCACGCGGAACATCACCGCGTACGCGCGGAGCAGGAACTGCCGGAACTTCAGGTCCTCCATGTTGTCGTTTTTGATTTTTCCGGCGGAGCCTTCGTAGTTCACGTTGTAGGGCGGATCGGTGAACACCGCGTCGGCCTTCGACCCGCTGAACAATTTCTCGATGGTGAACGGATCTGTCGAATCGCCGCAGATGAGCCGGTGCTTGCCGAGCGAAATCAGGTCGCCGTTGCGCGTGGTCGGCTTCTCCGGCGTCGCCGGCACGACGTCCTCCTCGGTGCCCGGGAGCAGTCCGCCCTGCTCGAGGTTGAGCAGCGCGTTAATTTCGTCGACGTCGAAGCCGGTGGCTTCCAGATTGAAACCGAGCTTCGATAAATCGCCGAGTTCGAGCGCGAGAAGTTCCTCGTCCCACACTGCTTCTTCGTGGACCCTGTTGTCGGCCAGTCGGTATGCCTTCACCTGTGCCGGCGAAAGATCGGTCGCGACCAGCACGGGCACCTCCTTCATTCCGAGCCGGAGCGCCGCGAGCAATCTGGTGTGCCCTACGATGATCACGGAGTCTTTGTCCACCACGATGGGCTGCTTAAATCCGAACTCCCTGATGGACGCGGCGACTTTCTCCACGGCGTCCTCGTTTTTCCGTGGGTTCCGCTTGTACGGGAGCACCTTGTCGACGCTCCACATCTGAATCTTCATCAGCCCGCTCCCTTTTGCTCGAAACTAAAGTGAAGTCCGTAAAAAAATCTCGGTACCAGGCCCGCCGCCGCGCGCGCCGTCACCCGCAGCGCACCACCCCCACGGGGAGGACCCTGCGAGGCGAACAAAAAAAGAAACCACCCTGTCAGGAAGCACGGTCACCGCTTGAACCACCAGACCACACCGAGCACGGCGAACACACCACACCACACACACCACGACGGCACACCACGAGTACGTAGCAGAGCAACAGCCAGAGACGCACGCTCGCGCAGAGATAGAGCAGCAACAGCGGTAGCCATGTCGCTCTCGAGCGACGCCACGTAGATCGGCTCAGGCAGTGGTTCGAAGATGGCCTGGTGCAGAGCAGTGGTTTGTGGTCCATCCCAGTCGATGCCGAATTGCTGCGCCGAAGAAACGAGCCTGCGACGCTCAACCACAACGAGAACATCTGGTGCAACGAACACATCGAATTCGCTCGAATCGCTCACGTTCGCGCCGCCTTCTTCAGAATTTCCTTTGTGAACTCGTCAGTGAAGATCGGACTGAAACGATCACCGATAACTCGCAGCATCGCAGCACGCAAATGGATGTGCTGCGGCAAACGAGCCGCTGGCTTGAACGAGTAGATGAGCACAGTCGCTTCCGGCGAATCGCCTGACGCGATGCGCTGGAAAATGCCGACGTTCGGAACGATGTAAGTCTTTTTTCGACCGCGGCCTTTGTCGAAGCGGAGATTCGTATAGCGCAGCGCCGATGGAACGGATTCGCTGAATTCCGGCCGCGCTGCTTCGCCGGTCAGTGGGATGGAGATCGACTCGCCATGTTGCGGCGTTTTTTCGCCGCCTTCCTCGAGAAACGAGAGAATCAGCGGTGATCCCTGGACTGTGTTGTCGATTCCCACGATCGCTGTGAGGTTCGACACTTTCGAGTACTGCAGGATTTTGATTTTGCTCAGGATGAACTTTTTGCGGATCGTCAGATCGCCAGCGACTTCCTTCCTGCCGGCGTCGACCGCTTCTTTCGCAGTTCGCGTGATCGCGTTGTTCGTCGCAAATGGCAGCTGCCGGAGCACGGCCGCTGTGAGCTTCACGACTTCCTCGGAATCGATGTTGACGCTGATTTTCATTCTTCCGCCTCGATCTCTTCGAAGTCCGCGACACGTTCAACAATCGCGAGCGTGGCGGCTTCAGCTTCCTTGTCTGAGTCGTCGTTCGAGGTCTCCTGAAAATAATCGGCGCGCGCCAGGAGCACGTTTAGCTGTTCTGCGACTTCGTTACGCCACTTCTCCTCGTGAGTGATCTTGAATCGCGTTTTCACAGTGATCGTCACGGTTTCAAACCGGCAGTCGCGAAAAACCAGAGCAGGATGAAAAATCCGCAGACGAAAACATAGCCGCCGATGGTTGCCCACTTGTCCTTCGACGTCGCGAACAGCAGCAATCCTAGAATCGCTGCGACCAGCGGAACTACCCACAGCCGAGCATCGTGATTCATCACTTGCCTCCCTTTGGCACAGCAGACCATGCTCCGTTCAAACCGAGCCGGAGCATTTCGTGCTTCGCGTCTTCCTCGCTGAGAAACGTTTGCGCCTCGAGAATCGTGAACGTGACGCTGAACGGCGCGCGAAGGTTATACGGCATGCGTCTGATCCACGCGCGGCTCATCAGATCGCCGCCTTCGATTACCCACATCTGGACCTCCCGAGATTTCGAGCTTGAAATAAACACGATGCACACGACGAACATCGAGAGCGCGCCAATCCAGTACGCCATCATTCGAACAGGCTCCCCGTCGTCGGCTTCTTCGGCTTCCCTATCCGGTTTGCTTTACGAAACTGCTGACGCGCCTCGCAATCGACGAAGTGGCAAATCAGCATTTCGCAGCCTTCGACCTGCACGACGTGCATCGGCATGTTTGCGCCCGCCGGCGTTTGCCACCACTCCATCCGCGCATCGCAGGCTCGGCACTTCCCCGCTGATCCCTCTCGATATCCAGATTCGAGCAGGGCCTTGCGACTTGTCGGCACTCTAGGATCAGCAGCCATCGTTTTTGCCTTTGCCTGACCAGGAGCCTTCGCCTGGTTTTCCACAGCGACCAGCGCGAACTGCACCGCTCCGAGCCGCTGTTTTTCTCTTCGGTCTACTTCTTACTTCTTTCTGCCGCCATCCGTGGCGGTACGCTACCGCCATCCGTGGCGGTATTGGAAAGCGGAGATTCACTGCTTTTCCACAGGTTTTCCACAGGCTTTTCCACTGGTCGAATCGGCGTCACTTTCGCCCCAAACATCGGCAGCTGAACGGCTGGCGGCGGGATCGCCTTCGCGAACTTCGCCGATTTGAGCAGGCGAACGCGAATGCCTCCGTGGAATTCCCTGCGGACCTCGACCTCCCCGAGCTTTTTCAGGATCGCCATGTGCCGCTGCAGCGTGCGCTCGGATGGAGCAGCGAGCCAATTCGAGCGAATCCATGCGTACCCGAACTCTCGGCCGTAATAGACCAATCCCGACGCATCGGTCTGGTGATCGGTAAGGAACATGAGCAGAGGCACCGCTCCCGATTCCACGAGTGCTCTCGACTCGATCGCCGCCGGATTCATGGCTGTGTATCGAAATTTTCTCACCCGACCAGAGCCTTTCGATTTTCAACGAGCAACTGCCCGAGAAATTCCTTCACGTCATGCGCGCTCCACGCCACGAGCACGACGGCGCCGCGTTTGTGTTTTTCGAGCAGGAACTCGAGCTGCTCCTTCGACGGCGCGCCGGCGGATCGCAGGAATCGCCGTCCCTGATCGCACCAGGCTGGCGCTTTCACCTCGATGTAGAGCGCGCGGCCGGACGGCGCGAGAGTCGCCTCGAGGTCGGAGAATCCGCCCGGAATTTCGCCGCCCGTTCTCGCCGCGGCGAGCATGCCAGCCTGCAGGCCGAGCGAGCTAGCCATCGCAGCGACTCGACCGCGCGCGCGGCGTCCGCCGGCGTCTACGGGAATCGCATCGATGCGGTAGGTCTTGAGCAGCTGCAGAATGTCGCGCTGCACCTGCGACTCCGGGATGCAGGACATCAGGTACAGATCGGAATAATTCGTCGGCTTGAACTGCCACGGGAACGGGTAGCCGGGCTCGCACTGAATGCAGCCGGTCTTTGGCCCGGTGTGGACGTGCGGTCTCGGATTGGCTCGTTTCCTCATCGGGTCCCGATGTCGATGAACGTTCTGAACGCGCGCCGCTCGCGCATCATCGTGAGCAGCTGCTCGAGCGGAATTTCCGCGATGCAGCGCGGGTTGGTGCAGAGCGATTCCCCGACGTCGAACCAGACGCACGGATCTGCGGGATCACCGTCGCCGCCGCCGAGGATGCACGGCGTCAGTTCGGTGCAGCCGCACACGCGGCACTTTCCTTCCACGAGTTCGGTCGTCATTTGTTCACCTCAGTCGGTGCTCGCTTGAGCGCGTTGCGGCAGATCACCGCGCGAAACCCGTCGAGAAATTCCGCGAGACACGAGTTCATTTTTCCGCGAACGATCACCCGGCACAGCGTGCCCTTCCTCTCGGGGAATCCAGGACTCTTCCAGCGATACACGTACAGCTGCTCCGTCATCTTCGGTGACTCCCCACTTCACAACGAGCGACTCGCCGCCGAGCCACGTTTCGACGAGCACGCGCGCGACTCTCACGGCGCTTTAATCTCCCGGAGATCGTCGAGCGATTCGTACATGTTCTCCATGAAGCATTGCTGCTGCGCGAGTTCCGCGAAACGGATCACGCGCTCGGCCGCGTCGCGCTTCGGCGGGCTCAGTTTGTCGAGAATGCCGCGGACGCGGATGATCTCTCTGGAAACCTCGATCACGATGTTGCTCTGCACGTTCCCTCCCCGAGCCTTCCGCCGTGTTACGATTCACTTCATGGTCGACCTGCAAAAAGGCTAGGAGCCGGCGGCGCGCGGAGCGTAAGCCGGCTCCGCTGATTCAGCAGCCGCAATGGAGCACGGTGCGCTCCACGAGTCGACCGCCTTCCTGCACCGCCCTCAGAATCGGACGCAACCCGTGGCGACCGACCGGCGCCGGACTCTTACAGAAAAAACAGTGACGCCGGCGATTGGCCCGATGCCAGCGCGCGTTATACCGCGCGACTTTCCGCCGGTGATTGGCAACCCATCTCGCGTGGCGCACAGCGTCCGCCTTTTTCACTTCGGGGTCGCGAGACTTCTCCCGCATACGAGCCGCTTCGCGCGCGCGGAATTCCGGGTCCTCGGCGCGTTTCACCCGTGCCCACAATCGCTGGTACAGCCGCCGCTCGCGGAGCGTGCCGTTCGATTTCAGACCCGCGCGGAAAAACAGCGCGAGAGCCTCGCGAGGTGAGAGCTTCGGGTTGATCTTCACGGCGTCGCCTTCCGATGTTTCGGGCAGTAGTCCTTGTCGCCGATGCGCTGCGCGCACGCGGTGCAGACTTTCGCGTCGCAGGTGATCTCGCCGCCGCCGAGAGTTTTCGCGATTACCGCGTCGCAGAGCAGCGTCGCCGGCAGAGCGCCGGAGCCGTCGTGGAGCGTCGGGCAAAAACGGCACTTCGAATGCCGAGCGGCGGCGTGCTTCACGATGGCGACGCCGCCTCCGGGCAGATTGATTCGCGAGCACGGCATCAGCCGAGCCGCGCGCGAACGAAGCAATCCTTCGCCTCGAGCAGTTTTCGCAGACCGGCTGATTTTTCCGCGCCGTCGGGGAGCGACGCGTCGAACTGCTGCGCGAGTTCGCAGATCGGCTTCGATACTTCCTGCAGAGCCGCCGGCAGATGCGAAAACTCGAAGTACTTCATGATCGGTGCTGGCATGGTTCCTCCTCGTCTGACTTCGGTGAATTTTTGCCGGTGATCCGGCGCGAGAACTCGTCGACCTGCGAGCGCGTGGGTTCGGGAGCCGGTGGCGGCGGATCGATGTCGGCGGATTTTTTCAGCGCGACCAGGCGCCGCGCGAACCTGCGCGTCTGCCGGACGTCCCACCGGAACGCGAGCCACTCCCAAAGCCGCCTCACGGTCGCCTTACCTGCACTTTTACTTTTGCAACGTCAAAGAACTTCTCGGTCTCTGCGAGGTGGGCCAGCCATCCGATGGACATCGCGACGTCGTGCCTCGCATCGAGCGCATCGACGAATGCATGCAGGAACGAGATGTCCTTGGGGTCGTCGTAGCACATCTCCATCAGCAGCTCGTCGACATCGACGGCTACAACCTCGCCGTGTTGCTTCGCAATTCGCTGCCGGATTTTCCACACCGTCGCGGCCAAAAGGTATCCCTGACCTTCGAGCGCGAGATGACAGACCTCCTGATGAGATCGTTCTTCGGCTTTAAGGCGTTCTTCCAGCATCGCCTCGGCGTTCTCAGCGGCTTTTCTAGCGGCCCAATTGAGCGCGGGATATGAGGATTTCCGCAAATCCGCTCCGAGTTTTGTTTCCGCCCGCTGTGCGCGCTTCACGATTCGACCTCCTCGGCCGCGATGAACAGGTGCGCGGCGAATTCGCCCGGGAGTTCGCGGAGTTCGACCATCGGACCCTGAAACGTGGCCTTGTAGCTCGTGATGGTGAACGCGGTCTCGCCTTTTTTCTGGTGCGCGAACAGGACTCGATCGCCGGCCTTCCAGAGCTTCGCGGGCGTCACGACCGCTCCGCCTTCTTCGCCTCGGCCTTGCGTTTGCGGATGAGCTCCATCACCTGCGGCATGTCGGAGTACGCGAAACATTCCTGGCAGTAGATCGCGCGGTCGTCGACGCGGGGATCGTCGCTGATGTTGATCGGCGGCGGCTCGGTCGCGAAAATTTCCGCGAGACCGAGCGGGAGCCGGTGCGCCATCGCGAGGCCGGCGACGTGGCGCACACCGTCCGGGTTCACGATTCCCACGTGGAAGTCCACGACGCGGAACACCGGACCCACGAACTCGCGGCACACGATGCAGCGCGGAAGTTCGGACAGCGGACTCTGGTGAGTACGGATCGGCGGCTCGATTGCCGGCGGCTCGATTGCCGGCGGCTCGCCTTCCCTTCCCGGCTCAACGTTCGGGCCATTGCACGCTTCCCGCGCATCCCATCGCGACTCACCAGGTGCCACGTTCTCGCCTGCCGGAGCCGCCCTGAGCGGCGCGCGGGAATGGACCTCGGAGGCTCGCGGATTCGCTGATTCGACGGCGCTTTCCCCGCTCTGTGCTTCGTGTTTTAGGGCCATTTTCGCCCCTCCTTATCAGTTCAAGTAGAACTGAATGATGAAACTGCTCGCTTCTAACCGTCTCCCCATCAGCACGTTGCAAGGCACGAAAAAACCCGTGTCCAGCGAGTGCCATCTGGTGCCAAACGCAAATCGAGCAAAAATTACCCGCCGTGCTCCTCGCGACCGTCCGGCGGCGGAGCCGGCGGCTTCGGCGCGACCGGAGCGTCGACCGGCTCGATGCAGTCCTCTGGCGCAGGCCCGACTTCCAGCGGTCCCACCCTCACGCCGAGACCGATCACTCGAGCGCCGAGCTTGATGAGCCATATCCCGATGGCCATCCGAACGCGCAGTTCGCTGACGTCGACCAGCACCGTCAGCGTCGCGTCGTGCGGGTCGAGCTTGCGGACCGTGTGCGTGAACTCAGCCATCACTCACCTCCTCGGTGTTTTCCGCCGGCGTGGAGGACAGACCTGGTGCTCGAAAAGCATCTGCCCGAAACGCGCCAGGATCGTCACCGGACGCCAGGACGAGCCGCCGATCGGCGCGCCGCATTTGTAGCAGTCGACCTCCGGCACAAGGGCTGTGTCGAAACCCCACCGCGGGTCAGCGGTCGGTGACCGGGTGCAGCGCGCACACGCGCATCGCGACCAGCGACCAGGCTTGTGGCGCGCGAGTTCCTTCACGATGCCCTCCGAATCCGGGAGCGCCACACCGGAGACGGACAGCCGTGCGCGAGAGGGTTCGGCTCGGTACGGTCGGTCTTCGCGATGAGACCGCGCTTTGCGGCGCGCGCCAGCACCGGACCCATCGCCCGCTCGCTCCGAGTCTTCAGTTTCATCGCGCGGAGTTCGCGAGTGATCTCCCACCCGGAAAACTCGTCGCGCGTTTCGGCGAAAAACCTCAGAACTTTCTCGGCCATGTCCGTCCACTTTTCCTCGGCGTTCGCCTCGACGCGCGCCATCCCGATGTCGCGCTCGCGCTTCCAGTTCGGGAGTTCACGCGGATCGCGGCGCGCGCGGCGTTTCTTCGGCGGATCACCGAAAAGTGTGGCCTGCTCGTTCAAACCTTCCCCTCTTTTTTCGAGACGGCGCGCCGTCGGTGCTCGGCGGACAGGTGGGAATACTTCATGGTTTGCACGATGCTCGCGTGACCGAGCAGTTCCTGCACCACGCGAATGTCGGCGCCGGCCATCACCAGGCGCGACGCGAACGTGTGGCGGAGATCGTGCCAGCGGAAGTTCGTGACCTTGGCCGCATCGCACGCCGTTCGAAACCACTGGCGGAGATCGCGCACAGCGCCCGAGTTCGCATCCGGGCAGACGAACTCCTTCTCGCCGGACATCGCGCGGAGCTTTTCGAGCGCGGCCTTCGCTTCTTCGTTGAGTTGCACGTGCCGGCGGCCGGTTTTGCCACGCACCGTCATGACGTCGTGCTCGACGTCGACTTCCGCCCACTTCGCGCCGTACTGCTCGCCGCGGCGCATGCCGGTCGAGACGGCGAGTTCGAACTCCCACTCGTGCTGATCACAAACGAACTCTTTCCGCAGTCGCGTCTCTTCCTCGGGCCTGAGCCATCGGACCCGAGCCTCGTTCTCTTTCCAGCGCGCGACGCGCTGGCACGGATTCGCCGTGGCCTTGTTGGTTTTCACCGCGTAGGCAAAGCAGGAGCTGATGAACGAGCGGTAGCGGTTGATGGTCGAGCCGGACCGCCCCTCGGCCATTCCGCCGAGCAGTTCCTCGATGCGCGCGCCGGTGAGCCTGTCCATGCGGATGTGACCCATGATCGGTAGCAGGATCGCGAGGCGGGATCTGTCGGTGTAGAGCGAGAGCGGCTTCAGGCGGGAGCCTTTCGCCCGGATGTTTTCCTCGGCGAGTTTTCGGAACGTCCAGACGCGCTTCTGGCGCGGCGCGATGTATTCGTTCTTTGCAACCTGCGCCTTTCGCTGCCGGATGAGGTCGAGCGCCGCCGTGAGCTTCCCCGCCTTCTCGCGCCGGCGGTTGCCGTCGGAGTCGGTGTAGGAAATCCAGTGGACGCCAGAATTCGGCGGACGCTCGAACACTCCCGGAACTTTTTGCATGGGACCTTCTCCCCGGCAGGCGTGAGACTTTACGCAGCGTCGGAAGGGCCAGTCTCAAGAGCGCCCAGTGGTGCATCCATACGCGCGGCCTTTCCTGCCGGGGAATCTCGTTAGCTGATGATCGGCGACTTCGTGATTTGCGTTGCGAGCCAAGCCTTGATCGCGGCGACTGCGGCGAGACGCCAGCGACCGCCGTCACCCTCGAACAGAGCGAGATTGACGGCGCCGTTTGCGACGCGCGCGCGGAAGATGAAGGTGCAAACGATCTGGTCGATTTCGGCAAATGTGCGGAAGGGAGCGAGCGAGACGCGCGGCTGCAGCGGGAGCGTGGTCTTCAGCACCACACCAGACTGCACGTTGACGCGCTGCGTGATGCCGTCGTCCTCATTCGCGACGCTCGAGTCCGCGGAGATTTTCGACGCCGTGGTGATTACGTAGTCGAGGTCCTTCGCGAAACTCCCGTCGTCGTTCTGAATCATCACCCGCTGAAATCCCTGCTGCACCGCGATGATGAAATTCTCGGTGGTGAACCAGGTGCCGAACAGGAAGGACGGACACTCCTTCGGGTACTTCGCGGTCGCGTACTCGGTGCGCCGGCCAAACTCGTCGGAGACGCGGCCGAGCAGAGAGACGGTGAACGGGTCCTCGATGTGAACGAGCAGGTCGTCGTTCTCTTTTGCGTTCTCGAACTCGCCGTCTAGCAGGTCCACCAGACCCTGCAGAGTCGAGACTCGAATGCCGTCGGCCTTCGGCGGCGCGAGCAGTTGCATGGTTTTATCGACGTACGTCTTGTCTCCGAACACAATCTGGTTCGGAACTGCGAGTTGCAACACCCGATCTATGGCCTCCTTGATCACGGAGAGCCTCCTTCAGTTTTGGATTTTTGCTGCTACTGCACGTCGTTCGAGGCTGCGAGCTTCCCATCGAACATCCGTTGCTGCTTTGGATCGTGCGGACGCGCGACCATCACGAGTCCACGCCGCTCCAGAAACACAGTCCCCTTCACGGCTTCGACCGGGACCGTCTTCGATTTGCAGGCGAACGTCACCTGCGCGCCGGAGCGGTCCTCGAACGGCAGGATCGTGAACTCCAGCGTGATTTTTCTTTTGGCCTCGGGGTCCGTGTTGACGTCCGCGATGTTGGCGAGCACCTGCGCGAACTCCCGCTGAAAAACTTCCTCAATCGCACCGCCGCAGAGATTCGACAGGCTGACTTCCTCTGGTTTTGAGTCCATGGTTTCCTCCTTCGTGATCGCGGCCGGCTTGCCGGACGCGGGTGAGACCGTGAAGTTCGCGGAAGTGTTCGTAGATATCCTCGAGCGAGAGCGCCACGTGGCGACGCGCTGCGAGCCGCTGAATCCTGATCGCGTTTGCGGGATGGGGAGACGTCGTGCCGCGCAGCCAGTGGTAGATCGCCGAGGGTTTTATTTCGAGACGAGCCGCCAGAAGTTCCACTCCATAGCTGCGAACGAAGCGCTCGAATGTTGACCACTCACCTGCCGGTGCGCCGTTTTGCAATTTTTTCCTCCCCTCGACTGCCCACACCCGGTATCGATTCCCGCTGCGACTGCCGGACTTCGCCCACTTCGAAACTATTTTTTATGCTGCTCTGGATTTCACTTGCGTCGACCAGCGCGTCTGCCGCATGTGATCACTGCACAAAAACTGTGGAAACCTTTCACGAGTCGAGAGCGTCAACAGAGCCGAGGCGGACAGTACAGTCCTTTCGGTCCAGACGTCACCCCGCTGAATTTCCCCTCGGACCTGCGAGCCACCTCGCACACCACAAAACGAATGGGGGAACCTGAAAATGGCGGATGATGCGCTGCTGCTGGAGTACCTGCTCGGCTGTTCCGAAACCTCGATGCAGAACGTCCTGCTCAACAAATTGAACGACGCGCGGAATCGGCAGAAGGAACTCACCGAGTTGCTGGAGCGCTGGGCGGAGGTCCGGGCGGAAGCGCTGCTCTTTGAATGGTTCGGAAAACACGGGCCAGAGCTGATGGCGAGGGTTACTAGGACGCAAACGATAACCGAGTTACAACGGCTCGCGGAGCCGGAAAAGCCAGGTCCACAGCGCCTCGAAGATTTCCGCGAATCCCTGAAAAACCTACTGGAATCAGCCTGATGGGGTACGGGAGTAGCGAGATAGTTACTAAAATTGCAATGGGTATTATGTTGTATATCCGGGACGAACGAATCCCACGTGTGTATATTATGTTGCATGTGCGCGCTGACGAAACAGGTGGGAAGGACGGCGAGAGGCATTTAAGCAGCGACCTGCGGAGGGGATTTTCTGAGCCGGCGGAAGTACTGATCGGCTTCCTGATGAAGCAGCCGGCGCGCGACCTCGCTGACGTCGGTGCGGAGAAAGCGGGCGAGGCGCTGAAACTTCCGCTTTTCCCCCACGCTGACGCGCAGATGGATGCGTTCCTCGCGCGCTTTTGGGCTGGCTGCCATTTGGATGGCGTGACCTTACCCCGCGTACGCACAACGTGTCAAGCGCCGCCCTGTGCAAAAGTGAGCAAAACTATTTGCAGTGACCCGTCCCGCAGACCGCGGCGACTCCCCCGAGCGCGCCGATGCCGAGACCGATCGCCGTCCACTTCGCCGCGCGCTTGATGTGCTGCCACTTTGATCCGCCCTTCGCAACCGTCACCGCCGCATCCCGCTCCTTCGTGACCGCAGCGAGCTTGACCGCATCGTCAGCCTTGTCCGCCTGCGCCGCGGCGAGCTGAACCTTGCATTCCTGGCAGGCAGCGCCGAAGTCGGCGAGCGCCTTCAGGTCCTGGGTGGGAAGATTCGCTACCGGGGCGTCCGGGAGCGCGCCTGGCGCCGGAGCCGTCGCACCAGGGACGGCGTGCTCAACCGTAATGGGCACCGGGAGGGGTATAGACGCACGTATCGCCCGAATCGCCTGTGTGGGCGTCTGAACGGCTTTCTCGGCCTTTTCGATGGTCTCGACGGTCGCCTTGGCCTGATCGTCCCGGGTCGTCTCGCGTTTTGTGGCGTCGGCGACCACCACCTGCTGCGAAGCGAGCGTGGCCTTCAGTTTCGCGGCGTCCTGCCGCGCCTCGCGGAGCGCGCCGGCGATGACCAGGATTCCGAGCAGCCCGATAACCGCGCCGGCGATTTCCCACTTGGCTCTGAGACTAAGCATGAGGTGCTCCTTGCATCGGGTCCGGTCCCGCCGGCGGACGCGGCCCGAGCATCTGCTCCGCTTTATCTTCCTTCCACGAATGGCCGATCACGAGACCGCCGAGTCCGACCATGAACTCGACGTACACGTGGTCGAGCCGATGCAGCGCGTGGAACACGTTGCCCGAAACAAAAAACGCCATGAAAAACGCAGTAGTCCTCCCGTGCGTGATCGAGAGGACTTTCTGCGCGGTCTTGCGGAGCCAGTCCATACGCGCCTCAGAGTTTGTGAAGCAGGTGGAAAATCACTCCGACGAGGATCGCGCCGGCGAGGACCGCGATTCGGTCGAGCCACTTCGACTGCGCTCCGAATTCGGCTAGGATCACGGACGGCAAAACCATCGCCAGCAAAAACACTGCGACGCACACTCCGATTATTTTCGGGAGCGGGAGCAGCACCGCAGCAACGATCATTCCGATGACCAGGTGCAAAATGTGGTACTTCGCCAGATCTGCTTCGACTTTTTGAATCGTCATGCTGTTACCTCCGTTTGGATTCCCGCCTGCGGAGGCGGGGTTTTGAGAGCGGACACGAGCTTCGTGACGGCGTCGATGTAACGCGGCCATCCGGTGAGACCGCCGTTCACGCGGCGTCGGACCATCTCCCAATTTTGTTGATCCGCGTACTCGCGGATCTGGCGCTCCCGGAAATACAGCGCGAGGATCACGGCGGCGACCGAGGGGTCGAGCGCGAGGTCGGGATTCGAAACCAGGTCGCGTCCCATCTCTCCGCCGAAGTGCTCGTAGTCCCATCGCCCGGTGATCTGCACGAAACCGCGGCCGCGAAATTTCGCGCCGTCGCCCGGCTCGTCGTTGCCGAGGTCCTTGCGGTTTTCGTACAGGTTCGTGAGGTAGGCCGGACCGCCGCGCTCTTTGATCGGGCAGAACGTCCCGGTCTCGACCGAGATCGTCGCAATCGCGGCGACGGCGCACATCGGCGAGTAAATCATGCAGCCGTCGAGCGCCTCCTCGACCAGCGGCCAGTTCGCCGCGACGTTCGCGACAGGACCGTAAGGCCCGAGGATCGCGGAGATGAGCGGGACGGGCAGAGGAAAATTCATAGGTCCTTCAGGTAGCGCGCCAGCATTTCGCGGTCCTCTTTGCTCTCGGTCATGACCATCAGCACCAGCGTGAAGTTCTTCTCGAAGCGGCGGCGGCCGGCGCCGATGCCGTTTATGTCCTTCCGCATCTGGCTGATCCGCGCGTACAGCGCGCCGGCCGCGAAAACCGCGCCGATGAGCGCCCAGGCGATTTCCGCGATGTGGTTCACTGGAACTGTCTCAGATCGAATTCGTCCGGGAACTCGAGCGCGTCGAGTTCCTTGGCGAGCTCGACCATCCGGGTCGTCAGCCCCTGGCCGTAGGACTTACGGGCTTCGTCGATGCGCGCGCGCAGCATCTCGCGCTGCACGAATGGCCTGAGCACGTCGCGGAAGTCCGCGTAGTCCGGGTCCCGCTTGTACTTGTCGCGCATCTGCACCAGGAACGATTTCGCGACCGCCGCGATTCGCCCCTCCGCTGTCTGGTCTTCGTGGATTCGTCCGTTCACTTTTCCCCCGCGCAGTTTTATGGATTCATCAGGAACGTCAGCGAACGAGGCTGCCCCGCGAGAGTCCCGTTCACCGGAGTGAGCGTGATCGTCGTCAGGTGGGCCAGGTTCGAGTCATCGATGACGCGTTGCGCGTGGGTGTAGGTGAAAGTCTTCGCGGTGATCCCCGTCACCGTGCGAATCAGAACGCTGTTGATCGAAATCGCAATCGTGTAGTTCCCTTCCGGGCCTCCGGCGACGTCGCCGGCGTTCTGCGCCACGATGAAGGGACCGAGGCGATAGCGATGGTTCCACGTCACCGTGACATCCCCCGAGGTCGTAGAGGGAAACGCGGTGCCGTTCACTAAAACATTTCCCGGCGGGTAGGGCTGCAGCGCGCGCTGCGCGAGCGTGACCGCGACGTCGGACTCACTGGTGATCGGGAATTCGGCGCCCAGGGTGTACGGCGCGAGCTTTACGTTGGTGGTCATGATCGCCCCGTCGGAAAGATTTGACCCTGGCCCGTGCTCGAGAGACCGCCCGGACCGTTGTTCACGCAGCCGAGCGAGAAGATGATCGTCGGATTAAAAAACTGCACGAAGCCGCCCGACGGCGGCGCGCTCACGCCCATCGAATAGTTCGTCGGGCCTGATCCGCCGGAGCCGGGAATTTCCCCGCCGTCGACCGGATGATTCAGAGTGTCCGCGTTGAAAGTCGACATCCGTCCTCACTCGTAGCGGTACAGCGTTCCGTTGCCCGACGAATTGCCGAGCGGCTCGTTGGTCTGCATGGTGTTGGCCTTCGAGCAGTACATCGTGTGATTCGAGCCGTAGTACGGGACGATCACCGTCGCGCCCTCCACGATGTCGCCGCCCCTTGCAAACGCCATCGCCATGCACGGGTTATCGAGCTTGCCGATGACCGGGAAAAGCGGACCGAGCGCGATGTTGGTCCCCACGACTCCGCTCGACAGCGTGGTGAGCGCGGTGATGTGAGCGGTCTCCGCCGTCAGCGTCCCGCCGAGCGCCGGCTTCTGGATGATCTGCTGCGCGGCGTTCCTCGTCCCGCTCGTTCCAAGGTTGGTGACCAACATGAAATAGGAATCGGTGTCGGCGCCCGAGCTGTTGTGCGAGCGCTCGACCGCGAAGAAAAACGGATTCGATGCGCTCGCCGCGTTCAGGAACAGCGCGATCATCACGCGCGACGTGTCGCCGGAAAAAATCGAGGTGTTCCCGACTCCGGTCGTGCCTACGATGGTCGTCGAGTGCGAGAGCGTGGAGGTTGTGTTTGTGGTGATCGTCCCGGACCCGTTCGATGCGACACCCGCCGTGATCTTGAACAAAACCGAGTTCGCCGTCGAACCCTGCCCGTACTCGAGTCGCAGGAAAATCGGCAGCGTCGAGGAACTCGCATCTTGCGATTCCCAAATTTCGTAGATCGTGTTGGTTGATGTCGGGACGGTCGTCTGCGCGGTCGTCGTGCCGGACCCCGCGTGCGTCTCGTTCACGCCGCTCGCGTTCGTCGCGGTCACGGTGCCGGAGCTTCCTCCCGAGACAGCGGTTAGAGTGAGCGCGGTGTTGTTTCCGCTGTTCGAAAAGCCGCTGAACGTGACGCTCATTCCCGCGCGCGGAGCGGGCCCCGTGAAACTGGAATAGCTGATCGTCGCCGTCGTGCCGGACATCGCGACCTGCGTGCAGGTCAGCACCGTTGCGGTCCACACTGCCTGGCCGGTGTCGTTCGTCTGCAGCCATCCGATGGAGGCCATCCACGCGGAGATCGCCTGCGCCCAGGATTTAAAATCCGCGAAGGAAGTCGTTCCCGGCACGCACGTCGAAAGCAGTTGCGTCGACATCTAAGCCTCCTCGATTTTGCAGGTCATGGTCACGCCGACGGTCGTCGTCGAGCCGCTCAAATTCTCGATGGAATACGAGATCTGCGAGACTACCGTCGCCTCGCAGTTCGCGCCGTACACTTCCGGCGAACAGATGAAATTTAGGCCGGTGATCCCGTTCAAAACGAAATCGCAGATCACGCCGTGCGATGTTCCGATCGCCGGCACCTGCGTCGGCGGACGCGAAGCATCCGCGGCCATCTGCGCGGCGGTCGAATAGAGCCGCACGCGGCACGCGCACGTCGCCGAGAGCTGGGTGATCGCGAAGGATTTCCCGATGGTGACTGTGCCGGTTTGCGATGCAGCGTTCGCGAGCGAGCCTGTCGTGACCGTGACGTTGCCGCGCGAGGCAATGGTTCCTGGCGGACCCGTCGCGCCGGTCGCGCCAGTCGGTCCCGTCGGACCCGTTGGGCCTGTAGGCCCTGTCGGACCCGCAGGACCCGTCGCGCCTGTCGCGCCCGCCGAGCCGGTTGCGCCCGTGCTTCCCGTGGCACCCGTCGAGCCGGTTGCGCCGGTTGGACCCGTCGGGCCTGTTGCGCCTGTCGGACCAGGAGCGCCGGCGGTCGGGACAGTCGCGGGTTTCAGGAAATCGAAACCCATCTCGAGGAAAATTATGCGCGTGCCCGTCGGATGATCGGCCGGGATGGTGTCGAAGATTCCGCGCATCACCTCGGAGATCGTGTAGCTGCCGTCGCTGTTCGGCGTGACGGTTTGCCACGAGCAGATTTCTCCGGTGTCGACGAACATCAGAAGATTCGCGCCGTTGGTAAGACCGGATGCAGTCGTCGAGGCGAGCTGGTCGAGATCGCGCGCGCCCGTGGCGGAGAGCGTGAAGCCGGTCGCGTCGATGGCTGCGGTGTTGATCGGGTAGTCCGCCTCGGTGAGGCCGGAAGGCATGAATCCGTCAATCGTTCCGTACGAGGTGTAGCTCGAGCCGCCCGTCTCGTCCGCGAACATCTCGAAGCCGCGGCTGATCGAATCGCCGCGCACGCAGCCGACGGAGATGCGCTCGTCCGAGGAAGTGGACATCGCGTAGGGACTCTCCATCGCCAGCTGGTAATCCGGCGCCGCCGGCGACGTCAGCGGATTCACCCATCCAGAAACTGGCGGCGCACCGAAGGCGGTGTCATTGATCCCGAAAATATCCTCGACCGCGTCGATGGTGATTTTTCCATCGGTGAGTTCCCCGTAGCCGATGCGCGTGATGCGGAAAATCTGGTTGGTGATCTCCAGCGGCGCCCACGTGAAGCGGAACACTCCGCCTGGGCGGAACTGCCACGCGGTGCGATTGCAGACGAGTTTTATTTTCGACAGCGGGTAGGTGAAGGTTTTCAGCACCCTCGTCTGAATCAGCGATGCCGCGGCCTCCTGCGAGATGCCGAGAAACTCGATGGTCTGCGGCCGCACTTCCTGGGTGATCGCGTAGTTCGCCGCATCGTAGCCAGTCACGATTCGCGAATTGAAGTTGTTCAGGCGCGACAGGAATTTGATGTTGACCAGGTTGGTGGTCTCTTCCCACGAGCCGCGGGAAAAGTCCGGCGTGCCGAGGACGTTGTCGACCGTGAGTTCGGGCAGCGTGGTGGGATCGTAGTCCGCGCGCGCGAGCTTGATCGTCCACAGGCCCGTCGCCGGGTCGGTGTAGAGCACGCCATCGATGTGCCGCATGATTTCGCCGATGAGATTGTCGGCGGATGCCTGGGTGTCGAACTGCATCGAGAGGCCGAGACCCTCTCCCTGCAGCACCGTGCCCACGGCCTTAAAGTTCGCGATGTCCACGGTCGAGCTGGGAATTCCGAGTCCGAAGTCGACGTCGGTGAGCAGGTCATAAACCATCGCGGCAGGATTCGCGTCGCCGTTCAGGTTGGCCCACGAGGAACCCATCGCGAACGGGTCCGGCGTGCGCCGGATGATGAACGCGAGCGGCTTCAAATAGTTCGATGTGCCCTGGTAGAGCTGCTCAAACACGGAGTAGCAGAGCCGCGGGTACGCCGGCGCGATTTGCGCGTGCTGCGTCACGATGACGAACTGATCTCCGACGCTGAACTGGATGGAGCCGGTGTCGATGGTGAAATTGATCTGGTTCGCGCTGAACGCATTGTCCGCGAAGCAGCTGTGCGAGCCGTCGGCGTTTGGATTGATGGCCGTGATCGTCCCGGAGAGAGAACCCACCACGCTGAAGCGCATCTTCAGGAACGTCGAGTCGCTGGAGTTGTTGTCAATGCCGACCGCGGTGATGGTGATCGTCTCGTTGCGCGCGAACGCGCCGCCGGACTCCGCGGTGATCGTGCCGTTCCCCACGCCGGAGTAGGTGTAGCCGATTCCCGACTGGTCGAGAGCGACGCGGCCCTGCACGCGCGAGAGATAGTCGTTCGGCTGCTGGTTCGGCTGGCCGTAGTAGAAGTCGATGGTTCCGGCGATGCCTCCGCCGCCGCCGGCGTTTGTCCCGCCGAAAAGATTCGGCGAGTTCGCGAGCAGTTGCAGATAGTTGAGCGTCCCGTTGCCGTTCAGGATGTTGTTGGTGGTGTACTGAATGTCTTTCTTGTCCGCCTCGATCGCGAGGAGTTCGTCGACCTGCCCCTGGCAGAGCGCGAACTGGCAGCCGAGGTAGTACTGGAAACCCTGCGACTTCGCCATGCCGAACGAAAAAATCACATCCAGCGCCGAAGGCTTGATCGGCTTCACCAGCAGGTCACCCCACCACACCGTGTTCCCGCCGCCGATCTTCACCGTGCCGTACACCACGGGGATCGCGCGCCCTTCCTCCGCCGTCGGAATCGAAAAGTCTCCGAGCGCGCCCGGCGTAGGCCCCTGCGGATGCGGAGCGAGCAGAGCGCCCACGACAGTCGTTGCGACGAAAAGCAGGAGCACCAGCCAGAAGAAGACTCACCACCCCTGAAGCGCTAGCCTACCGACGCGCTTCCATCGAAGGGATTGATCTCAGGAATCAGATCGAATCCCAAAAAGTTAAAACTGTTTTTGTACGCCTGGCATGCCGCGAACGTCAGCTGGCAGCCGGCGGTGCCCAGCACCGCGCTCCCCACCTGCAGGCCCGTGATCGGCGAGAGCAGCGTCACGCTCGAGCCGGAGTTCGAGACAATCATCCGCACGAAATTTCCGAAGCGAAGAAACCCGCCCGTCAGCGAGTCCGGGAGCGAAGCAAAACCCGTGACCGTCAGCACAGTCCCGGTCGAATCAATGGTCGCGACAGTGCCGGAGTAGGTGTGCGCGGCGAGATCAATTCCGCAGCCGTTGTCGCCGAAGATGTGGCCGCAAGGCGACTGGTAGAGCTGGCGCGGGATCTTCCGCTGCAGCAAGTACTGCGACGAATTGCAGGTGAGCTCGCACTGGTCGGTATAGCGCGCGCTCGCTACCGTCCCGGTGAAAAGCACGACGGTCTGCGTGTCGCCGTAGTGCGAGCCGTAGACCGTGATCGCAATTGGCGACGTCGGCAGGTACGGGAGCAGGAGTGCCGCGAGCGGATGCGTGTCGGGGAGAAAAACTTTCATCTGCCCGGACACGACCTCGTTCGACTGCTCCATTTCCGAACGCGTGATCGTCGTCGGCTGGTAGGTGTTGCCGAGGTAGGTGATCGCCTCGTCCGCGTTGGTGAGAGCGAAGAAAATCCCGGTGCCCTGAAACAGATACAGTTCGTAGGGCTGCGCGCCGCTCGGCAGCTGCTCCTGTGCATCGAACGTCACGACGGCACCTCCCGGGGAACTTCCTTCAATTCGAGGTTCGCGGTCGCGAAGTCCGCAGTCTCCCACTCGATGTCAACGTCATCGGACCCGAGCCGCGCGAGCGTGAGGAAAGAGATCATGGTGCTCGCTGCGGGAAAGGCTGTGCCGGTCGGCGAGTCGAGCACCAGCGATTCGGTGCCGTTGCCGTTGTCCTCCGCCGCGGTGATTTCCCGATACACGTTCGGACCGCCGCTGATCGGAATGAACGAGATGAAACGGCGCGACTGATCCGGGAAAAAGAAACGCGAATAAAACTCGCTCTTGATCACGATGCCGGTGTCGGTCGGCCCGACGTCGCCATTCAGCACCAGGTCCTGATCCCAGGTCGGAATCCAGAAACTATTGAGCCGGCCAAAGCGCCGAAGGATGAACGCGCGGAAAGTGGTGACGTTCGAATGGCCGTCGAGCCACCAGGGAAACGGCTGGCCCACGATGGCAGTCCCGCCCTTGTCCACGACGGTGACCGGACCGATCTTCGGATCGATGGTTACCATTGAGCGCTTGTAATTGCGCTTCAGCGGCGCGCCGGCCCAGTTCGGCGGAATTTCGAGAACGTCGATGGATTTGTACTGCGTGAGCGTGGTCGTCGGCGCCGGAGCCGCTTGCATCGCCTCGCCGATGAACTGCACGTCAATCTGGTCTATCTCGCTCGAGTAGCGCGCCACGTCTATGGAGTCGCTGATGCGCGCGAGAAAAACCGGCATCACCAGAATCGCGGGATTCGCCGTCCAGTTGAACTGCGTCGGCGAGAGCACGGTGATCGCGGAGGGCGAGACCGCCTCGATCGTCAGCGCCTCGAAGGTGAACTCATCCTGAAAGATGCAGCACAAACCGCCGGCCGCGAACTGGCGGTCGACCGTGTTGCACGGGATCGAAAACGAACCCGCGGCGACGTTCGCGGTGATCGGCGTCGCGTCCGGCCACCACGGGACGCCGTACGGCTGGTCCTGCCATCCCCATATCAGCGACTCCATGCCGGCGGCGTTGCGCGCGTTGAGCGTGAGCGCGCGGAAGCGCAGCGCGCGACGCGGGAACTGCCGCAGGCCGCGCCGCTGTTCGTTGTCCGAATACGCGGCGAGCACGTCGGTGAGGTAGGAGATGGACTCGGCCATCCCCTCGGACCAGTCCGGCTGCACGGAAAAAAGCACGATGCGCGAGCCGGTGACCTCGCAGTCGGCGCCAGTGAGTCCCGAAGCAAAAACAAAAACCACGTCCTGGTCGATGTTCGTCGAGCCGGATGACGGGACAGTCGCCTGGTAGATTCGCGAATCCTGCGCGGCGTAAAGCAGCGGCTCGCCCAGCGGATCGGCCAGCGTGAGACCGCCCGAGCCGGTGATGTTGATCGCCGTGAGGACGTCGTCGTGATTCTGGCGGGTGTTCCACACCTCGATCGCGAATTGCGTCGCGGTCAAAACGAACTGCAGCGCCTCGGTGCGAGGCAGCACGATGATCCGCTCGAACAATAGTCCACCAAAAACCGAAGCCTGCGCTCCGACTTTCGCCTTGGATACGAGCGAGATGGAAGGCTGCGCGGGACCATGCGCGCTGCGCTCTGCGGTCGAGAGACTGACGGACCGCGCGGTGATCTCGGTCATCCCGGTGACGTCGCTGCTCGAGTTCTTCGGGGAGACCTGCCCCGGACCGACGAGCAAAAGTTGACCCGCAAAGGTTGACATCTAGGCCTTGAGCACCGCGAAATTCGGAAACATTTTGTAGGTCTGCCCGCCGATCGAATACTCGCTGGCGTTGGAAAAACCGTTCCCGACGCCGTTCGTGCAAAACACCGTGGGCAGCGAGCCGAGCATCGAGAAACCCGTCGTCGTTCCGTCGCGCAGCGCCCAGAGATAAACCGGGAGAAGATTCGCGCGGCCGTCCTGCGCGCTGGTCTGCAGAAACTGAAACTCGGACGGGCCGTCGGATTGCGCGTAAGACGGGATCGGCGACGTCGATGTGATCGAATGAGCGCGAACGGAACTCGCGCCAGCCTTCCCGGTGTATCCAGTCGTCCCTGCTGTGTTCGGCCCGATGCTGATCCACTTTCCGGTGAACGAGTCCACGTCCGCGCGGACGTAGCAGACGTTGTTCCCGGCGAGTGAATCCGCGTTGGTGCCGGGACACGCGGCCGTCGCGGAGTAGCCTGGAACATTGGCTCCCGGAGTCGGATCGCTCGCCTGGAATCCGTTCGCGCTCCCGAAAAAATAAGCGCCGCCGGTGATCGTGCCGGCAGTGACCAGTGAGCTTCCCCATCCCACATAGGCGAAAAGTCCTGGAGTGACCTCGATGACCACCACGACGTTGTTCGCCGCCGAGTCGGTCATGAAGTAGTAATTCGTGAACGGGCCAGCTGAAGTGTAGGCGGCCGCGCCCACGGGAGCAGAGCCGCCCGATTGGATCGGAGCGCCGGTGATCTGATTGTTCCAGGGCTGCCCGGAGTTGAAGGACGTCCCGGTGTAGATCGCGAGTGAGTACGCGGTACTCCCAAAATGCGACTGCCACACCGCTTCGTTCTCCGCGGCGCGCAGATGCACGTAGTTCGCGCTCTTGTGGAGGTGCGCGCGCCAGCCTAGGCCCTCGCTAGCGGACAGGTCCGTCGTCCAGCCGTTCGCCGCGAGAAAAGTGACGAGCTGCTGCAGCAGGTCGGTCGTGGAGGTCGCGCTTCCGTTTTGGTAAGGCATCAGGCTCTCCTAGCTGAGTCGGACCGCGAAAAAATCCGCCTTGGTGTTGCGGAAGACGTTCTGCATCACGAGATAGGTGACGCCGGCGGCATCGGTGATGGTGTTCGTCGCGCCCTGCGAAAATCCGGTTATCGCCTTCACTCCCTCGAGTTCGCCGTAGACGTTCGGCGTGTTGTCATGCAGCACGATGGGCAGGAGCGGATAGCTGCCGTCGAGATTCGGCCGCCAGTCCCAGTTCGTCGGCGTGACGCCGTCGTAGGGCCAGACCTTGCCGAACGTCGCGTCGGCCGCTGACGCTGAAAATCCTCGCCAGTTCCCGGTCACCTGCCGCAGACGAAGGGGAGAATCGGAATCGTTGCTCATCGCGTTCGGATCGCAAACGGGGAACGCGCGCATCTCATCGCCCGCATAGCTCCAGCGGAAATTCGGCGACGTCGCCACTGGCTCGCTCGAAAATGTTCCGCCGTGGAAAGCGAGCGAGCCGCCCACCACGAGCGGATACGGAAAAGCGCCCGGAGCCTGGTAGGAGCTCATGAATCCGAGGTAGGCGACGGTGAAAACGCTCGAGACCTGAGCGACCACGATCACCCGGCGCCCATTCGCGACGAACCAATACGGGATCGTGGAATTCCAGAGCGGAAGGATCGGCGAACACTTCGTCTGACCAGGCCCGCCCACATAGCCCGGCTGATTCTGGAACGTTAGCGCGGAATCGAACGCCTGAAATCCGCCGAGCCGCCAGTCGAAGTAATCGCCGGTGACGTTCGAAAACACCTGCGCGCCCACGATGATGGCGTCGAGTCCTCCATTGCCGGGAGCCTGCCAAATCATCTCGAAGCCGCTGGTGCGGCGGAGCGAAGTCCACGGCGGACAGACCGCGAAGGTGAACGCGTCGGTCGCGACGAACGCCGTCCCGCCTGCAGTGATCGTGAAGTTCGTCTTGGTCGAAGTGAACGCCGTGCCGACTGTGCCGGTGCCGAGTGACCCCGAGACAGAACCCACGACGCCGAACGCCGTCGAGCTGGTGAACGTGACGGTGATCGTCTCGGCGACCGATGCGGAGCCGCCCTGCGCGGCGATGGTGCCGTTGCCGGTGCCAACAAAAGTGGGCACGAGCGCCATGCCGTTCGTGGTCAGGAACGTGTCGAGCTGATTCAGCAGATCGGTGTAGCTCGATGCCGTTCCGGTTTGCAGGCTCATCCCTGGCTCCTTCCGAGCGCTTTACTCGCGGCCTTCGGATTGTTGGTGATGTGGTCGAGCACGATGCGGCCGGCGTCTTTGCTCTGCAGGTGCTGCAGGATCAAACCCTTGTCGAGACTGATGGCGACATGCGCCGTGCCGCTCGCACCAGGCGCGCCAACTGATCCCACCAGTCCGCCCTCGGAGAATTTCGGGAGAGCTAGACTCGCGAATGACGGCGGCTGCAGACCGCGGTTGATCGCATCCAGGCCCTGAACTCCGAAACGCGAGACGGCCTCGGCCTTCATGACGTACTCGCCGTCGGACAGGCGCGCGGGGATCGCATCGGCCTTCGGTCCGCCCGGGCCTTTAATCAGTCCGCCCTCGGCGTGGCCGCCGGCGAGACCCGCGAAAAATCCGCTGCCTCCGCCGTCGTCGGACGCGCCCGCTGCAGCCTTGGCGATTTTCAGGAGCAGGAGCTTGATGAGCATCTGCTCGATGGACTGGATGACGCTCGCGGCGAGCTTCTCGAAGGATCGCGCGACGGTGTTTGTGCCGCGCCCGACGGTTTCAAAAAAAGTGGTGAAACTGGAAGCGAGGCTCGAGCCGATCTGCTCCTGCAATTTTCCGGCGGACTCGCTGATGTTGTTTATGCCCACGACGGTCTGCTGCGCGGCGGCGACGTTGTCCAGGTTCCCGGTCTTCTGCGCGCCGGCGAGTTCGGCCTGGGCGTCCGCCTGCAGCAACGGCAGCCGCTGCTTTATGAGTTCGTTGATTTGCCTCTCGGCCTCGAGCGGCGCAATCTGGCCGGTCTTTTGCTGAATCTGGATTCCCTGCCGCTGCGTCTCGAACGCCTTCAGGTCCTGCTCGGTTTTTTTCTTCGCGTCGTCGTAGGCCGCGACCGCGAGCTTCAGCTGCTTCCACTGCTCGAGTTCGGCGAGCAGCTGGGTCCTCTGCGCGTCGTTTCCGCCGGCCTGCTCGATCTGCTTCTGGCGCTTCTGCGCCTCGGCCTCGATTTCGGCGCGCGCGGTTTCGCTGCGCTTGCCCTGCAGTTCGGCCAGCTGCTTCTCGAAGTCGAGCGTCTGCTGCTGGCTCTCGCGCTGCGCCTTGTTTTCCTCGGTGTTCAGCGCGTGGATTTTCGTTGAGGCGTTGATCTGCGCCTCGCTGATCCGCGCGTCGAGGTCCGCGACTTTTTCCTTCCCCGCGATTTGCTCGGCGAGAAGCTTGTCCTGCTGCGGAGAACCCGGGATCTGTTTCCCCGCATCCGCTCCGGCTTTATCCGAGGCAGCGAGCGCGATGGCGCGCTCTTTCTGCAAGATCGCGATTTCCTCCTCGGAGTCAGCCGCAGCCTGGGCTTTGCGCTTTTCGTAAAACTCCTTCGATGAAATCAGACCGTCGTCGTAGCGCTCCTTGTCGATGGCCTCCTCCTGCTTCGCGAACGCGCGGTGAATCGCGAGCTGGTCCTGCAGGATTTTTTCCTCGAGCGAGACCTGAGCCTTCCCCGCGGCGTCGCGCGGCTCGGCGATGATCGGCTTCTCCGCGGTCGTGTCGCCCTCGTCCGGCCGCAGATTCGCGATGCGCGCTTTTTTCCTCTTCTCCTCTTCCTCCGCCGATGGAAACAGGTTCGCGACGTCCGCCTTGATCGAATCGCGCAGCGTCGCATAGATCGCCTTCTGTTTCGCGACCTCCTGGTCCACGATGCCGGTCTGTCCCTTCGTCGCTGCGTTCAGCGTCTGATACGCGCCAATCAGATCACCCGTGCCGGCCTGCCCGAGCGCGATGAATGTTTTGGCGGTGTGGGTTTTGATCGCATCGAACGCGTCCTCGAAAAGAGTCTCGATGCTGGCCGCAACCGTGCCGAGCGTCTGGCCGAGCGTGAGGAAAGCGAGCGCGATGCCGCGCACAACGTCGCCGGCGTACTTGCCGATTTCCTGAAAATTCACGCCGCCCTGCTGCAGCGATTCGGCCAGAGCTTCCCCGACGTCGGAAACAGCCGGAAGCAGACCTGCCTCGAACTGCGTGGCCATTCCCTTCCCGGTGTCTGTAAGTTCCTGAATCGAAGCCTTCGCCGCGATGAAGGAATCGGTCGCACTGCGGTCGAGCAGGAGTCCGAGCTTAGACGTCGCCTCGGTCGCCTTGTCGAAACCCTGCGCGGCCAGAGCGTTCATCACCGGGATGAGCTCCGAGCCGCCCTTCGAAAAAATCAGCTGCGCGGCGGTGGACTTCTGAAAGCCGGCAGCCATTCCGCCGAGGCGTGAGGTGACCAGCTGAATTTTCTGGTCGGGAGACAGGCCGATGAAGTCCTTCTGCGCGATGTTGAGCAGAGCGAAAGCCTGCGCCGCCTTCTGGTTGCCCTGCTGGAATTCGGTGATCGATTTCGCTGCTTTGACCAGGCCCTTATCGACCGCCTCGGTCGAGACTCCCACGTCGCCCGCGACCTTGTGGAACACGCTGAGGGTTTGTGTCGTTAGGCCGGTCTTGTCCGCCATCTTGCTGATCCCAACGGCGGAGTCGAACGCGTCCTTCCCGATTTTCGCGAGACCGAGCAGCGCGCCGGCGGAGGCGATTCCCTCGAAGGCTCGCGCGAGCGACAGGCCGGACGCCGCGGTCTCGTCCTCCTGCTTTTTGAGGTTCTTCAGCTGCGCGCCCAGTTCCTTAATCGCAGCGGCGACACCCGTGTCCTCCGCTGTGAGCTTTACTTTGATTTCGGGAGCGTCAGCCATCTCACCCTCTCAGGACCCGCGGCACATCCGGCGGCTTCGTCTGGCGCCGCTGGTGCGGCGCGAGCGTGGCCCACACGAGCACATCGCGGTTGTAATTCGCCAGCGCCGCGTCGCGCATCGCCTCCAGGTATGCGAGAAACAAGTCCCGGAGCGGCCAATCAAAAACCTGAAACATCCGATCGCGGTCGAACTTCGCGACCACTCGAATCAGTTGCGTGAAGTCCCCGAGGTCGACTGCGCCGCGCTCTTTGTGCGGCGGCCCCTTCCGTTCGGGCTCGAAGATTTCGGGGAACTCTCCTGTGATCGTTCCCCGGATGAAAAAAAACCGATGACGAACCCCACGATCGCCGTACGCATCTGAGCCTTCTCTTTTTCGTCGGTGATCGCGGCGAAGCAGGTTGCATTGCGGTCGGCCTCCTCACGCGTCCAGGCCTTGCCCTCTTCGGTGAGACAGCCGGCGAGAATTTGCTGCGTGCGCCCGGAGAGCAGGATGGCGGTGAGCAGTTCCTCGGCCTCCTGCTCCTGCGTGAATTTTTTGCCCTTCGACGCGACGAGCACGTCAAGGACGCCGGCTCGACGCATGTGGCCGATGATGTAATCGTCCTGATTTGCGGTGAGGGACTGCGAGATGCCTACAAACTTGCGGCCTGCGAGCGTGAGCTCTTCCATTCATTCCTCCGGGTTCGGACCCGCTGACTTCGAAACAAAAAGGGAGAGCCGCTTCGCGGCGGCTCCCCCAAACCTCCCATTCCTCCCGAGCACCGGAACGCCGCTTTGCGCCTGGTCCCGCCTGCCCCGGGAAGTCCGTCCTTACGCGATGCCCACCCCGATGAATGTGTACTGGTAGAAATTCGCGTTCGGATGGTTGGCCGTGTCGTCGAGAATGTTCCCGTCGAGCGACCAGTTGCCGTAGTCGTCGGCGATGAGACCGAGTTGCCCGTTCGGGTTCAGGTTCACGCGCCAGATGTCGCACGCGATGGACTGGCCGTCTACGGGGTCCGGCGAAAAATAAATATGGCCCTGCACGAACGGGATCGTCGCCGCCGCAACCTGGTCGAAGCTACCGACGAGGGTGTGGTACGTGATCGTGACCGCGTGGCTGGCGATGGTCGAGCCGGCCGGGATGTAGAAAATTCCCTGGACGGGATCGAGGACGAGATAGTCCGTGCCGAGCACGAGCGTGACGGAATTCGACATCAGCACCGGAGGCGTGCCCACGTTGTCGATGTTCATGTTCAACGTTTTGAAGTAGCGGCCGATCGCGTTCGGAGCCTGCGCCGCTGAGATCAGCGTCTCGGCCGTGAACGTCGTCGCCGTCGTCGCCAGAGTTGTTTTCCCCGCCGACATCTGCGCGATGGCGATGTGGTCGGACGAGAAGTCAGTGCCGGTGATGGTGACTTTCGGCTGGCGCTTTTTCACCGCAGTCGCGATGAGCGTGACGTTTTTGTTGAGGCTCTGGTAGAGCTCAGCAATATCGTCTTTCAAATCAATTTCAAACTTTGTGCAGTTGCCGAGATGCTTAAACACTCCGGTCGGGTTCCCGTTCACATCGAACTGGTCGAGCAGAATCGAACCCTTCCCGAGCATCGGGATGTGCGGAATTTGATACTTAATGCTCATGACTGTCCTCCCTTAGCTTTTTGAAGTCGGATCGAGCCTGCTCGTCCGGTACTTGACCGTGATTCCCCACTTCGCTGCAGCGACCGCAACGTCACCCTCGCGGGAAACCCACACGGTCCTGCCTTCCTCCACGCCGCTCGCGAGACCGCCGAAACTTTCATCGGCGAACACCGCGAGAGCCGCAAAAACGAGCACCGGGTCGAGCGCCTGGTCCGGCGGGACCGTGCTCGACCCTTGTGCCCTGCATTCGATTGCCAGAGACAGCTGCCGCTCGGTCAGCGGAGATCGGTAGACCTGCGCTGCGAGCGGCTTCGGGACGTCGTCGTCGGCGTAAACCATGATCGCCGGCAGGCTGTCCTGCTCGATCGGCCTCGTCCTTTCGCGATGGATCGTGAGGCCCGCCGGCGGATTCGGCTGGTCGGTGAGCGCCGCCACGAGAGCCAAAATGATCTGTTCGCGAATGGACGCTGCCAAAATTCCCCCTAGTCGTGTTCCGCGTGCGCGTGGATCACGACCACGTCTCCGGCCGCGCCATCGTTTGCGATAACCACGGTCACCTTGTTCACGTCCCGCGTGAATCCGAGGACGGAGTAAACCGATGGGTCCGCCGGCGCGATTACCTCGACGTTCTGATCCGCGGTGTAATTCAGGTCGAGAAACGGCGAATCCCAAACCACGTCGATGCTGGTGAAGCCGGAGGAAACGTCGTTCGCCGTGATCGCGTATTGAACCCGCTTCGTTTTCACGATGCGAGCCGCGCCAGCCGGCGTTTTGTCGGACATGGACGTCTCCTCCCCTGCAGAGTTGCAGCGCGCCGCCTAGCCTCGGTTGAACTGGAACGTGATCGAAATCCCCGCTGCAGTCGCATCCGCTGAAGCCTGGTTCGCAACAGTTAGCACGTCGCCAGCTGCGAGTTCAGTTGCGGCCGCAAACGCGAAGGTCCCGGTCGTTCCCGCCACGCCAAAGGTGATCGTGCCGATGGACGTGCCGTTTTTCTTGACCGTCAGAACGGTGGACGCCGTCGCAGCGACCGCGAGGACGGCCTTCGAACCCGGCGCGTTGATGGCAAATCCCATCGCGCGCGTCGCGACGAACTGAGCGACGACTGCGGAATTCCCAGGCGCGCCCGGGAAAAAGTGACGCACGTCCTCATTGTTGTGATCGAGCAACTTCGCGTCGATGGCATCGAGGTTCGCTGCCTCGTTCGGCACGCCGGCATGCTCGCCTTCCACTTCGTTCTCGCCGTGCTGCGGCCTTACCAGGCCGAGAAAAGGTGTTTTCAAAACGACTGTCATGAGTTCCCTCCTCCGAAATTTTTAGCTGCCGAGCAAAAGCTTGGTTAGACCGCCATCCGATTCGCGAAGCCGCTCGCGCACCGTGAAGTTCTTCGCTCCCACCACGACGGCCTGGCCGATCGCGGCGTTTGGAAAAGCGGAGGACTGCACGGTGAGCGTCGTCGCGGTGGCCACGACTTCGCCGCGCTGGTCGTCATGCACGAGGATCTGATCGGCCTCGTCCAGCAAACCGACGCCGGCCACGCCTCCGACTGTGATCGCGACGGACATATCCGCCATCAGAGCGGGAATGTCCGCATCGCCGAACGCCGGAGCCGTGGACGGTTGCGGCATTTACTTCGCAGCCTTGACCTTCGGCGGCGCGCCGGCGACCTGCTTCGTTTCCGGGTCGCGATTGGATGGAGACTCCATCCGGTTGACGCTCGTCTCGGCGTCCTGCGGGTCGATGTGCTCCGCGGAACCTTCGCCCACGAGCCGCTGCGCTAGAGCGTTCGGCACTTCGTGGACCGAGCCTTTCTCGGCGTGGGTTTTATTCAGGATGATCGAACGGGTGAGCCTGAGCTTTTTGGTTTTGCTTTCCGTCATACGAACCTCTCTCGTTTTGCGGCAAAGGGCGGGATCGCTCCCGCCCTCGCCGAGATTTTCATTGCGCCGCGCCGGAGCGCGGGAAGGGTTAGACGGTCGCTACTGCCGTGGCCACGACGAACGCCGTGGGGTACTTCAGCGTGACGTCGGTGAGCATGAACGTGGTGAGTTCGATCATGCCCTGCTTCTTCAGGCGGTACGGGTCCACGACTAGCTCGAACCCGCTGCCCCACATGCCGATGACCATCGTCTCGAAGATTCCACGGATGAGCGTGTGGAGGCTCGAGCCGCTGCCCTTCGTGCCGTTGCTTGCGACCTGGTTCGATGACGCGGCCTTGAATCCGTCGACCGTGTTGTCATCCGCCCAGATCGGCAGACCGATGGTGTTCCCCAAACGAGCGGTGCGCTTCAGCGAGGACTTCACGCCGGGCGTGGTGAGCCACGCGCCTTCGCCGAGCTGGTCGGCGTTGGCGTCTTCGAGTTTCTCGCTCATGATGACGATGTCATCCCAGGCAAGAACCCCGCCGTTTCCGCTGTCGGACTCGACGACGTAGGACTGAATGCCGGAAGTCGAAACGATTCCGACGGGCTGATTCGAGCCTCCGCCCACAATCGCGACGGAGTCGATGGCCAGCGCCTGATCGCGCGCGAGGTCTTCTCGCACGAGGGTGTCGACGTCGATGACCGCCTGCGCCAGCAACTGCCGCGAATACGAGCTGGAGCTCTGGTAGGTCTTCGGCGAGCTGGCGATTGACCCGAGCGTCAGCGCGGAATCGGCGACGTCGGTGCCAGGATTTTCACCCACCCACGAGCCAGTCGCGCGCCCGGTTTGTTTCGGGTAGGAGACGTTGTCCTTCAGTCCTGCGATGGTGCGAGCGCCGAGCTGCTTCACGCGCATCTGGTTGTACAGGAACTGAATGAACTCGCCGGGCTCGGTGAACTTCAGCGTTTGACCGGCCGTCGCGTTTCCCGAGTCCAGACCCGCGCGGGTTTGCTGCACGCCGCCGTGCTCGCCGAATCGCTTCGTGAGATCGGCGGTCCATGCATGGCGCAGAGACCACGGCACGAACAAACCGCCGTGACGCGAGCCGCGCCAGTTCTTCTCGATCTCCTGCGAGACTTCCGTCTCGAAGGAGTTGAAGCGCTTCGCGCTGCCGGACTTCGAAGCTTCATCGTTCGAAATCGCGGTCATGATCCCGCGCGCGAGGTTGTAGTTCCGCTGCTCTTTGTCGGTGAGCTCGAGGCGGTCCTGATTTTCGGCCGCTGCGGGCGTGCCCGGCTTACCGGCGCCGTTGCGTTTCGCAACTTCGTCGAGACAGATGCGCGAGAACTCGTCGACTGATCTCCCTTCTTCGACGGCTTTCGCGACCACGTCGTGCTCGATGTTGTGGACCTTGCCGAGCCGAAAGATTTCAGCGGCGGCGGCCCGTGCATTTTTCTGATGCTGTTCCACTGTGATTACTGGTTCCACGGTGACCTCCCTTAGATTCGGCTCGGAAGCCGGATTTGGTTCTGCTACTACTGCACTGCGAATCGAAAGCGGGTACAGCCTGTCCCCGGCCTTGCGGTCGTTGCCCACAGTCGGATCGGCGGGGACGCCGACCGAACTCACCTCCATCGGGGTCCACTTCGTCGCGCGGTACGTGTCGCCTTCCTCTTTCGAGGATTTGTCGAG
>Ga0210387_10000243_pt1 | contig 39528 bp, 69 predicted proteins | sample IncBWC7OmetaG_FD_160108 | JGI IMG/M metagenome (GOLD analysis project Ga0210387, IMG submission 160108) | Forest soil microbial communities from Barre Woods Harvard Forest LTER site, Petersham, Massachusetts, United States - Inc-BW-C-7-O ... | reverse complement strand
ATTGTAACATTCCTTGTAAGGTGGCTTTTCCCCTCTGTCCGGTAGGGGATTTTTTTTATTGTCTGAGACATTTATGACCGTAAGCAGATGCTGTAAAACAACAATCTATATTGTTCACGATTATTACGTTTGTGATAATTGTCATTTATGCTGTGCTACAATGGATTCATCTAGGCTAGTAAAGGATTACAGCGATGACTCCAGAAATCCGTCAGAAGCTCAAGAACTTATTGGTGCAACATGAGTCTTATAGACAATTTCCATATTCAGATACTACTGGACATCTCACTATCGGTATTGGCCGGAACCTCACTGATCGAGGCGTATCGACGACCGAAGCTTTCGCCCTTCTTGACGAAGATATTGTATATTTCACTTCTAAGCTCAATCACTATCTCCCATTTTTCGCCGACTTGTCCGAAAATCGCCAAATTGCTCTTGTTGATATGTGTTTTAACCTTGGTGTACAGGGATTTTTGGCTTTCGAAGAAATGATCGCAGCGCTTAAAGCGGGTGATTATGAAAAAGCAGCGGATGAAATGTTAAATTCAAAGTGGTCAGAACAAGTGGGGGAACGTGCTACTTGTCTTGCCGCAATCATTAGAACAGGGAATATCTAATGGGAATTATGAGCTGGCTTGGAATAGGTGATGAGATTGCAAAACCGATTAATGCGGTCAGTAACCTCTATACAACCGACAAAGAGCGCCTAGAAGGGGAGCAAAAGCTCACTGAAACCCTCGAAAAGCCCCAACTAGCTCAGCTTGAAGTGAACCGCACGCTGGCTTTATCCAGTAATTTATTCAATTCCGGGTGGCAACCTTTGATGGGATGGACTTCCGGTTTTCTGATACTTCTCTACTACGCACCACAGATTATTATTGCCACCATAATCTGGGGATCCAATTGCTACGAGACCGGAGTCGTTACTCAGTTTCCTATTAAACCCGACGATATTCTCAATCTGGTTTATGTACTGTTTGGTTTTGGTATTCATTCAATCGTGCAGAAAGGTATGAATAAGCCATAACGAATAAAGTAATCGGGAAAAATAATAATTTTAAGAATAAAAAATCAATTTCAAATTCATGTAGCATAAGCCAAAGAATAATTATGAAGCCTAAATAATATTGCATAAGATATATTTCCTATTTGATAAGATAGCTAAGAATTCCAAAAACGCCGATAATTAAAGTTTGAAATGTTGCGAGAATACCGATAGTTTTCCACATAGTTTCACTAATACACTTCATCATTTCTAGTTTTGTATCATTAAGATCTTTCTTTACTGCAAGCTCTAAACTTTTTAAATCATTTTTTACCGCCACCTCCTTTGTATCTAACATTTGAGTGAATGCTTTTGCAGTTGCTTTCGTAATTGCTTCGGCTTCCTCTTGTTTCATCCCTGACCTCTTCAATTCGTCCATATATTCTAATGTATCAAATGTAATGCTCGCTCTCATTTAAGTCTCCTCACCTGATGGTGGTTTAGTCAATGGTATATTGGGGAACCTTAACGAATAATGAAGCATTTGAACTGCTCTTATCATTATTTGGCTCGGGTTCTCTCCGAATAATTCACATAGTTGATGAACTTGCCTTTCGGTTTCTTTGGTTAAGCACAGTGACGTCCTGCGTGCGGTTGTCGTTGCCATTCTCTATCCTTATTCTGCTAGACATGAATCACAAACTTCAATGCCATCCTCCACATTCACAGCATGACGATGACACATAGAACAAAGGCATTCAGATAAGGGATCTCGGTTTCTGATATACCGTTCTACGGTTTTAAGAAGCTTCTTTAATTGGTCGGTTTTAATCCCTGCAAGAACCGCTTGGATATTGGTTTCGTCCGCTTGAGAGATGAAATTGTATGTAAGTTTTAATTGGTGTTCGCTAAATATCATCTGAAACTCCTAGTCAGTTGTTCAGTGTGCTTATAGTAACACTGTAAGCACACCGAGTAAAATCCAATGTGCGCGTAGTGTGCTCAGAGTATTATCCTGAGGATAAAAAAAAGGTTGACCTAAGATTAATGCTGTGTATAATTAATGAGCAAGAATGGAACAACTCACTTAAGGATTAGTATGCTAGGTCAACTACGCTCGAATAACGTTAATGAAGCTCTCCAATGCTGCGCCCCAAAACCCGATGAAAGATGGGCGCGAGACCAAAAAGAAGATATGAAAACCGCTCTAGATTTGCTTTGGAAATTCAAAGAAGGTCTGGATAAACTTCACCCAGAATGTGTCACCCTTATCGAGCGCATGTTGTTCGTGCCTCATAACCGTTATTAAGGAGCAAGTCATGAAAGAATGCAAAGAATGCAAAAAAGGCAAATGCGCAAAGCACATGATGGCAAAGCCAAAGAAAAAGAAGTAATCGTTTTTCTTTCGCAGGACGCGAAAGTATTTTACTTTGATGGCACATTAGCTACGTCTGATTACGGGCAAATGTTTCCTGTTGTCAAAAAACGTAAGAAGCGGAAAAAGGATATTTACCGTGAAATTACCTATTTTAAAAATCCTCAATATTCCAATTGAGAAATTAATTCCTTACATTAATAACTCTCGCACTCACACGGACGAGCAAATAGCGCAAATTGCATCGAGCATGAAAGAGTTCGGTTTTAATGATCCGATAGCAATCGATATGCTAAACGGAGTCATTGCGGGTCACGGACGCCTTGAGGCCGCTAAACTCCTCGGCTACTCAGAAGTTCCGACTATTCAATTGGGTCACCTTACACGCGAGCAGCAGAAGGCTTATGTGCTAGCTCATAATAAGATTGCGTTGAACGCAGGATGGGATCACACGTTATTGAAAATAGAATTACAGGAATTGAAAGACGCCGGGTTTGATGTATCTAAGACAGGTTTCGAAGACAAGGAAATCGAAGCGTTAATCAATCCTGAAGTAATCAATGAAGGCTTAAAAGATGATGACGCTATTCCCACAGTGGATCATTACCCTGTCATTGTACGCGGCGACAATTGGATTTTGGGTGGGCATCGTTTGCGGTGTGGTGACTCAACTAATCCGCTAGATGTTCAAGAATTGTGCAAAGAGTTTAAGCCAAACTTAATGGTTACCGATCCACCCTATGGAGTGAAATACGATGCTGAATGGCGTGATGAAGCAAACCTCGGCGTGGGTGAGCGTTCTAAAGGAAAAGTTGAAAATGATGATCGCGTGGATTGGACAGATGCATATTCTCTTTTTCCTGGCGACGTTTGCTATGTTTGGCACGCTGGCTTGTTTGCTGGCGATGTTGGCGCACATCTTCAAAACTGTGGTTTCGAGCTAGCTTCCCAAATCATATGGGTTAAGCAGCACTTTGCGCTAAGCCGTGGCGATTATCATTGGAAGCACGAACCATGCTGGTATGCGGTTAGAAAGGGTCAAAAGCACAATTGGCAAGGCGCAAGGGATCAATCAACTGCGTGGGATATACTAAACAATAATGCCTTTGGTGGAGCTGCAGAGAAGACATGGGGGCATAGCACCCAAAAACCAATAGAGTGCATGGCGCGCCCTATACAAAACAACAGCAAGCCCGGCGATTATGTTTATGATCCATTCGGTGGTTCAGGCACGACAATGATTGCGTGCGAGAAACATAATCGAAAATGCCTTATGATGGAGATATCACCGCTCTATTGCGAAGTTATTATTAAGCGGTGGCAGGATTTCACCGGTGAGAAAGCCGTACTCGAAACGAATGGATTATCGTTTGAGGAAGTAGCCAATGGAAGAAACAACAAAGGGACAACCGCTTAAGCTTCAAAAGCCGGGCGTGAAAGAGAAAATACTGACAGCGCTTGCTAAAGGCGCTACCTATACACTTGCCTGCGGATATGCAGGTATTGCCTATCAAACATTCCGTGATTGGATGAAGAAGGGAGAACCTCTTGCTCATCTATTCGAAGAACAAATTGAATTTCATCCTGATAGAATTTATTACGAGTTTTATTGCGATGTAAAACGCGTTGAATCTTATGCTGCATTGAAATGGCTTGAGAAGATTGATAACGCGGCAGATGTACATTGGCAGGCTGCTGCTTGGAAATTAGAACGTAGGCATCCTTCTGAATATGGTCGGGTTAACAATGATGTTAAAGATGATAGTGTCGATTCATCTTTAGAGAAAGCACGCTCAGAGGTTACTAAATTAAAGGGCGATGATCATGGACGATCTACATCAACTCCGGGTTGATTTGCTGTCTGATTTCTTTCTTTTCAATCGCTTCATATTTAAGGAGAGAACGGGGCGCGACTTTATCATTAGCAATCCCGTTTCTAATGAGTCGCACTTTCTTGAAATATGTCGTGCGCTTGAAGATGTTTTCTTTGGGCGCGTTACGCATCTTCTTATTAATTGTCCTCCCGGTTGGTCTAAAAGCGAATTGATTAAGAACTTCATTTGCTGGGCGAAAGCGTGGTATCCCGATAGCAATGAACTCTACATTTCTTTTGCCCATGAACTAGCGTCAAGTCATACTCACACCATTAAACAAACGATGATGTTACCCATATACAGGAAATTATTTAATGTTGAGATCAACCGTGAAAGCTCTGCGAAGGATTTCTTTAAGACCATCAACGGTGGTGCTGTCGCTGCTTTCGGCTCTTCTGGTCCGGTTACAGGTCGTGATGCTGGTTTACCTGGTTTGGATCGTTACTCAGGAGGTGTTTTTGTTGACGATATCCATAAACCAGACGAAATACATAGTGACGTTATCCGAGAAAAGGTCAAAAGAAATTTCATCGAAACAATTGCCCCACGTTGTCGTGGTCACAGTGTCCCCATCGTTGTTATTGGGCAAAGGCTCCACCAAGACGATTTATTCACTTACCTCTTAAATGGTGAAGACGGTAATAAGTGGAACCACGTAAATATTAAGGCTTTGGATGATGCGGGCAACGCTCGCTATCCAGAAGTGATGCCGCGTGAAACGCTTATTAAGATGAAGCAGTTCAAGCCTTACGTTTTCGCATCACAATACCAGCAAGACCCAATACCTGCAGGTGGTGGTCTCTACAAGGATGAGTATTTCCCCTTACTTGAAAAGTTCCCCGATATCCTTGCGACATTCATTACCGTTGATACTTCCGAAACTGAGAAGGAATGGAACGACAAGACAGTGTTCTCATTCTGGGGTCTATACGAAATAAAGCACAAGAATGTCAAGGTCGATAACCTTTATGCGTTGCATTGGTTGGATTGCCGCCAGCTTCAAATCGAACCTAAAGACCTAGAAGGAGAGTTCTTGGATTTCTGGTCAAGCTGCATGTCGTTCACGGTTAAACCACAATGCGCAATAATAGAAAAGAAATCTACAGGGGTAACCCTAGTCTCCGTACTGAAAAACACTCAAGGGCTTAAGGTAATCGGCATAGACAGAACCGTTAAGTCAGGTTCTAAGACCCAACGTTTCATTGACATGCAGCAATATATCGCTGCTAAACAAGTTTCATTGCCATTGCTTGCAAAACATACGAAAATGTGTTTAGACCATATGACAGATATCACGGCAAACAATACGCACAAGTTCGATGATATAGCGGATACCTGTTACGATGCGGTTAATGCGGCTTTCATTGATAAAATAATAGTTCACCAAGTGGCGACAAAGGTAGACTATAATCAATTGGCCTCCAGCATGATGCAAGGACAGCAGCATGTAGACTACTTAAGAAGGAAAGCACATGGAAGTGGCTAAAACTCATCAAGACCAACTTGAGCGCATCAAAAAGAATGTAAAGAATTCTTACGAGGCTTTTAAGCCTAACTATGAGCGCTATCATGAATTCCGACGTTTCATCTTTGAAACCTCTCTTACCCAAGACGATATAACTCTCCTAACGCAGCTATCTAAACCTCAAATAGAGTTCAATGTGACCGAGGCTTACATATCGCGTTTAATGGGTGAATTCTCAAAGCAGGAACCTTCTATTTCGGTTGGAGCGGAAGACGAAGATCAAGCCGATCCTACTACCGTTCACGTTGTAGAGGCGCATGTTCGTCATCTATTGCGCGACAACAAGAACCATCACAGTAGATGGGAAATCATGAAAGATATTTATAGCGGAGGTTTTTCAGCCGCTAAACTCTGGACGGATTACGCAGCTCCCATCGGTCCGAATGCTTTTAATCAAGTCATAAACTGGGACAGGGTATTTGATCCAACCTTATGCGGATGGGATCAATTAGCACGCTATTCACATAAAGGTGACGGGAGATATCAATTTGAATTGTTCCCTAGAGAACTAGAAACATTCAAAGAAGAAAACCCAAAGATTCGCGTTGATAAGGTTAGCTTTAACCGTTCATTTGGTGGGTTCAATTGGTCATATCTAAACGGTAATGAAAAGATTCTAATTGTTGCCGACTACTACGAGAAGAAAAAGCGTGAAGTTAAGATCGTTCAATTGGTGAATAACCAAGTCATGACGGTAAAAGAATATGAAGCGCTGCTTGAAGAGTGGGATCGTTCAGGTCGTATTGATATGCCTCCTGCTACGAAAGGTAAAATGCGATGGACGAACCTTGAAACGGTATGTCGTTATCGTTGTATTGAAACAGAGGTTATTGAGTATGTTGAAACTGATTTCACCTTCTTCCCGCTAGTGTTCTTCGATGGTAATTCCATCATGTTAAAGAACCCGAAAACATCGGGTGCCGTTCAGCAGTTCACACGTCCTTATGTTTACCATGCTAAAGGCGCACAAAAACTTAAGAACTTCTCAGGTATCACGCTTGCTAACGAAATGGAAAATATCGTCCAGCACAAATTCCTTGTCGCTAAAGAAGCGTTGCCAAAAGAAATGGACTGGCTCAATTCCTATAAGGATATGCAGAAGCCATCTAACATGGTGTTTAATGCGTTCTTTGAACAAGACCCCGACAAACCAATACCGAATCCAATAAGGGAAATACAGCGTGTACCGACTCCTCCTGAAGTTGTGCAGACTTTTGCATCTACCGATTCCCTCATACAGAACATTTTGGGAAGCTACGATGCTTCTCTCGGGATTAATGACAATCAGCTTAGTGGCGTGGCAATTGTGGAGGCCGCAACTCAATCTAATTCCGCTGCTATGCCTTACATCGTGGGCTTTTTACAAGGCTTGCAAAGAGTTGCTGAAATAATCGTCGATCTCATTCCGAAGTATTACAAAACGCCTCGAACCATTCCTGTTATGGGAATTGATGGTAAAGCTGATTACGTGAAAATTAATCAGGACAAAGGCGTTGATATGTTCTACGACACGAATGTACTTAACGTTCGCGTTGAAGCCGGTGTTTCCTTCCAAATTCAAAAGTCTCGCGCATTACAGCAGTTGATTGCATTACAACAAGCATCACCATTGTTCGCGCAGTTCATGAACGAGAAGGGCTTAAGCGTATTGCTTGATAACATCGAAATACGCGGTATCGATCAATTGAAGATGATGGTCGAAGACTGGCAGCAAGAGTTGGCTAAGCAAAAGGCAATGATGCAACAACAGCAACAACAAGAAATGCAGAACAATCCTCAAGTCGTTAAGAACCAAATTGAGATGGCGAAGCTTCAACAAAAGCAACAAGAAACCCAAATGAAAGGGCAAATGCATCAAGGCCAGTTGCAAATTGATATGCAGAAATTAAAGCAGGATCAATTGAAAGTATTATCGGATATGGCTATCGCTAAAGAGAATAGCTTAACGCAAAGAATAAAGGCCGAGGCGGAACGATTCTCAAGACAAGTAGACTTGGCCATGAAGAAACACGATATGACGCACAGGCACTTCAAAGAGGCCATTGAAGTTCATCACAACATTCATTCTTCTAAAGAAGACAGAGCTGAAAGAGCGAGGGCACAATGATATTTTCAGATGCATTAAATAATATGCTATTGGGAAAGAAATTGATTCGCCCTGCGTGGTCTGGATATTATGCTACGGTATTATCAAATCAAAGTTACATTTGGTTGATAGCATCTACAGGGAAGACGGTTGAACCGAACGTTCAAACCTACACTCCGAGTGTCGATGATTTACAAGCCACCGACTGGGTCGTTAAAGTTAACTAAGGAGATTAAAATGCGAAAGAAAAGCCCTATGCCAAGTAAAGCTGTAAAACCATCATATGAAGAACCCATGCGTCCTGTTAAGCCACATTCAACATCAGATAAAGGCAAACCACTAGATGGTCCGAATATCAAAAGCACACATGCCAAGATTGGATCTCGTAAGAAATAATGGTCAATGGCAGTTTTAAAATGCCCAAGCAGAAACCTACGCTTCCTCCCGAGTTGCGTGGTGGAAAGATAGGAGCTGGTTGGTATGAAGATAGTATTTGCGATTCGCGAATAGCGAATAAGGAAGAACACAATGGCAGAGAAGAAATGGATCAAGGGAGCTATCAAGCATCCCGGAAAACTACACCGTGAGTTAGGCGTTCCTGAAGGCAAGAAAATCCCCGCTAAGAAGATGGAAAAAGCCGAACATAGTAAAAACCCCACCATTCGTAAGGAAGCATCCCTTGCTAAAACGCTTAAAGGCTTACATAAGAAAAAGTAACGAAATGACTTGTTCTTTTTGTAATGATTATAAGGTGCCCATATGGTTCACCAAGGACTTTTGTGGGAATTGTGGAAACAGAGTTAAGGAAGAAGATATGGGATTGTCGCGTGACCGTTTATCAGTAGAGGACGATATTGTTCACAATCAAAGAAGCATTAATGGCTTATCTTGTGAACCCGGACCTTTAGCAAAAGAATATGTAGGAGATCCTCATTACAAAATGCAAGCCCAAGATAATGTTAACCATCCTCCGCATTATAATAATAGTCCTGCTAAATGCGAATGTGGGCGTCGTATTGAATGCATAGATATAACCCGTCACCATTCATTCAATGTTGGTAACGCAATAAAGTACCTTTGGCGTTGCGACCACAAAGGCGCAAGCATTGAGGACTTACGCAAGGCAATTTGGTATATCCAAGACGAAATTAAGGAACGCTTGAAGAATGGATCATAGTGAATTAGAGACAATGGTGGCGGATATTCTTAATAGACAAGAAGATTTATCCGACTGGGAAATAACTTTTATTTCAGATATGGAATGCCACACGCACTTCTCGCCAAAGCAAGCAGATATCATTAATAAGATTTGGGATAGAGTCACATCTTGAAAACGAAAAAGCGCCTAAGCTATATGTTGACTAATAGGTTGTCAAGATTTAAAGTATTAATAACCGATCTATCGGGGATAAATAGACGAGACTCATGCGATATGTGAGGCAGGCGAAGTTAGCTAACGGAGCCTATAACCGTGGCGGGGTAACAGCCAAGGCAACTATGCCTATCATGACGATAAACTAGTCGAGACTCTTGCGATATGAGAGGCAATACCGTGACGGGGTTAACAGTCAGAAGGGAATCACATGACAGAAATGGTAAATGGAGAAGGCCAGAATTTTCAAGGTTCTAGTGCCGGAGTACCTGTAACACCTTCGTCTTCGCCATCACAAGCGCCAGCCGAAGCAGAACGAACTTTTAAACAGTCAGAAGTAAATGAACTTGTAGGACGTGCAAAGTCCGAGGCAATTGAAAGGTTTAGACGTGAGACAGCAATGTCTTCGCATCAACAACCCCAAACGCCGCAGCACCAGCAGACGCCTTATCAGCAACCGCAGGGGCAGCAGCCGCAACAATCGTCTCAGTACAATGGAATGTCAGAACACGAGTTCAGGCGAATGGCTGCGGAAGAGGCTCAGCGCTTAAGGAATGAGTGGCAACAAGAGTCGCAACGGAGTGCGGAGGAACAAAACGCGCAACGGATTGCTTCTGAGTTCTTCACAAAGATCGGTGCAGGTGAAGGCGGTATGCAAGCCTTCGAGAAAACGGTACAAGAATCAGGTTTAGACTTACGCAGTATTCCCTATCACGTTCAATTAGCGAACATGGTGGATAATACAAGAGAAGTCATGCTCGAACTGGTTAAGAATCCCTCCAAGATTGGATCGATTCAAAACCTAATCGACATTGACATGAGAGCGGGTCGACAACCCAACCTTGCAATGGCCGAAATGAGACGCTTGTCAGAGTCTATCAAGACGAATGCACAAGGCGCCAATTTCAAAGCTCCTAATGAACCACTAAGTCAGATGCGACCTTCTAACGCCGGAACGGATAATAAAGGTGCGCTCTCTGTAAGTGACTATCGTAGGAAATACAGAGTATAAGCACGCCGTAATTATCCGAACTATTCATGGAATGATAGTTAGGAGCAATTACAATGGCTTTATACGCAGATAATATTTTACAACAAGTACAGACGTATCAAAGATCGTCTCTAGGCTTGTTGCAAAACTTGTGCTGTTTTGTAGCTACTGCAAACACCAAGTTTAAAGACTTCGAAAAGATTCAGGCTAACCTTGGATCCAGTGTTACCTTTGACACACCTCCAAGAGCTACCACCTCCGCAGGTTTGGTCGTTGCATGGCAACCCGCTGTACAACAAGTTCAAACGCTTACTTGCGATCAGGCATTCAACTCTTCATTCACCGTTACCGCCCAACAACGTATCTTCAACTTGGAAAAAGGCGAAGATGAATACATTGAAGTATTCGGCAAATCGTTCCTAACAGAACTTGCAAACGAAGTTGAAGGCAACTTGGCTCTGAACGCAGTATCAGCGGTTCCTGTTATGACGGTTAACTCACAAGGTCAATCAGTCCCAACAGGTGCATTGCATACTGAGTCTGGTCCTTTCCGCTATTTCGGCGACGGACAGGTTCAATTGACCAGCTATAATCAGCTGGCTCAAATGATAATGCTCTTCAAAAACTTTGGTTCCGTACAACACGGTATTAAGGTTTATCTGCCAGATACGGTTTATCCTGCTATCGTTGGTACCGGTTTAAATCAATTCGCACCAGAACGTAACAATGAAATTGCTATGTCTTGGGAAGTGGGTGAGTTCGGTACGCCTCGCGTTAAATACTACCAATCAAACTTATTACCTATCCACTTCGCTGGAAACGTAGGTAATAACGGTACGGTTTTAACCTTGGTTAGTGTGAACGACCCAAGCGGACAAAATGTTACTCAGTTAACATTCTCTGGTGCTTCAGCATCCGATGCTAACGCAATCAAATCTGGTGACTTATTCCAGTTCAATGATGGCGTGTCAGGCTTTAACAACATGCGATACCTGACCTATATCGGTCACAAAGTGTCTGCAAATAAAGTCCAAATGCGTGCCTTAGCAGATGCGGGTTCCAACTCCTCTGGTAATGTCACCATCAATATCAATCCTCCGTTGAATTGGGCAGGCGGCCAAACACAAAACTTGAACCAAGCGTTGCAACCCGGTATGCAAATTACCGTTGTTCCTTCGCACAGAGCAGGTTTAGTAGTAGGCGGTGATGCATTCTACATTGCAATGCCACAATTACCTGATCAACGTCCATTCGATACCGCAAACGAATACGATCCTGAAACAGCCGTTTCTCTTCGTATGACTTACGGTTCTATTTTGGGCGCCAACCAGAAGGGTATTATCTATGACGAAACTCACGGTTCGCTTGTAGTAGATATCTACTCCATGCGCGTCATCATTCCCTTAACTCAGGCTTAATAGACTAATTTAGGAGATTACGATGACGATTCAAAATTTACCGGTAGAACAGATTCCCCACTTGTATATCAGCGGGATGAACGTATCAGTTGCGTCAAACACGGTTATGGCTATTGCCCCTGGCATGTGCCGAGACTTTAATGACAATATTGATATGGAATACGACGTACCACTTTACTTGAATTCAGCGGTAAATGGTGCGGGCGGATTGGACTTTGGAACAATCCTTGCCGCTGCAAATTACAATCTCTGGGCTATTGCAGATTCAAGCAACAAGCATCCACCATCTGGGCTGATAAGCTTGCAAGCTAACGTTGCGCCTTTATTACCATTAGGTTACGACTCACGTCGCTTGATTGGTATGGTCACAACTTCTAGCAGCAACTTTCAAGCAGCTTCTGTCTTAAATGCTAACTACTACAAAGGTTATTTCTTACAACCTGCGGTTAGTGTTCTAAGCGGTGGTAATGCTACGAGCTTTACTGCAGTTGACTTGTCGACTCCAATCCCAACAACGACCGATCCTTTCGTTATTGCCGTAGCGACGGTTACTTTCATTCCTGCAGCTGCAGGCGATGTGGTTACTTTCAGACCTACAGGTTATACCGGAACGACAGCTAATTTACCGACGATTGTGGGTATTGCAGCGGGCGTTGCTCAGACAAACAACATTGTTCTTAATGTTGGTGTGGGTTCGAGCAAACCAGAAATCGATTATAAGGTTACCAGTTCAAGCGATGCCGTCTCGATATTGATTAATGGATATTACGTGACGCTTTCTTAACTTTTAGGTAACTCAAGGATGGCTATCAATGTCTTATACAGCACGTCAATTGATAACGCGTTCTTGGTTTCTTTCAGGGATAGTCGCCCGTAGGCTGCAAGGCGTTACGGGTGACCAAGCCACGGATGGCCTTTTTCTTTTAAATGCGTTACTGGACTGGAAGTCTATACAGATTGATTTGATTCCGTACTGGACGTATTACGAGTTTCCCGCAGTTATTGGGCAAGAGCAGTATTTCATCCCGAATTTATTCGCGGTTGAAACACTGACTTTTAATATTGATCAGGTTCGCTACCCGACAGACTTTACGACACGAAGTTCCTATTTTGGTACAGGCCGTATCGATAATATCGATAGCTTGCCATCAAATTGGTACTTCAATCGTTCTCTGGGTGGCGGCTCGATTTATATGTATTTCTTGCCGCAAGGAAATTACCCCATCAAGATTATGGGTAAATTCGGTCTTCAAGACGTAAGCCTTGATACGAACATGCTCCTAACCTATGACCCATCCTATTTGGAATATTTGCGCTATGCTTTGGCGCAATACATGTGTTCTGAATATGGGATCATTATGAACCCAGAGTCTAAAGGGATTCTAAAAGCAATCGAAAGACAACTTATGGATGTGAGCCCTCCTGATCTTTCAATTCGTAAGAGTTCAATCCTAACGCGCGGTTCCGGCATTAACTTCGGAGATGTGAATATCGGACACGGTTGGAGGCCATAATGATAAATAGGTCTCAAACCCATATCGAAATGCCTTTAAACATAGTAGGTTCTTCCACCTTCGGTCGCTATCCAAAAATCTCGATTGAAAAAACTTACAATATGTTTATCTCTGATGGATGGATGGTTCCCTATGCGGGATATCAACTAGCCATTGCTGCAAGTGTATTTGGTGGTGGAAAACAGGGTAGAGGAATTCATTCGAGTGTTAAATTAGGTCGATTAATTACTGTTGTTGATAGCAATGTTTATTTGGTGAATTTAACCTTTGATCAACAGCAACAAGTTGTAACGTCAAGCCAAGTAACGAAGATTGGTGAACTGCAAACAACGAAAGGTGTTGTCTATATAGCAGAGAATAATAAGCCTCAAATTCTTTTTTCTGATAGCAACTCACTTTATATTTATGACCCGACTCAAAGCCCAAGTTTTCAGGTTGTTACGACATCCTTTATTCCGGGATTTATTGATTTTCATGATACTTATTTTCTATGCGCTGCTAGTGCAGATGGCTTCTATTCGCCTCCTGCAAATAATACGTGGCGCCTGTCAGCACAAAACAACGGATTATCATGGCCTGATGATGCAGCAAGCATTGGTCTGCTACAAACAAAACCCGATAATACCCAAGCTGTTGTTAGGTTCCCAAGCAAAGGTAATATGATCTTTGTGTTTGGTCGAACGGTTACAGAACCTTGGTTTGACGTTGGATATCAACTGTTCCCTTACCAAAGAAACACATCATTCAATGTGGATTATGGATGTTTGAATCCTGCAACAATTGCATCGATGGATGAAATTGTTGTATGGCTTTCTATTAATGAGAAAGCGGGTCCGGTTCTTATGTATTCTGATGGTGGAATGCCACAGCAAATTACAACGGATGGTTTTGATTACGTTTTATCGAATTTGCAAAACCCACAGGATTCTCAAGGTTTTATTTTTAGGCAAGATGGTCATATCTTTTATCACATTAATTTCTATTCGGATAATTTGTCTTTCTTCGTGGATTTTCTAAAAGACGGTTCATTTAAAATTTATCATGCATGTGATGAGCTTAATAATTACTTCATTGCAGCAGAAGTGGCGTTCTTCAATAATCAATATTATTTTATATCGAAAAACAACGGTAATTTATATGCTTTCGATACTATCTTCACGACTTATGACGGTAAAGAAATTCCACGTATAAGAACTTGCAAAGCGATTCGGAATAACAAACAAGAATATTTTATCGCAAATGATATTGGTTTTACGATTGAGTCGGGTAACACAAATTATCTTGATCAAGACCTCGGTCCAATTTATTTAATTACGGAAGATGGTAAGAAATATATTACCGAAGGTGGTCCGATTTTCTTTACGACTGAAGACGGTGAAATACTAATAACAGAGGATGGACAAAACCTTGTATCCCAACAAGTTGACACGACTGATTTCTTTAATCTTATTTCAGAGCAAGACTTTATTGAGCATACGGTACCACGTGTTGATCTATCGATTTCGATTGATGGTGGCGAGCATTTCAGTAGCTATGATGCTCAATATCTACCTCCTATTGGACAGCGTAAAAACAAGCTTGCGTGGTGGCAATTAGGAATAGCAAATGATTTGGTATGCCAGTTTAGGTTTTGGGGAATAGGACGTTTTGTAATAACGGATGGAGTCGTAAACGTAAGACAATGACAACACAAACGAATAAACAACAAGCCATATTTCCTGATCTACCACGAGACACACAAGTGGTGGATAAAAACGGCTATATGACTTCACAGTGGGTTTTATATTTTCAACAATTAACAATGGCTTTACAGACCAACTTTAAGCCAGAAGGGATTGTGGTTCCTCCTCAGAGTGCATCGAATATTGCACTGCTTGGAGGTATTAGCTCTGCAATTGGTAACATAATATATGATAGTACCAATAATGCTTTTAAAGGTATTATATTATCATCTATTGGTCCGCCTATTGTAACTGCGACCAAGACCTTCACTCTAACGTAAAAGGAATTACGTATGCCTAGTGATTTAGCTAATTGGATGACCGCAGGAGGCGCAGGACTCGCCACGGGTGCTATGGGCATGCTAGGCGGTAACTGGAAAAACCCAGGCGATGCTGGCATGGATTACATGAACCAAATGCCAGGCATGTTGGATAAGTATTTAAGTCCCTATATCAATGCTGGGCAGAAAGCTCTGCCCGGTCTTCAAGATCAATACGGTAAATTAATTAACGATCCCGGCGCCCGTCTCAATGAGATTGGCGCAGGTTATCATCAATCACCCGGTTTTCAATTTGCCCTCCAGCAAGCTCTTCAAGGTGGAAATCACGCCGCAGCCGCAGGTGGTATGGCAGGGTCTCCCCAGCACGAACAACAAAATATGGGCGTTGCGACAGGGCTTGCGAACCAAGATTACAACCAATGGTTAGGCCATGCTTTAGGCATGTACGGCACAGGCTTACAAGGCCAACAAGGTCTATACGATACGGGTGCCAAAACCGGAATGGCTATGGGCGAAGATATGGCCTCTATACTGGCTCAAAAAGCGAAGCTAGCCTATGAGAGCCAGAACGCAGAAAATCAGCACAGCGGCGGTATGTGGGGCACTCTGTTAGGCGGTGCGGGCGCTGTTGCAGGCGGAATGTTTGGGGGTCCGACAGGCGCTATGGCAGGATGGAACATCGGTAAAGGCGTAGGGGGAAGCATGTAATGGCTATTCAATTCCCAGACTTTCAGCGAATCAGTTTTGATGAAGCGAACCCTATGCTGGTGGGAATGGAGCGTGGGCAAAAGCTCGGGCAAAGCGCCATGATGTTTCCTCAAGATATGCAGGCAAAGATACTGGCTAATCAAATAGCAGCAGTTCAGGCCAAGTATGCAGAACCAATGGCAGGTCAGGCTTTAACCAAAGCCCAACAGGAAAATCAATGGAACCCTAAAATCTGGCAATCCGAAATTGGATTAAGAGGCGCTCAAACAGGTTTAGCTAACCAGCAAACCCAATGGTATGGCAAGAAAACTGCATCGGATATTGCCTTACAAAACGCACAAACCCAACAAGCCTCTATTGAAGCACAACAGAATTTATTGAAGTTGAACTATTTAAAAGCTCAGCTTGGTCAAAACGGACAAACAGGTGCCGCGGCTGCAGGTGGTGGTGGAGGTATGGGTCAACCCGGAATGCAGCCTACAGGTGGATCGTCTCCTGCAATGGGAGGTGGAGCGGCTACACAACCTCAAGGCATGCAGGCGCCTGCGTCTCCTAATGGAATTTATGGCATTCAAACGCCGCAACTAACGCAAGCAGACATCTTTAATAAAATGATGTTAGGCATGGATACGTTCACGCCTAAAATGGAAAATGCCAAGAAACAACAGCAAGATCAATATGACCAATTCCAGAAGGGATTAGCTAGCTCTATTCAAGAAGCGAATGCAGCTAATTCAATGAACCAAGCCATTAGCGTATTTAACCAAGCTATGGATAAATCATTCTATAAGGGATCTCGTTTAGGGCACGCGCCTAGCTCTGGATTTCTATCACCGCCCGGTGATCTATCACCTGAGCAAACCGCAGACCGTTCTGCATTACAAATGTTGCCCTCTGCTATAGAGACATTGAAAGATGCGATGGGTTCTGCACGGTTCTCAAACCTTGATATGAACATGGCATCCAAAATGAAGTTTGATAGAACCATGACGGATGATGCGCGCGCTACACAAACCCAATGGGTGAATGGCGTGAATGATCGAATCATGGAGAAAAGCAAATTTCTCTCCACGTTGGGTAATCCCCAAAGCGGTGCTAAGAAAACGGATGCTGATTTATTGTGGTCTGCTTATCAGCAAGACTTCCCATTGATTTCTTCAGATGGCAAAAGTTATCAGGGAAGCAATCTCGGGAATTGGCCTCTTTACACTACACCGAAAGCAATCGCCTCGATTCAAGCAACCGGCACTTATAGTCCAAGCAAGAGCGAAAAAAATGTATTCATGATGAACGTTCCCGATGGAAAAGGGGGTTATGTTCAGATGCCAATTAAGAAAGGGAAGGTTGAGTCTGCCTTCAGAAAAGGAGCTAAACCATTATGATGAGCGGCGCAATGGGTGATTTCAATGATGATATTGACTGGGGTGTTTATAAAAACCAGCAAAATCCTACTCCTCCTTCAGGAAAAGGCGGCGCGCAAGCAATGGAAGATCAAGGCGATCAATTCCACCGCGATCAACCGCTAGGAAAACAACCACCTGATCAAGGTGAGATGGTAGATACTTTTCTCGGAAAAATGCCGCGTCATATGCCGCAATTCCAACCGGGAACGCCTGAAAATAAGAAGATGCTTGATGAAATGATCGGTGCTGCCGCAGGTGGTCCGGGCATGAAGTTATTAGGCGAAGGTGCTGCAATGGCTAAGCCTATTATTGCTAAGGGCATCAATTATTTTAGGCCATCTCAAGCAGGCAAGGCAGCCGAAGAATTCCGTGGAACGTTGGGCGAAGGAACTAGCACCGAGAATATTAACGAATTAGGTAAACGCGTTCAAATGGGAAAAGAGTCTGCAAAACAAGAGGCTTTAATTCCTAAGAACGAACTTTACAGTCAAGAGGGAAAGACGAACATCTTTGATGTGAACAAGGCTAATCTTCCTGAAGGGAATCTCCCTAAAATTGCTCATATGGTTGAACCGGGTGCTGAGTTTGGCGAAAGTCAATCGGCAGCGTTAGCCAAAGCCCTCAAAGATTATCGAAAAACCGGAAGTGTTGACTCGTTCCTTGAAAAGAGTGAGGACATATTCAACATTCCAGAACTATCTGAGAAAGCGGCGTCCAAGATTGAAGACGCTCTGTTAATGCCTACCAAAAGAAATAGTGCATATTTTGGAGAAGAAGGCGTTACCGATATGTATGGTTCACGTGGAAAGCTTTTGCAGTTGCATAATGCTTTTGAAGATACCCCGAATCTTGCTAACTACGACGCATTGCAATCTGCATTAGGTAAAAGAATTAGAACTCTCGAGTCTCGCGTTAAGGCTAAAACAATTGATGATGCAGGCGAAGCTAAACTGGAAGCGTTATCTGCTAATAGACAAAATCTATTGTCTGACAAAGAAAACTTCATGCAAACGTTGCCCGATAAAATGCAGAACCTTGAAACAGAGTTCAGAACTAAATATGCGAAAAATGTTGCTCCTTACGAAGAGGCTGGAACGACGATTAAAAAGTTATTGGATCCAAAACGTATAAACGAAGTTACACCTGAACAGGTTACTAAAACATTTGGAAGACCTAACGTTAACACTCAAAAGATTTTGCAAGATATCGGACCGAGTGGCGCGCGTAATGTTCTCTATAACGCACTAATGAAAGTGCCTGAAGGTGATGCAGAAGGAATGGCTAAAACAATTCTCGATCTTAAGCAGACCAAGGGATTTGACAAGATCGTTTCATCCGATATGGAAGCATGGGCAAATAAAATGCTTAAGAGATCTAAGTATGCAAATTTTGCCTCAAAGCACGCTAAAACTTTAACGGGTGCATTAGGTGGCGGCCTTATGGGTGGAGTACCGGGAGCCATTGCAGGTGGTATGCTTATGAATGCTCCGAAAGGGATGGAAATGTTGTCAAAATATTTAAAGAGATAGTTTATACTCTAGCTATCAACGGATTGATGTGGATGTAATGGAGTCAAGGAATGGCTATTAATCCAGATTTACTTATTGCTGCACCGATGCTACAGGATTATATCGTGGACAAAGTCCTCGGTACTCCATTGGCAGGCGGCATCGTATCGCTATTCGTTGATACGGCAAGACAGACCTACAAGAACTGGTATTACCAAACAGGAACACCGGGCGCTTATACTTACATTCCCTTAGATAACCCTCTTTCCTTAAGTTCTGTTGGAACGATTCAAGATCCAAACGGAAATGACGTAATTCCATTTTATTACCCGTTTGAAGAAAGTGATGAGAATACGCCTGAAGCTTATTACATAACAGTTTATAGTGTGGACTCAAACGGTAATCCTGCTACGTTGCAATTTACGCGAGAAAACTTTCCGTTCACGCCATCGAATGTTTCGCCAACGGCAACATCTCCTACGTTTCGCAATTACATTATCAATAATACTTACTGGCGTAATATTGGTTCTTTGAATGCTACTAACGTACTAAATCAAATTATTGCGCCTAGCCAGCATGATGGTTATACGAATGGTGATATTCGTTTCTTGAAGAATGTGACAGGCGCAAACGATGCAATAGCATTTAGTTTGATGACAGAACAACTTGATAATGACATTACTCCAGAATTTTTCTTAGGATTTCAATGTAATGGTGCGCAAGCAGGTGAAACACAAAAGTGTATTCAATATCCTGTATCCTTGCATGTAAAACAATTACAGAACGTAACAGCTTCTCTTGTAATTCAAGCTCAGAATGTTGCGGGAAATCCAAATAATTATCTTGATCTTTACATCTATCAATTCTTAGGAACAGGTGCGCTTTCACAGCCTGCTCCGGTTTTAATTAAGAGGATCATTTTAAATAATGATTTTCAGAAGTTCATAGTGCCATTCACATTTCCTGATGCATCAACTGCAAGTTTAGGTGCTGGTGGTGATGATGCTTACTTCATTCAAGTTCAGTATCCTTTAGCGGTTACTTGTAATATTAACCACACAAAGCCATCAATCTATTTAAGTGATACGGTTCCTGATAATGATTTTGATACTTACGATCAAATCGGAACGGTTATCGATTCACCAAGAACAGGTGACTATAGAACAAGTTTAAATTCATTTCTTCCGTTTGGTTGGGTTCCAGCGAATGACGGAACGATTGGCAATAGTTCATCATCTGCAACATCAAGGGCTAATAATGATACGTGGCCTCTTTACAATTTAATTTACACAAGTGTTTTAGATAACTGGGCGCCAGTATCTGGGGGAAGAACTTCTCCGGGAAATACTACCGCTGCCGCTTATACTGATTTCACCGCGAATAAAACGATAACTTTAACAAGAAATTTAGGCCGTGTTGTTGCGGGATTAAATCCTGCATTTAACACAGCTCTCGTATTTACAGTCGCATTCGGTACGAGCAATACAATATTGAATTTAACAAATCCTGCTGGAATTATTTTAACAACCGGTACGGCTTTACAGTTAACAACAACAGGTGGATTACCTACAGGGTTATCCGCTAATACAATTTATTATGTCTATAACCCAACAAATAGTACGACTGCCATTCAGTTAGCAGCAAATCTTATTAATGCGAATGCAGGTTCACCACTCGTTACATTTAGTTCTAACGGAAGTGGAACGAATAGTGTGGTGCCTGCACTTGGCATCTATATGGGTGAAAGCGCTCACCAGATGACTCTTGCAGAACTTGTTGCACATACGCATACGGTTCCGATTTCTTTGGTTCCAAATATTTTAAGTTCCGGTGGCGGACATAACGATACGAATAGCTCAAATACAACAACATCGTCTACAGGAAGTAGTACGCCATTTAATGTTTTACAACCGACAACATTTGGGAATGTATTTTTCAAATTATAAGTAAAAGGACTTTACTATGATCCAATTAAATTTTGGAAGAGATGTGCAGGGTTATCCTGCGTATGCACCTGCATTGTCTGATTTGATGTATTCAGCAACGATTGCATCGGGTGTTGCGCAAAGTATTACGGTTCCATCCAGTAATGAAAATTGGATTGCAGTGTTTTCATTTCAGCCCGGTTCTGATATTTGGGTTTCTGTTAATCATACAGCGGCGGCTCCTGCAGGTTCTACATTTGCAAGTACCAACTCATTCTTATTGCCAGCGCAATTGAAAGTCAAAGCAGGTGATACGATCAGTTGCTTTAATAACAATGCAACTGGACAAGATGTGGGGATAGCACTCTATGCAGTCCCGTAACTTTTTTACATTTGGGGTGAACTTTAATGTTTTGACTGATTCACTTTTTGTGGGACAGGATAAATTGACAAGTTCACAACTGCCTCCGATATCAACTTATTTGATAACAGAGGATAGTAAAAATTTAATTACGGAAGATGGAAACTTTTTAATTACGAATTAACAAGGATGTTAATATGGCAAATGAAAAATTTAGTCAATTACCCACGGTTACTAATGCGAACCTTGCGGATATTATTGCAGCTGTTCAAGCAGGAACGTCGGTACAGGAAACATTAGGACAGGTTTTCACATTGTTCTTAGCCAATATGGTTTTGAATAACGCTGGAAATCCTAACGGTTCTGTGGCTGGTGTTATTTACCAGATGTGTTGGGATACTACGAATCACATTCTCTATGTCTGTACGACAAGTGGTAACGCAGCAACAGCTGTATGGATGGCAGCATCTGATATCACAATCCCTGTTTCTTTGGCACAAGGTGGAACGGGTGCGGCGTTAACAGCAGCTGCGGGTGGTGTTGTTTACTCCGGTGCTTCTGCAATGGCAATTTCTGCAGTAGGTTCTTCAGGGCAAATCTTCCAATCCACAGGAACGACAGCTCCCGGTTGGACAACTGCCACTTACCCAACTACGACCACAATCAATCAACTTCTCTATTCCTCTGGAACGAATACGGTTACGGGTTTAGCGACAGGAAATGGTGGTGTATTAGTTACAAGTAATACGGGCGTTCCTTCTATTTTAGCAGGATCAGGAACAACGGGAACTTTCCTCTCTGCAACAGCAAGCGGAACACCTGCATGGTCAACTGCTGCTTATCCGTTAACCACCACAATCAATCAACTTCTCTATTCTTCATCTGCAAACGTTGTTGCAGGATTGGCAACAGCAAACAATGGAGTATTGATTACCGGCGCAGGCGGCATCCCTGCAATTAGTTCAACACTTCCTGCTGCGGTTCAAGGAAATATCACAGCATTGGGAACACTAGGACAAACATTAAATATGGGTACGCATACCATAATTAATGTTGTCGATCCTACAAATCCACAAGATGCAGCGACAAAAAATTATGTTGATAATAATTCACTGTCAGGAACTTCCGTTTATGCAGCATCCGCAGCAACACTTGGAACCGTAACACAAGTAGGAGCTGGTGTTGGAGCAACTCTTACTAATGCAGGTACTCAAGCAACTTTCGCATTAGATGGTGTTAATCCACCTGTTGGTTCTAGCGTTTTAATTAAAAATACAGCTACAGGAATGACAGCAGCAAATGAAGGAATTTATGTTGTCACAAATGCTGGATCTGGGGCGACTAACTGGGTGTTAACTCGTGATACTGATTATGATACACCGACAGAAATTAATGACACGGGTGTTATTGTTGTTCAAAACGGTAATACATTAGCAGGAACAGGATGGTATAACACTAATACAATTGTTGCTGTTGACGTTACAAGTTTTAATTTCTTGAAATTTGGTAATGGAGGAACTGTAACAAGCATTACTGCAGGTACAGGTTTAACTGGTGGCACGATTACATCTACTGGAACAATAGCGCTTAGCTATCCTGTTTCTGCAGGTGGTGCTGTTATGAAATCACTTGTTTATGCATACCTAAACGGCACTGCATCTGGTGTGACAGGGGATGGCACAGACTATCCAATTGTTATGACGGCTAGTACCGACAGAAATAGTGACTTTGCATCTGGCATATTCACAGCGCCTGTAACTGGTATTTATCTTGTTACTCTCGGTATGGATTTAGGGAACTTAGCTAACGATAACACCACGCTGCAAGTTTACTTAGCTAGAACCGGAAGTACGACAAATGGATATTATCTAACTCAGTTAACAACTTTGCATGGAATTCAAGCATCAGGTGAATATGTATTTACAACCACAGTTGCGGTTAACTGTACTGCTGGCGATACATTGCAACCTCACTTAGTTGTTGCAGGTCATGCTACAAAAAATATCAATTTGACGACCGGTGCTGCAAATGCTGGTTCAACCACAATGGGGATTTACTTACTAGGTTAATTTTTTGAAAAAGGAGTTTCAAAATGGGAATTTTATCGTTTAATGTGAATGTTACGGGTTTAACTGGCGATCAAGTAAATCCACGTCGAAATACAATGGTTACAACTGATAACCTTGCAACGATTACAACTGCAGGATATCTCAATAATCAAAACGTTTTGGGAAATCCTATATTCCCAACTGATATTTTTGAAGCGTTATACAATTACAATCCTGCCACACAGCTTGGAACATTTGGAATATTCCAGCTTACCTATAGTCAAGCATCTGGCTATACATTGGTGATTTGGGATAACCCAGGTAACGTTTTACTTCCTGTGGTTTCCAATGATTTCGCTAACTTCAATGGAACTGGCGGACAGATTAAGGATTCTGGTTATTCTCCTTCTAACGCTGCTAAAACAAAAGTTGTTATGGCAAGCGCTGCCGTTACAAATAACGGGTTAGCTGTATTCTTAGATACCGCAGGAACTATCGGAAACCCAAGCACGACTACAACCACAGGTTTTGGTATTACTGCTGCAACCGGTAGTTTTATCGCGACATTAGGTAATTTTGTCGGCGGTTCCGCTGCAGGTGGCAATAATGCTCAGGTTCAATTATTCCCAACGACAGCTGCTAAAGGTTCGTTAATATTCTTAGCCGCTGCAAATACAGGAAATACAAACACCACCGTAACAAACGTTGCGATGGGTCAAGCATCTGTAATTTCTATTCCTGATCCTGCTACTGCTACAGCTGACTTTGTATTGGCTCCTGCAGCATTAGTTAACGGAAACTTGGTTAAAGCTTCAGGCACTGCAGGTTTAGTTCAAGACGCAGGTTTCGCAGCAGCTAACGTACAAACCTCTTCATTAACCTCACCAGATGCTATTTCCGATCTAGTGTGGATTGATGTTCCTTTGACAGCTGCAGGTCTTGCTACTTCTGGCCATATCGCGATTCAAGCTTCCAGTGGATCCAAGCAATATAAGGTTCGTGATATTCGCGTGAACTATAGTGCTTCAGGTTTCTCTGGTGGTGGTGATAGATTGGTAACCGTTACCGATGGTACAACCGTATTCAATAATGCTGGGATTACCGCTGCATTACTTGGAACACCAATTAATACCATCTGGGGCGGAACAGGTAACCCATTAGCAGGTGCAGTTGCAATGAATACATCTAGCGTTGCAGGCGCTGCAATCTATGCGGTATATTCTGGAGGCACCACCGATTGGGGTACAGGTACTGTAAATATTTCTGTATTGGTACAACGAGTAGCTTAATTTTAAATTAAACATAAGGAATTGTTATGTCAGAACATGCTTTGAAAGATGAAAAAATTAGACACTTGCAAGCTGAAAATGCACAATTGCAGCAAACCGTTCATTCCTTCTCGGGAACCTTAAGAGCGCAAAAACAAGCGCTCGATGAGTTCTTTAACGCAAATATTAATCTGCGTGCTAGCACCATTTTGATGGAAGAACAATGCAAAAAGTTACACCAAGAAGTTGCAATGTTTCATGAAAGATGTGCAGATTTAGAAAAAGCAAAAGCTGACCTTCAAGCGAAAGTCGATGAACTTTCACCTAAATTAGAAGATGCTGCTTAATTACTTCTTCTTTTTAGGAATGTGAGCACCTGATTTACGGGCGGTGTTTAAAGCAATAGCCACCGCCTGTTTTTGGGGTTTACCCGCAGCCATTTCAGTTTTAATGTTCTGAGAAATAGCCTTCTTACTCTTACCTTTGTTTAATGGCATAAAGCCTCCTAACCGTAAATTTTGGCAACACAATCGCCATTAAAAATTACCATTTTATCGCTAGCTTCTTCAATGAAGACGTAGACTTCTCCTGTATACGTCACATCATAAACATGGCGTGAATAGATGAGTTTTCCGTGAGAATAACATTTGATTGAATCGGCATAAGCGGGAAGGGCAAAAATTATAAACAATATAGCAATTAACTTTTTCATAACACACATTCCTTGTGGCTATAGAGAGGTCAGCAATTGGGGTGGCAAGCACCCCATAATCCTGCTACGGTATTATTTTATTGCTGAAATCTTTTTACTGCGAACTATTGCGATAAGCAAGTGTTTTCCGCTGGATAAACCATGAAAGGCATTGTGGCTGCTTGTTCGGGCGTTAATTTGGCGTGCCAGACCTTATTGAGGTTGTCCCACAGGAATCCGGCCTCTTTAACAATTTGCCTTTGTTCGTAGTTCACTTTTGCGTGGTACGTGATTCGTCCTTTACCCGATTTATCAAGGAAGAATTCCATGTCCTCCACGCACTCAAGAGCATTAACAAGTAATAAACAGTCAGACAAAGCGCGGTGAGCATTGACGATAGGCACACCAAGGTCAACGCAAATATGCACAAGATTAAGCGGAACACCCTTTCTAATAGGCCACTGCACGTCATTACGAGTGCATATCCACTTTTTGTTGCGACTAACTTCCTGAAGAGCCACAACGGTGTCGAGAAACTTTTTATCAAACTCTGCATTATGCGCGACGATAGCATCGGCCTTACTCATCATTAATTTAACAAGTTCAATTGCCATATTCTCCATGATCGGAGGCGTATATTTTAAGGATTTGACCTCAATTCTATTGATTTCGTAAGCAGGGTTTTCTTCCGCATAACAAAGTGTAGAAACTTGAGAAATAATACTCCTAGTCGGTATATTATAAAAAACAGCTGCGACTTCAAGGACTTTACCTTTGGCAGCGTCGAGTCCCGTTGTCTCAGTGTCCAGTATTACAATGTTCTCCATAAAGCGTCCTTTTATTTGTGGAGAGAGTAGGACTCGAACCTACGTAGCCGGAGGCAACAGATTTACAGTCTGCCTGTTTTGCCGCTCACACACCTCTCCAGGGTTATCTGATACGTAAACTGTTACCTTGTACCAGACGCGCACCCGGGATGACAACTCCATTTTTCAGTGCTTCTTTAATTTTGGATATATCTTTCTCAACTGTGACCTTATCGAACTCAGATGGGATTAAATTTACATCATCTATCTGAACCGATGGTGGATTCTTTTGTACGGCAATAACGAACTGGGGACATTCAATTTTCTTGATGTCGCACCGCTCCATATTGCTTAAAAGATATTCTTTTAGTCGTTTCACTTGGTTTTTAAATGCACTCTCACGTGCAGCCATTGCTTTGCGTTCCTTCTCAATTGCCTCTTGAGCAGCTTCAATTGATTTGAAAAGCCGAGTAATGTTGATGCATTTATTTTCAAGTGAATCTTGAATTTCGTTTAATTTCGCAAGTGCCGTCTCATCGACGACACCTGTTTCGTGGTCATAAAGATCGCTTAGCAAAAATTGATATTGGTCAGCTATCTCGTATAATCTTATCGCGCTCATTACTTCACCTCACCGGTTTCAGGATCAACATCGCCTTTTGGTTCTGATTCGATTTCAGCTTTACGCTTGTCTTTCGCTTCAACCAATTTGGTCATGTTTGCCTTGTTCTTTAAGTTCATCCAGTATTTGTAAGCTACGGTGTAAACTTCTTGAAGTTGTTCAACCGTTTCAGACCATGAAATATCCATTAAATCTTTTTCAATTTCATGCGCTGCTACAGGTTCTGGAGTCGGTTCAGATTTTTCATGTTCGAAAGTTCGGTTGTCGCTTTTTGCTTTTGGTGCTTCGTGAACTTCGTGATGGTAGTTTTTGCCTTCCATTTCTTCTTTGGTGTACTCATTACCAACGACGTCAGGAAAAGCCTTGCGAAGTGCTTGTGCCTCAGCGCATTTAGCAAGTTGACCATAAGCGCGTTTCTCCCACATATCGTTTGGAGTATCGTCAAACTTAGATTTGGATGCGTAGTTTTCTAGCCAGAATTCTTTAGCGGTGAACTCTGCGATGCTGCCGTCTGCAATTATTTTCTTAACGGTAACTTTGCACCATTTTGGAAATGTGACCTTACGTTTAACTTTGTCACCAAATTCTTTTGTGACTTCTTCGCCAAATTCAGGCTCAGAAACACCGGCGTATTGACCGCTGCGTGAGGCGTCAATTCGATATAAAGCGATACCGGGCATAATTACGTTCTTACGTTCGTAAATGAATTTTCCGTCTCGATCTTTTTTGTCAGTCTTTACACTCATTGGAACTAAGTGAACGGGCTTTAAAATAGGATCAATTCTACGTGCTTTACAGTATCCAAGAATCATCGCGACTTCTTGGTCTGTGGATCCCGGGTAAAGTGTTTCCTGAAGAACACGAAATGTGTTCTCCTCGGTTTGAATAGCTGCTAAAGCAGGAACTTGTTTATTCATTACTTGATTTGCAAGAGCCATGATCGAATCCTCTTCTTTAAAGTTTGAATTAAGTTAGGTTTTGAAAAATTAAAGTTAATCTTTCTATCTTTCGCTGTGACGTAATCAATCATATATATCTAACCTCCCCATTGATTTGGTCAACATGACGTCTCTTGCCAGCTTCGTAATAGCTATCAACCAACCTGTCGGTCAACGCTTCTTGAATCATGTAATCAAAGTAACTGCTTAATTTTTCGCGAGCAGATTCCTTGATGCATTTAATCAATTCAATTTCGTCATCACGATCATGTGATGTTAATAGTTTTGCGAGATGGTGGTTTGCATCGGATCCGATAATAATTTCAATATCGCAACCAAAGGCTTTAATGCCTAATGAAACCAATTCGTCTTGATGAATTTCGTCTAGGGTGTAGAAGTCTTTTGCGTCATCAAAGCAGATTAAATCGCTAATGCAACGCTTAATTTCTTTGGTATATAAATCTCTTGGTACTATGCTCATCTCAGTTCTCCTTAACCGTAGATCAAGCCAGCGAATTGAAGCCGCTCTATGACATCATGTCTTTTGAGTTTATTGGCCTCCCTTTGAATTATATTCAAAAACTTACTTATTAGCTCCTGACTTGTGCTTGGTTTAACCGCTTCCGTTGAAAGGTCTTTCATTCCAAGGTCACTCAAACAATCAGCTATTACAGAACGCTCGCTCCAAATGCCGTAATGCATGTCACCTTCAGGGCAAAAATCGAAATCTTGGTTACTCATAATGTTTCTCCGTAGCAGGAAATTTAAGTTAATGTTGAACACAAGGGAAAGAATACGTTAATCAATGAAAGAAGTCAACTCTTGTTGCAAGACGATGATAAAACCTGATACTATATGGTTGAAATAGACCTTGTGGGAAAGAAGGATCAGTGATTTAATACCGCGATTATTAAAAGGGGAGATATTATGGAGATTAAAAAATACGCAACTGTAAAAGAAATGCCCAGTTTCTACCCGTTCTTTAGCGTAGGTTCGCTAAGGCATATTATTCATGAGAATAGAAACGGCGTAAGGGAGTGCATTGTCCGCGTTGGACGCCGGTTATTCTTTGATTTAGAGAAGTTTCAAAGCTGGATGGATAAACAAAACATAGGAGGCGTTTCGTGAGTTGTATACCTAAAATACTTGAGCTAAAGGGCGATAAGGAGTTCTTACCTATCATTGATCCTGAAAACAAGCGTGAAAGAGCGGATCATGGTTTAACTGTTGAAGGTGGTGGGGAATACAAAGGGTATCACTATCTTATTACCTTTACTGGATGTGCGCATCGATGTGGTTATGTTGCTTTGCCTCCAGATCATCCTCTTTCTGATGAAGACTTGGAGTTAACTTCTAATAGCCCACCAGAGCCTTATGAACTTCTAGTCCATGGTGGAATAACATTTCATGGTAAAGGAACTCATTTACTAGAGAGATTATTTCCTAATCAACCTCTGTGTGAAGATGTATGGCTTGGTTTCGATGCGGCTCATTATCAAGATGGAAAAGATTGGGAAAAACACGCTAAATATTATGGCGAAGATTGCATGAAAGCATTAAGTTCATGTTTTGAACCCATCAGAGAATTTTCAAGAAATGAGAAGGTTAGAACATACAAATATATGGAAAAGCAGTGCAAAAATCTCATTGATCAATTAATTGGTGAAAAGGAAGCCGCATGATAAACGATGTTAATTTTCTGCTAGGAATGTCTTATTGTTTATTAACTCAAGTTCGAGGTTATTTAGTCATAAAGCAAGATGTGGATGGCGTTGAACTAATTGAAGAACAATATCAAAAACTGAGCTCTGCATTAGAAAAACTTTATTACTCAGAAATTAAGGGGAAGAAAGATGTCTGATCAAGAAAAGGATTTCAAAGATATTTCTCAAGCAATTATGCGTGTTTATCACGAGAAAATGCATGATTATTTGAATTCTAAACCTTCAGGGAGCTTAACCGATGCTGATGTTGTCATCATGATTATGAACTTGACGATGGCGGTAAGCACTAATATTTATTATAGCGCTAAGCAAATACTTCCTACAACCCCGCTTGATTTTGATTTCATGAAAGCAAAACTTTCTAACTCTTTGATCGATTCGTTTGAAAAGATCAAAGATTACAACCCTAAAGAACGTATGCTGCCTTTAACTGTTGAACAGATTAAAGATATACGTGAAAAAGGTTTCGCTATCATTACCATGCCAGACGGTTCTGAACGGAAGGTTACACAAGATGAAATCCTCGTCAAAAAAGAAGACGCAGACAAACTCCTTAACGAAGCGAAAACTGCACCCAGTACCCCAAAAATTATTATCCCTAATAACTTCGTGGTTCCAGGGCGATGAGAATAAGGCACGATTATGGTTTGAGATTCCAAATCCTGAATTAAAAGGGATGCGCCCTTGCGATTATCATCAAAAGGGTAATTGGGATATTTTGTTAAAGAAGATAGAGAACGCAATTAAGGAGGTTAAAGATGAACGGTCAAAATAATCCATTTCAACCAACTCCACCTGACTTCGATAAGATGGTTTGGAAATGTCCGTGTTGCAAGCAAGAACGCACAGACAAATACATTAAAGTCACAGCGCATGATATTTCTCAGCTATTTGGATCCGAAACCGGCGTTATGTTTATCAACGTAAAATATTGTGTCGATATGCCGGGATGTAAAGAAAAGGCTTTCAATCGTGAATGGGTTATTAACAATTTCTTAGGAGCATTCGTCAAAGATGCAAACCATAAAATTGACGTTCCGAAGCCTTGATAAGCACGTTTGTAGTCTTAAATGGGCACAAAGACTTCGTGAAATAGGTATCCGACAAGATACTTATTTTCACTGGATTTACGATGAAAAGAACGAAATCTGGGAAGTTTGCTGGTCTGATTATTTTGATGAAACAGACACGCATTGTGCTGCATTTACGGCTCAAGATTTTATTGATCTCTTTCCGAAATATTTTCGAATGGTCAGAAACGAAAACGAATGGGGTTTTGATTTTGGTCGTACTTCTGATTATGCGGAAACGTCTTTAAAAGAAGATGAAAACTTAGCGAATGTTTTTGCAAGAATTTTAATTGCAATTACAAAAGACAAATCAAACAAAACTAAAAAATTAGGACACAAATGACTTTTACACAACAACAAGCTGACTACTTGGTTGGCATTATTAAAAAGTGGCATGAAGTTCACTTTACTAAATATCAAAATGCTCCATCGCAAGCAATGATTGATAGCGCTGTTCAAACTCTGATGTTCATCGTAAAAGATATTATTACGCGGGATCCGAATGAGGTCATAGAAATCTAATGATGATGAAGAACCTTATAAAAATGGTTGAAATTAGAGATAGGGCGACTTGCATCCCAGCTTGGGCAATAAAAATGATGCCTGACAGTACTGATCAGGCTTTTCTTATGAAACAAGCAGGATATGGATTTAGCTATCCATGCGTTATGTTAGTTTCAATTGAGGCTCCTTGGCATTCCGCAAGATCATGGGATGAATGGCGTGATAGCGCACGAACCATGACAACAGCTCATAAATACATTGAAGAAAATTTTAACGCAATAATAGACTGCCAAGTTGTAGATGTTGAGTTTCTTCTTGGAGAAGTAGATCAGCCTTGCAAAAGTTGCAGACAAGAACAGCAAGATGAGATTGATGAAGCTTTAAGAAAACAAGCGAGAGAAGAAGATGAAGTATCAGCCTAAATTCAAAATAACCGATCCTAAAACTAAAGAAGAAAAGCTTATTTGTGAGCTTACAAAAGACTTGCATGAAGTTCAAAAGGCGTTTGTTCGACTAAATCAGAGTTGTACTAATAATGAAATATTTATCACGTTGAGAGATGCTTCGTTAGGTTTTGCTGGTCAAACGATTACTGGTCTTTTGGAGTTGATGTTAGATAATTCTGAAAAGTTTTTCTTCTTAAAAGAGTGTCAGGATATTTTTAATTGCTACATTCAACAAGCATCGGAGAATATTAAGTGAGTGATTTTAAAGTTATAGACCACAACAAAAACTATTCAAAAATGAATGATTTTTATGTTGGTGTTGCGATTGATGAAAACGGTGAAGAAGGTTTAGTCGCTGCTGCATGTGTTAACCCGGAATATCCTGGAACAGTAATTTTAAATCCTATGGTTGGTGGCACACCTCAAGACAAGAAAAAAATTATGGACAGCGTTGAGAAAATAGCAAAAGCAACAGGAAAAAAGATAAGAATTATTCGTTTCTCAAGCAGAACGATAGCAAAGGAATATACTCCATGAAAGAAAATCGCATAAAAAGACTTAAAGATTGTATGGATGAGATTAAAAGAATTCAAGAGTTTTATGTTGGCGCATCCTCTGGATGGATTTTATTGCAAGCAGCTAAAGGACATTTAACATCTTTGCATCATCTTGAAGCTGAGACTCACTTTGATGAGGAAACTTTGGGAGTGAAATAATGTCGATTGTAATGCGAGAAACAACCGAAGAATTTAGACAAGGATTCGAATTTTGCACTAGAGCTATCTATGACCTTACAAGTAATAGAGAAGGTTATACGCTTGAAAAGCTAAACGAAACTTTATCTTCAATGGTTACATTAATGGATAAAAAAAGTTATTGGCCTGATATAAAAAAGGTGATTATTCGTGACTGATCATGATGAATTAAGAGCAATATTATCTATTTTAATTAAAAAGGCATTCCCTGAGCATTTTGATAACTGCATTAATGCTTTGCGAGAGATTTCGTCAAAAGTCAAAGAAATCTGTGAAGATAAAAATTTAATTATGTATGACAAAGAAACAATGATGAAAACAGTTGCTGATTCTTTGGCTTATGCAGCTTTGAATTTTAAATGCCAGTAATAACAGTTACTGGAAAAATGAGGAAAGGGATATGCCTTGTACTGGAAAACCTTGTCACAATTGCGGAAAAAGCGATAAGCCGGTTTATGAACGATATCAATGCGTAGCAGGAACGTCAATGGAATTTAGGGCAGCAAAGATTGGAGATAAACTTTATCGCATAGAACCAAAAAACATGGAATATTGGTGTACGAATTGTTTTAGATTGGAAAATGGAAGTGTGGAGTATGTATGAACTGGCCTGAAGCTTTCTTTGCTAGCGTATGCGTGATAGCAGGCGCAGCGGTTTTTATTGCGATGATACTAGGAGATTAATATGAAAATATTTAGTCAGATAATTGAAGCACCAAATGGCATCCCCGTTTTCGCTCTCTATCTTGATACAGAGTTTAGCGGAAATCCCGAAAAAGATACTAGTTATGCTGCCATCGATTGCAGATTAATTGAAGGAAATGATCCTGAAAGAATCATAAGCCAGATTGTTCCCATGATTTCTGAACTTATTTACCATTCTTATGGTGAATCCATGCAAAAAACTACTCCACTTACTGATTGGCACGCTACAGGCTTTGATCGTAACTCTGTCAATGGAGTTAAAGTATAAATGGATGACGAAATAAAAGAAGCAACCGAACGATTTAAAATACAAATAACCGAACATTTAAAAAAACAGAAAACCTATTGTCAGTTTTTAGGCTGCTTCGTGCAGTACGTTGAACACTATCACATTGACAAAGAGACTATAACTTTTACAAAACCCGAGGAGAAAATGATAAATTCCTTACCTGCTAACGTACAAAAAATAGCTCAAGAAGTACTTTTGATTATAGAAAAATATTACCCCGGATTAACTGCAAGAAAGTATGACAGTCTAGGTTATCCAAATCGCGAAGGAAGTCCTGCGCTAGAACGTGCTGAAATGTGCATCTATATCGAACTAATGAAAGCTGGAGCCTTCAACGATGCCCTTGTTTAGATTCCACCGAGGCGGTCTTGAAGAATCGCTTAAAACAACTGTAATTGTAGATTCAATGCATAATCTGTTAGCAAAAATATTGCTGACTATGGAGTTTGATCCTTTTGATATTCAAGAGATGAAATATGAACCATATCCCGACGCAGAAAATAATTTTGATGCCCGAATTGGATGGTTTACCCATATTGTAACTCTCACGATGTCAACAGGCGAAAAGTGGCCGATAGGCTTTTTAAGTGAACCGTTCCAACAAAGAAATACTAAGGAGTTAGTAAATGAAAGTTAAAGTTTTAGCTTTAATCGCAATGAGTGCTTTATCGATAAGTGCCTTTGCGCAAGATGGAAATGTAGAAACAAATGCAATGGTTAATTTTGAAAATGCGCCGCAATTATCAGCGGATTATTCAACCACTCGTACTGATAATGCAAGTGGTAGTCTTGGGCAAACCATTAAGATAAAAACCTATCATTCATTCAATGTCACCAATGATTCAGGCTCTATGAAAAATTATTTAGTCGCAGAAACCTGTAAAGTGAATGGCAAAGAATATAAGAAAGGCTGGGGATTTTCATTGCCTCCTCACGGTAATAAAAGTTTTTCTGAGAACGCTTATCTGGATTACCCTGCAAACGAAAGAGGTTCATGGAAAATTGAATCTATGACTTGTGTGGGCAATAGCAGTGCTTGCAGTTTTGATCATGCTACTTTGACCGTTAATTAATAAATGGCGCCCCTTAAATGGGGCGTTTAAAGGGATTTTTATGAGTATTAAGTATAATCAGCAGTCATTAGATATTATCAATCGTTGTGCGATGGCTTATTTTTTGTATGTTTTAGAGAAAAATGAGTTTGACATTTTGGATTACAAACCAACTTGTGGCGCAACATTGGGGTTGGTTGGAAAATATCTTGATCTTACCAGGGAGCATCCTCATCAATTGGATGCGGTTACTGGGAAAATAGTCGTACATAATAAAAATTTATCAGATGTTAAATCAAAAAGAATTGAAGCTTTTTTTGACGAGGATTTTCATCAGGAAATAGAAAAATCAGCGAAAGAGTTCATCGAAATAATGAATTCTCATCCTGATTCTGATGTTGTCTTCTCTTTTCTGCCAGATTGTCCTCCTTTTTTGTCAAGTTGTTTTAGAGATTGCGATACAGATTTAATAATGCGAACGTTATATGGTCAAACATTTGCAATATCAGAGTCTACTTTTGTGTTCGATTATGATTATCTTATTGTTGCCCGTTATCGTGAAGTAGAACCTCATCCCGTGTATGGAACCACTTATATGCCCGTTTCACAAATGACAGCAGAACAACGTGAAAAATTCGATGTACAACCTAAACAACCTGAAGAGGAATATGAAGATGGCGTGGCTTGATGGCGAGAAAAAAAGTTTAGAATGTTCGATTAAATATACCAAGAAAGCAATGATATCTCAGATATGCATGGTTGTAGTAAATGTAGCCGGTATCGGTTGGAATACTTGGTGGTTGATATATGCAAACGGAAGTGCTTCTGCTGGATTTGGTTTTGGACTAGGAGCATTTACTTCCAACCTTTTATGGACTCTTTGCTTTTGTTGCAAATACTGGGGTGAGATAATGGGTGATAAGCAACACCTACGCTTCATTAAAGAAATTGAGATGAAAGGAAAGCTAGATGAAGACCGTGAAGAATACCGAAAAGCGCGAGCTTTCTATGAAAAAGCGTACCAAAATATCATGGAAGAGTATCTCAAAGCGAAACCAGAAGGCGCTAAGAAACTCAATACAGAAATTTTCAACCCGACCGTGTTCCCAAATTGTACTTGATCTAAAATTACCGCCGGGCTCAATTTGCGTTGACCTGGCGGCTGCACATAACATGCTAATAGCGATCTTCGATGTACCTAAACATGGATTAAAAACTTTTCTTATTAATGAAAATTACAAAGCAATCGAAGTTGAACCTACTCCTCAAGGTTCTGCGGCTGATATCCTTTTCCGTGAAATAAATTTGGGTAGGCAAATAATGTCAAACGAATTCAGTTTCTCTAGCCTTAGCGACCCACTTAGCTTTGACGTTAAGTAGAAAGCGAAAGCGCGCATCGTACAGAATATCAGGAACAGTGACAAGATTATTTTGTAAAAAACTTTCTAATTTTTCAATCGCCTCAGATAACACACATCCAAGGTAGTACAACTCATTATCTTTTGCTTTAATATCCATAGCTTCAATATCTCCTAGTCAGAATATTGGGGTTAGTAAAGCCTGAGTAGCGTCCTTCTACTTGGGCTTTATGCTTTTTGCTCGGTTGACATTAAGCCATCATGCTGGCAAGCTGTCAAGCCAGCTAGCTGGCATGCTGGCACTTATTTAAGGAGCAAAAATGATAATATCCATTCTAAATCAAAAAGGAGGGGTAGGAAAAACGACCCTCGCAGTAAACTTAGCTAGAGCCTTTACACGCCAAGGAAAGAAAACACTCTTAGTTGATACAGATGACCAAGGATCGGCTACCCAATGGCACGTCCGTGCTAATGCAGACTTAGTTGATGTCGCATGTTTGGCTACCGTTACCATAGAAAAAGACATTCAAAAATATCTATCCATGTATGACTATATCTTTATAGATGGCATCCCTCGAATTTCTCCTTTAACCGTTATGTCAGTTCGTATGTCAAATATAGTGCTTATTCCCGTTCAACCATCCCCATACGATATATGGGCAAGCGAGGATATTGTTAGGCACGCCAAAGATCGCCAAGTAATTACGGAAGGAAAGCTAAAAGTTTTTTTCGTGGTTAGCCGAAAAATAACCAACACCAATCTGAGTAAGGAGGTTACAAATGAGCTAGACAAATTGGAATTGCCTACGTTTGTAAATTCAACTTCGCAGCGAGTTGCCTATGCAACTAGTGTGGAGAAAGGATTAACCGTTTTAGATGGAGAATTTTATGGTACGGAAGCTTGTAAAGAAATTGAAAAAATCGCGCAAGAATTGTGGGAGAAGATCGATGGCTCTGATTAATGCTGAAGAAGCAAAAGCCGAAAAAGAAAGAAAATATCAAAAGCTCAAAAAAATGTCAGAAAATATGGATAGGACAAAATTTACCATTCGCATTCCTACTCATATATTAAAAAAGTTCAAAAAAAAATTGCTTGAAGAGAACACAAATGCAAATGAGTTTTTAAACGCTATGATCTTGAAATTTATAGATTAACCTAGAAGCCAGCATGCTGGCTTGCCAGCATGACAGCATCTTTTGTAAGTCAATTCAATGACTTATGGTATTGACTTTCAATTTAGGAGGGGAGTAGTCTTTGCGTATGCGTTAACCAGATTGTGTCGCTGGATCATTCAAGGTCTTAGACCAGAGAAGGGAAGGCAGCCCAAACCGAACCAGTAAAGGGTTGGGGGGAAGTAATCACACCAATAAGTGGGTCTCTACTCGACTCAAGCAGATTACAAAACAGTGGGACAGGTCGGAGAGACGACCACTAAATTCTATTTCTAAGTCTGCACGGATTAGCGGGCTAATTTAAAGGAAGTTTTTATGGAATCGGGAAGGATGCCCGCCTGCGATATTGTACCTTTGGTCGGGGATCATATCGCAGGCGGTAACGAATGCCTTTTACAGGGCGAGAATATCAATAACGTATTAGGTACGCAAGTACTTAAGGTGGGCAATCGTTGTGGACATGATAAAAATAATCTCAAAAGACCTAACTTTAATAAAAAAGCTAAACGTAGACCTCATGTCTTGGAAGAAGCAAAACGAAGAATTGACCAAGCTATTACAAACATTTACGCCTTCCCGGAATTCACGCAAATTTTTTATCATCCGCTTAAAGAAGAGAAAGGCCGTCGTAGACGATCTGAAAGCGTGGAGGGATCTTTATGCTTGGCTCTCCCTACAATTATCCACTCACTTGATATACACCGGATGTCATGTGGATTCTACGATAACCAGAACAAATTCCACTATTACAATTTCGCTTACATAGAAAACGTTACCGACCAGAATTATGCCCGCGTAAAAAGAGAGATGAAGCTTCTACAGGATTACGGAATCATTAAAGTCCAGACCATCCGAGAACAGAATAATGATGGTAGTTGGAGAACCACCGAAGTAAGAATTGATCTCACCGATAAAATCTTCCAAATGCTAGAGCTAATGCCAGAATTCTTAAAAGACCGTGAAACAATTGCAAAAAGGTTCCACGAAAAGCAATCCAGATTAGAGAAAAATAGAAAAAAACGTGAAATCTACAGAAAACCGTCAATAACCCCAGTTAAAGCCCCAAATCCCAATAAAATAAACGCAACTTTGCAGCCACAACTACAAAACCTCACCAAACGCCTCTCAGCGTTGACAAAGCGCCCACAAGCGGTTGACAAAGGGCGGGGCATAGAAATACGCGATAAACTTAATCTCTTAGTGTCGAAAGGATATAGCGTTGCTGAGGCTGTAGAATTGCTACGAAAGAGCCAAGCCCCTCCTAACTGACATCTATAGGAACCAACTCCAACCTGACCTCTAAAGACACCAACTTCATCCTCCTATTGTCTAAAACCATATTTTGTTCACTTTATTATCAGAATTTGTTGGCAGAAGCCTACTGGTTTTGCCAACTTTCGTGCGTGCCAATCTATTTACACAACTTATCCACATTTTCTGTGAATAAGTGTTCTTAAAACTTAAATAAGTGTTCCTTCAAGCACTAAAGAAGATAAGAAAAGATTTACTAGGTTTTGTTTTTTTGTTTATATTAAAAGCAAGATCAAAAGCTTAAGAGCAGGAGCGCTCATGGATAAGCCACCAATGGAATGGATCGATAAGCTGTTTAACTGCATGGCTGAGTTTTACGGAGAAAGATGGACGAAGCCATTACAACGCCCCAATATGGAATCAATCGAAAAGACGCGCTGGCAGTCAGCATTACAAGGTTTAACCTATGAACAAATACGAGGTGCATTGGTCTTTCTCAAACGAGCAGCTCAAAGCAATTCTGCAATGCCCCCTAATTTTCTGGAGTTCTTTCGGTACGCTAAAGGTGAAGCCAAGATCCATATTAACTATGAGGGAAATGCTAGAAGAGGAGACCCTGCGGTTGCACGTCGAGCAATGGATGAGATCACTGCCAAACTTCGCGGGGGTTCTACATTGAAACAAGGGTGACACTCTTTGCAAAGTTGGGCGACACCCTTTGAAACTATTTCGCCTTTTTACGCCTTTTCACAACTTTGATCGCCTTTTTGAGTGCAGGCTTTTTGGTCGCTTCACGAATCAACTTTTTAACTTCTTTCTTGAACGCTTCAAGATCGCGCTTCAATGCATATTGTGGTGCTTTAGCCATTTTCATATCCTTGTAAATAGTTGAAAAAAAGACAGGGAAGGCTATCATAATGTTACACGTAGAACAATGAGGACAAAATGCGAAAGAAGATAACATTTAACCTAGCGGATAGGGCAAAGTATTTTGATTCATTGAAAAAGCTTCATGGAGGAAGCAAAGATGATAGGAGCCCGACAGAGGAGGATAGGCAAGAGGCCAATCCTAAACCAGAAGACCCAAACCCTTGTCCCAAGTGAATATCAGGAGTGCAAAGCGTTCTGGCAATATGCTTGCCTTAAAGGATTTGATGACGATCTGATTAAAAATGCTAACGAAAGAATGGGTGACACTCATTGGTTTATCAAAGCCCTTTACGCAATAGGATTTCGGAAGGGATTGCTTGATTACCATTACATCGTAGCGAATGATAAATATCATGGGCTCTGGCTTGAGTTTAAGCGCATAGACCAGCGCGATGAAAAAAAGAAACCCGAGCAAGACGGATGGATTGCACGTCTTTTAAAAAGAGGGCATTATGCTACTTATGTGTATGGTTGCGACCATGCCATTAAAATTTACACGGATTATGTAAATAATAGAATTTGAGGTCATGGAATGATGGAATTTATTTGCGGATTAGCTATTGGCATTTGCCTATCCCTTGTCTACTTAGTAGCGTTAAACCTATTCAAGCAACATCCCGCTTGGTCACATTTTCTCGATATTAAAGATCACTTGGCTGATATCAAAGCAAAGCTGAATGAACTGCTAGAAAAAATTTCCCATACGAAATCGTAAAATTCCTTGTAAGGTGGCTTTTCCCCTCTGTCCGGTAGGGGATTTTTTTTATTGTCTGAGACATTTATGACCGTAAGCAGATGCTGTAAAACAACAATCTATATTGTTCACGATTATTACTTTTGTGATAATT
>Ga0210387_10000242_pt1 | contig 39578 bp, 31 predicted proteins | sample IncBWC7OmetaG_FD_160108 | JGI IMG/M metagenome (GOLD analysis project Ga0210387, IMG submission 160108) | Forest soil microbial communities from Barre Woods Harvard Forest LTER site, Petersham, Massachusetts, United States - Inc-BW-C-7-O ... | reverse complement strand
ACTGCGGTGAAACAAAATGGAGAATGGTGGAGGCGGAGGGAGTCGAACTATTCAGGGTATTGATAACACGTAACTTATTGATTCTTGGAACTGCCACAACGGCTAAAAAGGCTCCATTGCCCGATCCATTGTACGTTTATTGTACGAAAATGTTTTTCGCTCTGGAGTCCAACACACATGGCGGCCCCAGTATCGCATAGATTCTCGGAGATGGATCGAAAAAGCACCTACGTTCCCACGATACCAAAAGTCACCCCCTTTCCATTTCTTCGGTATGCCTGCTTGCCGTCTCGACTACTTCCGGGTTGCCCGTCCCCCGCGAAGAATGCAAACTTGCCGCCAATCCCCATCGTCGAACGACAGGCTACCAACTCTGACGTTTCATAGCATAGATCTGCGACGAACGCTGGTCGAGAACCCACAGCAACTCGTCATCTGGCCCGATCGCCAGAAAATCAAACGCCTCAAGAAACGCTCCGAATGCTCCAAAGCTCTGCCCTGTGTCCGGTAGTTGGACGATGGATTCGATCTTCCGAGCGACCGGACGGTAGCGCTGGACTTCTTGGTGGTGAGTGATGAAGATCGCGCTGGAATCCCTAGCCCACACAGGCCGATATGCGCTGTCCTGCTCCAGGACTGTCCACTTATCTGTGGCCAACTCATAAATCGCCACATGGCTCTCGGCTGCATGCAGCGCCGCCAGGAAGCTGCCATCCGGTGACATGGCAGGTAGGAACATGTCTTCTGACCCTGGTATTTCGGTAAGCTGACGGGTGCGGAAATCGAATTTTGCCAATCGAACCGGGACCTTGTGGCCAATCTCCAGCCAAGGCAATCTGCCAAAGATGAGTGACTGCCCATCCGCAGACCAGGCCGGAGACCCCTGATTTCGGCCTTCCGGATAAACCTCGCGGGGCGTACCGCCTTGGGCGGAGATCAGCTCGATCTGCATGGGCTGACCAATCCGCACCGCCGCGAAAGCGATCTGCTGGCCGTTAGGCGACCACTTCGGCGAGCTGGCAACGACGGGCGGATGGGTCAATTGCCGCCGCTCGGAGCCATCCGCGCGGCTTCGCCAGAGAACTCCATCGGGGTGCGTCACGTACGCCATCCATTTTCTATCTGGAGAGTAGTCAATGCTCACTACCGATGAAACAGTCGTCACCGGCGTCGTCAGCCCCGAAACGGAATTTAGGCGCACCAGTTCGTAACGATGCTGGGTGCCCGTCATGTAGAGCCATTTACCGTCGGCCGAGGGCAACGGCGACGAAAACCTCAGAGGCCCGGATGTCACCGGAAAAGGCCGGGCGGAACTGAACAGCCCGTCGGCCACGACCCAGATATCCGACCGGGAAAGGCTGCCGGTCTGAAATACATAGTACCGGCCGTCGCGGGTCCATTCGCCACAGCATTCAATCGAAGGTTTGTTCCATCCCGGCAGCAAAGGCCGCGCGCCCGTCCCGTCGGCCTGCACTTCCCACAGCTCGCTGGATAAATTGGAGGGGTCTTCCACCGTGAAGCGCAACCGCTTCCCGTCGGGCGACCAGCGGGGCCAGAAAGCGAACCCACGGGCAGCGAATATCTTTCGTTTTCCGTTGTTGCCATCCAGCAGAAAAAGACCGTCACCCTGGGCAAAGGCGATCAACTGCTTGTCCGGAGACCAGGCCACATCGTGGGCAAGGAGGTCATCGACTCGTCGTGGCGAGCCGCCAGTCGCCGGAACGATCCATTGCGGTGTTTCTACTTCCACCCCGTCAAAGGTTTCTGCCAAAAGCTCGCTACCATCCGGGGAAATGCCCTGGAGTGTGATGCCCCTCGAAGACAGTGCCAGAGGAATGGGTGCAACTTCGCCACCCCCGACGGAAACCTGAGCGGCAGTAACGCGAGTCGCAGTCGTGCCAAAATCAGCGGTGAAATAGAGGCGCGTTCCATCGCTGAGCAGCGGATTGTCGAGCACCGGCGGCGGCCATCCGTCGTTGTTCTTGACGTAGCTGTCATTGGTCAATTGCACGAACTCTACCGCTGGGGTGGGATGTGACCGCCAAAGGACGACTGCCAGAATCGCGAGCAACAGCCCCGCTGCCACGAGAACCAACGAACCCGAACGATGCAACGGGAAGCGGCGTTTTGGTTCTGCTCCGGCCCCCAGTGTGTTAGTACCGGAACTTCCCGAGAGATTCCCCAGCGCGAAAGCGACATCCCGCGCCGACTGGAAGCGCTCTTCCGGATTCTTCTCCAAACAGTGGCGTACGATCCGCTCCAGCACAGGAGGCACGCTTTGGTTCGTTGCCGTGAGGTCCGGGGGATCCTCTCTCAGGATCGCGCGCATGGTTTCGACCGGAGTCTCGCCGTGGAAAGCGCGATTGCCCGAGAGTATTTCGTAGAGAATTGCACCAAAGCTGAATAGGTCGGAGCGCTGATCCGCGTTTTGTCCCTTCACCTGCTCGGGCGACATGTAACCGACCGTACCCATCATCACGCCGGGCTGAGTTTGCGAAGCTAGGGTCGCGGCGTCGGCTGTCGACTCGGGACGGGCCAGCTTCGCCAGTCCGAAGTCAAGAATCTTCACGCGCCCGTCACGAGTGATGAAAATGTTTTCCGGCTTCAGATCGCGGTGGACGATTCCCTTGTCATGTGCCGCGGCGAGACCGCGTGCGATCTGCTCGGCAGTTTCAATCGCCTTGCGCGGCGGCATAGCGCCCAGCCGGTCGCGCAGGGTCTCTCCTTCAAGAAACTCCGTCACCAGGTAAGGCGAGCCCTCGTGCTCGCCAAAATCGTGAATGGCGAGAATGTTGGGATGATTCAGCGCGGCGATGGCCTGTGCCTCCTGTTGAAAGCGCCGCAATCGCTCGGGATCGCGGGCGAAAGCAGCAGGCAAGACCTTAATAGCAACGTCACGGTTGAGCCGCGCGTCGCGCGCCCGATACACCTCGCCCATGCCGCCCGCTCCGACTGCCGATACGATCTCGTACGGCCCGAGTTTTGTCCCAGGAGTAAGAGCCATCCGTGCGCGCAATTATAGACTTGTGCAGCACGTTGCACTGGATGCGACGATTCTGGACTCAGAGTCTCGGCGTCCCGGTGCTGTACCAGATTAGATTGCGCGTACCGATGACTCTACGCGATTCCTCGCGAACCGCTACCGTGCAGATTGCAGTATTGGCGTAAAATGCCCGCCGACTGAGTTATATCTACCGCTCGTTCACGAAGGACAAGAGATGAGTTCCTTTATGCGCCTTTTGGTTTCACTCTTCCTATCTGCCAGCATGGTCTACGCTACCGACGAGCCAACGCTTTCTCCCGCCGAACAGAAGGTAGCCAATATGCGGGCCAGAGCTCATGGCGGGCCGGCCGAGTCACGGTTGTCCGGCACTGAGCAAGAACTTATCCAGGCGGCCCAAGCGCGCCAGCGAGCGTATGCTCACGGCGACTGTGCGGGTTGGGCATTGTATGTCAGCGATGACTTTCGCTTCATCGATCAGGCTGGGCACTCTTTCACGCGCGATCAAGAGATGAAGGAATGCCAGCTTCCGCTCACGACGCCCCCGCACGACGCAGTGCAAAAAGGGGGAAGCATTCCGGCAGCGATGGTACTGCGAGCACAAGTGGGGAGTCGGTACGGTTGCGCACCTGAAGGTACGCCACTGGACTGGCAACAGTCTCATGTCAACCCACAAGTTTTCCTCGCGGCCTCTCTTGACTACTTTAATTTGGAGTCGTGACCTGCGCAATGAGAAGCTTGGCAATAACATGCAACTGCGAAAGCTCCCTTGATTTTCTTCCCGAGTTTAACCGTTCATCATCTCGCTTGACGACGGCGCATTGAGGGGTTGCAACACTTGGCACCAATTGAAATTCGTGGAGGGCGTCGTTGGTTTCATTGCAAAGGCACAATAGAACTAGCTCACTCTCCCCGCACGAAGCGGTGGCATGCGCCATCGCGAGTACCCCAAGGGGCATATCAACGCGGAGATTCGTAACCCATCTGGGAACCACAGTACCAGCAGGCCGTCCAATCCAGCTCTGCCTTTAAATGACAGGCCGCTCCTTCCGGGATCCTCGTAACTCCGAATTATGGTGAAGCCGTGCGCCTCAGCGTAATGTTGATTTGCGGTGGTCTGGCTCAGTATTGAATACTGATAGAGCTTCTACGGTTTCCCTTATTACCTGGAGTTCAGTGAAAAGCGTATCAGTGCCAGGCTCTGTTGGGGACATTCCGAATCTCGGAGTGGATGCGTAGCATGCATTGGTGGATCGGCTTGTCAGCTGTAGAGGGGTAGTACATTTCGGGAAGAATTCGGCTACCCCCCACCCTCATTTAGCGCTGACCCGCGCCTCTCTGGCGAGCTTTGGCGGACAGGAATTCGACGCGGTTCCTTCCCTTCTTCTTGGCGGCATACATGCACAGATCGGCTTCGCGCAGAAGATCTGGCACCGTACATTCGCGATTGAATGCGGCGGTAACTCCCAGACTGACGGTGGCGGTAGTTGTACCAAAGGGAGTGAAAATCGGATCTTTCGCGACCAGGTTACGCAGTTCGTCAGCGCGGCGAGCCCCTGTGGCCAAATCGCAGCCAGGTAAAATGATGAGGAATTCCTCGCCACCGTATCGTCCCACGACATCGTAGGGGCGCAAGTCTGACTTCAGTCTGCGGCCTACTTCTTTCAAAACCTCGTCGCCTGCCCCGTGACCGAGGGAATCGTTGATGCGCTTGAAGTGATCGATGTCGGCCATAATGATCGTGGTGGGTTTCCCCTCCCGTCCGCCGCGCGAACGCTCTTTGTCAATCGCAGCCAGTATTTCTGAGCGGTTCAACAGGTTGGTCAGGAAGTCGTGAGTGGCAGCGAAACGCAGCGATTGCTGCAATTCCAGAAGTCTCTTGCCCGCCATAATTCGAGCCCGCAATTCCGAAGGATCTATCGGCTTGGCTAGGTAGTCGTCCGCACCGGCCGCCATGGCAATTAACAGATCCTGCTTGAGGCTCTTCGCCGTCAGCATTACGATGTAGATGTAGGGTCCACTCGCTCCGTACGTTCTGATGCGGCGGCAGACGTCGATACCGTCGAGATCGGGTAGCATCCAATCGAGCAAAACCATGTTGGGAGGTTCGGAACCTTCCAACAGGGTGAGGGCTTCTGTCCCGCTTTCGACAGCGACAAAATCGAGTCGCCATTCTGTTAAATAACGGCTAATCTTGTGTCGTTCAAGGCGGGAATCTTCAACCAATAGTATCTTCATAACATCACATCTTGGATGTTCGCAGTCCTTCGTCGGCTATGCAAGATCACGACACGAGAACGAAGGACCTTACACTTCTGGGGTGGGTCTCAATCAAACGTAGTTTAGACGGGATCGGTCGTGAATGACGAGGTCGCACGAATGCAACCATTGAAACTACTTATAGTAGAGGATAACATCCCAAGCTTGGAACTGATGACTGAGGTCTTCAGATCGCTAAAGGCCGAAGTGCACCCTATCAGCGAAAGCGAAAAAGCGGCCGCAATGGTCAATCAGGAAAAGTTTGACGGAATTTTCCTGGACCTAGAGATGCCAAGCCTGAACGGTTTTGATCTCGCGCGCCTCGTCCGCAAGTCGTCATGGAACAAGTCAACTCCCATCATCATCGTGACCGGACGCGCTGATAGACAAACCATGCAAGATGCGTTTGCGATTGGAGCGACCTTTTTCCTCCAGAAGCCGGTTGACAGGCAGAAGCTTAGCACACTGTTCCGGACCGTAAGTGGCGGGATGTTGGAGAACAGGCGCAACTCTACCCGCGTTCCGATCCAGGCCGAGGTCGCATGCACGGTGGGCTCTCGAACCGTCCGCGGTACGAGTTGGAACCTTAGCCAAGGAGGAATGCAAGTGGAAGTCGGTGGCTTGAAGCCCAAGGACGCCGTTCGCCTGTCATTTGAACTACCAGTTTCTGGGGTGGTCATTGACGTAACTGGCGTCGTCGTGTGGGGAAAGGAGAACCGGCAAGGAATTCAATTCACCGCTGTAAGTGCGCAAAGTCAACAATCGATTCGCCAATTCATGGCCGAGGTTGAAAAGATGGAACGCTAGGGCCTACGACTGGCCCGCTTCTAACAGCCACCGCCGCTTGCACCCGCGGCCCGGTCTTTGCCTCGAGGTTGGTCCTCCTTGCGCAGATCTGGGTTGGCGGAGACAGGAGCTTGTTTAGTCAGGAGGCGATCAAGCTCTGCGGTGAGGGAGGAGGGATTGAGCGGTTTAGACAAGTAGCCATCAAATCCTGAGTTGAGGATTGTTTCTCGGTCGCCTCGCATTGCATACGCGGTGACTGCGACTACCGGTAACGTTGCCAGGCTAGGATTCTCGCGGATCTTCCGGATGGTCCCGAATCCGTCAAGTACCGGCATCCCAATGTCCATCAGCAGCAGTTCTGGTCGGGACTGTTCCACCATGTGAAGCGCCTCTTGACCGTCGCTCGCTTCAAAGACCTCGTACCCGCGCGCTTCCAGCAACTCGCGGAGCAGTTCGCGGTTCACGGCGTTGTCTTCGGCAACAAGAATTCGGATCATGACTGTCCCGCGGATTTCGCCTGCGTCTTGTAGCCTCGGGTTACTCTGCCAACTTCGGCGATGAGTTGTTCCTTCCAGGAGCCGTCCTTTTGCAGGAGGCCTTGCGTCTCTCGGTTTAGAAGAGCAATTTCTTCCCGGCTCAGGTTCTTCGCGGTCATGATGAGAATGGGCAGATCCTTTAGAGCCGGCTCCTGCCGGACATGGCGAACGACTTGAAACCCGTCCATTCCAGGCATGAGCAGATCGAGCAGGATAGCGCCCACTACTTTGTTAGCTAGCACCTCCAAGGCGCGGCCGCCGCTGCGCACGCTCTGAACCTCGTATCCGGACGAGCGCAAGGCCTCCTGCAGCAATTCCAAAGATTTGGGGTCGTCGTCAACTAGCAAAATGGATGAATCCTCGTCGGCTGGAGCCGGCACATGTTTGTGAATCGTTTCCAGCAATATGGGTTTGCGAACTGGTTTGATCAGATAGTCGGCCGCCCCCAACGCGAAACCTATTTGCTTTTGATCCACGATGGAGAGGATGACCACTGGGATGTCAGCCGTCGCGGGGTTCTTCCGGAGTGCGACCAGAGTCTCGAAGCCATCGCTGCCCGGCATCATTACGTCAAGGGTGATGGCATCGGGCCGCAATCGTTGAGCCTCTTTAAGAGCTTCGACGCCGGATTCGGCCATCGCCACTCGGTATTCCGGTTCAAGGTAGCTGGCCAGAAGCTCGCGGGCTGGCACTTCGTCATCCACGATGAGCACGAGCGGCGTGAGACGGCCCGAATCCATCGTAACCGAGGGTTTTGTTTGCTCTTCAACTGCGTGGACTTCGGATCTTGGCTCCACAGCCGGAAGAGAGAAAGTAAAGCAACTGCCTTTTCCAAACTCGCTTTCTACCGTGATCCGTCCCCCTTGTTGCTCGACCAAGCGTCTCGTGATTGCAAGCCCCAATCCTGTCCCTTCGTGGACCTCATCAGCCTTCCCCTCACCCTGCCGGAATTCGTCGAAGATGACTTCCTTGTCTTCGGGCCGGATGCCGGTCCCAGTGTCAGTTACCGAGACGCGGACGAAGTCCCAGTCGTCGATGCTATCGATGCAGATCCGCCCGCCCTTGGGGGTGAATTTGACCGCGTTGCTGAGTAGGTTGTATAGGATCTGTTTAAAGCGTATTCGATCTGCCTTTACTAGAGATTTACTCTCCACCTTCTGCTCCAACTCGATGTTCTTGGCCATGGCCAGAGGATCAATGGTGGAAAGTACTTCTGGCAAAGCGTCCTGCACCAGAAACTCTTCGGTGTGCAACTCCAGTTGTCCAGCTTCGATCTTGGAGAGGTCGAGGATGTCATTGATCAACTGGAGCAGGTGGGCTGAGCCCTGCTTGATGTGACCCACGAATCGTGTCTGTTTGGTATTAAGTGCGCCCGAGGTTCCTTCTGCAAGGAGATCGGAAAAACCTACAATTGCATTGAGCGGAGTGCGCAATTCGTGGCTCATGCTGGCGAGAAACTTGCTCTTCATGTGGGTAGCGCGTTCCACCTCTCGGTTGCGAAGACCGAGCTCTTGATTGGTGACGGCCAGGCTCTCCATGATTTCGCGCTTTTCCGCTTCGTCCCGCTTTCTCTGCGTAACGTCGACCGCAACGACAACGCGCGCGACGCGACCCAAAAAGGTTAGAGCATAAGAGGTGTTCTCTGTGTCGATGATGGTCCCGTCCTTCAGTCGATGCCTCCAGGCGCCGCTACTCTCATTTTCATTTCCGAGGGCTCGCACAGTTTCGAGCAAAGCGGGAACATCCTCGGGCGGACGAATATCTTTGAGAGTCATCGCCAGGAACTCATCTCTGGAATAGCCGTACTTGCGCACTGCGGCGGCGTTTACCGCAAGAAACCGCAGCGTCTCCCGGTCAAAGACCCAGGTCGGATGCGGATTGTTGTCAAACAATTTGCGGTGCCGCTCTTCGCTCTCCCGGAGCAGCTCTTCAACCCGCTTGCGCTCGGTAATGTCGCGCGCCACGGCGTAGACGGCTTCTTGCTCGGGCACGGAAACCGCATTCCACAACAGCCACTTGTAAGAGCCGTCTTTGCACAAATAACGGTTTTCAAATGCAAAAGTGACTTTCCCGTCTTCCAGCCGGCTTTTTTCTACAAGGGTCGTCGGGCGATCGTCGGGATGTATGAACTCCAGGTAAGGCTTCGCCATAAGCTCTTTCGTGGTAAAGCCCAGTGTCTTCTCGAAGGAGGGGTTCAAGTTCCTGAAGAATCCGTCGAACCCAGCAACACAAAACAGATCCAGCGATAGATCCATGAAACGATTGCCGATTTCCAGCTTGGAGTAGAGTGAGCCCATGAAGCGGTTGATCATGATGCCGACCAGCAAGGCGACCAGCAGGGCGACAAACAATACAGCCACGACGATTAGACCGTAGCTCTTCAGCCGGTCGTTCATCGCGCCCAGGTCGGAGCGGATATACACGGTTCCCGTTGGTTTGCCCTGGAAGACAATCGCGCGCGCCATTCCCAGATTCCCATCTTTAAACCAATAGCTCTGGGTTTGGCCAGCTGGAATAACGGGCACGACGTGGCCCTCGCCTGCACCATCGCGCCAGTATCCCGCGAAAGGCTGGCCGTCACGCGTATAAATCTGGGCATAAATAAGGTTAGGGTTGGCACGCAATGCCGACAGCGTCTTCTCTGCGGAGTGCGGATCGTTGAACACCAACGCAGAAACAGTATTATCCCCGATGATCTGGGCCTGAATGGAGACGTTGCGTACTACTGCCAGCCGAAAGCTGTACAAGTCGTACGCGCAAAAGCCGCCACTTGCTAGAAGCAAGGCCGCTGCGCTAACCAGCACGTTCATCAAGGTGAGTTTCCTGGAGATCGAATATTGCTGGGTTTTAGGCATGGTCGTGTCAATCTCCTGGCTGAGGGTTTTTTCTGACGACCGTCGCCACCTTGAGCAGCTCGGAGCTGAGCGTCAGGCCCGCGCGCTGAGCTGCGGTCAGGTTAACTTCGAAGCGAATTCGATTCTCTTCCAAGACAAACTGAATCATGCCGCGACGCTGCGAGAACTGTGGGATGTCGCTGACGGTCAGGACCGCGCTTTTGTCTAATGCCTCGATGATTTTGTTGAGACGGTTAGCCTCCGACGAACTTATAAACAGAATCTGGCAGTCACCCGACATTTGCGGACTGGAGATTCGCCGCGCAGTCACTCTTTGTTTTCCTATCGTTTCCCCTGCAAGCGTCGCATCCAGAGCTTGCCCAAATGGATCCTCGCCGAGGACGCAGATCGAAAAGGAGCTGCCCTGGGGGAGCACGCCTTTCGCGGGCCATTCGACGAATCGGCCAAAGTTGTATAGGTAGGCGGCCTCGACTTGGTACTCACTGGGCTTTTGTTGCCCGAGGGCGCTTGATCCGGCGAAGAGAAGGTACGCAAGAGCTGCAATTGTGCATTGCAGCCAGACGCCGCGATCACGCACCATCCTGCGGTACTCTTGGACGGCAGTAGCCTTATAACTCTCGTGCTTCATAGTGTTGCGTCGCTACCTCGCCCCATATTTCCCGCGCCCTAAGACCAGAGGATTACTGTGCGGCCAACGAAGCTCAGATCGGATGAGTTGCGAATTTCAGATTCGCTTTTTCTCATGCATTGGGAGCCGGAAGATCTCTCTGAGCGTCACCTTTCACCGAATCGCCAGACGAGCTTCGCATAAGCACTCCTCTTGACTTCAACCGGCCCGCCAGGATCGCCCCCAAACTGAGCGAAATGCGGTTGCAGCAAGTTTTGACCGCCGACCGACAACTCCAGTTCTGGGGTCATATGCCAGCCGAATCTCGTATCCATCGTTTGGTAGCCTCCGACTGTTTGGGCAGGCAAGGCGCTGACGTAACGATAGGTCTGGTCGAATTCCATTTTCTTGGGCAGATTCACAAAGGATCGAACCACCAACTGGTGTCGCGGGCTCGATCCCTCATATCCGGCAACGCTCGTCGGATCATTGCTGCTTTCTTTATTTTTCAACTCCATGTCCAAGTACGAATAAGAGGCTCTCAGCTCCCAGCCATTCACCGGCTTCCAATCGGGCGACACTTCGAAACCTTTTGTGTTGCCCTGGATTCCATTACTAGTAAGGAGGGGAATGACAGCATGCGCCGGTGCTGGCGATGTCTCTAGGAATGGAGCACCAACCTGAAAGCTGTAAAGATCGTCGTAGTTGTTGTAAAACAATGCAACATCCACGTAGCAGTGGGGCGTCACCAGCCTTCGATAGCCGGTTTCATAGGCGATCAATTCCTCGGATCGGAATTGGGGGTTGCCGTTGACTCGCAGGTATACGGGCAGGCCCGAACTTGTGCCCGCATAGTCTGTCAGTTCAACGTCTGTGTCGAGACGCGATGGAGTTCGAACCGCCCGGGTGACGGAGCCCCAAAAAGACTCCCGCGGGCTGCGGTTCCACAGGACACGCCCGCTCGGTTGCACCTCGAAACCGGTGTAATTGTTGTGTTCGAGTTTCGTGCCCACAGTTACAGAAAGCCGATGATCAAAGAATGCAATTTCATCTTGTACAAAACCGCTATAGATCAAGTCCGTCCGATGTTGTGGCAGGAAGTCGATCGAGGGAACGCGTTGTATGAGATTCGACGGACTGACCCGGGCCCCGAGTCCCCAGAGAAAGTTTTGCTGCCCTGGCAAGGTCAAATGGTCGAGGAAGTCAACGTCGAACGTGTCGCGAGTCTCTCCGAATTCGGGCTCAAAATGGTTGGTGCGGTCAAAGTACGCCTGAAGCTGGAAATCAGATCCCTGGTTCACAACCCGCTTCCATCTGCCAAGGAGATTCCCTCCCGTCAAGTCCGCCGTGCCGTAGGTGTTCACTTGGGTGGAAGGGGAGTACAGTGCATATGTGGTCGCCTCGCCAGCGCCCTCATCATAGATGTCACCCTGAAATGTGAGAGTATCGCGAGCGCCCTCATCCCAATCTGTCCGGAACCCTGCCTGGCCCATTCGCCATTCGTCGAAGCTAGTACCTGCCGGATGAAACCCGCCACCACGATCGAAGCCCATGCCGTAGACGCGGTAGTTGAAGCCTCGACCGTTCGCATCTCCGTAGCGAAAGCCGCTGGTGCCTTGATCAACATTGCCGCCGCCCAGCGACGCCAGCCCGCCGTGGGTATCTTTCGCGCTCTTGGTGATGATGTTGATAATCCCGTCGACGGCGTTCGCTCCCCATATCGTGCCGCCCGGCCCGCGGATCACCTCGATGCGTTCAATATCCTCAAGCGGAGTGGCCTGAGCTTGCCAATACACTCCGGCGAACAGCGGCGTGTAGACGCTCCGTCCGTCGATCAGGACCAGCAGTTTGCTGGCTAATACGGCTCCAAATCCGCGAATGCCTACCGACCAGTGATCGGAGTCGACTTGCGCCACCTCAACTCCAGGTGCCAACCGCAAGACTTCCGGAATACTGGTGGCGCCAGACCGGCGAATAGCGTCCTGGGTGATTACGAAGACCGCGGCAGGCGTTTTCCAAACCTCTTCCGGTTCCTTGGACGCAGTCGTCACTTCGACGTTGCCCAAGTCCGCCAGACTTAGTTGCTTGAGGGGCTCACCATTGGCTTGATCTTGCTGCGCAGCGGCGAAACTCGTATTGACCAGCCCCTCGAGCACGAGCAGGATAATGATCGCAGCGCGTGGCACCGTGGTCATGATGCGCAACAGACAGGCTTCGCCCGCCGCGACGGCAGGGTCCCCTTTGGCATCAGTGATTGGGCGTACCCGCATAGAAATGACTGGTATCATCTTTGAATCTCGGGCTTCTAGCGTTTCGCGCCTGCAACCGCGCCGCGCGATAAGAAATCAGCGGTGCCACTCCTGACAAACTGTTCGAAGAGGCCAAAAATGTCCGGGTCCCACCATCCCCTGGCTACTTCCGTCTTCATGGTTTGCAATGCGTCAGTGATGGAGAAGGCGGGTTTATACGGCCTCACCGTCGTAAGCGCGTCGTACACATCTACGATCTGCAAAACTCTGGCCGTAATCGGTATGTCATTTCCTGCCAGTCCATCCGGATACCCAGAGCCGTCAAGCTTTTCATGGTGGTGGCGAATGATCGGCAGTACAGACCGAAACGACTTCAATGGTGCACAGATACGCTCCCCGACCACAGGATGCTCCCGCATAAGTTTCCATTCGTCCGGGGAAAGACTGCTTGGCTTCAAAATGATCGCATCGGGTATCGCGATCTTTCCGATGTCGTGAACCACTCCGGCACGCCGCAGAGCGGTAACCTGGTCTTCCGAAAGTTTGAGATGTTCTCCTAGAGAAGCTGAATACTCCGCCAATCGCTCGCAATGACCGTGCGTGTACGGATCCTTCCCCTCAATGCTCCGGGCCAGGCTGAACAGAACTGACTCCGCCCGTTCAAGTTCGTCCGTACGGAGCTTGAGTTTGAGAAGGGAGCGCACGCGGGCAAGCAATTCGGTCCGGTCCACAGGACGGGTGAGGAAGTCATCAGCCCCGGCCTTGATACCTTCAATGCGATCATGCTTGTCAGAGAGCGCTGTAATCAGAATTACGGGTATTAAATAAGTTTCGGGATTGGCTTTAATTTTCTCGCAAGTCTGAAAGCCGTTGAGATGGGGCATCATCACGTCAAGGAGCACCAGGTCGATCGGAACGATAGACAACTGCTCCAACGCGGCTACGCCGTTTGGAACCGTCGCCACCTTGAATCCTTCCGCGGTGAGCAATTCCTCTAACAGCTCTCGGTTGGAGACTTGGTCGTCAGCGACTAAGATCGTGCCCGTGACAGGCTGCGGCGATTTACTAAACATGAAATACCTACTCAGTGCAACAGACGTTATTGGCAGCGTGGCACAGCAGATAAGTAACTACTAATTACGGAAGTCATTGTTTGAGATCTTGTTCGGATTTCGTAACAAGAGCGTGGATAGCAGCGTCAGCGAAAACAGTCCTCGAGAACAAGCAAGCCAGTGATTAGTGGGGTTCAGCCGGCCAAGCGATAGCGGAGCTTCGTTTCGCGTGATAACTTTCGCTTAGCACATCTTTAGGTACGAAAGCAAAAGCGAGGTCAAATAATGGACTCCTCCTCCCCCGAGGTGAAGATCCTGGTAGCGGATGATTCCCCGATATATCGCAAACTGGTCGAGCAATCACTCTCGCAGGAGAGCTACACCGTTCTGTTGGCGAAGAGCGGCCGGCAGGCCATGGATTTGTTTCTCGAACACCGGCCCGGACTCGTAATCACCGATTGGAGTATGCCCGACATCAGCGGCATTGAGCTGTGCCAGCGTATCCGTCGGGAACATAAAGAGTTCTACGCCTATGTCATCCTCCTTACCGGCAACACCGACAAAGAGGAAGTGATTGAAGGTCTCGCCGCCGGAGCCGATGACTACCTGACAAAGCCCTTCCATCCCGGAGAACTGCAGGCCCGCGTAAGAGTCGGCCGCCGCATCGTTCACCTTCACCGCGAAATCCAGGACAAGAATCGACAACTGGAAGAGATGGCCCTGACCGACTCGCTCACCGGCCTGCCCAATCGGCGAGCAATCGATTTCTGGGCAAGCCGCCAACTTAGCGCGGCGGTGCGTCACAATTTCCCAGTCTGGGTGGTCATCGCCGATCTGGATCACTTCAAGAGCATCAATGACACCCACGGGCATGACGCCGGAGACATCGTGCTCAAGGGCTTCGCCGAGATTCTCAAGTCCAACACTCGCAGGTCAGATATTTGTGGCCGGTTTGGGGGCGAAGAATTTCTTGTGGTCATTACGCACGCACAAAAGGAGAATGCCGCGATTGCGATTGAGCGTATCCGCAAGCAATTTGAAGCCAGGAAGTTTACTGTCGGGAACCGCAGTTTCGGCGCTACCGCCAGCTTCGGAATTGGCGGCATCCCCGCAACGGCGGTTCCCGACTTCAGCGACCTACTGACTCGCGCAGATGCAGCTCTGTACTCTGCGAAGCGTCACGGGCGTAACCGCATCGAATTCGAAGCAGAAAAGGCTTTGTCAACGACTGGCGAAGGATAGGAAAGGGAAGAGGCAGTCAGTCATCTGTCAAATATTGGCTGCACGGCAAATCCCACGATCATTCTCGATGTCTTCCGAGAGTTACGCTGCGGCACTGGAGAAAGTCGCAAGGTCGGACTTTGGTAACTTTCCGTCGACTATTGCTCATCTAGAATTAACTTATCCTCAGAATGTAAATCCTGCAAGACTAGGCGGCCATGGCTGTGAGTTCGCAATCTTCGTCCGAGTATCCTAAACCCCCGGCCCTCCGAATGCGCCAAGTTGAGGGTCGGGAGTGGTGGCTTTGGGGTTCTGCCGTAGCCGTCACTTTAGTCCTAACCTTCGGCATCCTTTCATTAACTGTTCCGGGTTTTCACTTACCTACCGACAGTGCTTATTCGCTGAATCTCAAAGAGTGGGTCCGTGGACTGGCCGCTCTCGTCCTGCTATTCGATATTTACACGGTCTATCAGCAGCGTGAGCTGCAGCGAACCCGCCGACAGTTGAGCGAGCGCGAACGCTTGTTTCAATTGATTACAGAAAACGCAGCCGATATGATTGCCGTGATCGACTGCAACGGACAGCGCCTCTATAACAGTCCCGCGTACCAGACAATTTTAGGATATGGCCCCGAAGAACTGGCAGCCACTTCTTCGATGGATCAGATTCATCCTGAGGATCGCGCGCGTGTGCTCGAGGCTGCCGAGAAAGCTCGCAGCACCGGCCGGGGTGAGCGGCTCGAATATCGCATCCGACACAAAGATGGTTCCTGGCGCTTTATCGAGTCGACCGCCAGTGCTATTCGCAGCCCGGAAGGCGAGACTGAAGGGCTGGTTATCGTGAACCGCGACATTACAGAGAGGAAGCGGGCCGAGGAAAAGTTGGAACACCTGTCCTTCCACGATGGCTTGACCAATCTCCCTAACCGCGCGCTTTTTCTCGACCGGTTGCAGCGCGCGATTACTCAGGCGCGGCGACATTCGGATTTCAGATTCGCCGTGCTATTCATTGACATTGACGAATTCAAAGTCTTCAACGATAGTCTCGGCCATATTGCGGGTGATGCATTGCTCATCCAGATCGCACAGCGTTTAACCGTCTGCCTTCGCGGTGCCGACACTGTGTCACGTCCCCGCCTGGGCGACACTGTTAGGCCCCTGCTGGGCGAGAGCACATTAGCCCGCCCCGGGGCCGACGAGTTTATCGTCCTCATCGAGGAGCTCCATGACCCCAGCGACACAATTCGCGTCGCGGAGCGCATTCAGCAGAAATTGGCCGTTCCTTTCGATTTGAATGGTCAAGAGATCGTGTTGACCGTAAGCATTGGAGTTGCTTTCAGCGGCAACGCCGGAGCGGAGGCACAGGACGTTCTGGGCGACGCCGAGATAGCTATGTATCGCGCCAAGAGTGCTGGCAAGGGCCGATGTGAAGTGTTCGACCATGCGATGCACGCTGGCGCCATTAAACGCCTGCAGCTAGAAACCGACCTACGCAAAGCTCTCGAGTTAAACCAGTTTCGCGTTTACTATCAGCCCATCGTATCCCTGCGTCGCGGCCAAATAGTGGGGTTCGAGGCGCTCAGTCGCTGGCAGCGTCCCGAAGGTCTGGTCATGCCGGGGGAATTCATTGCGGTTGCGGATGAGACCGGCATCATCTTGCCTATGAACCGTCAACTGCTTTACGACGCTTGCCGGCAACTCCGCACCTGGCAGGCACTTTTTCCTTCCGATCCGCCGCTCACGCTCAATGTAAACATCACCCCCAAACAGTTTGCGCAACCTGAGCTGGCCTCCCAGATTGGCAAGATTCTGCAGGAGACCGGACTGGATCCTCGTTGTGTCAACTTAGAAATCACGGAGACGATCGCCATGGCCGATGCCAAGAGGTCTGCCGTTGTGCTCTCCGAGTTAAAAGCACTAGGCGTTAATCTGGACATCGACGACTTCGGCACCGGTTACTCCTCCCTTAGCCGACTGCAGAGCTTCCCCGTGGACACGCTAAAGATTGACCGTGCCTTCATCTCGCGTATAGACACCGACCTCGCAACCCACGAAATCGTTCGCGTCATCGTGATGCTCGCCCACGGTCTTCACCTAAAGGTCGTCGCCGAAGGTGTCGAAACCCAAGCGCAGGTGGACCTGCTGAAGGATATTGGCTGCGAACTGGCACAGGGTTACTTTTACTCTAAGCCCGCCCCTGCCGACAATATCGAGCAGCTCTTGACTAACAATCGCGCCGCGTGCGCCTCAGCAAGGCGAGCGCAAACGGCCGGGGCGTGAAGGAATCTCGCAGTGTTCGAGGTCACTTTTCCATTGCCTTACGTTCATCCCTCGCAAACGACCCAGATTCTCCTTGCAAAAGTCTCACTTTATCAGTCCGGAGTGGCGACCCCATGAACGTCTTTTCATTCTCCCTCGCGAACGTCCGCAGAGGTTATTGCCCTTTCAATCTTGTTACGGAATCCGAACAGATCACTACGCGAGGGTTGAATCGGGAATATTGTGATTAGATGACTGCGCGCAGCTGATGTAACCAGGGATGCGCCGAGGATTCGTCCCAGAGCTGTCGGTTCGATTCCGTCTGGTGTTGGAGCCTTCCATGTCTAGAGTTGGCTTAAACGACTGCCCTTACTGTGGGAATCGTGCAGTGTGCCGTTCGCACCCATCGACATGGCTGGATCATCTGTGCAGGCTCTTGCTTCTACGACTCGTGAGATGTCACGGCTGCATGCGCCAACACTACCGTCCGATCTTCTGGCCGACACGTGAATTTCAAAACCCGTCAGCGAAAAAGCCCGTCCGTACCCGCGCCAGCGGCGACGATCGAGAGCGCTCGGCGTGAGTGCGGCAGGATACTGTTCGAGACGTTACCGGCCTACAGGTTAACCGGCGGCGTGAGAGCATTCGTATTCACTGCTGCCGGAAATAACATCTCCAATAGCGTTCGCGCTCCCTGGTGACCTACATACGCGTAACCCACAAGGAAAAGTGCAGCCTGCTCAGACCTTAGCGTTCTGAGGACAGGGGGAACATAACACTTGCGCTTATCAATTCCGGACGGCATCTTTCGGGAATGGACGTAAATATCCAGACCATCACTAGACTTAGACCCCATAACTTCCACTCCTTGGTCACTAGTTTCCCCCAAGGTCCGGCATTGTCTAGTTATTACTTGCAATCTTGTTACGAATTCCGAACATAACGAACCGGTCAAATTGCAACCAGACGTTGTCCGGATGAACGTTACATGGGCTTTCCACAAGGATGGAAGGGGCTAGTTCAGACCTGTTTGAGTCATGCTCACGGCACAATCTCCGGCCACCGTTCCGCCAGAGTACTTCGCGCACGTTTGGCCCGCGCCCCCACTCTCTGCACTAAAGAAATAAATATCGGTCGTTAACTTCGTTCCACTGGCCTGGTCACTTACATTGTCTACAATAATTCCGCTCGTTCCGCCGGGCTCTGCAGCGTGCGCTGAGGGCGCGGTTGCGGGTGTGCCAGATGGAAATCCACTCGTAATGTTGTAGGACAAGACGCAACCTGTGGTCTCGCCCGTGCCGCAGTTCTTGGTCACTCCAACAAAAAGTGAGTCCCGGCTGGTGCTTCGATTGAAGTTCTCCGTGATCGACGAGCAAGATCCAGCGAACAATTGGCTCGTGGTGAGAAACAATCCACTGCCCGCGATCGAGTTGGGATTCAAGGTTCCCGGACTCGGTGTGGAGGTAAACGGAAAGGCATAGAGCACCGGTGAATCTATGATCAGGGCGCTGCTGTCGCCGCATGCATACAATGCCGCCCCAGTCGCGCTCGCCCCAGAACTCACATAAACGTTGTTAAAGTCGCCCAAGTGGATAACGTTCGTGCTTCCACCGCCGATTCCTGCGACAACTTTATTGCTCAGACTTGTGGTTACCTGAACCACGGCTGCGCCGGTCACTCCCGATCCAGACGGAGCGGAGTTGGTAAATACAAACACTTTCTGCGTGCTGCTGTCGACAATGGGCGGCTCCGGAACATTGCCTGAACTGACCGAAACAGACCCTCCAACGCAAGGGGCTGGGGTCGCACCGCATACGCCGGTTGTGGCGATGTAATAGAGCTTGCCACTAGTATCGGCGGCAAAAACGCGTTTTGAGACCGAGTCATAGACTGGGGCCATGAGCGGAGCGCCGCCAACACTGATTGGCCAACCGCTTTTCACAGCAGGTGTACCACCATTGAACACGGGCGAGATGGCATAGACGTTACCTCCGTTGTCGGAGACATACGCGGTATCATGCTTATAGTCAACAAATGGCGAAGAGTTGGTGGATCTCGTCGAGCCCGAAAAATTTAAGCCGTACTCGCACGGTGGTGAGCTGATGCTGGCGCAATTGTTGAGAGTCGCGGTTATCGTCGGGAAGGTGGGAGTTGAAGCGGCTGCCTGCCACTTTAAGACATGAAAGATCGCTCCCGATCCCGCTGCCTCAATGAAAGCAACCTGGGTGCCATCGAGAGAAAGAACGGGCGACGTATTCAAACCACCCGGAGTAGACCCGGTCGACGCATAGTAAGCAAACAGCAGTTTGGGTCCTGTGCCGGCGCAGAAGGGTGCCCCCCCACCGCTATTTAAATAGAGGTTGGTGAAGGCCACAATATTAAAGTTGGTTGCGGGACCCGAAAGGCCCGAAGTGAACACGACGAAGTCACTGCTGCAACTCGGCGTCGGGTTCGTCGCGTTGAATGAATATTTTGCTGGATATACCACACCATTGAATGAGGAGAATCCTGTGTTCATTGCCTCATTCCAGTCGCGTTCGATTCGTTCGCGTCTTCTAGGAACCCATTGTTTATCGGTGACAGGGAGTTCGCCGCGGCGCAGCTGTTGAAGCCAGAATCTTGGCTCCCGCTGAACCTCGGAATGGGTCTCCTCATCAGAGGGAACTGCCGAGAAGATGAGGTGGCGGTGAGTCCAGTCGCTAGGGACTCCCACCTCGCTCACCGTCCGAAAGGCATCGGTTGGCGACTGCGTATCCTGGCCGAAGGCAGGGTTCGCGATCCCGGTCAGAGCAAGAACGGTCACCAACCAACTCACTCTTATGCTCATCGTTAAACTTTCGTCCGGTTAAGCTGCTCAATATCAAAAAAGCGCGAGTTAAACATTGTAATGTGCCCGACTCGCCTGCTACCCGCGCGTATGATCGATCTAAGAGACTTTACGGTTTAGATGACAGTTAGCTTCCGAATTGTTGACTTTGCCACACGACAGCGCCGAAGTGACGAACACCTGTTCGAAGCGGAAAGATGGTTTTTCATAAGGTTTTTTACGGTTCGGTTGATTCGAGTTCAATCCTGAATCTTTGGTGCGGTTCCATTCTTCCGACATTCCTGGTCTACCTCTATTCCAAGTCGATTTACTTTTTAGGGAACATGGCAAGCAGACTCGGTGCTGTCGACGAACCATTGGGAGAGAGTCTGCGCGTCATTGCAAACCGGATTGGGTAGCGCTGACAGCGCAATTCCCAGTGTGATTGCTTCCGAGGTAATCCACACAACTTTGACCGCCCAGGAGTATGGAGTAAATGTTTGTCGTTAATTTCGTGCTGCTTGCGTCGGTCACGTTGTCGATGATGATTCCGGCCATGCCACCGACCCCGGCGAGTTCGTCCAGATCCGTGCTTGGAAACGCACTGGTGATGTTGAATGACATCACGCAGCCACTGGTTCCCGGCCCGGTACCCAGACAATTGCCCTTTATACCTGTAAAGAGCAAATCGGTGCCGCCACTGTCAGACCGATTAAAAACTTCAGTCATTGCGCCGGTGCAGGGATCATTTTTGTTACCGTTGAGAAGAAGCAACGGACTACCCGTGACCCGGACACTGTTCATCACCCCGGACGCGTTAAATCCAAATGCATAAAGCTCTGCGGCCCCAGCGGCGCTTTGGCCACAAACGTAAAAGTCACCGGTAGCCACGCTGGTGAAATAGTTATTGTTGGGCGTTCCGGGACGGACGACATTGAGTGTGCCGGCGCCGGTTGTGTCTTTAACCACGGACGCCGCGGTGAGAGCAGTGTCGGTCTGCACGACATAAGAACCCGTTGTCCCGCCGGTTTGTGTCCCGAAGACCCAGACTCGTCCAGTACTCCCATCGACTAATGAGCCCTCCTGAATCACGCCTCCGCCAGTGAAAGCGAAAGTATTCGACCCGACGCATGGCGCGATTCCACTCAAGCAAGACCCCGTTGTGGAGGCTGCTGTCTTAACGAAAAACTCGGTACCCGTGGAGGACGAGACGAAGACGTTCTTGGAACGGTGATCATAGACGGGCGGCGTCAGAATGACGGAGGCCCCGACGTTCACTGGCCAGCCGCTTAGAACCGCCGGAGGATTGGAGGAGGTAGCTGTGAAGACAGGTGCAATCGCATAAACGTTTCCGCCATCATCAGAGACGTAGGCCGTGTCGGTCGCATAGTCGATGAACGGAGACGACAAAGTAGCTGGTTCACGCGAGGCGGAGGGCGTGTACTGAAGGTTATACTCGCAAGGCGCCACCGCCAGGTTGGTGGTGCAGTTCGTAAGGGCGGTACCGTTAAATGCCGCGGGAAATTTAGTATCCACCGTCTGGATGTTTCCGCTTTTCCATTTCAATACGTGGAAAACCGCCCCGCCGTTAGCGGAGGGGGCATTTTCGACGAACGCGATGAGTGCACCGTTTAACGAAAGGGCTGGGGAGCCGTTCAGTATGCCCCCAGCCGATGACGCGTTGTAGTCGAACATCGCAGTGGGAGCCGTCCCGGGGCAGAAGGTGGACCCTCCCGCAGCGTCGACGTAAAGATTGTTGAACGCAATAATGTTGAAGTTCCCTGGGAAAGAAGAGCCTCCCGTCGGCAACGTGTAGACGACATAGTCGGTGCTGCAATTTGGAGCTGGGTTACTCGCTAAGAAAGAAAACTTGGCTGGATATGTCGGACTGGAGAATGTGTAGACCGTGCCGCCAGTCTGGAAAGTCTGGGTCCAGTCGCGTCTAAGCCGCTGCCGCTTTCGCTCGCCGATTGCCCTCTCGTCTTTCCCCCATCGCCAGTTGCCGTCCCATTGCTCCCCCTCCGATTTTCGTTGCTCCTGCAGCACAGCCTGCGCAGCGGTGATCGCGGCGCCATCCAAAGCTTCAGCGGAACCGGGATCTTGCGAACCGGGCCGTTGTAACTGCTGGAGCCAATATCTAGGGTCACGTCGAAGGTCGTCTACGTTTGTCCCAGCGGTCGAGGTAGCCGAGAAAAAGACATGGCGATGGGTCCAATCGGAAGGGACTCCTCCTTGGCTTACCACTCGAAATGCCTCGACCGACGACATCCCTTGCTGGCACCACGAAGATGGCATCCCGGAAGCTAGGCTGCTAACCGCGGCTAGAAAAGTGATCAGTCCCCTCATCCCTTTCCCACCGGACTGAATGTGATTCCGCTCACTCGATCAATCATTCTGCCGAGCACCTCCGACATCGCAGTCGTCCTCCCGGAGAGCACAGCTCCGTCTCGGCAGTAGTGACGAACGACGACAACCTCAGTCATCTCTTCAAAGAAGAAAAGCGTTGACCAAGGGCCTACCGGGAACGAGGCGAGTCTAAAGGCGCAATTGCAAATAGCCACAACCCAAGTGGTTCTGTTACGAAAGCCGAATATCTGCGAATCGATGCGTAGTTGTGCGCACTTGCTCTGGAATGGTCTTGGAACCGCATTAAACAAACGAAAAAGACACGTCAGGTAAGGCATATGCCGGTCGCGTGGATCAGGAAAACACCCTGTCAACGTAGCGGGTTTCTCTGGCTCGAATTGTATGAATTTACCGTGAAGTCATAGGCGGAAACCACGCATTCTGGTGATGCCTACGAGCGAAGAACCTCACGGTGTAATCGAATCATTGCATTCTCAACCCAATTGCTCGTCGTCGATCTGTTCGCGATTCGTAACAAGGTTTGAGTCAGCTCGGTTCATTCGGGGCTCGATACGAAAATTCGACCCGCCAAGACTTCTCTGATAGCTACCGGCAGGTCTGAACCGATAAGCATTTTTGTGACGAACCCGGAACCGCCGGCTTTTAACGCGGCAATCATGAACTCCATGTCGGTCGTCATGAATTCGATGTCTCCGCTCAAAAAAACAATTGCTGACGAGCGGTCCGGGCGCCGAAGGTGTTTCGCTACTTCGAGGCCATTGAGCCCGGGCATCGAAATGTCCCGCACGACCACATCCGGAGTCAGAGCCTCAAAAGCGGCGATCGCGGATTCGCCGTCAGGGGCAGTACCGATGATTTCGTGGTTTGGCCTTAAGACTTCACCGCAAAGCGCAAGAATTCCAGGCGTACCATCCATGAGCAGAACACGCGGGAGTTTCAAGAATGCGCCTCATCTGGCGAGATTGCTCGCTGCGAGACAGTGCAGCGAGGACGCTTCGCTCGTCATACCTGGCATCCGTCAAAATCACTGCACGGTCAGTGTGAGCTTCGAAACATTCTGTACTGTCCCAGAAGTGGCGACGACACTCAGGCTATAAGTGCCAGGCGGAGTTGTGTTAGAGGTCGCCTGATTTCCCGCGCCACTCCCGCCGCAGCCGGCTAGTAACAGAAGCACGATCATTGCAGTTAATGCCGCACAGGACCGGAATTTTCGGCGGTTACGGGCGCTGCCCAATACGAGCACGCCGAAGACCCCCGATTGTGCAGAAATCCAAAAAGCTAAGAACCTTCCACCCGTCGCCGAACCTCCGAGTGCCTGAGCGGCCGGACCTGAGGTTGTTATCGCAACCGAAATGGTTGCGGAATTACTACCGGGGGCAATCGAGCTTGGGCTGACGGCGCACGTCGCGAATACCGGGGTGCCCTGGCATGCAAATGTCACGGTGTGAAAGAACGTTCCTCCGGTTGGGCTGACGCTCAGTTTGTAGGTAGCTGCCCCGCCGGCGGTTCCCACCGCCGAGTTGTTGACAACAGCGATTGTGAAATCTGGTCCCGAACCGGTACCCGTGCCGGCCAGCGTAACTGAATGCGGGCTGCCTTGTGCATTGTCAGTTAGGGTGAGAGCTTCCGCTAGATCTCCCGATACCGTGGGAGCAAAGGTAACGGTAAAGGTGCAGAACGAAGCTGCAGCCACAGTGGTGCCGCAATCGTCAGTTTCAGCGAAATCCGCGCCGATGATGTCGCTGAGGGTGAGCGCCGCCGAGCCCATATTGCGCAGAAGAGTGGTTTGCTGCGCGCTCATGCTACCGATGTTCTCCGAACCGAATTGTAGAGAATACGGCACCATCGCGACTGCAGGTGCACTCGTGGTGGGATCGATTTTCGAGATGAACGCGTCCGTCTGTCCGCCCCATGTCGTCTGGTAAGCGCCCGGGGTCACCGGGAAGTCGAAAGACTGAGTCTCGCCATTCACATACACTGCCCCGGCGCTGTCGAGGGCGAGGCTGGAAGCGGCTTCCCAAGCTTGTCCGCCGAGGAAAGTCGCCATCAACACGGTACTTGCGCTGGGGTCGATTTCGGCTACGACGATATCGCTGCCCCCGCCAGCGTATAGCTCAATTGGATTCGCCAAGTCGAACTGAACGTCGCTGCCCACGATGAAAGCGTCTCCGTTGGCATCGACCTGGATGGCTTGTCCAGTCATGTTGTTGGATGTGCCGAGGTATGTGGAATAGATCAAACTTGCACCCGTAGGGTCAAGCTTCGCGATGATGGCACCGTTGCATGCAGACACCGAGGGATCGCAGATGCTTGTCGTAACGATCGGAAAGTTGTCGCCCTCGGGGTCCCATCCGGTGACATACGCCGAACCAACTGCATCCACGGCAATTCCATCCAGCATGCTGGAGTTCTGTCCTCCCAGATAGGTGGAATAGGCAAGAGTGCCGGAAGCGGTGAACTTTGAGACGAATCCGACGTCACTGTAAAGGCCGGGATAGGTAGTCATGAGAGCCCCGGAGGTGACCGGGAAGTCAGTCGTGATCGTATACCCGGTGACGTAGGCATTTCCCACGGTGTCCGTCGCCAGAGCCAGGATTTCAGAATCAGGAAAACAAGATGGGAAGCAAGTAATACCGGTCTCGAGGGTGCTGCCGGCCAGATACGTGGAGTACACCAGAGAAGCGCCGTCGGCGGCGAACTTGGTGAGAAAACCGTACTCTCCCCAATCGCCAAACTGGTCCGTCGCCACCGAAGACTGGTAGGCATTCGCGGTGGGGAAGTCTGTCGCCATGGTCACTCCGGCGACGACTGCTTCTCCGGCGGGATCGACCGAGACCGAAGCTCCATACTGCGAAGTCGACCCACCCAAATAGTTCAACGCCGATCCGCCTAGATAGGTTGAGTACATCAGGGAAGAACCATCGGCAGAGAACTTCGACAGAAAGGCGTCCTGGCTGCCGGCGAAAGTGGATTGATAGGCATTCACGAGGGGAAAGTCCGATGAGGTCGCACAGCCGGTGATGTAGGCATTTCCCAGGGAATCGAGCGCTATTTCTGAGGCTTCATCATCTCCGCTGGTGCCGCCGAAATAATCGGCGAAAAGCAGGCTTGAGCCGGTGGGATCGAGCTTGGTCAGAAACATCCGGAACTGCGTGGAGTTGTACGAGCCGATGCTGGCTAGCGGAAAATCCGGCGAGTCCGTGACGCCAACCACGTAGGCGTCGCCTAAGGAATCGACCGCGATGCCGCCGGCGAAGTCGTCGCTGCTTCCGCCGAGGAAGGTCGAATAAACCAGAACCGGGTCAATCACAAGGGGTTTCGTCGTATCGTAGTTGCCGACCTCGAAGCCCACATGCGTGTCATCGCGCAAGACAAACGCCCCAGGTACTCGCGCGCGGATTCCATTGACCTCCTGATAGAGAGTAGGTGTCTCAAACCGGAGTTTAGTTCCACCCTTGGTCAATACAAGGTTGCCCGTAGAGTCGAGGTTCATCGCATCGGCGCCTTTCACGGCGAATTGAATGCGCGTTGCGTCTGCCCCCGGAGCGAGATCGAAGTCGTACTCCATGCTGCGGTTGTTGCCGTAATAGACGAGATCCACGCCGGGATATACATCCTGATACCGAACCTTGGCGAACGTGGGGACATTCGTGTGCCACTTCTTGGGATCGCGGCCAATGAAATAGTTCACCTTAGTGGGAAGAGGTGCCTCGCCGACAACCTGAGGATTCGGGTTACCACCGACGAGGTTGACAGCCAAGGTGACGGCGGCTGATTTCTGAGCGCGAGCAGCCTTCTCCCACTGCCGAAGCGCCGACCGTCCTCTTTGTTGTTTGCCGAAAGCCGGAGCAGACGAAGTCTTTGGGCCAGAAAATTCCATAGGCCGCAATGAAAGAACCATGCTTCCGGAGGTGAGGAACACAGAGTATCCACTGCCCTGTGACAAGAATCTCACCCGGGAATCGATCTGACCCTGGTTCGCCATGAACATTAAGGGCACTCTGCCATAGTTCGGACCGATAGTGCCGACTTCAGAAGACGCTTTCTGCGATGGCGCTATCGTCGGCCGTTCCTGGGCACGGCTTGTTAAGACCATGAAGACAACTGACAACGCTGCGCAGATAATTCTCTTCGCTTGCATGGCAAATCCTCGGGTTTCGATGAAGAAGTCCGTTCATCACGCAGCGTCCTGACCGCAACCGGCCAGGGTATTGCGAATTCGACGGCGTTGTTTGCTCTTGCAAGTGTTCTGCCGAAAGGCGAACAGCGAGTTACTTCTTAAACTCGAAGCGGAGATGGAAGTTAACGCAAAACTCACCAACTGTGGCCCCCAGTCCGGAGAACAGTGCCGTTCCCATTCCAGAATAGTGTCTTAAAGCTGGAGTTGCGGTGTTGCGGGGTTCTTCACGCAAGACAGTGCGCAAAGCCCAACAAGTCGATCACAGGCCAGAGCCAATGAGGTTGTTCGAATGATGGAGTCAAGAAGGACGCCCGGCAGCTTTCGACGGGCTCCGCGCCCATGGTCGCGACAGTCGTGACCGGTCAAGAGGCCCGCGTTTCGACGCTTCCGCAACCATCTTCATCCCCAGGTGGTGAGCCTGCATCACAATGACGCTCACGAGTTCATAAGTCTCGCGGTCGGTGTCCATGCGGCACACAAGACTCGGTCGATCTTCAGAGTATCGACGTGGAAGCCTGCAGACTCGGCATCATTGGCGAATGTACATTTGTTGTCGATTTGCACCTGATACGTCATTCTTTCTGAGGAACGAGATTTCTGAGCCAGAGGGAGATGACAACGACGGTATTCTCTCCGTTCACTCATTTCTACACCAGGGGCTTTTTGATCTGGGCCTTGTTCTTCAGCCAATCATGAAGAATATTGAGGTCGACGGGCGGGATCCGGACGTACTCACAACCGGAAACTCCGTAGTCCCTAGTCCACTGTACCCGTGCCTCAATGTAGATTGGTTTCTGTGTGCCCGGCAACAACAAGCGAAAGCACAATAGATCTCCGACCGCGAATTCCTCTTTGCTGCTGAGACCTACTCCACCGTCACCGATGTCCGTAATTGTGACATCCACCGTTTGATTGTCGCCGTTGCTCGCCTGGACGGCACTCATCAGTGCATACCTTGCATGGCGACGGTAATCAAACAACATCCTCGAATATGCCGCTTTCAAGGACACCGCGCCCGAGGACTCTGTTACGGGTTTCCGAATCACAATATGGGCGCCGGGCACTAAGTGGTCCTGTGAAGAGAGCGCAACCACGGTTGGCTTGTGCCATCTCCCAGACCTCCGGATTCTGTACAACAGATCTGCGGAGTCATCTTCCCAGTCAACAATGATCAGATCCGTGCCTTCAGACAGTTGATCTAAGGCTTTCGACGAGCTTAAGCATATGTTTGTACTGATCGAAAGGTCTCCGAGCAGTCTGTTCATGGTGCAAACGACGCTGGGATCCCGAGAGACCAGTAAGCATTCAAATGCCATCTCTGGCGTCATGACTCTCTCCCGCGCCAAGGCGGCCTGTCCTTGGCCTGACTAACGCTCATTTCACTCGCAACACGCAAACCGACAGACTACTTCGCCGAAATCCTTATGCAAGTCGGTCACCAACCCGCATTCGTAGGATCATGCGTCCAAGAAGCCGCTCAGGACTGCCGGTCGGCAGGTGCTGTCTGGAATCGAGACCGTCTTCTCGGTTCTGGGCAGGAGTGCCGGAATCAGTCATGCGAGGTGATCTCCCCTTGGCGCGGGAACAGACTACTCGGAACGCGGGAAGAAAGAGAGTGCCCCCCTGGTCTGCAAGTCGGAGGACAAACGCGCGCCCAAGCTTGATCCTCACAACTCAATCATTCCGATGTGATTCGACTCACATCCCATGGTGCGGGTTGTCACGGTGTGAAGTAAGTTTCTCGCAGATCTTGGGAATGGTATGGAAACAGCCGAGCTTGATCGGATTCTGTGCGAATTATGCGACCTGCTGCAGTGTCAGATTGAAGCTTTGGTCGGGCGAGAATTCAATGATTTCAGTGAGATGGAACTCGATGCCTACCTGCGCCGGAAGCGTAGAATTCTCGAATTGCAGCCGAAACGGAAAAATACCAGAAATCAATTTAGGGACGAGTGCACATCGTTTAGAGTGGGCTTCTATCAACCGGGCCCCTGGGACCGGAACTCAAACTTACGCACTTTCGTCGCGTTTCTCGAGCTTCATCCTCGAGAGCAACTGGTAGATCGTCGCCCGTCCCACTCCCAAGACCTCTGCAGCCCGCGCCTTGTTCCCACCGACTCGCGCAAGGACTCGCATAACGTGACGTCTCTGAACTTCATCGAGTGGAAGGAGATCTTCATCGATGACGGAATCTCCAGTGAATGGGGCCCGCAGCCTCTCGGGTAGGTCATTGGTATCAATAAATTTGCTGTCCACCATCATGCAAGCGTTTCCCACCACGTTCTCGAGTTCTCGGATGTTTCCCGGCCAGGGGTAAGTTGCCATGACACCCTGCGCTCTCCGGGTCAGGCCCAGGACGGGTTTCTTATATTCCGTGGCGAAGCGCTCCACGAAGTATCGTTGTAGAAGTGGCAAATCTTCTCGTCGACTAGCCAGAGATGGTAGAGCAATCTCGACTACTGCCAACCGGTAGTAAAGATCTTCCCGAAATTGTCCATCGCGCACCATCTTCCTCAGATCGCGATTGGTTGCGGCGATCACTCGCACGTCGACCTCTCGCGACGCGGAAGACCCAACTCTCCGAATCTGATGGTCTTGCAAAACCCGAAGTAATTTTGCCTGACCGCTAAGCGAAAGATCCCCAATTTCGTCGAGAAAAATAGCCCCACCATTCGCGTTCTCAAAGAGTCCAGCCTTATCCTGAGTCGCACCGGTGAAAGCACCTTTTACGTAACCAAAGAGCTCGCTTTCGACCAGACTCTCCACGAGAGCGGAGCAATTGCAAGCGACAAACCGGCCAGGGGGATCAGCACTCAGGCGGTGCAATGCCTGCGCCACCAGTTCCTTGCCCGTTCCTGTGGCGCCCGTGACGAGAACGGTCCGGAAGTGCGGCGCGACCCGGCGAATCTTCGCGAACACGTCAAGCATCAGGGGACTCCGACTTACGATCCCTTCGAATTGACAGGCCTGCGTTAGCTCGCGATCGAGCAGCAGGGTTTTCCGGCGTATTTCGGCCTCCGCGAGGAAACTAGCGATTCGATGACGGAGTCTTCGAAAATCAAGGGGTTTTGTCAGGTAGTCGCAAGCGCCTTGCTGAATCGCTTCCATAGCTGATTCGGCCGAGTAGTGCCCCGAAATTACGATCACGTTTGAGCCAGGGTCAGAGCTGATGATGCGCTTAAGCACATCCATACCACTCATTTCCTTCATGAGCAGATTGAGCAACACGATTCTGGGGCGCGTCCGGAGAAACGTCTCGAAGCCTGCTTCTGCATCCTCGGCCGTCAGGATCTCCAATCCGTCGTCCCCCAGCGTTTCTGATATGAGGGCCAGGGTCCGCGGATCGTTATCAATAGCCAGTAACTTGAACAAGCTCGGCTTGCTCATTGAGCGGCTCCGTGCAGCGAGTGTCTTCCCGAACTCCTGTCACTCTCTAAGGGAGGTAACGCCGCTGAAGCTGACGACGTTTCGTGCTCACACATGCGATCGAGATCAGAATCCGGCCTGATGGCAAATCGAATGTAATTGGATCCCGCCGAAATAATCCTGTCGAAAGGCGAACTTCCGCCAGAAGGGTCCGACAGCAAAACGAAGGCTCGTTCTCCTGCCGTCGCCGCGAAATACGAAAATGACCTCAGCCCGTTGTCGATCAAGTCCGAATATAAAAACCTACAAAATTTGGCAGCCTATGGGCAAGCGCCAGTTGAAAACAATCTATCACAGAAAGTCCGACCGGCGTCGTAGCGAGCTGCGACCAGACGAATAGCTATAAGAGCGAGCGGCGCGGACTCGCTAGCACGCACCTTTTAGTTGGAGCGATCGAGCGCGATCAATGAATCGCACCGTTTACCAGTTTGGTCATAAACATGCTGATTTCTGAAAAGCTATGATCAACGAACAAGTTCGACTCGACGGACTTCTATTCACGAGGGACGCGCAGGTGCTTGGTGTCATGCATCAGATTCTGGACACCTTTGCTATCAAGACTGAGGTTTGTGGTGAACTTGATTCGGCGATTGAAGCAGTAACCCACCGCAGGCTGGATACGGTGATTGTGGACTGGAATAGCGCGCACGATCCAAATCGCGTCGTCTGTGCCGCACGCAAATCGTCTCCAAATAGCAACTCAACTATCGTAGCCATGGTTGATCAAACCTCCGAAACTCATGCTCTGCTGTCGGGGGCCAACTTCATGATCCATAAGCCGATGGACCTTGACCATGCGCGACGCTGCATGCGTGCAGCCTACGGAACGATGCTGCAAAATCGCCGACGTTCCGCTCGGGTCGCCGTCGACCTCCCGGTGGTGGTTAGAGTGGGAGGGGATAGCAGATTCGACGCCAGAATCAGCGACATCAGCATTGGCGGGCTGGCTCTGCAGTGCAACCGCTCACTGGCAGTCGATCAAAAGGTCACGATGCTCTTTTCCCTTCCTGGCGCCGGGGCGCTGATTTATTTGTCCGGTTCGGTGGTGAATGCAGATGGGAAAGGACGGGCTGGAATTCGTTTCTCTTTTATTCCTGACGATGACCTCAACCGACTCCAGGCATGGCTCGCAACCGAGCTTACCAAACTGGAAAGCGCCGAAATGCCTGCGAGCGATCTGACGGATAACGTGCACTGAAGAGTCGACCTTCGAATTCACGAGACTTTTCTATATATATTTTGAAAATGTGTCTTAGCCGAGGACAACGTCCCCCGCAAGGCGGCCAAGAAGAAGACCCTCCGATAATCGCTTCTCTTCCCGCGAACTGAAATATAAAGCCCGATTTGCAGGTCGTCTGGAGTCGCCTTGCGAGGTGGAGAACCTGACTGGGCTGCTGCGATTCGAACAAATATCCCGTGTTGTCCAGTAGCCGGACAATATTCCAGAATCGAGGCTCCGATCAAGGAATTCGTAGAGAGGTCTTCAGTCGCTTTCGTCAGTAAGTTCCATGGGTGCTTAGAACTAGCACCACCTCCCGCTCCAAGGCGTTCGGTAATGATCGTGCAGTAATTAAGCGCGCGCGGGGGGGCTGCCCCCGGGGCCGGTTGCCTGAGTCAACCTTTCGAGTGCGAGGGATGTAATGCGATTCAGATATGTCGGGTTGATGTTCCTGTCGATTGCGTTCGTAGGCACCGGATCTTTCGCGCAGCAGGTATCGGCGAGAATGCCGATAAGTGCTGGCGTCCCATCGGGCGGGGCGACCAACTCGAACTACGGCAGGCTGCCCCTGACGTTCGAGGCTAATCTGGGTCAGATCTCACCTGAAGCGAAGTTTCGTGCACACGGCAAGGGATATTCAGCGTATCTCAGCGCCGGGGAGATGGTGCTTACTCTCCGGCCAACGAAGGTCAGTACGAAGAAGACTACAGATAGCCCGTTGAGCAAGAGCCCAAAGCAAGTTTCGGGAGTGACACTCAGATTCAGGCTGTTAGGAGCGAATCCGACACCCGAAATTGCCGGAGAAGATCGGCAGCTCGGTACCGTAAACTACTTCATTGGCAGCGACCCAGCGAAGTGGCAGAGGAACGTGCCCACCTACGCCAGGGTCCGCTGTAGAAGTGTGTACCCAGGCATCGACCTGGTCTACTACGGAAGTCATCAGCAATTGGAGTATGACTTTGTCGTCTCTCCCGGAGCGAACCCGAGACTGATCCAGTTCGAGATTGAGGGCGCGAGCGAGATCGCGCTAGACGAAACCGGCAATCTGGTTTTGCAGACCGGCCGCGGGGAACTCCACTTCCAAAGCCCTGTCATTTACCAGGAGTCCAACGGGCGGCGAGTTCCTGTGCGGGGCGCCTATGTCATGACAGATCCGACACACGTCGCATTCCAAGTCGTGCAGTACGACGCAAACAAGCCGCTGGTCATCGACCCCGTGTTGGTCTACTCGACCTACCTGGGCGGCAGCGGAGATGACCAGCCTGGTGGAATCGCGGTCGACGCAGAGGGCAACATTTACGTCGCAGGCTCGACAGATTCAACAGATTTTCCTCTGGCTACGCTGGGTTCGCTCCCCGGCGGGAACACCCACGTTTTCATCGCGAAGCTGGACCCGACGGGATCGAATCTGATTTACGCGGACTACCTCGGAGGGAATGGCCAAGACTACGGCTATGCCCTGGCGCTGGATGGAGCCAACAACGTCTACGTCACCGGCAACACGGGGTCCAGCGACTTTCCCATGGTCAATCCATTTCAGGGAACATACCCAGGATCATCGAATGCTTTCCTCACCAAAATCTCTCCAGATGGTTCATCGCTGTTGTACTCGACGTACTTTGGAGGAAATGGAACTGATGTGCCGTCCAACGTCGCTGTTGATTCGACAGGAGAGATGATCGTTGCCGGATATACCTCGTCCACCAATCTACCGACGGCTAGTGCCTTTCAGTCCACCGTCTCGGCGAACCCCGGAGGGCTGTATGGAAACTACGGGTTCATTACGAAGTTTAATCCGGAGGGATCCTCTCTAATCTATTCTACATATTTCGGAGGCAGTTCAAATTTGCCACTTAACTGCGGCGGAACTCCTTGCTGGTTGCCGCCCTTCGGCATCATCGCCGAGATGACGATCGACGCCTCGGGCAACATTTACATCGCTGGCAGCACCAACACCTACAACTTTCCTGTCACCGAGGGCGCTTATCAAACCACCGACTCTACACAACAGGGAGCTGACACGGTAGGATTCGTCAGCAAATTCAATGGTTTTGGAAGCCTCCAGTATTCGACATACCTTTACGATCCCAGCGGGGTGGAAACCCAGATAACAGCGCTGGCTGCGGATGGGTCTGGCTCGGCCTATGTGACTGGAGACACATTTGGAGCAGGAACATTCCCAGTTACTGCGACAAGCATCTGCGATCCCAGCATTTATGGTTTTGCCTGCAACAATGCATTCCTGACCAAGTTCGATGCCGCCGGTGCAACGTTATTGTATTCGACATACCTCGGCCCGAACAACGATGAGCTCCCACAGGCAATTGTGCTCGACGCAAACAGCGACGCCTATATTCTGGGGTACACCGGAAGTGGCTCGTTCAGTTCGGTGAACGGGATCGAGAGTTACTCGAATGAGAATGATCTGCTGCTGGTGGAGGTCGACCCAACGGCAACCACGCAACTCTTCGCCACCTACCTGGGCGGCAGCGGCAATGACCAGCCAGCGCCAGCCGGAATGGTTCTCGATGCGAATGGCAATCTTTATATCGCCGGCATGACGGATTCAACCGATTTGCCGGTGATGCAGCCTGCTTTCCAGAGCCTATTGGCTGGGAGTACTAACGGCTTCATCGTCAAGATCGGACCTGCGTCTGTGCCAGCCGTCGCCTTGAGTCCGGATTCTTTGCAGTATGCCAGTCAGACGATCGGCTCCAGCAGCCAGCCGCAGACTGTCCTGCTGCGAAACATGGGCAGCGCATCACTTTCGATTTCATCGATCACGACGAGCGGCGACTTTGCTGAGACCGATAACTGTGGAAACAGCGTACCCGCTGCTGGGAGTTGCACGTTCTCCGCTACTTTCACTCCCACTACATCCGGAACTCGCAATGGGACCATCGTGATAGGGGATGACGCGGCTGGATCTCCGCACGTCATCAGCCTGAGCGGCAGCGGTCTGGGTGCGGTCGTGACCGTGACGCCTTCCGCGCTGGTATTTGCCAGCACGCCGGTTGGAACCTCTGCTGTTGCACAGACGATAACGTTGACCAACTCCGGCAACGCGACACTGAGCATTGGCAGCATCCAAGTCGCGGGAGACTACGCGCAAACCAATAACTGTCCAGCCAGTCTGTCGGAAGCATCCACCTGCTCGATCAATGCGACATTTACTCCGACCACGACCGGAACGCGCATTGGAAAGGTGACAATCGGTGACAACGCGGCCGGCACTCCTCAAACGATTGCGTTGACCGGCTCGGGTTCAGATTTCGCTCTGACGAGCGTTCCTAACAGCGACACCGTCAAAGCCGGCGCCACGGCTAGCTACACGTTGACGCTCAGCCCGCTAGGCGGAGCGTTCAACAGTGCAGTTCACCTGTCTTGCGGCGGATCGCCAGCCCTTACGACCTGCAGCTTGTCACCGAACACTGTGACTCCGGGCGGAAGTCCCGTCTCCGTCACGCTGACCATTTCGACGACGGCGTCGCAGGCTGAGGTAGTTCCACTAGCCGGGCCTTCGCAAGAGCGCACGATTCCTGCGATCTGGATGCAGCAGGGGCTTGGCCTGCTCGGAATAATTCTGCTGGTCTCTCCAACTCGATCGAGAAAGCTACGGCGAATCATTTCGATGGTTCTGATGACTGCGGCTTTTTGCCTGATGTCCGCATGCGCAGGAGGAACCGGTATCACGACGCCGCCACAGCCTGGTACAGCTCCTGGAACCTACACGATCACAGTTACCGGAGCGTCGGGAGCTCTGATGCACTCACTTCCCGAAACTCTCATCGTGAAGTGATTGTCGTCGACGCATCCCTGGCTAGTTGCAAGTGGCCATGTTCTGGCCAACGCCTTGAAGACTCATGACTGAGTTGGTCACCAGCGGAAGACTCCAGAACTTGTTGTGATGTTTGCGCAAATAGTAGGCCGCGAAGACGGAACTGACACTCTTCACTGAAGCTACCGCGTAAGCGCGCCCAACGGTTGGATGAGCTCCATACAAATAGGCTGACTCAACCTCCACGTTGCAGACGCCCTTTTTCCCCGCGAGCCAGTTCTGGCGGGCGAACAGTGTTGTGTAGGAATCCGCGAATGTACTGCCCGTCGACACGAAAGCAAGGCTAAGGAACTTTTTGTCGATCATTTTGGTCTCGTGGCTCAATACGATCCCAGGGGGCTGAGCCGGCACCACAACCTCGATTACCGCACTACTGCTGCGGATGGCGCTGCTGGGGGCTTCCGGAAGCTCAGCGGCCACGGAGATCGTAGTCAGCGCGAATACTGCGAACACCGCGTTCAGCGCTAACCTGATGAGTTTACTCAACTTGGGCGCATCTACGAGAGCGGAATAAATTTGGCTGCCATTTGATGTCGGTGACTCGTTACGGTAGGTCATGTTCCGACGATAAGCTTGAACCCTGCTGAGCACAATGGCGGGAGGGTAATGGAGAGTAATAACAGGTAGTAACCAGTAGGGTGGGCCACGAGACCCGAAGACGGAGGCACGCGATCAATCCCCGTTCAACGTGTCCGGGGCAGGGGACGAGCACGCCTCCCAATTCTTGTGACCAACAACGAACGGCGGACTGCGGAGAGAATCGCACGGTCAGTTACTGCAAAACCGCTTTCGGTCAGAATCGTTGGTCTCCCGCATCGGGCCTACTTGCTTACCGGGGAACACAAACCACTACGCTGGCAGCCTCGTATCCAAGGCCGTCGTTCGGATTTCGTAACAAAATCGAAGTAGTTACCGGAGTTCCCTTGGGTTTACACGAGTATTCGTTCTGGAGGACTTAGAAAATGCTCGCGCAGTCGACGGCTGACAATATCAACCCTGATGAACGCCCAATCCTCAAAACACCGAGCCCAGAGCAGACCACAGTCGTCCCGAATCACACCAACCAGTTGCTCGACAAAGTTCAAGAGCTTCTCATCGAGAACAGAGCTCTCGATTCCGCTCTTGAGGCTGTTAAGCGCCTATTGCCCCCAGAGGCCCAAGAGAAAGTACGGTCTCACATTGAGGCCATGAAGTCAGATTCCATGCTAGGCGAACTGGTTCACCGTAGGTTTACCCAATATAGAAGTCAATCCCTTGACGTCAGCTTTTCGCAGCTCCTGGAGCAGGATCTCAAAAAGAAAGTGTGAGTCCCGAATGTGAAAGCACGTCACAGAGGGGGGAGTAAACAATTGACAGGCGACGGTTGGCCAGAGGTTCAGCTCGGTTTCTGAGGATGCACGTCGGGGAGTATGGGTCACGTCACTCCCCCTAGGATAAAACTCGCTTTTGTACTCTCGGGAGTCGGCGACACCGCCAAAAATGTTCCCTTTTCACTAGCGTTGCGAGTACCTAAATCTCCGAGGATCGCAAGTTGGCCACGTTGGCTGCTCGAGAACAAGTGCGCGAGAGTTTCCCCCGCCCGGATTTGACTCCCTTGTCCCGTTTTTATATCTCCTGCAAAACCTATGTTTACAGTCGCCCTCCAATCGGAAAGAGGAGGGTCGCGAGACCGGAAGCTCAGTTCAGTTCACGCCACGCGTGCCCCGCTAACGTCCGGAGTTCGTAACAAGATCAAAAGTAGTAACTATGCAAGTTCGAATTCGGAGGGAGACTCCTGAGCAGGGAGCGGCAAGCTATGAATTCGAAGCCCAGCACTGACGCGTTTATCGATTGCTTTTCCTGCGACAGCACTGTGACCACAGAACAGACAGGAAATTTTGGCAACGCTGCGCTGGGCGCTTGGTTGACAACGGTCGTGCTGGTGTTGATTGTGATCTGTGCGGCGCTCTCGCTTGGTGCCTGGCGAGAGCATAAGAAAAAGAGTGAAACCGTCGGGGTACAGATGACGACGATAAATTAAAGCTCCCAGATCTATTCCGAAAGCTCTCGCTTGTCGTCGTTGGCGTAGGTCTGGCTCGCTCCCAAGGTGATATTGGAAACTCGGGCGTGGCCAAAAGATCGGCCGATAGTGTTGGCCCGTACACCCCTGGCATCTCACGAGTCGGAGAAGAACAATCCCACATACGATCCAGCCATCCAGCCGGCTTCGAACGGTAAACCGCGATATTCCTATGGTAAGGGCAGCCGTTTTGGGCCAACTCTAGGGATGACAAATTCCACCGTCAACAAGATTGGGGGGTATTACGCACTGAGGGGATGTTGCTACACCCCCTAGTCCACCATAGAACGGGTTTTGACTTGAGGGGTAGCGTCCTTAAACATAGTCGATTCGCCGGAAAAGGTCCCGAACCTTCTCCCCCAGAAGGCCATCGGGACCAGAGTCTATCGCTAGCGCCACGGAATGTACTCCTGCCCTGATTTCTGTGCAAGTAGGTGCGGTTGAAGGCTGACAGGCAACGTCTTCCTGTCATAAAATTACACCGCTATGGCTACAGCATTCGACCACGAAGAATCGCTCACTCACGCAGAAGTCCAACTTCGGTTCAAGAAAATAATAGGCCGGGAAATGACCCCCGAAGAGATGAAAGAGTTTTTGTTGCCGCCTGAGGTTCAAACTAATCCTAGCCCCGATAAAGCCTAGCAACGCACTGTTGGAATCCTACCGGGACTGCTTTCATCACGCTGAACGCTCCCGTTGTTCGTCATTGGCTGTGGTCTCTGCCGGTTTCCTGGCAGTCTGCGTAGGCACGGGCACGGGTGGCAAGAAAAGCGGACGGTAGTAACGGTGCATGCAGGAATGACATCGGACGACTTGAAGGAAGAAGAAGCAGCACACTTCATCTCGCCAAGTCTTGGGTTGGGACGTGTATATATCAACTCGGCCGCAATAAGGGCAGTTCCGCAATCCAATCCGACGCATAACAGACTCCTGTCCTCGGCATTTCAACCCAAACCGTGGAGCCGCATCTGTCCAAAATTGAACAGACACGCAGAATCTCTCGCGCTAGATTGGGTTTTTCCAAGATGGGCGGTCCTAGGCTAGGCGTCCGGCTTTCCCCGTCGTTTGGCCTTCGCGACCGCCCCATTCTGGGTCGGGCGGGGGAGCGATCACATTCCCGTTTGACGTGGGGGCGGACGCTTGTCCTTTGTTGAGATGTAGCGAGGAAACTTCTTGCAGTCGTGCTGTGTAAAGGCGGCGCGCGCTGGCGCGGACTTCTTGGCTGAGACCGTTGGACTGGTCGGCATGACCCAGGCGCACCCAGAACAGCCCCAAGCCGCGAAACTGTGGTTTTCGAGCCAGACCAGATCTTTAGCCATAATGCCTCCGGCGTCCCTGATTGGCGATTTCATTGTAGCGTGGAATGTCCGCTACCGCACATAACAGCGTACACAAAGAAAAGAATCGGGGCTGTAGGACGGAGGGCAAACGACGTCTAGTTTCGTCAGTCAGCCAGGAGCCAGATCCGCCGATTGACAAGGGCGGAGCGGAAGGCTACGCTCGTGCGTAGTAATATGAAACTCTGCTTCCTTTTCAGATTCTCTGGGCTAAGTCAGCGCATCTGAAGTTCTCCCCCTTAGAAACCTCGTCACCGAGACGGTGTCCCTAACGTAGCAGGTGCACGATCCTGCGACCTTCCAGCGACGACTAATCCGAAAAGCCGTATGATCTCCCATGTCGTCCGAAGTTCTTTGCACGTCTCCAAGGGGGGGAATCTCAGTGGGAAATGCAGCATCAGACTTTGACAATCGCGTAAAAGAGCGATTCGGGGTTCTTCCCAATTTCTTCCGGCTCGCACCCGAGACTCCCGAGATCACTGAGAAACTGTGGGGATTCGCAGAAGCCGCCTATCTGGATAATCCTCTACCCTCCGTTTTTAAGGAGCGTCTTTTCGTCCACTTGTCGCGCTTCTGCGCCGTCCGCTACTGCATCGCTCGTCATGTCGGTTTTTTGGTCGGACTCGGCTGTCCCGCTGCCGATCCGACTGTGCGTACACAAAGTATTACAGACGTTGTTCAACTCCTGCGACGGCCCTTTCCACGAGGACAAGAGCTTCAATCTCATCTGTCGTGGTGTGCATCCTGCCCCGCGCCCATTGTTGAAATGCCGACGGCGAACGTGCAGATGGAAGATGCCATCTTTGTGTTGGCGGGGCATGTGTTCTTGAAGACCTCCGACTATTTGCTTTGTCTTGAAGCACTGGCACGGCTGCTTGGTCCGAGTCGCCTTCAATACTTGCTATTGTTCTTAGCGTTTGTCAGGGCCGCACACTATTGGACTGAAACGCATCCTGAAATCGCTTTTGAAGATGACGTCGACAAACTACTGGCGACACATGAAGCTCTGGCGGATTGCATCCTCAATGATCCGGAGGCCAGGGACAGCATCAGCCAGTCGCTCTTGGATGAGTTGCCAGCTTTACGCATTAAAGCGGATAAAGCGATTGGCTTGCTCGCCGCAATCGTCGACTCATCTGATGATGCCATCGTCAGCAAAACGCTTGACGGCGTCATAACCAGTTGGAATGCCACTGCGGAGCGTTTGTTTGGCTACACCGCCAGCGAAGCGGTAGGTCAGCACATTTCGTTAATCATCCCGGCCGACCGTAAGAACGAAGAAGGCGTCATCATCGAACGAATCAAGCGAGGCGAACGAATCGAACACTTCGACACTGTGCGTGTGCGGAAGGACAAAACGCCGCTCGATATTTCGCTGACGGTTTCGCCTCTTCGGGACGGCAGCGGGAAGATTGTCGGAGCGTCAAAAATTGGGCGGGACATCACTCAACGCAAACGAATGGAGCGGGAGTTGCGTGAAAGCGAAGAACGTTATCGAACATTGGCGGATGCACTCGACACT
>Ga0210387_10000241_pt1 | contig 39677 bp, 35 predicted proteins | sample IncBWC7OmetaG_FD_160108 | JGI IMG/M metagenome (GOLD analysis project Ga0210387, IMG submission 160108) | Forest soil microbial communities from Barre Woods Harvard Forest LTER site, Petersham, Massachusetts, United States - Inc-BW-C-7-O ... | reverse complement strand
CGTGAACGCATCGGTGCCCACCAGCACGATCGGCTTCTCAGCGTTCTTCAGGACGTCGGCAAAGGAATGCTTGCCCGCGGCGAGATCGCCGAGCGAGTCCGTCCCCGCGCCGATATAGTCATAATCATAGGTCAGATCGGGCCGCGCGCCGATCACGCCAACCTTGAGGTGGCCGGTGCGCCAGCGCTTGCGGATACGCGCGTTGAGAACGGCGGCTTCCTTGCGCGGATTCGAGCCCACGATCAAAAGCGCATCCGCCTGATCGATGCCCGATATCGTCGGATTGAAAATGTAGGACGCGCGTCCCGCCTTCGGGTCAAACGCGTCGCCGCCCTGCACTGCCAGATTGGCCGAGCCGAATTTCGCCAGCAACTCCTTCAGCGCGAACATCTCGTCCACCGCGGCGAGATCGCCGGCGATGGCACCGATCCGCTTGCCGTCGGTCCGCGAAATCTTGGCGGCGATGGCCGCAAAAGCCTGCTGCCAAGAGGCCGCGCGAAGCTGGCCGTTTTCACGGATGTAGGGACGATCGAGCCGCTGGGTGCGCAGGCCATCGACGATGTGGCGGGTCTTGTCGGAAATCCATTCCTCGTTCACCGCCTCGTTGACGCGCGGCAGGATCCGCATTACCTCGCGGCCGCGGGTATCGACGCGGATCGCCGAGCCGACGCCGTCCATCACGTCGACGGATTGGGTTTTGCCCAGTTCCCACGGGCGGGCGGCGAACGCGTAAGGTTTCGAGGTCAGCGCGCCCACGGGGCAGATATCGACGAGATTGCCCTGCAACTCCGAGGTCAGCGCGCTCTCGAGATAGGTCGTGATCTCCATGTCCTCGCCGCGCCCGGTCGCGCCCATTTCTGGCGCGCCGCAGACTTCGGCGGAAAACCGCACACAGCGCGTGCACTGGATGCAGCGGTTCATCGAGGTCTTCACCAGCGCGCCGAGATATTTATCTTCGACCGCGCGCTTGTTCTCGGCGAAACGCGAGGTGTCGACGCCGTAGCCCATCGCCTGGTCCTGCAGGTCGCATTCGCCACCCTGGTCGCAAATCGGGCAATCCAGGGGATGGTTGATCAGCAGGAATTCCATCACGCCTTCGCGCGCCTTCTTCACCATCGGCGAGCGGGTGGAAATTTCCGGCGGCTCGCCTTTGGGGCCGGGACGGCAATCGCGCACGCCCCAGGCACAGCTTGCGACCGGCTTCGGGCCGCCCTTCACTTCAACCAGGCACATCCGGCAATTGCCGGCGATCGAAAGCCGCTCGTGGTAGCAAAACCGCGGGATTTCCGCGCCCGCCGCCTCGCACGCCTGCAACAGCGTGTATTCCGCGGGAACATCGATTTCTTTGCCATCGACAATGAGTTTGGTCATCGTTGTCTCAAGTCTTTCCCAGCTTGCAGTCCGGCGGCGCGACGCTGGCGGTTTTCAAGGAGGTCTTCACCCAATCCTGGGTGACGGTTGAGTAGGTTGCGAGATAGCCGGGCTCGGCCTGGTTTTTCTCGCAGAGAAACGGCAAATGCGGCTTCAGGTCATAGTCGCAGGAAGCGAGCCACTCGCGCCGGTCGGCAAAGGCGCCGAAGGCTTCTTCGCAGGCATAAAGAAAATAGGAAACGAAGCTTTCGTACTGGACCTGCTGATCGTGGCCGTCCTTCTTGATCGCTTCGTAATCGGGCCCGGAGAATTTCGGATTCCGGAATGCCAGATCGGTGTAGCCGAGAAACGCCTGGCGCGCGCTGGTGGCGCGATTGTTGGAGCGGATTTCGTTGATCTGGAACAGAATGGCCACAAAGCCGAGCAGCGCCACGCTCGCCTGCGCCATCTGCGCGAGCGTCCCGTATTTCTGCCAGAATGCGGCGGGTTGCGACATCAATCCTACTCCGCCGCGACCATATGCGCGGGGTCGAGAATGCCCTGATCGTCGAGATCGGCTTTGTGCGAATATTCACTGATCCGCTCTTCAATCTCGTGACGGAAATGCGCGATCAGGCCCTGGATCGGCCAGGCCGCCGCGTCGCCAAGCGCACAAATGGTGTGGCCCTCGATCTGCTTGGTCACTTCCAAAAGCATGTCGATCTCGCGCTTGTGGGCGCGGCCTTCGGCCATGCGGGTCAGCACCCGCCACATCCAGCCCGTGCCCTCACGGCAGGGCGTGCACTGGCCGCAGCTCTCGTGCTTGTAGAAATAGGAGATACGAGCAATGGCGCGGATCAGATCCGTCGACTTGTCCATCACGATGACGGCCGCGGTGCCGAGGCCCGAGCGCAGCTTGCCGAGGCTGTCGAAATCCATCGGTGTATCGATGATCTGCTCGGCCGGCACCATCCGCACCGAGGAACCGCCGGGGATCACCGCCTTGAGATTGTCCCAGCCGCCGCGAATGCCGCCGCAATGCTTTTCGATCAATTCGCGGAACGGAATGCCCATCGCTTCTTCGACGTTGCAGGGGCGTTCGACGTGACCGGAAATACAAAACAACTTGGTGCCGACATTGTTGGGCCGGCCGATGGCGGCGAACCAGGCCGCGCCGCGCCGCAGGATGTCGGGAGCGACCGCAATCGACTCGACGTTGTTGACCGTGGTCGGGCAACCGTAAAGGCCGACATTGGCCGGGAACGGCGGCTTTAGCCGCGGCTGGCCCTTTTTGCCTTCGAGGCTTTCCAGAAGCGCGGTTTCTTCGCCGCAGATATAGGCGCCGGCGCCGTGGGCCACGTAGAGGTCGAACGGCCAGCCGTTGATGTTGTCCTTGCCGATCAGCTTGGCCTCATAGGCCTGATCGACCGCGGCCTGCAAATGCTCGCGCTCGCGGATGAACTCGCCGCGCACGTAGATGTAGCAGGCATGCGCGCCCATCGCGAAGCTTGCGATCAGGCAGCCTTCGACGAGCAAATGCGGATCGTGCCGCATGATCTCGCGGTCCTTGCAGGTGCCGGGCTCGGACTCGTCGGCATTCACGACGAGATAGCTCGGGCGCCCGTCCTTCGACTCCTTCGGCATGAAGGACCACTTCATCCCGGTCGGGAATCCGGCTCCGCCACGGCCGCGCAGGCCCGACGCCTTCATCTCGTTGATGATCCAGTCGCGTCCCTTGTCGATGATCCCCTTGGTTCCATCCCAGGCGCCGCGGCGGCGCGCACCCTCCAGGCCCCAATCGTGCAGGCCGTAGAGGTTTTTGAAGATGCGGTCCTTGTCCTCGAGCATCAGGTCACTTCCTTCAGCGTGGTTGGCCCACCCACCGGCGCGGAGAATTGACGGTCGATCTGCGGGCCCGGCTTAGGCGCTTTGCCGGAGGCAAAGCCATCGAGCACCTTGCCAAAGCTTTCCTTGGTCAAATCCTCGTAGGTGTCCTTCCAGATCAGGACCATCGGCGCATTCACGCAGGCGCCGAGGCATTCGACCTCTTCCCAGCTAAAATTGCCGTCCTTCGACAAATGGAAGGGATCGTGATGGATCCGGCTCTGGCACACCTCGATGAGATCGGCGGCGCCACGCAGCCGGCACGGCGTCGTGCCGCACACCTGAACGTGCGCTTTCTTGCCCACCGGCTGGAGCTGGAACATGGTGTAGAACGTCGCGATTTCGAGCATGCGGATGTAGGGCATATCAAGCAAGTCCGCGACGGCGCGGATCGCTGCTTCCGAGACCCAGCCTTCATGCTGCTCCTGAACCCGCCACAGGATCGCGATCGCCGCCGACGCCTGACGGCCTTCCGGATATTGGGCGATCTGCGTTTTTGCCCACGCCAGATTTTCCGGGGTGAACTCGAAACTCGCGGGCTGAACTTCCTTGGGGGCAAGGCGGCGAACGGACATCGTGATCAGTCTCTCATTGCATACGGCGCGCGGCGTTGGCGTTCAGGGCAGCGATCCGCTCCTGCCAGAACGCGCTTGACGTGCCGAAAACGTTGTAACCGATGTGGGATGAAACCTTGATGCGATCGAGGATCGAAAGCTCGCTCACGGTCTCGAGGCGATTGGAACGGGGATCATAGACGATAAGCTTCAGCGGGGTCTGTTCGAGAATGTAGCGCGACACCGTGTGGTCGGGGTCATTGCCGTGCTCTTCGCACATAATGACACTGTCGCACTCCAACAGTCGCGCGCCGCCCTTGATGGCGTCGATCTCGACCCCCTCAACATCGAGCTTGATCAGGTATTTTCCGTCAGCAGCAATCTTGCCCTGATCCAGGAGATCGTCGAGCGCGATCACCGGCACGGTCTCGAAGCCGCTTCCGGGAGAGCCCGCGATACTGAATTTCTCGTGCTTGGTCCCGGACAGCTGTGCTGTCCCTTTCGCGGCGCCAATGGCACACTTCATGACCTCGAAACGATTGCCGTTCACGCCCGCATTATTCGCGAGTTTTGCAAAATTGTCCGACGACGGCTCGATCGCGATCGCCTTGTGCGCACCGAACGGCTTGCTCGTCACCAGCACCGACCAGTAGCCGTAATTGGCGCCGCAATCGAGCAGCGTGTAGTCGATGTCGGCGGAATGGCGAAACAGAAATTCCAGTTCGTCTTCGTAGCTGTAGGAGCGATCGAGCAGCTTGCTCCAGTAGCCATCGCCATAGGGAAACTCGAACGTCGCGTCGTCGTTGAGTTTGATCGCGATATTACGCTCGGGCAGCGTCTTACGCAAAAGATTAGCGCAGCCGATGTACCCGCGGTGCGAGAAATGCGACGATATTTTAGATCCCGTCGTCAGCGCCAACGCCGCCGTCCGCTCCCACAGATTGGCTCCTTCAAGAGCCCCCGAAGCGCGGTCGAAATGGATGGGCGGCAGAGCGATCACCGATCGACCTCTCCGAACACGATGTCGAGCGAGCCGAGGATAGCCGAGACGTCAGCGAGCAGATGGCCCCGGCAGATGAAATCCATCGCCTGCAAATGCGCAAAGCCGGGCGCACGGATCTTGCACTTGTAGGGCTTGTTGCTGCCGTCGGCGACGAGGTAGACGCCGAACTCGCCCTTGGGCGCTTCCACCGCGGCATAGACTTCGCCGGCCGGCACGTGGAAGCCTTCGGTATAGAGCTTGAAGTGATGGATCAGCGCTTCCATCGAGCGCTTCATCTCGCCGCGGCGCGGCGGGAAAATCTTGTGGTCCAGAATGGCGACCGGCCCCTGCCCTTCGGGCGCACGCAGCTTGGCGATGCACTGCTTCATGATCCTGACCGACTGGCGCATCTCTTCCATGCGGATGCAGTAGCGGTCGTAGCAGTCGCCATTCTTGCCGATCGGAATATCGAAATCCATCTCAGAGTAGCATTCGTAAGGTTGCGCCTTGCGCAGATCCCAGGCGGCACCTGAGCCGCGCACCATCACGCCAGAGAAGCCCCACTCCCAGGCCTGCTTCAGCGAGACCACGCCGATATCGACGTTGCGTTGCTTGAAGATGCGATTGCCCGTGAGCAGCGTCTCCAGATCCTGAACCACGGTCAGGAACGGATCGCACCACGCATCGATATCGTCGATCAGCTTGGGCGGCAGGTCCTGATGCACGCCGCCGATGCGGAAGTACGCGGCATGCATGCGTGAGCCGGAAGCGCGTTCGTAAAACACCATCAGCTTTTCGCGCTCTTCAAACCCCCACAGCGGCGGGGTGAGTGCGCCGACGTCCATCGCCTGCGTGGTGACGTTGAGAAGATGCGAGAGAATCCGTCCGATCTCGCAATACAGCACCCGGATCAGCTGGCCGCGGCGCGGCACCTCAATTCCGAGCAGTTTTTCCGCCGCCAGGCAAAACGCGTGCTCCTGATTCATCGGCGCGACATAGTCGAGCCGGTCGAAATACGGGATCGCCTGAAGGTAGGTCTTGTGCTCGATCAGCTTCTCGGTGCCGCGATGAAGCAGGCCGATATGGGGATCAACGCGGGCGACCACCTCGCCGTCCAGCTCCAGCACCAGACGCAGCACGCCGTGCGCGGCGGGATGCTGCGGGCCAAAGTTGATCGTGAAGTTGCGTAAGGCTGGGCTTTGTTCGTTCATGGCTTCGGCTCCGCCTTCGCTTTCTCGTCACCCGGCAGCGGATAGTCGGCGCCTTCCCAGGGTGACATGAAGTCGAATTTCCGGAATTCCTGGTTGAGCCGGACCGGCTCGTACAGCACCCGCTTCTCCTGGTCGTCGTAGCGGACCTCGACGAAGCCGGTGAGCGGGAAGTCCTTGCGCAGCGGATGGCCGTCGAAGCCGTAATCGGTCAACAGCCGCCGCATGTCCGGATGGCCGACGAAGATCACGCCATAGAGATCGTAGGTCTCCCGCTCAAACCAGTCGGAGCCGGGAAACACGTCGATGATCGAGGGCACCTGGGTGGCCTCGTCGGCCTCGCCGCGCAGGCGGATGCGCGCATTCAGCGTCGGCGACAACAGATGATAGACCACATCAAACCGCTTCTCGCGGCCGGGATAGTCGACCGCGGTCACATCGGTCAGGTTGACAAAGCGGCAGGCCGGATCGTCTCGCAAATAGCGGACGATATCGACGATACGTCCGACTTGCACGTCCACCGTCAACTGGTTGAACGCCACCGAATGGCCCGTCGCCGCACCGGCCAACGCGGCAACGATCGTCTGCCCCAGAGCGTCAAGCTTGCCGTCGTCCATGAGCTAAAACCCTAACGTTCGATGGTTCCGGTGCGCCGGATCTTCTTCTGCAAGAGCAGGACGCCGTAGAGCAGCGCCTCCGCCGTGGGCGGACAACCGGGCACGTAGATATCGATGGGCACGATGCGATCGCAACCACGCACCACCGAGTAGGAATAGTGATAGTAGCCGCCGCCATTGGCGCATGATCCCATCGAGATCACGTAGCGCGGCTCCGGCATCTGGTCGTAAACCTTGCGCAGCGCCGGTGCCATCTTGTTGGTCAGCGTGCCGGCCACGATCATCACGTCGGACTGTCGCGGCGAGGCGCGGGGCGCGAAACCGAAGCGCTCGACGTCATAACGCGGCATCGACACCTGCATCATCTCGACCGCGCAACAGGCGAGACCGAAGGTCATCCACATCAGCGAGCCGGTGCGCGCCCAGGTGACGAGGTCGTCGGCAGCCGCGACGAAGAAACCCTTGTCGGAAAGCTCATGGTTGACTTCGAGGAAATACGGATCGTTCGCACCCACCGGCCTGCCGGTGGATGGGTCAAGGATGCCGGTCGCGGCGGGGGCAACCGCCGGCGCGAACCCTGGCCTGGCGGGAGCTGGGCTCAATCCCATTCGAGTGCGCCTTTCTTCCATTCATAGGCAAAGCCGACCGTGAGTACGGCGAGAAATACAAACATCGACCAGAACCCGGTCGCGCCGAGTTTCCCGAACGCCACGGCCCACGGAAACAGGAAGGCTACTTCCAAGTCGAAGATGATGAAGAGGATGGCGACCAGGTAGAAGCGGACGTCGAACTTCATGCGGGCGTCGTCGAAGGCGTTGAAGCCGCACTCATAGGCCGACAGCTTTTCCGGATCGGGCTGTTGGAAAGCCACCACGAAAGGAGCAATCAGGAGCACCAGGCCGATCAGGCCAGCCACGGCGATAAAGACCACCAATGGAAGGTAATTCTGCAAGATACCGGTCATCGGGAGGGACCTTTTCCTGCGGCTATCGGAGGGTCCGCAGATTCGCAAAGATTAGAATTGTTCCGAGGCTTAGCGCAGCGCACCAAGAGGCGCAAGACAAGCTATCTTGACGCCCTGCCCGGTCCCACGACGCGCGGAAAACCGTCCCTCGGGCTCAAGCCCGCCGTCCAAATTTCGCGGTCCAAATTCGCTGACCGGGCATGCGGGCGACAGCTTTCCGAAAACCGCCGGGAAACCGGAACGAAACCATTTTGCGGAGCCGACGAAACCGGGCGGAAACAAACCAAGGGTACACAGGGAACCAACAGACGGCGCCCAAAGACGCCTCGGAGGCTTCCATGAACCACTCAATTCATTCGGCAGACCGTGCGACCCATCTCAAGATCGTGGTGGTGGCGCTTGTGGCCGGAATAGCAGTTGCCGGCGTTGCCATTTCCGCGCGCACCAACGCCGATTACAGCCAGTCCGCCCGTGTCATCAAGGCGGGCAAGCCGGTGGTCCTGACCAGTTCGGACACCTTAGTCATTCGCTAACCTCGTCCCCCCGAGGACCTCGTTCCCCCCAACGAGGATGTGGAAGGGCCGCTCCCCCAAGCGGCCCTTTTGCATTTTGGGGCCGTGATTCCGGTTTAACCTCTCGTCGCAAACCGTGGCTGGTTTACCATCACCTAAGTCACCGTGGGGACCGCGGGACGCCAAGAACTGATCGGCTGCCACGACTGCGGAGAATCGGTTTCATTCTCTGCGCGCCCCTGCCCGCATTGCGGCTCACGCCAGCCCTCCGGCCCTTATCGGTTTCCCCGTCGGGTTCGTGGTCAACTCGAGCCGGCGCTTATTCGGATAGAGCCGCATCCCGCTCGAATGACCGGACCGACGTTGGGTCCGTGAGACGTAGTGATCGTAGTGCTCGCGACCGCCGGGTCGTGGTCGTTAGTCTGACACGTCAGCCGACGACGGACGCCCAAGTCCCGGCGCCGGCCACACCCAGCACGACCGCCAGGAAGAGAGCAGCTTCGATGTTCGTCAGAGTCCAAGCGGTTGGCAGCATGTGGATAACTCCAAGCCTGCACCCCAAATCCAGCGGATTCCCAAGGCACTATCGTAGTCAACTATTTTAACGGGCCTGTGAACAATTTGTGGACTGCGGACAATGCGCGAAAGCTGCTACGCTTTCGAGCATGCGAAAGTCCGACGTCATCTGTGCCAAGTGCCACGCCGGCTATCAACGGATCGAATTACTGTCGAAGCCGGGCGAAAGCGGCGAGTTTCGTTGCTTGAGTTGCAACCATTTGCTCGAAGTCTTTGATGGCTCACGCGAGGTGGCGTTGCGTCTCACAGTTCAGCCGAGCCGAACACGGTCCGTCCCCCTATCCCGGCAATGAAGGTGTGCCCCCGTCCCCGACGGGCTTCGCATCGTCCGCGACGAGCGCTCCCTCGATAATCTGGCAGTTGCCGGGTGAACATTGCCAGCGCACGTCGCTACGACGAAACTCGGGTGATCGGATCTAAAATCTGGAACAGAGGGCGGACGAAAGTGTCACGTCGACGCCCCTTGTGACACTTCTCAAACAAAGGGGAACATCTAAACCATTGAAATAATGGCGCGAGAGACGGGACTCGAACCCGCGGCCTCCGCCGTGACAGGGCGGCGCTCTAACCAACTGAGCTACTCCCGCGGATGCCGCAATCCCAAGAGATTACCAAGGGATTGGTCCGCAACGAGAGCAGGGATTAAAGGCGCGCCTCTCTTTAGTCAAGGTTGTTGCGAATCCCCTTGTCTTGCAGGCACTTTCGCGATTCTGATGCAAAAAACGGCCTATTTTCCAGCAAAACAGCGCAGGCGGCCTTACGTCGAATCGTTTAGGGCCTGCTACGTCTGGGTTTCCTAAGGCATCCAACAAACGAGGAGGGCCAAACATGGCGACGAAGGCAACGACCGCGACCACGATCACCCTCAAGCACCTCGCCGCGGCCATCGCCGAGGAGCAGGAACTGTCCAAGAAGCAGGCGGAAACAATCCTGACTGACCTGGTGACGATGATCACCAAGCACCTGAAGAAGGGCGAGCGGATCCGCATCGTCGGGCTCGGCATCCTCCAGGTCCGCAAGCGCGCCGCCCGCATGGGCCGCAACCCGGCTACCGGCGAGGCCATCGAGATCAAGGCGAGCAAAAAGGTCGCTTTCCGCGCCGCCAAGGAATTGAAGGAATCCGTCTGATAAGAGGTCGGCCTAACCTTTTGGTTTTTCGACTAAATAGCGTCATTCCGGCGAAGTGAACGAGGGTCACCCGGAGTGATCCTACCCGCCGCTACCCCGAAGGGGCATTTTCTGATACTCGGCTGCCCCCATGACAGCGAGCATCCCCTTGAACTTCACCCACACCGTGACCGAGCGTTTCCTGCGCTATGTGGTGATCGACACCCAGTCCGATCCGGCGTCACCGACCTGCCCCTCGACTGAAAAACAGAAGGATCTAGGCCGACTGCTCGCCACTGAGCTGCGTGAGATCGGCCTTTCCGACGCCCACCTTGATGACAACGGGTATGTCTACGCGACCATTCCGGCGAACACCGACAAACAGGTGCCGGTGATTTGCTTCTGTTCGCATATGGACACCTCACCGGATTGCTCCGGCGCCAATGTCAGGCCGCAAGTCGTCCGCAACTACCAGGGCGGCGACATCGTCCTGCCGGCTGATCCCTCCCAGGTGATCCGCTTCGGTGAGCACCCGGCGCTCGCCACCCAGATCGGCCACGACATCATCACGACCGACGGCACTACCCTGCTTGGGGCCGACAACAAGGCCGGCCTCGCGGAAATCATGGACGCGGTGCATTTCCTCACCAAGAACCCGCAGATCAAGCACGGCACCATCAAGATCCTGTTCACGCCGGACGAGGAAATCGGCCGCGGCGTCGACAAGGCGGACTTGAAAAAACTCGGTGCCGATTTCGCCTATACGATCGACGGCGAAAGCGCCGGCCAAATCGAGGATGAAACTTTCTCTGCGGACGCGGCCATTGTCACCATCGAGGGTGTCTCGACCCATCCCGGTTTTGCCAAGGGCAAGATGGAACACGCGATCAAGATCGCCGCCGCCATCGTCGAGCGCCTGCCAAAAAATACTTGCTCGCCCGAGACCACCGAAGGCCGGGAGGGTTTTCTGCATCCAATCGGCCTGTCCGGGACGCTGGAGGCGGCGACGCTCGGCCTCATCGTGCGCGACTTCACCGAAGAGGGCTTGCGCGAAAAGGAACGGCTACTGGAGGATATCGTCAAGGAGGTGATGGCCGGCTATCCGCGCTCGACCTACCGCATCGACGTCAAGCAGCAATACCGCAACATGAAACAGGTGATCGATCGTCACCCGGAGATCGTCGACTATGCGATCGAGGCGATCCGGCGCGCGGGCCTCAACCCCGTGAAGACCTCGATCCGCGGCGGCACCGATGGCTCACGGCTGTCGTTCATGGGACTGCCCTGCCCCAATATTTTCGCGGGCGAACATGCCTTTCACTCGCGGCTTGAATGGGTCAGCCGGCAGGACATGGAAAAGGCCGTGCAGACCATCGTCCACCTCGCCATGATCTGGGAAGAACGGGCGTAAACTCCTGATCTATTATTTAAGCATGATCTATTGGGAAAACCGGTTCCCACTTTTCCGGATCATGCTTTGGCCGTCACGATCCAGATCGTGGCATTCAGCGGCACCGTTTGTCCTTTCACGAAAGGCGTCAGTGCTTCGCGAATTGATTGGGCCGCGGCGGCGATGACGTCCGGCGTCTGATCGGCCAGCGCGCGGGCCGCCGGTCCGATTTCCAGCGCGCCTGTGACCGCGGCATCCAGCCCGCCGCCAACCGCCACGTCGAGCGCCAGATCGCAGGGCTCCATGGCGATACCGGAAAAGCCGGCGCTACTGAGGATGCGATGGACGCGGGCTTCCGACGCAAACGAAAACGGACCGGGATCTTCAGGTCCCACCTGCGGCATTTTCGGAACGTGTTGATACACGGCCTGGAGCGGCAGCATGAAGAAAGGATTCTGGCGCGGCTCGCGCCAGCAGGCGAATGCGAGCCGGCCCGATCGGCGCATCGCTTTTCTCATGTTCGTAAAAGACAGCGCGGGATCGGCAAAGAACATCACGCCGAATCGCGAGGCGAGCAGATCGAAATTCTCCGGCGCGAACGAATGGATGGTCGCGTCCGCGAGAGCGAATTCAACCGGCGCGCCTGCGGGCGTCACTTCCCGCGCCCGCGCCAGCATGGGAGCCGAGATATCGATACCCATGACATGCCCGTTCGGTCCCACGGCGCGCGCGAAAGCGAAGGTGGTGGAACCGCTGCCGCAGCCGACGTCGAGCACCCGCTCGCCGGCGCCGATCCTGGCCCGGTCGATCAGGATGTCGGCAACCGGCTGAAACAGGATGTCCTGCACCGGCTGGCGATTCGCCCAGCGCTGGCCGCCGGCGCCGTTCCAGTATGTAATCTGATCGGCGTTCTGATCGTGCCCCGTAGGTGCGTCCATGTTTTTAGAACTCTTTGAAACTGACCGTGTTCGTCATATCGACTGAAATTCCTATAACAATAGCATGAAAATAGCCGACGGCGCGGCTGCTCATATTCTCGCGCGCAACAGCGGTGACGCAATGACAAAATATTTAACCCACCGCCGTCGGCAAAGCAGATTGAATGATATTTGTTCGTGACGTCCAGGCTGGCACCGTGTTTGCACCTTCAAAGGCGATGCCTGGCTCACGCGCAGCAGACTAGTTGGAAGGTGATTGAAGACATGATCGTCCGGCCTGTAGCGCTGGTGGCCCTCACCATCTTGATCCCCGGCTTGGCCAAGGCCGAGGATCAGGACAAAAGCGGCTACACGCTTTTCGATCCCGTCCCCGACGACCTCCTGCGAAAGTTTGCACCTGACAGACCGACCAAGGGATTTTCGGTACGAACGGTCGACGCCGGGCATTTCGAGATCGAAACCGATCTCGTCAACTACACCTATTCCAAATATCTCGGCGTCACCACGCGCAACTATCAGGCGCTCGATCCGACTTTCAAACTCGGTGTGACTAACTGGATGGATGTCGAGGTCCAGTTCAACGGTTTGCAATATGCGCAAATGTTCGATGGCGGCCCGGTGCCGAATTTCCAGAACAGCACCGGTTTTGGCGATGTGTTCCTGCGCACCAAGATCAACCTGCTCGGCAATGACAGCGGGCCCATTGGCTTTGCGCTTATCCCTTACGTCAAGTTGCCATCGTCGACGCCGCTCATCAGCAACGGCGCGGTTGAAGGCGGCTTGATCGCGCCGCTGGCGCTGCGGCCCGCTGATTTCATCGTCACGCTGATGACCGAAGTCGACGACCTGAAAAGCGCAACCAGCAACAACCGCTACGCCAACTTCGTCAACCTCGTCAGTGTCAGCCATGGGGTGCCGGGAACCGAAGGCATCAATGCGATGGTGGAACTGTTTTCATCGGTAGGAACCGATCCGGGCACGGCGCCGATCTACACCCTCGACTTCGGCATGAATTTCCGTCTGAGCCAGCACATCATTCTCGATGTGGGGCTGAACCTTGGGCTCAACAGCGCGGCTCCGAAAGCGCAGGTCTACACGGGCATATCCGCGCGCTTCTGACCGGCAAGACCGCGCATCGTGTTCCCCGCAAAATTGCGAAACAAAATTCGCGGTTCCCGCGCCGCACCTTTCCTAAACTTCATTTTCCTTTTTGGCGGTTCGGGCGTTGTCTTGCGTGGCGGCGGGGAGATAAGCGCAGGAGAAAGCGCGATGCGACAAATCTTTCGGATCGCCATCATGGTTTTCGGCATCGCGGCAGCCATGACGGCCGCCGAGGCTCAAACGGCAAGCGATCAAACCACTAGCGGCGGAACTGGCGTTAGCTCCGACCCGCTCAGCGTACCGACATCATCCTTGTCGACCGGGTCATCGTTTTCGGCGGGGTCGGGGTCCGCCAGCAACACGTCAAGCGGGTCGGGATCGACGGGGAGCGGTGCAGCGGGCAGCACCGGCGCTTCAGGCATCAGCGCGTCGTCGTCAAACACCTCTCAAGTGCCCTTGCAGTTATCGGGCGAGACACCCAACACCTCGACGCAGGCCGCGACTTCAACGGCGGCGGCCGCAAACCATTCGTCCAGCACGATCTGCCCGCCGTCGGTTCCGACCTCGGATGGGGGCTCGGCCAATCTGACGGAAATGGTCGGCGGCTCGCTGAGCGGATGCTGAGGTCGGCCGGCGCGACGTGGCGCGCGAAGAGGTGCAGCTTGCACTCGATGATCTCGTCGGACGTCAGATCGAAAATATCGATAACGCCGCCAGCACATCGCCTCTGCCGTTGAACCCGGTGACCCATCGCTTCGCGCGACCGCGCGCCGAGTAGGATGATCACAGTTGAGCGGTGTGACATGCGCAGCCGCAGCCGCCGCAACCGCCGCCGCCGCCGCCGCCGCCGGAGGCGCGGACCGCGCAACCTCGACAGCCACCACATCCGCGCCGGGCTACCTGCACGCCGCTGCCAACTTTTTCCCTGTCGAAGACGTAGAACGTGGCGAGACTAGTATCGGCTATTTCTTCCTCACTGAGCGTCATTGCCTCATTCGGCCCGAAGGCCCCGAAGGCCGTTGTCTGCGCCACGTCCGCCGTCGGTACCGTCGATGCTGTCGCGCTTCCCAATAGCGAGAAGGTCAATCCGGCGGCTCCGAGAGCCGATACGGCCGCTTTAGTTCTGCGCTTCTGCTTCGAAGCTTGCTTCACCTGTGGCATGGTCTCATCCTGCGTAAGTCGTCGTAAAAGTGCTGCGGCTCACGGATGCGCCGCTTTAATCGAGGGCCAGGCGAGAAAAAGGCGCATGGGACACCTTAAGGGTTGTCGGCAACGGATGCAGTCTAGCACCCTAAGCCCACGCCGCCGAAGCTCAAACGGCAAGCGATCAAACCACTAGCGGCGGAACTGGCGTTGGCTCCGATCCGCTCAGCGTACCGACGTCATCCTTGTCGACGGGGTCATCGTTTTCGACCGGTCGGAGCGTCGCTGAGCGGATGCTGAAGTCGGTCGGCCAATGCGGCGGATACGGAATTGAAATGGTGGGCGGCTACGGATTCGAACCGCAGACCCTCTCGGTGTAAACGAGATGCTCTAACCAGCTGAGCTAGCCGCCCATCAAGCGCTGTTTAGCCTTGCGGCCCCCTTTGGCGCAAGGTCCGAAACGGCCGCAGGCCTTTGGATAACGCGCAAAAAAACGGCGCCCGAAGGCGCCGTTTAATCATTTTCAAGACACCAGGTCAGTGAGCCGTCAGGCCACCTGGAGCCTCATCGCCGGCGTCCGGCGTCACCGGCACCTTGGCGGAGTCCTCTTCCCAGACGATCGGCACGGGGGTCCGCACCAACGCCTTGGCGACAACCTCGTCAAGCCGGGCCACCGGAATGATGTTCATCCCGCCCTTGATCGCATCGGAAATCTCCGTGAGATCCTTGGCGTTGTCTTCCGGGATCAACACCGTCTTGATGCCGCCACGCGCGGCCGCCAACAGCTTCTCCTTCAAGCCGCCGATCGGAAGCACCCGCCCGCGCAGCGTGATCTCGCCGGTCATGGCGACATCGTGCCGAACCGGGATACCGGTCATCACGGAGATGATGGCAGTTGCCATCGCAACACCCGCTGACGGTCCGTCCTTCGGGGTCGCCCCCTCCGGAACGTGGACGTGGATGTCGCGCCGGTCGAACAACGGCGGCTCGATACCGAAGCCGACCGCCCGCGAGCGGACGAAAGACGCCGCTGCTGAAATCGACTCCTTCATCACTTCACGCAGATTGCCCGTGACAGTCATCTTGCCCTTGCCGGGCATCATCACGCCTTCGATCGTGAGCAACTCACCGCCGACATCGGTCCAGGCAAGGCCCGTGACGATGCCGATCTGGTCGTCGGTCTCGATCTCGCCATAACGATACTTCGGCACGCCGAGGAAATCCTCGAGTGTCTTCTCGGTGACCTTGACCGACTTCTTCTTCGAGATCATCAGCTCCTTCACCGCCTTGCGGGCGAGTGTCGAAAGCTCACGCTCCAGGTTCCGAACGCCCGCTTCACGGGTGTAACGGCGGATCATCAGAAGCAACGCGTCGTCGTCGATCGACCATTCCTTGGGGTCCAGACCGTGCTTGGAGATCGCGTTCGGGATCAGGTGCTTGCGCGCGATCTCGACCTTCTCGTTCTCGGTGTAGCCGGCGATCCGGATGATCTCCATGCGGTCCATCAGCGGGCCGGGAATATTCAGCGTATTCGCGGTCGTGATGAACATCACGTTGGAGAGGTCGTAATCGACCTCCAGGTAGTGGTCGTTGAAGGTCGAGTTCTGCTCGGGGTCGAGGACCTCGAGCAAAGCCGACGAAGGATCGCCGCGGAAATCGGCGCCCATCTTGTCGATCTCGTCCAGCAGGAACAGCGGGTTCGAGGTCTTGGCCTTGCGCATCGACTGGATGATCTTGCCCGGCATCGAGCCGATATAAGTCCTCCGATGGCCGCGGATTTCGGCCTCGTCGCGCACGCCGCCGAGCGACACGCGGACGAATTCACGTCCCGTGGCCTTGGCGATCGATTTGCCGAGCGAGGTCTTGCCGACGCCGGGAGGGCCGACCAGGCACAGGATCGGTCCGGTCAGCTTGTTGGCGCGCGACTGCACGGCGAGATACTCGACGATGCGGTCCTTGACCTTCTCAAGACCGTAGTGATCGCTGTCCAGCACTTCCTGGGCAGCTACCAGGTCCTTCTTGACCTTGGACTTCTTGTTCCACGGAATCGACAGCAGCCAGTCGAGATAGTTGCGCACGACGGTGGCTTCCGCAGACATCGGCGACATCTGGCGCAGCTTCTTCAGTTCATGCTGCGCCTTCTCTCGCGCTTCCTTGGAGAGCTTGGTCTTGTTGATCTTCTCTTCGAGATCGGCGAGCTCGTCCCGGCCCTCGTCATCGCCGAGTTCCTTCTGAATCGCCTTCATCTGCTCGTTGAGATAATATTCGCGCTGGGTCTTCTCCATCTGACGCTTGACGCGCGAACGGATGCGCTTCTCGACCTGGAGCACGGAAATTTCGCTCTCCATCAACCCGAGCACCTTCTCAAGGCGCGCGGTGACCGACAGCGTCTCCAGGATCGCCTGACGGTCGGCGATCTTGACAGCCAGATGCGACGCCACGGTATCGCCGAGCTTGGCGAAATCCGTAATCGCCTGCACGACGCCGACGACTTCAGCGGAAATCTTCTTGTTGAGCTTCACATAGCTCTCGAAATCCGACACCACCGAGCGCGCGAGCGCCTCGGCTTCGACGGAAGTCGCATCGGTATCGGCGAGCGCGACCGCGGTCGCTTCGTAATACTCGCTCCGCTCGGTGTATTTCTCGACGCGCGCGCGTTCGAGCCCTTCGACCAGCACCTTGACGGTGCCGTCGGGCAATTTCAGAAGCTGCAGGACGCTGGCAAGCGTACCGGTTTCGTAAATCGAATCCGGGGCCGGATCATCGTCGGACGCGTTCTTCTGCGTCGCCAGCATGATCAGCGCATCGTTCTTCATCACCTCTTCAAGGGCGCGGATCGACTTCTCGCGACCGACGAACAGCGGCACGATCATGTGCGGGAAGACGACGATGTCGCGCAGCGGCAGCACCGGATAGGCGTGGCTTTCGCCGTGAATGATTGATGGCCGGGGTTTTGGGGTGGTCATGGCCTTTTCCTTTTGTTGTGCCCCCTTGCTCGCCATCCGCAACACGCGCAACGGCCACAAGGTGCCAGATACGCCGAAAGGTGAGGCCAATGAAGCCGCCTCTTCCGGCTTGTTGGCGGACGCGAATCTTGAAACCGATGGCACGTCGCCAATGACATTAGGTGGCTATCGACTGGGGGGGTGTCAAGTCGCTGAAAACGCCTGTTACACAGGGATAAACGCGGCTTTCTGCTTGAGCCGAAACGACCGCAGAAAGGCCCAGCGGCCACATCAAAAACAGGCCAACTACAAGCGCCTGAAGACCTTTAGGCGCTTGCGCTGCTCTCTACAGCACGGTCGGAACGGTCCGCGTAGATATAGAGCGGACGCGCCGTTCCTTCCACAACTTCGCGCGAGATCACGACCTCTTCGACGCCTTCCAGACCGGGAAGATCGAACATGGTCTCGAGCAGGATGCTCTCGAGGATCGAGCGCAGTCCCCGCGCGCCGGTCTTGCGTTCGATCGCCTTGCGGGCGACCGCACCAAGCGCCTCGTCGGCGAAGGTCAGTTCGATATTCTCCATCTCGAACAGGCGCTGATACTGCTTCACCAGCGCGTTCTTCGGATCGGTGAGAATCTTCTTCAGCGAAGCCTCGTCGAGGTCTTCCAGCGTCGCGACCACCGGCAGACGGCCGACGAATTCGGGGATCAGGCCGTACTTCAGCAGATCCTCCGGCTCGACATGGCGAAAGATTTCGCCGGTGCGGCGATCTTCCGGCGCCAAGACCTGCGCGGCAAAGCCGATCGAGGTCGAACGCCCGCGCGCCGAGATGATCTTCTCGAGCCCGGAGAATGCACCGCCGCAGATGAACAGGATGTTGGTGGTGTCGACCTGCAGGAACTCCTGCTGCGGATGCTTGCGGCCGCCTTGCGGGGGAACCGAAGCCACAGTGCCTTCCATGATCTTGAGCAGCGCCTGTTGCACGCCCTCGCCCGAGACGTCGCGGGTGATCGAGGGATTGTCGGACTTGCGGCTGATCTTGTCGATTTCGTCGATGTAGACGATGCCACGCTGGGCGCGCTCGACGTTGTAGTCGGCCGACTGCAGCAGCTTCAGAATGATGTTCTCGACATCCTCACCGACATAACCGGCTTCGGTCAGCGTGGTGGCGTCCGCCATGGTGAAGGGCACGTCGAGGATGCGCGCCAGCGTCTGCGCCAGCAACGTCTTGCCCGAACCGGTCGGTCCGATCAGCAGGATGTTCGACTTCGCAAGTTCGACATCGTTGTGCTTGGTCTGGTGATTGAGCCGCTTGTAGTGGTTGTGGACGGCGACCGAGAGCACCTTCTTGGCATGGCTCTGGCCGATCACGTAGTCGTCCAGGACCTTGCAGATTTCCTTAGGCGTCGGAATCCCGTCGCGCGACTTCACCAGCGAGGATTTGTTTTCCTCGCGAATGATGTCCATGCAGAGCTCAACGCATTCGTCACAGATGAAGACGGTCGGGCCCGCGATCAGCTTCCGGACTTCGTGCTGGCTCTTGCCGCAGAACGAGCAATACAGCGTGTTCTTGGAGTCGCTGGCGCCAACCTTACTCATTCTTGTCTCCGTCCGCAGTTCGATCCAGCACGCCCGCCCTATTCCCGGCAGTTACCGGCCCCGACTTCTGAAAAGTCCAAAGAGGTTGTAAATAGAGCAAAATTCGTACCAAAAAAGACCCAATTCCTAGATTGTCCGCGAGAATCGCGATCACTCGAATCCCATGCAAGCATACCCTGAGAGACCTAGCCAACCATGCTCGCACCCGACTATCAAGAATTCGCTAATTGGCCGCTCACTGGATATCCGTGACAATACCGTGATTTGCGCTTTCATCAGCAAATTACCAGCCGAAATCGGCGAAACGTTGCGCCTTTGCCACGCCAAAAAGCCGGGACGAAAGCGGAACTTTCGTCCCAAACCGGCCAAAAGGACCGCTTCGGACCTTTTGCGAAAGCAAGCAACCGTTAACGTTCAAGCTAGAACGAGCGAGGCTCGATCAGGTTGCCTTGTTCAGCTCGTCTTGATTCAACTCGTCTTGGCGGCCGCGGGCTCTTCGGCCCGTTTGTCGATCACCTTGTCAACCAGGCCGAACGCCTTGGCGTCGTCCGCCGTGAGAAACTTGTCACGCTCCAGCGCATCCTCGATCGCCTTGTAGTTCTGGCCAGTGTGTTTGACGTAGATCTCATTGAGCCGCTTCTTCAGGTTCAGGATTTCCTGGGCGTGGAGCATGATGTCGGTGGCCTGGCCCTGAAAGCCGCCGGAGGGCTGATGCACCATGATGCGCGAATTCGGCAACGAGAAGCGCATGTCTTTTTCGCCGGCGGCGAGTAGCAGCGAGCCCATCGAAGCCGCCTGCCCGGTGCACAGCGTCGATACCGGCGGACGAATGAATTGCATGGTGTCGTAGATCGCAAGTCCCGAGGTCACCACGCCGCCGGGCGAGTTGATGTACATCGAGATTTCTTTCTTCGGATTCTCGGCTTCGAGAAACAGAAGCTGCGCGACGGTCAGCGTCGACATCCCGTCTTCAATCGGGCCGGTGACGAAGATGATGCGTTCTTTGAGGAGGCGCGAGAAAATGTCGTAAGCTCGTTCGCCGCGGTTGGTCTGCTCGACGACCATCGGCACGAGGTTCATGTAGGTTTCAACGGGATCGCGCATTAATCACCCAAAGGTTGGCAGGAACGAACATCCGTCGGCAAGACGACACGAACTGGATTGGCCGGCAGGATGAGCGTTCCGTGATGCAAGACGTCAGAAAGATAGTCCACAGATAGGCTTAGGTTACCCGGCCACAAGACCGGGGCGAGAACGAACGCCGGTGCAGTTCAAGCTGATTCTGGCGACTGGGCAAAGCCACCAGCGACGGGGCCGAGACGCTTTCGCGTCTCAACCTTAACGCTGGACTTACAAGCGCTTAAGCAGCGCTCTTCTCCGCCTCATCATCCTTGTAAAGCTCTTCGCGCGAAACCTTCTTTTCGGTGACGTTGGCAAGCTCGAGGATGAAGTCGACGACCTTGTCTTCATAGATGGGCGCACGAAGCTGGGCCAACGCATTGGCATTGTTGCGATAGAAGTCCCAAACTTCCTTTTCGCGACCCGGCATCTGACGGGCCCGCTCGATCACGGCCCGGCCGACTTCGTCGTCGGTGACCGTAATCTTGTTCTTCTCGCCGATTTCCGAGAGCACGAGGCCAAGCCGAACGCGGCGATCGGCGATCTTGCGGTATTCCTCTTTCGCGGCCTCCTCGGTGGTGTCTTCATCGGCAAAGGTCTTGCCGCTGGCATCCATTTCCGACTTGATCGAGTTCCACATCAACTCGAATTCCTGGTCGACCAGTGACGGCGGCGCCTCGAAGCGGTGGGTTTCGTCGAGACGGTCGAGCAGGATGCGCTTGACGCGCTGACGCGTGGCGCCGGCAAATTCAGCCGAGATCCGCTCGCGCGCCGCGTCCTTGAGCTTGTCCAGCGATTCCAGGCCAAGCGTCTTGGCGAACTCATCGTCGATGGCGGCTTCCTGCGGCGCCTCGATCAGAGACGCTGTGGTTTCGAACTCGGCCGGCTTGCCGGCCAGTTCCGCATTGCCGTAGGTCGCGGGGAAGGTAACCTTCAGGACACGCGTTTCGCCGCCAGCGATGCCGATCAGCTGCTCTTCGAAACCGGGAATGAAGGTGTTGGAACCGATGGTCACCGGGATGTTTTCGGCGGAGCCGCCCTCGAACGCGACGCCGTCGATCGTCCCCTTGAACGAGACGGTGACGCGGTCGCCGTCTTCGGCCTTGGCCCCTTCAGCCTTGGCGGCAAAGGTCTTGTTCTGATCGGCGATGCGCTTGACGGCATCCTCGACCTCGGCGTCGGTGACTTCGGCAACCGGCTTCTCGACCTTGAAGCTCTTGAAGTCAGCCAGCACAATCGGCGGCACGACTTCGATCGCAACCGTGTAGGTGAGATCGGATTTGCCCGAGAGCAACTCCTCGACCTCTTTCTCCTCCGTCGGCATCGTCACCTTGGGCTCGGTGGCAAGACGGAAGCCGCGCTCGGTGAAGAGCTGCGAATTGGTGTCGCGAATGGTCTGGTCGATGGCCTCTGCCATCACCGAGCGGCCGTAGACCTTCTTGAGGTGGCTGACCGGGACCTTGCCCGGGCGGAAGCCGTTCAGGCGGACCTTGTCCTTCAATTCCACCAGACGCGCGTCGGCCTTGGCATCGAGATCAGCCGCGGGAACGCTGATCTGAAACTCGTGCTTTAATCCCTCGGCGACCGTTTCCGTTACCTGCATGGCTTTAATCTTCTTCTGACGAGGTCCGGCCAAACGCCGGACGGCTTGTATCTGATAGCGCATGGCGTCATGCCTTGCGCTGGCGATTTCGGCGACTTCCAGAACCCTTTGAAATTCCTGCCTTATCTTGGCGGCCCGGCTCTCGAGATCTCAGCGCTCCCAAGCGACCGGCGGCTCACAGACAATGGGCTGCCGCTCGTAACTCAATGGCGGCACGAGATCAACAGTTCCCGAAGGGGCGCGCGCCTCAAAAACGGCCCAGGGCGAGATATGGCGATCGACGACGACGATCGCTAGGCGGACCGTACGGTCCCGAGGAACCGGCCCATTTCCGACTTCAGCCGGTGGCTTTCGCTGGTGAGCGCACGTGCCGATGACAGCACCTGTGAAGAGGCCGACCCGGTTTCGCTGGCGCCGCGCTGAACGTCGACGATGCTCGCCGACACCCGCCGGGTGCCCGATGCCGCCTGCTGCACATTGCGCGAGATTTCCTGCGTGGCCGCCCCCTGTTGCTCGACTGAGGCTGCGATCGTCGCCGAGATCCCCGACAGCCGTTCAATGGTGGCACTGATCTGACCAATCGCATCTGCCGACTGCCGGGTTGCGGTTTGAATGTCGGCAATCTGCTGACCGATTTCGCCGGTCGCTTTCGAGGTCTGTTCGGCCAATGCCTTGACCTCGGAGGCGACGACCGCAAATCCCCGGCCGGCTTCGCCGGCGCGAGCCGCCTCGATGGTGGCGTTCAGCGCCAGGAGGTTGGTCTGGCCGGCAATGGTGTTGATCAGCTCAACGACGTCGCCGATGCGGCTGGCGGCCTTTGAAAGCCCGCTGACATGTTCGGTGGTGGCCTGCGCCTCAGCGACGGCTTCACTCGCAATCCGTGCGGTCTCGTTGATTTGCCGGCCGATCTCGCTGACGGAGGACGACAATTCTTCCGTTGCGGCTGAGACCGACTGAACGTTGCCTGAAGCTTCTTCCGACGATGCGGCGACCGTCGTACTGAGTTCCTGCGCGCGCTCGGCGGTGCTGGCGAGCGAACCGGCCGAGGATTCGAGTTCCTTTGAGGCCATTGAGACCGCTTCGACGATCTCACCCACCGCATTTTCGAAATCGTCGGCGAGCTTCAGCATGTCCGACTTGCGCTGCTCGGCCGCCCGCAGCCCGGCCGTCGCCTGATCGGCCTTGATGCGCTCGGCCTGGATCATCTTCTCTTTCAGGATCTGGATGGCGGAAGCCACCTTTCCGATTTCGTCGCTTCGCTCTTGCCCTGGGACCTCAGTAGCGGTGTTGCCTTCCGCCAGCTCGCCGATACTGCCGACCACGCCCAATAGTGGCCGCGAGATGCTCCGGTTCACCGCCACCATGAAAATCACGGCGCCGACCGAGGCGGCGAGAGCGAGCAGCAATGTAACCTCCCACGCCGTCCGCTTTGCGCCATCGGAAGCGAGCCTGGCGTCCTGATCGGCGACGGCAATGAAGCGCGCTTTGGCTTTGCCCAGAAGTTCGGTCGGCGCGCGATCGATACCGGCTACGGCCGCATCGCCGACGGCGCTGTCAAAGCTGCGATCCTTGAACGCCTGAAGCCCGCGCCGGTAGGCCTCGCCCATTTGCTGATGAGCCGCGATGAACTGGCCGATCAGTTGCGAGGCTTCGGCATCGGTCACGCCTGCGCGCATCCGCTCGGTCGCACCGCGGACGTCGCTCTCACGTTGCTGGAAAGCGCCCCAGTGCTTGTCGAGGGCTTCCGGCTTCTTGCCGCGCAGCAGCGTGTCTTTCCACTCCTGCACCTGCTTCTTGAAATTGGTCTCGACCGTCAAAACTTCGATGGCATTGGCCTGGCTCGCCCGGACATCCCGGTCAAACAGCTGAACGCTCGCCGCGTATTGCCAGAAGCCGTAGGCGGCGGCCGCGAGCAAAACGGCGATGCACATGCCAAACAGGGAAAGGATGCGGCCGCGAATTCCGAGCGAAAAGCCTGTCGTCGGGGGCATTCTCAAAATCCATCATTCAGAATCGGGGTCGTTCAAAATTGAGTGAGTATGTCCCGGCATGCTTTCACATTTCTTAAGCAAAGCCGGTTTCTCAAGCAGAACCCGATGCTTGGCGGAAATTTTCCAGCCGCAAGTTGCGTGGTTTCAGGAGGTCATCCTTCGGTAGCCGGGATATTTCACAGGGAGAAATTCACCGGCCCCGCTCAGGCTGGGGCATGTCATCGGATGCAGGGAACGATGAACCTTGGTGCGGGCGGAGGGACTCGAACCCCCACAACTTTCGTCACTGGAACCTAAATCCAGCGCGTCTACCAATTCCGCCACGCCCGCAAGAAAGGCAGCAAAGTCGCCACCATGTGCGGGCGGCGTATACCATGAGCCCTCGGTTCGCAGCAATTTCCGATTGGTGTCTGCCGCTTGCCATATCATGCGGAAAGTGGTCCGCATCAACGCTAGTGGAGTGGATTTGACATTCGCTACCCCCCGGCCGGAACTTCGTAAAGCGAATGTCAAATCCTAACTCCACTAGAAACCTAGATTTGCTAGTGGTCCTTTGATTCTAACATTTGCAAAAGTGCCAGCCACACCGGGATGCAAATGTTAGAATCGGACCACTAGGTACATGTCAGATCACCTTTTTCGACCGAGCCGCCGCACGGTGATGGCGGGACTGGCCGCCGGCGCTTTTCTGCGGCTGGGCAAGGCTGCCTATGCCGAACAGACTCCTCGGCTGGCGCTGCGGTGCAAAGCGGATGTCCTCGAATTGCGGGAGGGTCAGCCGGCCACGCCGATCTGGTCGCTTGGCGATCAACCTCTTCTTTTCAAGCGCGGCGATCGTCTCGAAATCACTTTGGCCGACGATCTTCCGGTGCCGGCGCTTCTCAACTGGCGTGGCGTCGACGGCGCAGCAGGCGCCGAACCGCTGCTCGCCCGTTCGGCGCTTGCGCCGTCGGCCAGCGACACATTCCAACTTCCGTTACGCCATGCCGGAACGTATCTGTGCGATCTCGCTCTGCTCGGCGACGGCGCCGCGCGAGCACCACGGGCCTTGCCGCTGATTGTCAGCGAGAGCGAACCGGTTCAGGTCGATCGTGACGAGACGTTGCTGATCGAGGGCTGGCGGCTGAAACCGGACGGCAGCGCGATTGCCCCCGGTCTTGATCCCGAAGGCACGGTCGCGGTCTACACCGTCAATGGACAGCGAACGCGCGAAATCAAAGTGCGCGGTCGTGAGCGTCTCAGGCTGCGATTCATCAACGGCCTTCAGCGCCAGGTGATCGCGTTGAAGATCGAGCACCACGACGTCACGGTGATGGCGCTCGACGGTCAGCCGGCGGAGCCGTTTCTGGCACGCGGCGGCGCCTTTGCGCTGGCGCCGGGCGGACGGGCGGATGTCTTCATCGATGTAGCGCTAGAGCCGGGCAGCACGCCGATTCTGATGCATGACGGCGAAGCGGCGCGACCGATCGCCCAACTGGTGACGTCAGACGAAGCGCCGATCCGGAGCGCAATGCTTTCGCCACCGGCCGCGCTACCGTCGAACGGCCTGCCCTCGCGGCTTGATTTGAAGGGCGCGCTGCGGGTCGATCTTCCCATCGGCGGCGATCCAAAAGATTGGCTAACACCGGCGACATTCGCAGCCGCCACGCCGCTCGCCTTCCGTGCCAAGCCCGGCCGCGCCGTCGTGCTATCGCTGATCAACCGCGCGCCAACGACATCCGTCTTTCACCTGCACGGTCATCACTTCAGGCATCTCGACCGGCTCGACGATGGCTGGAAGCCATTCTGGCTCGATACGATCGCGATCGATGCCGGGCAAACGCAACGCATCGCTTTCGCCGCGGAATATGCCGGACGCTTTCTGCTGGAGGCCGTCGAAGCTCAATGGAGCGCACCGCGGCGTCTGCGCTGGTACAGCGTCGAATAAATTCTGTTTGTTTAGTATTCGACGCCGAGTTCGTCGTAGAGACGGCGCGTTACCGCCGGCAGGGTTTCCGGCAGATCCTCCGCAATCAGTCCCGGTCCCGCCTCCTGCGCCGCCTCGCCATGCATCCAGACCGCGATGGAAGCCGCTTCGAACGCCGGCACGCCCTGCGCCAACAATCCAGCTATCATGCCCGACAGCACGTCGCCGGCACCGGCGGTCGCGAGCCACGGCGGCGCATTCGCCGCAATCGTGGTGCGGCCATCGGGCGAGGCGACCGTGGTATCCGGTCCTTTCAGCAGCACCACCGCGCCGGAGCGCTCGGCCGCCGCCCTCACCCGTTCGAGCTTGGAGCGTCCGGGATTCTTGTTGCTGATGTCGCTGAACAGCCGCGGAAACTCGCCGTCATGCGGGGTCAGGACGACCTGGGCGTCCGGCGTGCGCTTGATCGCCTCGAACAGCCGTTCGGGATTGCCGGCAAAGCTCGTCAGCGCATCCGCATCCAGCACCACCGCCCGCTTCGCCGAGAGCGCCGTCAGCACGAAATTTTCGGTGCGTTCGCCGACGCCGGCGCCCGGCCCGATCACATAGGTGTTGAGGCGTTTCTCGTTCAGCAGTTCGGCGAATTCAACGACGGTATCGATGGGCCGGACCATGACCGCCGTCAGAGCAGAGGCGTTGACCGCCAGCGCCTCGCGCGGCGAGGCCAGCGTCGCAAGACCCGCGCCGGCCCGTAACGCGCCTCGCGCAGAAAGCCGCGCCGCGCCGGTGGCGGCGATCCCGCCGGAAACCACGACGACATGGCCGCGGCTATATTTGTGACCCTCCATCGTCGGGACCGGAAACGCGCCGCTCCACGACGACGGAATATTCTCAAAGGTCTTGGGCGCGATCTCCGACAGCACGCGCGCATCGATGCCGATGTCGGCGACGCGCACGTGGCCGCAATGCAGACGCCCCGGCAACAACAGCTGCGCGGGCTTGCGGCGGAAGAAAGTGACGGTTTCAACGGCGCGCACCGCCGTCCCCATGATGGCGCCGGTGTTGCCGTTGATGCCGCTCGGCAGATCGACGGCGAGAACCGGCGCGCCGTTGGCGTTGATCGCTTCAATCATGTCGAACGGCTCGCCCTTGACCGGCCGGTCGAGACCGGCCCCGAACAGCGCGTCGATGATCAGCGCCGGTCTGCCGATCGCCTGGGGGTTGAACGGCAGTACCGGATATTTCCAGCCGCGCGCCGCGGAGGCCGCATCACCTTGCAAGCTCTCCCGTTCGCACAACAAGATGACGGAAACGTCCCGGCCGTGTGCGGCGAGTTCAGCCGCGGCGACAAAGCCATCACCGCCGTTATTGCCGGGACCGGCGATCACCAGGATCGGCCCTTCGGCCACGAGATCCATCGCTGCGGCGGCGACCGCCTGGCCAGCGCTCAGCATCAGGGAAAAGCCCGGCGTGCCAGCCGCGATCGCGAGCCGGTCGGCACGCTCCATCTCAGCGGTCGTCAGAACTTCCATGCCCATCCCCTGACAGAAACGCTCGTTTCGAAGGCACTTTTCGCATTGTCAAACCGCCAAGCCTGGACGGTCGCACACCATTTGGCCTATTTGCCTAATTACAGTGCTGCACTATGATTGGTCGATTCTCGCCGATGGTCTTCCAGTGCCCGATAAAAGGTTGATAGTATTCCAAAATCGGGCGTCTTAACAATTTGGCATAGACCCTGCTTTCGAGGAAGCAAGTTCCGGATCGGCGAACTGGGAAAGCCAACCCAGATCTCGCAAGCCCGCGGACCCAACCATTCGCGCTAGCGCGACAACAAACCTGAACGTCTTGAGACCTTAGAAAGTGCCGGGAGGCAACCTGTGAAGAAAATCGAAGCCATCATCAAGCCGTTCAAGCTGGACGAGGTTAAAGAAGCACTGCAGGAAGTAGGACTTCAAGGCATTACCGTTACCGAAGCCAAGGGTTTCGGACGCCAAAAGGGCCATGCCGAGCTTTACCGTGGCGCCGAATACATCGTGGATTTCCTGCCCAAGGTGAAGATCGAGATCGTCATTTCCGACGAACTGGTCGAGCGTGCGATCGACGCGATCCGCCGCGCGGCGCAGACGGGCCGGATCGGCGACGGCAAGATTTTCGTATCGAATATCGAGGAAGCCATCCGCATCCGGACCGGCGAATCCGGGCTCGACGCGATCTAGGCAATATCCAACTACAATACTGCGTTGTTGTGGGCCGGATTTTCCTCCGGCCTCGCTGCTTGGCGTATTTTCGTGCCTTTTCCGATATTGTGTTGAGCATTCCCCGATTGTATTGACCATGAGCCGGGCGCCATTTGCGGCCCCAAACCAGACAGTCACCAAAAGGGGGATTCATGAAGACCGCCAAGGACGTCCTCAAGTCGATCAAGGACAACGACGTCAAATATGTCGATCTGCGCTTTACCGATCCGCGCGGCAAGTGGCAGCACGTCACCTTCGACGTCACCATGATCGATGACGATATTTTCGCCGAGGGCACCATGTTCGACGGCTCGTCGATCGCGGGCTGGAAGGCGATCAATGAATCCGACATGTGCCTGATGCCCGACCCGGTCACCGCGACGATCGATCCGTTCTTCGCCGAGACCACCATGGTCATCACCTGCGACGTGCTGGAGCCGACCACGGGCGAGCCCTACAACCGCGATCCGCGCGGCATGGCCAAGAAGGCCGAGGCCATGGTCAAGTCGATGGGCGTGGGCGACACCGTGTTCTTCGGCCCGGAAGCCGAATTCTTCGTGTTCGACGACGTCCGCTTCCAGACCACGCCCTACAACACCGGCTTCAAGCTCGACTCCTCCGAACTGCCGATCAACTCCGACACCGAATATGAAGGCGGCAACCTCGGCCACCGCATCCGCACCAAGGCCGGCTACTTCCCCGTCCCGCCGCAGGACTCGGTGCAGGACATGCGCTCCGAAATGTTAGGGGCGATGGCCAAGATGGGCGTCAAGGTCGAAAAGCATCACCACGAAGTGGCATCCGCCCAGCACGAACTCGGCATGAAGTTCGACACCATGACGCTGATGGCCGACCAGATGCAGATCTACAAATACTGCATCCATCAGGTCGCGCACATCTACGGCAAGACCGCCACCTTCATGCCGAAACCGGTCTATGGCGACAACGGTTCGGGCATGCACTGCCACCAGTCGATCTGGAAGGACGGCAAGCCGGTGTTCGCCGGCAACAAATACGCCGACCTCTCGGAGACGTGCCTGAATTACATCGGCGGCATCATCAAGCACGCCAAGGCCATCAACGCCTTCACCAACCCATCCACCAACTCCTACAAGCGTCTGGTGCCGGGTTATGAAGCCCCGGTGCTGCTCGCCTACTCCGCGCGCAACCGCTCGGCCTCCTGCCGCATTCCCTACACCTCGAACCCGAAGGCCAAGCGCGTCGAAGTGCGCTTCCCCGATCCGATGGCCAATCCCTATCTCGGCTTCGCCGCGATGCTGATGGCCGGCCTCGACGGCATCAAGAACAAGATCGATCCGGGTCCGGCGATGGACAAGGACCTCTACGACCTGCCGAAGGAAGAGCTGAAGGCGATCCCGACGGTGTGCGGAAGCTTGCGCGAGGCGCTGGAAAGCCTCGACAAAGACCGCGCCTTCCTCAAGAACGGCGGCGTGTTCGACGACGACTTCATCGACGCCTATATCGAATTGAAGATGAGCGAAGTGGCGCGTTTCGAAATGACGCCTCACCCGGTCGAATTCGAGATGTACTACTCGCTGTAAGAGATCGACGGAAATTTTCCGTCCAAGATTCCAAAGTCAAAAGGGGCGCCTTAAAGCGCCCCTTTTTTATTGCCACGCTCCGACGATGTCGTAACGCAACGCCGCCTCGTGATCGTTACAAACCATTGTCTGACCGTTCGTGGTGTCCGTCGCGCGCAAGCACATCGCCTCGAACTCGTCCATGCCGGTCCGCGAAATTGAGCCGGCCATCACGCATTGCAGGATCAGCCGGGCAACCAGCAGGACGCACTGCCGGTGGCCGCCGGCCCTACTCAGGAACGACATCGCCGGACCCTCCCATTTCCGCCGGAAAGTCCCTCAATTTCGGCAGCCCATCCTTCATCGGCAACACCGTCTGCGAGTAGTTGACGTGGACGGCGGGTGTGAATCTCAGGGCCGGGATCGTTGCCGCATAGACGTCGACCAGTCCGAGTTGCGGATGATCGGTCATCAAATGGCCACCGCAACGTTTGCAATATCGGCGCAGGCTCGCTTCGGTCTTCATGAATTTGCCGATGAACTCCGCGCCCTTCGTGACCCGGACGCATTGCGGCTTCCAGAGCGTGAAAGCGTTTACAGGAGCGGCGGCCCATGAGCGGCAGGACGAGCAGTGGCAGTAGCCCATTGCTTCCGGCGCGCCCTCGACCTGGATTTCCACGGTTCCACAAAAGCAATTGCCTCGATGCGTGATCATTTTCTTCGATCTCCTGCTTCGCGTCGGCGACGCGTTCATGTGCTCTTCTTGCCTGTCCTTGCGCTGAATGGAATGATCGTGCGTTCGTGTTTCTTGATCCGGCTTCCGGCTTTTGGTTTGTTGCTTCGAGGCTGTTGATTAAGCATCCAGGCCGGCGCAGGCTGATCTCTTTGATCAAGCGTCCAGATCACTTGATCGGGCGTCCCGATTCCGTGGTGAGCGCCTGCATGGATTCGAACCGCTCGCGACTTGCCGCGACACAATTACAGAGATCCAATTCGTGATCGCCTGGGACACAACCAATGGCCGAAGATGCGCTGTCCGACGTGCTGAAGACCGTGAGGCTTACCGGCGCCACCTATTTCGATGTCGTCGCGCAAGAACCATGGTCGGTCCACTCGCCGGCACGGGATTTGATCCTGCCGAGAGTATTGCCAGGCGCCGATCATCTGATTGCGTACCACGTGGTAACTGCCGGGCGGTGCTATGCCAGCCTCATCGACGGGGATGCGATCGCGCTCGAAGCGGGCGAGGTCGTCGTTTTCACCAATGCCGACCCGCATATCATGTCTAGCCATGCCGGAATGCGAGCAGAGCCGCCGACTGCGGACTTTTTCGATATGGCCGACGCCGGTCGACTTCCGTTTCATGTCAATCTCGCCAGCGGCGGGCATGCTTCCGCCAAACTCGTATGCGGCTATCTCGCCTGTGACTCCCGTCCATTCAACCCGTTGCTCGAAGCACTGCCGCCGATGCTGAAGGCGGGCGACCCGCGCCGTAACGACACCGGCTGGCTTGGCCAATTCATTCAGTTCGCCGTCGCCGAAGTGTCCGATAAGCGCGCCGGTAGCGAGAGCGTGCTGACGAAGCTCAGCGAGTTGATGTTCATTGAAGTGGTGCGGCGCTACATCGCGACGCTGCCGGACCAGAAGACCGGCTGGCTCGCGGGTTTGCGCGATCCCTCCGTGAGCAAGGCGCTGGCGCTGATCCACTCGCGACCGTCGTTCAGCTGGACCATCGAAGGCCTTGCGCGGCAGTGCGGGACGTCACGAAGCGTTTTCGCGGAGCGGTTCGTACAACTTCTCGGAATCCCGCCAATGCATTATCTCGCCCGGTGGCGGATGCAGGTCGCCGCAGAAATGCTGAATCGCAGGAATCTGAACATGGCGGCCATCGCCTCCGAAATTGGTTACGAGTCCGAGGCCGCGTTCAGCCGCTCGTTCAAGAGGACAATGGGCGTGACGCCGTCGGCCTGGCGGCAGGGAATACGATCGACGGAATAAACGCCCGCGATTGCCTTGCGGCACAGGCGTTCACTTCGCCACGTCACGATACCGGCTCGCCGGAAGGCGGACGCAGAGGCAAGGCTTCGGGACGATCCGCAAAAGCTATGGTGAAATCAGGATGCCTGAGCAAAAAGTTCAGCATCCCGATCATTCAACGTAAGCCGCGCCTGCCATAGCCATTGCATCAGGTTGCACGCGACGTGCACCTCGATGCACCGCCCATAGCTCCGTCCATGGCTCTGTGTCGCAACGCCGATGTTGTGAGGAATTATCATGACCACCATTATCGAGCGCTCCTCGCCCATGAGCGAAGCGCCTGCTCCGGATCTGACGGCCCTGAAAGCCAGGCAGCACGCGGCCTGGTCGTCCGGCGACTACGCCGTCATCGGCACGACCTTGCAGATTGTCGGTGAACGCTTGGCAGAGAGCATGGACCTGCGTGCCGGCCAAACGGTGCTGGATGTTGCCGCCGGCAACGGTAACGTCACACTGGCTGCTGCCCGGCGCTGGTGTGAGGTCACCTGCACCGACTACGTCGAGTCGCTGTTGGCCAGTGCGCGCAGGCGCGCCGAAGCGGAAGGCCTGCACGTTCAGTTCAAAGTTGCCGATGCCGAGAACCTGCCGTTCCCGGATGCGTCCTTCGATGCCGTCGTCTCGACATTCGGCGCAATGTTCACCCCCGATCACGACCGCACCGCTGCCGAACTGCTACGCGTGACCAGGCCCGGCGGCAGGATCGGCCTGGCGAACTGGACACCTGAGGGTTTCATCGGCCAACTCTTCAAGACGATCGGCAAGTATCTGCCGCCGCCGGCAGGCGCCAGATCCCCTGCCGCCTGGGGCACTCGGAGCTGGCTGAATTCGGCATTCGGCGCAGGAGCAGCGTCGGTCGTGGCGGAGCCGCGTCATTTCGTCTTCCGCTATCGTTCGCCGCAGCATTTCCTTGGTCTTTTCAGGGAATTCTACGGGCCGGTGCTCAAGACGTTCGAAGCCCTCGATCACGCAGGCCAAGAAGCGTTGTCCCGGGACATCGTCGAGCTGATCGAGCGTCTCAACAGATCCGGCGACGCCTCGATGGTCGTGCCCAGCGAGTATCTCGAAGTCGTCGTGACGCGGCGATGAATGCCTGATGTGCTTGAGTGCCGGCAGGCTGGCCGAAATCGGGTGTCGCCTGCGGGCGACACCGCCCTGCCGGCTCCGTCTGGGAGGCGCTCAGGCATAGCGAGGTCAGTTGGCTTGTTTGGTGCCCGGCGCGGTTGGCGCGAACGAACGCCGCCAGTATTGGTAATTGATGACAGCCCCCACGACCACCATCGGCACAATCGTCACAACGATCATGAATGGCGACAATGGAACCGGTGAGATCATTTCGAGCACCATGCCGGAGACCATCCAAAGCACCGAGAAGCAGACCGCAAAATCGATCCTCGGCACTCCCAGCCAGTAAAGCAGCGCCGAGATCGCGGTGGCAGGGGCTATGGCAGCGCCGATGGCATAAACCGTCAATTCATTCGGGGTAAGAACGTCGATGACCATCGATGCGAGCAACCAGAGGCTCGCAAACATGACGATCATGTCGAAACGTTTCATGCCAGCTCCCGAGCGGCAATCGGCACCCGCCATTGTTCACGCGAGGCGAGTGCCGGGTCAAGGGTTAACGCCCGCTCGCGAGGCGTCTTGCCTAATACAGCTTTACGGCATTTTCGAAAAACGCACACCTAAACAAGCAGCACACCACGACATTCCGGCCGCAGCAACATTCATTGCTCTTCGAAATAGACGATGGGCTTGTAAATCCATCGCCGGCCATCGTGCCGGCGCCATACGCGGCCCCAGACGATCGCGCCATCGATGGCACGCCGCGGAATGATCAGGTGCCAGATGTGCCAGACGCGAGCCCAGGCGGGACGCAAGCTGGAATTATATCGATCTTCAAAATCGTTCAGCACGAGACCACGCTCGTTAAATTTATTTGCTTGGACGAGGTCGCTGCACGTGGCCGCGGCCTCTGATCGCGAGTGCGCTTAAGCGCCTGGGGCACGCGACTGAATCGATCTTATCGCGGGCAAAGTCCCCCGCAACAAAACCCGTTCGTTAAGCTGAATGCCGGCGGAAGACGTTAAATCGGGAACTAGCGGACCGCATTACATCCCATAGCGCCACCCAACGTCAGGCCAATTTCTAACGACGATCGCTAACGGGTCTCACTTCTTTTTGGTTTTGGTGTCCGCCGTTGCTCCGGCTGCGATCTTTTCCTTTAGTTCGGCGCAGGTCTTGCGGACCTCTGCCGTCACCAGCGAACAGTTCTCGATTTGAAAGAAGACGCGCTTGGCCTCCTCACGGTACCGACCCGCGGTTTCTTTCAACTCGTCGATCACGGCCAGCGCATCGCGGGCCGTCGTCTCGCATCGCCTGACGAGTTCGGTCAGTTCGCCGCCCATCGCCTCGATCTCTTTAGCTGCGGCTTCGTATTCGCGAACGACGCCTTCTGCCGACAGCTTGCCGATCTCGGTAGCTCCGTCGCGATGCTCGACATAATCCGGCATCGAAATATCCGGCGAACCCACCCTCGGCGGCGTGAGAGGACGTGGCTCGTGGACCGCCGGCCTGTTTCGAACCTCGGCCTCGATTTCGCGCTCCATATCAGTCAAGACTCGTCCAATTGTTGGCTGCACCATCACTAGTCACTCCCCTCGGTAAAAAGTTAGCGGGAACTGCCCGGATACCAAATCCTGAGTCGCATGGAGGGAGTGCGCAACAGAAGTCGTTGGTTAGGCTTATCGATTAAGCTTTATGTCTGTGCTGCGGGTTAAATCAGGAACCGCCAAAACGGGCATCGTGACGGACCTGACCTCGCCGAGTGGCGAAGCCATGCCGGCAATTCCAAAGCGATTTGACGTCCGCTATCCGTCGGCCCGCGCCGAACCTCTCAAACGCGAAACACCTTCGCGTAATGTGCCTTTAGCTCTTCACTCGCCGCCTGCACTTGAGCCGGATCGGACTTGAGCATTTTCACTTCCGACATCGGCTTTTGTCCGGCGCGCGGTTTGACCTCGGCATGGAACGAGCGATGGGCAAATTCATCAACCAGCATCTGCTGGGCCTCGCGGCTGAAGAAGAAGCTCTGGAACAGCCGCGCGGCGTTCGGGTTCGGCGCATCCTTGAACACCCCGCTGGGCACGATGATCAACGGTGAACCCTCGGCCGGATACACCACTTCCACCGGCTTGCCCTGATCCTTGAACACGATGAGATTATAGTCGTTGCCGTCGGCCATCACCGCGCGTTCGCCGAGCGCGACTTTGATCGGAGGGTCGCCCGCCGATTGCACTTGCATCACCTTTTGCTGCGCCAGTTTCTCCAGGTAGGGCCAGCCAAGTTCGCGCGAGAGCACAAACGTCGTCGTCAGGATGGCGCCGCTATAGCTCGGATGGCCCTTGACGAGCTTGCCCCGCCATTTCGGATCGAGCAGATCGGCATAGCTTTTTGGCGCATCCTCCGCCTTCACCAGATTGGTGTTGTAACCGATCGCCTCCAGCCAGGCGCATGAGGTGGCGTACATCCCTTCGGAATCGAACTGATCGGTGGGGAAATATTTGACGACGTCCTCGGGGAGAAAAGGCGCGAGCCAGCCGTTCTTCTTCCATTCGAGATAATGCGAGACGTCGGTCGAGTTGGCGACATCCACCGCATGAATCCCACTGCCCTGCTCCTGCGCGATACGCTGGAAAATCCGCTCGGCGCCGGACCGCTCGACCCGCACCGAAATGCCCGGATATTTGGCCTCGAACATCTTGCCCAGGCGCTCGGCCACGTCGAGCTGGATCGCCGCGTAATAGCTGACCTTGCCTTCCTTGCGCGCGGCCTCGATCAATTCAGGCGTGACGGCGGTTACCGGCGGCGGAGCGGCTTTAAGCGGCTCGGCGAAAAGCGTCGCCGCAACCGAGCCTGCGGATGCTCCAAGCATCTCCCGGCGCGACCAGTTTCGCTTAGCCATGAGCCTCTCCCTGCCGTTCTTGTTTTTATTAACTGCGGCTATGTTAGCTGACATTGCGGGCCGCAACACCATGACAATGGATCAGTGAGTTGCCAATTCGCCGCACCTGACCGTCGTCATGCCGGGATGCGCCGTCAGGCTATGCAAGTTGAAGTTGTCACAAATATCGGATAACGCTCGCCGGTGCCTTAGTTAGCCGGTTGAATTCAAGTCGAGCGTCTACGAATGTTGTCCTGTTTTACCTCCTCGGTTTCAAAACTCCACCTGCCCGCGTGTCTGCTTTTGATTTCCGGTCTGCTTGCCGGCTGCGTGACGGACCAATCTACTCCGGTTGCGTCGGCGGCCTCGGTTGCATCGGCGCCCATTCCGCGCGGCCAGGCGGGGATCACCATTACCCGCCTCGACGGGTTTTATGGGAGTTTGGTAGCTGCGGACATCGCGGCCAATGGCAGCAAGATCGCCAGTCTGGACAAGGGCGCCACCTTTTCAGGGAGCGTGCCGCCTGGTCCTGTAACCTTGACCACCTCCTGCGCGTGCGACCTCGGACACTACACCATTCACTTCAACGCCCAGGCAGGCAAGCACTACGCTTTCGAGGTTTCGCCGCGTAACGAACAGTATGCCGCGACTGTCTTCGGGGGCCTCGTTGGCTATGCCGTGGATGCAGCCGCGAGCGGGGAAAATGGCGGCATGTTCAAAATCGTCGAAGTGCCGGGCGGCCGCTAGCATCGGCCGCGCCAATATCCGCCTTGCTACTTCCCAGGGGAATAATCAGTCATCTTCATAAAGACCCGCTCGGGTGGCTTGGCGAGAATCTTGCCATCGGCCTCACTTGCTTCGCGGGCTTTGATCCATTCTGGATCGGCCTGGAATTCCTTCCAGTTCTTGTCAGCAGCCTCCTGGCTATCATGCGACAGAACATAAATCAGCGTGTTGTCCTTTCGCGCGTCGTCAGTCGGAATCCAGTACGTCTCACTCTTGATGCCGTGTCTCGCGAATAGCCGTATGGTGTAATCGGCAAATCGTTTGTTCAGCGCCGGAAGCCGCCCCGGCAGCGTGGTGTAGGTTCTGAGTTCATATATCCGACTGCCTGCATCCTTCGACTGGGCCATCGAAACCTCGGCCGAAAAAACGCCTGCCCCAGCTATCAGCAGAGCGAAAAGCGCTCGTACGATGAGCTTCGTCGTCATGATTGTTTCCCCCTAAAGTTACCAACTCGCGCCTCGGCAATAACACGAAGTGGTTTCGTGCGCGTCCTTTTTTAGAGTCTCGTCGCGTCCTAACTGGCCCGCGCTGAACTAACGTCCGGATTGCGCCTCGAAAGCACGCGCCATTTGCGCTCCGTGCGGGGGGTGGCAGCGCCTTTCTTCTCTTGACTCTCACCCGCGACGATATGAACTGATTTGCCCGTCGTGCCAATCGGCCGCAGCAATGCGGTGCACAGCGCCAAGCAATTTTTCTTGCGCCGTCGGGCAAATCACCTCCACTAGTCTCGGCCGGCCCGCGCTTCCAATGAGGGGCGCTTCGCGATCGTCACGAACGTTGGTGCGGGCTGCGATGGACGCGGAGGAGCCGAAAGACGAACGGCACCTTTCGCGGACGGCGAAGTCGTGTGGTCCTGGCCTCTCGATGCTGAGGTTTTCTCGCGACAATGCTTTTGCATTGCGCGAGGTATGGTGACAAAAAAGCCCGATCACCAGGGAGAGCACGAAGGAAACCGTTAAAACCATTCGCGCGGGGAAAGCCGGATCGATCCGGTCGAACCTGTGGTGACTACCTCGTGTGCTTTTTTGCGCACGAGCCGCGGGTGCGGCCTGGCATCCGGCTTTCCCTGCGCCCTCTGTTTTGGCGCGAATTTCCTGAGAACTCGGGCGGTCAGCGCCGCGAGATCGTCGATGCCTGTCCTTTCGCCATTTGAAAAATCACAAACAGGTCCGCGCTCTCTAATGGTGCGGTGCACGATTTGCGGAGCGCAGGATCAGGATTAAGGTGGCCGCGAGATGACGCACGCAGCAATGACGTCACCGACACCAGTGGGAGGCAATCAATGGCAAAGTGGATTCGGTTCGAGCAGCAGGGCAAGAGCGGCTTCGGCATACTGGAAGGCGACACCGTCATCGTGCATTCCGGCGAGATGTTCGGCACCGCAAAACCGACAGGCGAGACGGTCAAGCTTGCCGACGTGCAGCTTCGAACGCCCTGCGATCCCTCGAAGATGATCTGCCTCTGGAACAATTTCCATCAGCTCGCCGCCAAGAACGATTTCAAGGAGCCGAAAGAGCCGCTGTGGTTCCTGAAAGCGCCGAACGCCTACCATCCCGCCAACAAGCCGATCGAGCGTCCGGCGACCTATACCGGCAAGATCATCTATGAAGGCGAACTCGGCATCGTCATCGGCAAGAAATGCTTCAACATCACCGAAGCCGAGGCCGGCGACTACATCTTCGGCTATACTTGCGTGAACGACGTGACCGCCGTCGATCTCTTGCGCAAGGACAAATCGTTCGAGCAATGGGCGCGCTCCAAGAGCTTTGACACTTTCGGCGTCTTCGGTCCCGTCATCTCGACCGGCCTCGATCCGATGAAGCTGGCGGTCAAGACCGTGCTGAACGGCAAGGAGCGGCAGAACTATCCCGTCGCCGACATGTTCTTCCCGCCGCACCGGCTGGTGGCCGCGATCTCGAAGGACGTCACCCTGATGCCCGGCGATATCATCGCCTGCGGCACCTCGCTCGGCGCCGGCACCATGGGCGACGCCCATAACGTCGTCGATATCGTGATCGACGGCGTCGGCAGCCTCTCCAACGTTTTCGACCAGGTGTTGCCGAGCCCGTATCTCCTGGGCGCGCCGCCCAAGCCGAAGAAGATCTGCGTGGTCGGCGCCGGCGCGATCGGCGGTTTGCTGGCGGCGAAGTTTGCGCTCGCGGGCGACGACGTCACCGTCATCGACCAGGGCGCGCATCTGGCCGCGATCCAGAAGAACGGCCTCAAGCTCGAATGGCACGACGGCAAGGTCCAGACCGCCAAGATGAAGGCCGTGAACAAGGCGACCGAAGCCGGCAAGCAAGACATCGTCGTGCTGGCGGTGAAGGCGCATTTCCTCGAGCAGGTCGTGCGCGACATCGATAGCCTGCTCGGTCCCGACACCATCGTGCTCACGGTGCAGAACGGCCTGCCGTGGTGGTACTTCCAGAAGCTTGGCGGTCAGTACGATAACCAGCGGCTACAAAGCCTCGATCCCACAGGCGTGCTCACGAAGCATATCGACCCGAGCCGCCTCATCGGCTGCGTGGTCTATCCGGCGGCGGCTGCGACCGCGCCCGGCGTCATCCACCATGTCGAGGGCGACCGTTTCCCGATCGGCGAACTCGACGGCAAGGAGACGCCACGGGTGAAGGAATTGCACGACGTCTTCATCAAGGCCGGGCTGAAATCCATGGTGCTGCCGGATATCCGCTCGGAAATCTGGCTGAAGGCCTGGGGCAACCTCTCGTTCAATCCGATCTCGGCGCTGACGCATGCGACGCTGGTCGACATCTGCCAGTTTGCCGAGACGCGCGATCTCGCCGCGACCATGATGAAGGAGGCGCAGGACATCGCGCAGAAACTCGGCGTCACCTTCCGTGTCACCATCGACAAGCGCATCGCGGGCGCGGAAGCCGTCGGCGCTCACAAGACCTCGATGTTGCAGGACGTCGAGGCCGGCCGTTCGCTGGAAACCGAGGCGCTGATCGGCTCGATCCTGGAAATGGCGAAGCTGACCAATACGCCGGCGCCTGCGATCCAGTCGGTCTATGCGCTGGTGAAGCTTCTCAACAAGGTGATGCTGCTGGAAGGCGGCGGCGTGAAAGTCGAGAAAATCAGCCAGGCGGCGTGAGGTTCTTATCCCCTGCGTGGCACGGCAACTGGTTACGCAAGCGCTCTCTCTTCTCCCTCCCCCTTGCGGGGAGGGTCGACGCGAGTGAAACGAGCGTCGGGGTGGGGGTCATAAAATAACGTTCGCCACTGGCCTATTAGATGACTTTAATGGCCCCACCCGACCGTCGCTGCGCGACGGCCACCCTCCCCGCGCGTTCCGCGGGGGAGGAATAAGGAAGTCCTACGCCACGCGCTTGGTCTCGAGCAGCGCCTTGCCAAAGGCCTGGAACAGCGCGCGGTTGATCGGGTTGCGCTGCGGATCATATTCGGCATGCCACTGCACACCGAGCGCAAAGGACGGCGCCTCCGCAATCCGGATCGCCTCGATCGTGCCGTCCTCCGCGATTCCCTCGACCACGACCCGTTCGCCGGGATCGAGGATGCCCTGACCGTGCAGCGAATTGACCCGGATGGTGTCGCAGCCCAGCAGCTCGGCAAAGGCGCCGCCGGCGAGCAGTCGGACTTCATGGCGGTCGGCGAAGATCACCT
>Ga0210387_10000240_pt1 | contig 39736 bp, 32 predicted proteins | sample IncBWC7OmetaG_FD_160108 | JGI IMG/M metagenome (GOLD analysis project Ga0210387, IMG submission 160108) | Forest soil microbial communities from Barre Woods Harvard Forest LTER site, Petersham, Massachusetts, United States - Inc-BW-C-7-O ... | reverse complement strand
ACCTTTGATTGGGAAAACATTGCCGGCAGCGCACTTGCGCCTCTGGAGAAATTGACGGTGATACGGCCTCCTCGCGAGGCCCTGGAAGTGTCGCAGGACCGCGTGACCGAGAAAGCGCTGTTTGCAGAACTCAAAATCCCCGTGGCGGCGCACAGGGCGATAGACAGCAAAGCGCAGCTGATTGAAGCCATGCGGAAAATCGGGATTCCTGGGGTGCTGAAGACGCGGCGCTTAGGCTATGACGGCAAGGGACAATTCGTGCTTCGGCAGACGGCGCAGTTGGATGAGGCGTGGGCGGCATTGGGCGGCACAGGCCTTGTCTACGAGAAGTTTCAGCCCTTCTCGCGCGAGCTGTCCATCATCGGAGCGCGTTCGGCCGCCGGACACATGGTGTTTTATCCCTTGTCCGCCAATACTCACCAGGACGGCATTTTGCGCTACGGCGTCGCGCCGTTTGTGAATTCGCGGCTGGAACGTTCGGCGCGAATTTATTTGAAGCGCGTGATGAACGCGCTCGCCTATGTCGGAGTTCTAACCATCGAATTCTTCGTGGTCGATGGCCGCTTGATCGCCAATGAGATGGCACCGCGGGTTCACAACTCCGGGCATTGGACCATCGAGGGCTGCGTCACCAGTCAATTCGAGAATCATCTGCGCGCGATCTGCGACATGCCTCTGGGAAGTACGCGCGCATTGGGGCATACCGCGATGATCAATTTCCTGGGACAAATGCCCGATCGCGACCGCTTGCTGAAGATCGACGGATTGGCATTTCACGATTATGGCAAGGAACCGCGCCCGGGGCGCAAATTGGGCCATTGCACCCTGCTCAAGCGCCAGGTCAAGGACCGCGATCGGGATTTGAGGCAGGTCCTGCAATTGATTTCCCCTCGGCCTTCAATGCCTTAGACTGCCGGGCGAGATGTACTTAGAACTGTTCAAGCTCCACGAATTGCCGTTCCGCCTGAGCCCGGACCCGGAATTCTTGTACTTGAGCAAACAGCATGCGCGCGCCAAAGCGTACATGGAGTCGACCATCTGGTTCACCGATGGCTTCGTGGTGATCACCGGTGAAATCGGCGCCGGCAAGACCACGCTGATCGAGACATTCCTGCGCGAATTGCAAACCGACGTGGTCATTGCGCAGATCAACCAGACGCAATTATCGCCCACCGCATTCCTGCAGACCGTTCTCGTGCAATTCGGCTTCTCGCCTTTCAACATGAAGAAGCCCGAAGTGTTGGCGACGCTGAACCAGTTCCTGGTGGAGCAGCACGGCAGCGGACGCAAAGTGCTGCTGATCATCGACGAGGCGCAGAATTTGAGCAACCGTGTGCTCGAGGAAGTGCGCCTGTTGTCGGGGGTGGAGACCACCAAAGAGAAGGTGCTGCGCATCATTCTCGCCGGCCAGCCGGAACTGAATGAAAAGCTCAACTCACAAGAACTGATACAGCTCGCGCAGCGCATCCGCCTGCGCTTTCATCTCAACGAATTGACGAAGTCCGAAACCGCGGCGTACATCGATCATCGGCTCGAGGTGGCCGGTTCTCAGGGGCGGCGCATATTCGCCGAGGACACCTACGCCAGCATCTACCGGTACACCGGAGGCGTGCCGCGCCTGATCAATACGCTTTGCGACACGTGCATGATGGCGGCATTCGGCAAGGATCAGGACACGGTCACCACGGCCGAACTCGACGCCGCGGTACGCGAGCTGCAGTGGGTCGAATTCTCCTCGCGCACCAACCGGATGAAGGCTCTCGGAGTGGAGCACATCCCGCCGGCCGCGGAGCCGGCAGGCTCGACGGTGGGTCGGATCCTGCTCGCGAGCGAAGGCAAGACGGTGATGGAACGCGAGTTGAAGCCCGGGCGGCTGGTGATCGGCCGTACGTCGGACAATGACTTGCAAATCGACAGCAAGTTCATCAGCCGGCATCACTGCCAGATCGTCACGCAGACGGATTCCTGCGTGATCGAAGACTTGAACAGCACCAACGGCATTTATGTTCAGTCCAAACGAGTGCGGCGCCACAACTTGAATGACGGAGACGTCGTGCAGGTCGGCCAGCACGAGATCATGTACATCGATGAGCGCATGCCGCGGGTGCGCAGCGCCGTGGATCCGCTCGACACGGGCGTCGTGGAAAACTCGAAACTGGGCTAGGGTGTTTGGTGTCAGCGCCGCAGGTTGGACGGCAGGTCGATGGTCTCGCCCCGGTACTCACGGCTCAAGCTGCGGTAGTCTTTGCGGCGCAAATACAAAGTCAGCGCGGCGATCAGCGCGAAGAAACCGATGACGAACGCAGCCTTGCCGCCGAAGCCCAGCGGATTGACGTAGAAAAGCCCTATCGCCAGCACACCGATGAGTGCGTAGACGATGGGTAAGCTCTCATAAACAGGGCCGGCCAGGCGCATCGGTAAAACCTCCGCGCGCATAGTAATGCGGATGCCGCGAGCGCATCCGCTGAATTTAACTTAAGCCCCGAAGAATTGCGAGCCGGCGCGGCTAGTCCTTACCGACCAGTATTTCCGAAATGCGCGACAGCCATGAACTGCGCCAGCCTTCCACGTGCAATCGCTCGCTCTTCGGTTTGGTAGCGCGTTTTGCTTCGGACAGGAGATCCTTCGGCAACTTGATCTGATACGTACCCGTCATTGAATTATCGGCCATGGGAACTCCGTCGGCTGGTGGAGGCAGCAGACTACCGACTCGCAGGTACCGCCAGATGCGACTTGGCGCACGCTCCGCACGCTCCGGCCGGCGCGCCGCGCGCGGCCGTCGCCGGAAGGAGACGCAATGCCGCGCGCTGCCCTTATGACAGCGGCCTTATGTCACCGCAGGCGCGCAGCCTCGAACTCATCTCCCGGCAGCCAGTTGACCGTGCCCTTGGCGAGCATGGCCTGCCAACCGAGCGCGAAGCCAAATTTGGCGAGTGCCGAGTCGCTGGAGAAATCCATCGTCGGCGAATACTCATCGCTCGGCTGATGGTAGTGTTTTGCCGTGTATTCAGCGTGCTGCGCCCTACCCCATTCCGGCGTATGGCCCGCAAACTTCACGCCGGCATTGAGCGAGAAAGCGGGCACTCCGGCCCTCGCCAGGCTGAAGTGATCGGATCGGTAGTAGTGACCGGCGCCGGGTTGAGCATCCGGTTGAATCTCGAAGCCGAATGCGGCCGCCGTCTTTTGCACGGTGGGATAAAACGAAGTGCGCTCGGCGCCCGTGACGTTCACCGATTCCGGCACGCCGATCGGCAGGATGGCATCGTAGTTGAAATCCAACGCGATTTTCGCCGCCGGCAGCGGCAAATGCTTGCCGAGATAATCCGAACCCAGCAGGCCCTTTTCCTCCGCGGTCACCGCCGCGAACAGCACCGGCTGCGGCGGCGCAACCTTCGAGGTGGCGAAGGCATGTGCGAGTTCCAGCAAAATGCCGCAGCCCGTGCCGTTGTCGACGGCGCCGTTGTAGATATTGTCGCCGCTCAAGGTTGGGTCGATGCCGAGATGATCGTAGTGCGCCGAATACATGATGGCTTGGGTGGGCTCGGCGGCATCGCCCGGCAGCAAACCGAGTACGTTGTAGGATTCGAAGCTGCGCACCGCGCTCACGATGTGGGCTTTGAAGCGCACGGGCAATTCGCGCGCCTTGAATCCCGGCATGCCGGCCGAACTCATCATCTCATCGATGTTGAGATTCGAATCGCTGAACAATTTCCGCGCGACGTCCAGCTGAATCCATGAGGCGGCCTCGAGCTTCGGATCCTTGTCGTTGGCAAGATACACCTGTTCATTGCTCCAGGAATTGCGCACGACTTCCCATCCATAGCTGGCAAGGTCGGTGCGGTGAATGATCAGTGCGCCGACCGCGCCCTTGCGCGCCGCTTCTTCGAATTTGTAGGTCCAGCGCCCGTAGTAGGTCAGCGCCTCGCCATTGAAGAATTTTGGATCCTTGGATGGCGGTTCGTTGACGATCACCAGCACGACCTTGCCCTTGACATCCACGCCTGCGAAATCATTCCAATGATACTCAGGCGCCTCGATGCCGTAGCCCACGAACACGATGGGCGCGTCGATTTCGACGTTGGCCTTCTGCGTTTGATTCGTGACGACGAAGTCCTCGGCCAGCTTCAGCTTGAGCGCGCCGCCGTGCTCGGGCTGCAGCGACGCGGTGGTCCCAGGCAGCGTGTGAACGCCGGTAAATGCCACCTTTTGCAGATAGCCGCCGTCATCGCCCGCGGGTTTCAAGCCATACAACGCAAACTGCGTGGCGATGTAGTTGGCGGCGATATCGCTGCCGCGCGTGCCGGTGCCGCGGCCTTCGAGCAAATCATTGGCAAGGAACTTCACGTGAGCGCCGATGCGCTGCGCATCGATCCCTTGCATCGCTGCCATCACGCCCGCCGCAAGGCCCAATTGCGCAGGCGTCGCTGCGACCCAGCCGCCCGCGGTCAAGCCTGCTGCCAGCGCCAGCGCCGGCATCACCCGTCGAAAATATTTCATCATGTGGCTCCAAATGCGAGATCGCGAAGACTACCGCAACGCGAGCGTTTTAGCCGGTCAATTGGTTAGACTGCACCATGGACCAGACACAGCAGACAAATTCATCGCGCAGTTGGTCGCGGCTCGACGGGGTCGACATTCTGCGCGGCCTCGCCATCCTGTTCGTGCTGCTGAACCACATTAATATGCGGCTGTTTCTTGCGAAAATCCCCTATACCGCGGGGCTGCCCGCACAACTCGTCTCCTCCTTGGTCTGGAAGGGCCAGTGCGGCGTGCAAATATTCTTTGCCGTCTCGGGATTTCTCATCACATCGACATCGCTCAAGCGCTGGGGCACGTTGTCGCGCATCAACGCACGGGATTTTTACTTGCTGCGTTTTGCCAGGATTGCGCCGCTGCTCTTGCTGTTGCTGGCGGTGCTGTGCGTCCTGCACGCGGCGAATGTGAAGAACTACGTGGTCTCGGCAAGCACCGGCGGCCTGGGACGCGCCCTGACGGCGGCGTTGACGTTTCACGTCAATGTTCTCGAGGCACGGCGCGGCTATCTCCCGGGCAGTTGGGACATCCTCTGGTCGTTGTCGGTGGAGGAGGTATTTTATCTATTCTTTCCCCTGCTCTGCCGGACTCTGGGCCGGGGCAGGCTGTTGATCGTCGTGCTGTGCGCGTTCGTCGTCCTTGGCCCATTCGGACGTACGCTGTTGGCGCACGGCAATGAGGTCTGGGAGGAATATTCCTATCTGGGCGGCATGGATGCGATTGCACTCGGATGCCTGACGGCGATGGCGGTTGCGCGACTGGAATTTTCGCGCGGTGTTCTGTGGCTGCTCGGCGGCGGCGGGTCCGCGCTGCTGATTGCCACCCTGGGTTTCTCGATTCGGATCAACGCCGGATGGCTTGGCAGAAGCGGCCTCGACATGAGCCTGCTAGCCGTGGGAACCTGCCTGCTCGCCGCGGCCGCGCAGCAATCGCAGTGGCGCAGCCCGCGAATTTTGCAGCCGCTCACGGCGCTCGGCCGGCGCAGCTACGAGGTATATCTCACTCATATGTTCGTCGTCTTTACGCTCTTCGAGCTGTTTCTCGCCGCCGGGAAACCGATGTACGGCGTGCCGCTTTTGTTCATCAGCGTGATTCTCATCGCGGGATTATTGGGCGAAGCCGTCGCGCGCGTTTATTCGGAACCCATGAACCGCCGGCTGCGCAGAAGCTGGGGCGAGGGACCGCGCAGACTGGGCGCGGCAATCGCATGAGTACCGCTGCGGCAAAAACGCGGGTAAGACGCCCTCGGCACTGAACGTCCCACCCGCGCCGCGGCTGCGCACCCTGCGCTCAAGCGGTCCTCCGTGGAATCGCCGCGACGCCATTCTTGCGCCGAGCGGGCAGTTGCGAAACCGCCGAACTCGGCGCGAACGTGCAGAAATCGGCTCAGCCGGTGCCGCCGACCGTCAGCGCATCGATGCGCAGAGTGGGTTGTCCGACGCCGACGGGAACCGATTGTCCCTCCTTGCCGCAGGTTCCCACGCCGCCGTCCAGCTTCAAATCGTTGCCCACCATGCTGACGCGCGTCAGCACATCCGGCCCATTGCCGATCAGCGTCGCGCCCTTCACAGGTGCGCCGATCTTGCCGTTTTCAATCAGATAGGCTTCGCTGGCCGAGAATACAAACTTGCCCGATGTGATATCCACCTGACCGCCGCCGAAGTTCACTGCGTACAGACCCTTGTCCACGGAGGCGATGATCTCCTCGGGAGCGCGTGAACCCGCCCGCATGTACGTATTGGTCATGCGCGGCAAGGTCATATGTGCAAACGACTCGCGTCTGCCGTTGCCGGTCGCCGGCATACCCATGAGTTTCGCGTTCATCTTGTCCTGGATATAGCCGCGCAGCACACCGTTCTCGATGAGCGTCGTGCATTGCGTCGGCGTGCCTTCATCGTCGACGTTCAACGAGCCGCGGCGCCGATCGAGCGTGCCGTCATCGACCACCGTGATCTCATCCGTCGCAACTTTTTGGCCGATGCGATTCGAGAAGGCCGATGTGCCCTTGCGATTGAAGTCGCCTTCCAGACCGTGACCGATGGCCTCGTGCAGCAATATACCGGGCCAACCCGGACCCAACACCACGGTCATGGAACCCGCGGGTGCGGCCACCGCATCCAAATTGACCAACGCCTGGCGCACCGCCTCGCGCCCATGCTCGAACGGCGCCTCGCCGCGCAGCAGTTCATCGAGACCGAAACGCCCGCCGCCGCCGCTGTAGCCCTGCTCACGCCGGCCGTTTTGTTCGACGATGACGGACACATTGATGCGCACCAAGGGGCGAACATCGGCTGCCAGCGTCCCGTCGCTCGAAGCGATCAAGATGATTTCATGTACGGCCGCCAGGGAAGCCATCACTTGTTTGACGCGGGGATCGACGCGCCGCGTATCGGCATCGATGCGCATCAACCAGGCGACTTTGTCCTCATCCTTGATCGCATCCAAGGGGTCGACGGGGAGATAAAGCTTATGAATCAGCGGCCGCTGCCAAGCCTTGACCGCATTTTTGCCGCCGCTGCGGGCAATCGCGCGGGCTGCATCCGATGCCTCGATCAGCGCCGGCAACAACACCTCATCGGTGTAGGCGAAGCCGGTTTTCTCGCCGCTGATGGCGCGCACGCCGACGCCCTGTTCGATGCTGTGCGAACCCTCTTTGACGATGCCGTCCTCGAGCGACCAGGATTCCTCGCGCGACAGCTGAAAATACAAATCCGCATAATCCACGCCGCGGCTCATGATGGTGTCGAGCACCTGGCTCATGCGCCGCTCGTCGAGACCCGACGGCGCCAAAATCGTTTTCTCCGCGATGCCGAAAGTCGACACGAGCAAATCCGCGCTGCGTGCGTTCATGTTCCCAACCGGCGATTGTCGAGCGCAGGAAAGCGAGCGCGTGATTCGGCTTGGGCTGCAAGGTCAATATCGGCTGTTATCACTCCGGTACCTCTGGCCAAGCGCGACAGCACCTGACCCCAATAGTCGATGATCAGCGAGTCGCCGAATGTCTCGCGGCCGCTGGTGTGCAATCCGGATTGCGCCGGCGCCACGACGTAGCATAGATTTTCAATGGCTCGCGCGCGCAACAACGTCTCCCAATGCGCCCGCCCCGTGGGCACGGTAAAAGCCGCGGGCATCGCCAACCACTCGGCGCCGCGCGACACCAATTCGCGGTACAGCTCGGGAAATCGCATGTCGTAGCAAACCGAGAGTCCCAGCCTGCCGACCGGAGTATCCGCAATGACCGGTTCGCGGCCTGCGACCACGTGGCTGGACTCCCGGTACTGCTCGTTGCGGCCAGGGATGGTCACGTCGAACAAGTGAATTTTATCGTAGCGCGCAACCCGCTTGCCTTGCGCGTCGACCAACAACGAGGAATTCGCCACGCGGCTCGGGGCATCGCCCTTGATCACGATGGTGCCGCCCAGTATCCACATGTTGAGCTCGCGCGCGGTGGCGCTCAAGAACGCTTGAACGGGACCCTCGCCATCCGCTTCGGCCACTTGCAGCTTATCGGCGTCCTTCAGGCCGATGAACGAGAAATTCTCGGGCAGGCACGCGATCTCGGCCCCCGCCTCCTTGGCTTCCCGCAGCAGCTCGCGCGCCGCCGCCAGGTTGTCGGCGACGAGGTGACTCGATGTCATCTGAATCGCGGCTACTTTGCCCATCTATTTCGGTGCCTCGGCAGTCGCCGCGGCGGCGTCTGCGCTTTTGATTCGTTCGACGGTCGGGTTATCCCAACTGCCGGTGATGCGATAATACCCTCGTGCCAGGCCCTTCAGCGGCTGTTTGAACACCTGGGTGAACAACAGCACCGCGGCAAAGCCCACCGGGCCGCCCACCAGGGCGCCTGCCACCGGAATCGAGAGCGAATTTCCGACACTGCCGGTAATCACAGCAGTTTGGTCATAATCCTTGTTTTTCAAGCCAACCCGGCCGATTAGACCGATTTCCGCCGCCGGCCCCTTCAAAAGCACGTTTTCCGTGTAGGCATTGCCGTCTCGTAGATCGAAATCACCGTGCACGCTATCGAATGCCAGACCTTTGTCGGTGAGATCGCTGAAATCCAGCGACAGGCGGCGAGGCAGCGCGGCAATGCTGCCCAGCCCGAGTACCCGTCCGGCACCGCCGGGCTTGACGCCGATGACTTGCCCCTTCTCCAGCGCGAGCTGCACGTGGCCGGTCGCCTGCGCCAGCGCCTCGGCCGTGGGTGCTCCCGCCCAGTTGAGGTCGAAGTCCATTTTGCCCGACTTGGCCTGTATCACCTCGGCATAGCCTAAGTCTTTGAGTGTGCTCTGCACGTCGGTGCTGGCGAACGTACCTTGCAAGTGACTGGTGCCGCCGTCCTTGCCGCGCCAATCGCCGTGCGCACTGACCGAGAAAGTGGGCCCGGTCACGTTGAGCGACTTCAAGCTGATGCCGTCATCCAATTTCGTCAGCGTCGCCGTCACCTCGCCGAATTGCCGTTCGCCGGCGATCAGCTCAGTCGCGTGAAAGTCGATATTCGGCACCGCACCCGGATCGGCGAAGCCCACCGCTGCTTTGTCGGCGGGCAGCTCCTCGGGGTCTGCGACGTCGAAGCGCAGGCGATCGAACCTGAGAATCAAGGGATCGAGCGAGCCTGCGGCCATCGGCACCGTCACCGTGCCAATGACATTGGGCCCGCCGGCGCTGATGCGCAGGCTCCCTTCGGTCACCGCGAGATCCAAGGACACATTGCGAAACGCCAGGCCGAGATAATCCAATTCAGCCACATTGAGCCTGGCCGCGCGCATGTAATACGACAACGGCTTGGCATTCTTGTCGGGCGAGTTCAGTTTGAGCCAGCCTCCCAAATCGAGCCGCTGAATGGATCCGCCGACATTGAATATTTGCGAATCGTTGGCGGTGGATTCGCCGCTGCCGAACATCGCAGAGGCATGCGCAAGGCGCAAGCCGGCGGGATCGGACTCCAATTTATAGGTGCTGTTCACCAGGCTGCCGACGGCGAAGCTGCCTTGCGGACCGCCGACCGCAGGCCATTGAATTTCGAACCACGACGGCAGCGGCGCCGCGGCCGCCTTGTCGAGCGGCGCGGGCAATCGCATATCGAATCCGACCAGCGTGCTGCTGACGCGCAAGGATCGTTCTCGGGCCGGCTCCGGCGTGATTTTCAAAACGGCGCGCCAATCGGTTTGCCCGCTGATGGATACCGTGGAGGGAAGCGACAGCGCGGCGCGCACCGCCTCGGCAGTCGTGGTTCCGCGCCATTCCAGCTGCGTTCGAGTCACCGGCCGGTTACGCGGTGCTCGCGCCTGCATTTGAAACGCACCGCCCAGCAGTTGACCGTGAATATCGGCGTGGCTGACCTGGCCGTCGTCGATGTCAAAATCGCCCTTCACGTCCGTCGCCTTGACGGACGAATCCGGGCGGTTGACGGTGGCGCCGTCCAGCTGGCCGTGAACCAACACATGACGGCGGTCGAATTGCCTGAAGGGCAAATACAGATCGACGGTGGCATGCAATGCACCCGTGGCATCGACGATGGAAAACGCATGTTCCGCGGTCTTGTCGAGCGGCGTGCCCCTCAGCATGGCCAGCGCGTCGCCGGCGTCGCCGCGCGTCACGGCATGAATTTTCAACTCGCCGGTACTGAAGTCCGGGAAGTGCGCATCGCCGGATTCCAGGGCCAGCGCGCCGATGTGTCCGCTCAACAGGCGCGCGCTCATCCCCTCGTTGCGAAATTCCGCCGCTATCGCGAGATTTTCCGCCACGGGCCAGCCGTCGCTGTAATTCAATGTCAGCGCATCGAGGTTGCAGCGCGCGAGAAACAGTCCGTCGCCGCTGCGGAACGGAAAATGCCGCACCGGTCCCCGAAACAACACATTGGCTCGCATGCGTCCGGTGACGAAGGCGGTGTCGAGCCAGGTGAACGCCCCGGTGGAAATCAAGCCCCGCGGCAGGTAATCGCGCGCCGCCGCGGCATTGGCGTTTTGTATGCCGCTGACCAACGTCAATATCGGTGAGGAGTCGTCGGCAAATTGCTGCCACGATGCCTGACCGTGAATGTCGGCATCGCGGGTTTTTATCTGCCATAGGGGCGTGGCGATCAACAGATCCTGCGGCGTTCTCTTCCAATATAAATTCGTCTTCAGCATTTCGAGATCGACGGGTTGGGCAAACTGACCGGGCCAATTGAACACCGCGGCATTCGAATCGATGTAAACGTGGCCGCCGCTCTCGTTGCCGGCAACCGAGCCGCTGAGGCCGCGTATTCCCGGCGCACCGGAATAGGGTGCGTATCCCGCGTGCTCGAATTTCGCCCGCACTTGTATTCGCCAGGGATCGTCGGCCTTGTCGCGGGTCAGCGCCACCAAGGTGTTGGTCCACTCGCCGGTGGGAGCGATCTGACGCAGCCGCTCCCGCAAGTCCTTCTGCGGCAGGAACCCCGTCAGCGGCAGCAATGCCTCGGCGCGCAGGTAGCTCGCCTCGACACGAAAGCCGAGCAATCCGCCGTCGCCCTCGCGCCAGCTGAATTCGAACGCGGATTCGGGATCGCTGCGCGCCACGCGAACCCGCTTGCCGGTGAGGTCCCAGCCATCGACGCTGTGCAGCAGGCGCAATGCCCCGCTCATTTGATCGAACTTCGCGATCTGTCCGTCCATCTCGTGTGCCGCCACGTTGCTGGCTTCGAACTCAAGATCGGCGTGCGACAGCATTGCCCCGCGGCCGACGGCCGCCAATTCGAAGCCGCCGCTGCCCGAATCAACATTGCCCAAGTATTCGGGCAACAGTTGGCGCCAGCCCGCAAAGGCCATGCCGCGCACGCGCCCCAGCGCATCCCAGGCCACTGTCGTCACGACGCCGCGGCCGCGCGCGTTGCCGTTGAACGCCAGGGTACCGCCGAGCACCGGCGGCAGCTGTGCGCTCAAAGTCACGGCCAGCTCATCATCCTCGCGCTTGATGTTCAAATCGACATCCCGCAGTTCCAGCGAGGGCAGCGCGGAATTCCAATTCTCGAGGATGATCACCGCATGGCGAATCACCAGTCTGCCAGCCATCAAATCATTCATCTTGAGCTGCGCGGCGGATGAGTTCTCGCCGCCGAGCTCGATCTCGGAGGCGATTGCAAAGCGGTTGGCGCTCAATCGCGCCACGGCGACGGTCGGCGCGTCGAGCTCGATCCGCCCCGCCAGCAATTTACCGCTGCGTATGAGCTGCCACACATCCGCGGCGATGCGGCCGCCGGCGGCGCGCGCCAACACACGCTGATCGTCCTTCGAGCGCAACTCGAGTTGATCGAAGTACAGTTCGGGCCCGTACCAGCGAAATGCCGGCGCGACGTGCGCAAAGCCGATGTGATAGCCGGTTTGTGCGTGCACCCATTCCTTGATCTCGGCCTGGTAGTGCGGCGCCCGGTCGAGCGCCACCTTCAACGCGAGCAGCATCAGCAGCACGAGACATACCAGTCCCGCGATACAGTAGAGCAGGATTTTGCCGGCCTTGGCGATGCCCATTACATCAAGACGACGTCGTATTGATCGACGGTGTACAAGGCTTCTGTCTGCAAACGGATGGGCTTGCCGGTGACCAACTCCAGTTCACCCAACGCCGAGGACTCTTCGTCTAGCAGCCGCTCGATCACATCTTGGTGGGCCAGCACCATCAATTGCTGGCACTCGAATTGGCGCGACTGCCGGACAATTTCACGAAACACCTCGTAGCAGACCGTCTCCGCCGTTTTTACAAACCCCCGTCCCTCGCACGTAGGACAAGCCTGGCATAGAAGATGTTCCAGACTTTCGCGGGTCCGCTTGCGCGTCATTTCCACCAATCCCAGCGGCGACACGGACGAGATATTCGTCTTGACGTGATCCTCATTCAAGGACTTTGCCAGGGCTTGCATGACTTGCCGCCGGTGCTCGGGCTCCTCCATATCGATGAAGTCGATGATGATGATGCCGCCAAGATTGCGCAGTCTAAGCTGTCTTGCGATGGTGACCGCTGCCTCGAGATTGGTGCGAAAGATGGTTTCCTCGAGGTTGCGGTGGCCGACGAAGGCGCCGGTATTGACGTCGATGGTGGTCATTGCCTCGGTTTGGTCGATGATCAAGTGACCGCCCGATTTCAAGGACACTTTGCGATCCAGCGCCTTTTGAATCTCCTCCTCGACATGGTGCAGCTCGAACAACGGACGCGACTCGCCGTACAATTCGATGCGCGCCAGAGCCTCCGGCATGAAGGCGCCGGCGAACTCTTGCATCTCTCGATGAGCGCTCGGCTGATCGATGAGCACCCTGTCCACATCGGGCCGCATCAAATCGCGCAGCACCCGCAAATGCAGCGGCAGATCCGCGTGCACCAAATTTCCGGGCTGGGTGCGCAGGCCTTTTTGCCGCACGAATTCCCACAGTTTTCGCAAGTACTGCATGTCGGCGCGCAACGCCTCGGGCGAGGCATCCTCCGCGGCCGTGCGCACGATGAAGCCTGCATTTTCCTGCGGCTCGACGCCCAGCAGCACTGCCGCGCGCAGACGCTCGCGCTCGATCTCGTCCTCGATACGCGCGGAGACGCCGACGCCCCGGCCTTTGGGCATATAGACGAGGTATCGGGACGGCAATGTGATGTAGGTGGTCAAGCGCGCGCCTTTCGTTCCCAGCGGGTCCTTCACCACCTGCACCAATATTTCGTTGCCTTCGGCCACCAATGCCCGGATATTCTCGGAGTGCGGCGCCTCGATGCCGGTGTCCGCGTGCCGCGGATCGAAGATGTCCGACGCATGCAGGAACGCCGTGCGTTCCATGCCGATTTCGATGAACGCAGCCTGCATTCCCGGCAGCACCCGCGAGACGCGGCCCTTGTAGATATTGCTGATCAGCCCGCGGCGGCTGGCGCGTTCCAGGAACACTTCCTGCAGAACGCCGTTTTCAACCACCGCGGCGCGTGCTTCGTGAGTGCTGGCATTGATGAGAATTTCGGTGCTCATAGGCGAGACGACAGCAATTGCGCGGTTTCGAACAGCGGCAAGCCCATGACTCCGGAATAGCTGCCGCGAAGATCCGCGATGAAGACGGCGCCACGGCCCTGGATGGCGTAGCCGCCCGCTTTGTCCACGGGCTCGCCAGTATCCCAGTAGGCGGCGGCTTCCGCAGCCTCTATGCGCCGAAACGTGACAAAACTGTGACTCACCAGGAGGTCCAGCCCGGCGGCAGACCGTAATGCCACCGCGGTCAGTACGGTATGCGTACGGCCCGACAAACGCCGCAGCATTTGCTCGCCATCGAGCCGATCCGTAGGTTTACCCAAAATCTCTTCATCAAGCACCACGGCCGTGTCCGCGGCGAGCACCGGCGCGTCGGGGTCGCGGCTGCATCGCCACCCCGCCTCGGCCTTTGCGGCGGCAAGGCGCCGCACGTAGTCGGGCGCGCTCTCGCCGGGCAGCACGTGTTCATCCACCGCGGCGGCGATGACTCGAAACGCGACGCCAATTTGCCGCAACAATTCCCGGCGCCGCGGCGAGCCCGAGGCCAGATGCACAAAGGCCGAAGACTTAAGCACGGTGATAGGGGTGGCCGGCGCGCATGCTCATGGCTCGGTAAATCTGCTCGGCGACCAATACCCTGGCCAGCGAATGCGGCAGGGTCAGGGGCGACAAGGACCAGCTTTGGTCGGCCCGCTCGAGGCAATCCGGCGCCAGTCCGTCCGGACCGCCGATCAGCAGTGCGAGCGGCCGGCCATCCCGCAAGCGCTCGCCCAGCCAATCGCTCAATTGCGCGGTGCTCATCGATTCACCAATGACCTCGAGCGCGACCACATAGTCATCCCGGCCGATGGCCGAGAGCATGTCCGCGCCCTCGCGAAGGATGGCGCGCGTCGGGGTCTCGCCGGCGCGGCGAGTGGCCACGGAAATTTCGTGCAATTCCAGCAGCAGCGGCGAGCGCAGGCGCTTCTGATAATCGAGGAAGCCCGCATTGACCCAATCGGGAAGACGGGTACCGGCGGCAATCAACCGGCATTTCATGGTGCGGCTAGGCGCGCGCTGCGCGCTTGGTAACCGTCAGGTCCCACAGTTTTTCGAGTCCGTAGAACTCGCGCACACGCGGCAACATGACGTGCACGATCATCTCGTTCAAATCGATCAGCACCCAGTCGCCGTCCGCCTGTCCTTCGACACCGTGCGGGCGAAACCCTGCCTCCTTGGCCTTCTCAACCAGCCGTTGCGCAATCGAACGCACATGCCGATCGGAGGTGCCGCTCGCGATGACCATGAAATCCGCAATGTCGGTGAGTCCCCGCACATCCAGGAACTTCACTTCCAAGGCCTTCATATCATCCAGGGAGTCGAGCACAACGGTCTTGAGGGAAGGCTTCGCGCCGACGGTCTTGCGCGGCATGGTTTTGCGCGGTGCAGTTTTGCGCGGTGCGGAATTGGCCTTGCTTAGGGTCTTGGGTTTGCTGGTCGAGGTCTTTCTTTTTACAGGCACTACATTGTCCGGGTTTTGGAATAACAGTTGGCGTCCAAGATCAGTTTACGCACCGGATCGGGCATGAGGAAGCGCGGATCCCTGCCCATGGCGATCAACTGACGGACCTCGGTGGAGGAAATCTCCAATTGGGTGACGGCATGAATATAGATGCAGCCGGCACGATTCTCGTGCAGATCGTTGATGCGCCCGGTACCCCGGTCAACCAGCAGCTCCCCCAAGGGGCCCATGCCGGGTGCACGCCAGCCCGGTCGGTGTGCCACCACCAGATGCGCCAGTTGCAGCAAATCCTGCCACTGATGCCACTTCGGCAGACTGAGGAAAGCGTCCATACCGACGATGAGACAGAGACTTCGGTCCGGATATTCGTGACGCAGCTCAGCCAGCGTCTCCACCGAATAGGACGGGCCCGCCTTGCGCACTTCCCGATCATCGACGACGAACCCCGGCTGTCCGGCCGCCGCCAATTGCACCATTTTCAGGCGCAGTTGCGCGTCTGCCGAGGGCTGCTCGCGGTGCGGCGGATTGCCGGCGGGGAGAAAGCGAATTTCCTTCAAGCGCAGCGCCTGCTGCAGCTCGAACGCCGTGCGCAAATGCGCATAGTGGATCGGATCGAAGGTGCCGCCGAAAATGCCCATCGGGTTCATGCGCGTACCCTGCCTGATTCCGGGGTGGCTTGCAAAGCACCGGCAAGTGCGCCGGTGAGGCCCGTCAGTGCGGACCAGGCATCGCCGGCCGACAAGCCCTTGATGACCCGATCGGTGTGGCTGGCCTGCACCAGAAGCGCTGCCAGCGGCATGCTCGACATCCTCGACAAGGCGCGCTGCGAAGGGCTGGCTGCCAGGTTCCAAGCGCTGCCGCGAGCCGCGGAGCGCAATCGGCTGCGCTCGCCGGCCTGCCATAGCCCGCGCACTTCGCGCACCAGGGCCCACAAAATGAGAGTGGGCTCGACGCCTTCACTTTTCAGCCCCAATAGCACGTGTATGGCGCGCGGCGCATCGCCCGCCGCGGCGGCTTCCGCGAGCTGGAACACATCGTAACGCGCGCTATCGCCGACCGAGCGCAGCACCAGGTCGGCGCCAATCGGCTTGCCGTTCGCCAACAGGCTGAGCTTCTCGAGCTCCTGTTGTGCGGCGAGAAGATTTCCCTCGACTCGATCCACGATGAGCTGGGCCGCCGCAGGTTCGATCTCCACGCGCAGCATTTTCGCTCTAGCCCGCAGCCACGACGGCAAGGCCGCGGTATCCACCGGCCATGTTTGCACCCATACCCCGTGCTTTTCGACCTCGCGCACCCAGGGGGTGTCGCTTGATTTCTTGTCGAGCTTGTCGGTGACGATCAGGCATATGACATCCGGAGGCGGACGCGCGGCGAGCTCGGCCAATTGCGCCGCGCCCTTGTCGGGCTTACCGCTGGGCATGCGCAACTCGAACAGGCGCCGCTCCGCAAACAGCGACAATGCCTGACTGGCATGATGCAATTCATCCCAGTTGAATCCCCGCTCGATGAAAAACACCCGCCGGTCGGCATACCCGGCGGCGCGCGCCGCCGCGCGAATCAGGTCCGCAGCCTCGCCGACCAGCAGGGGCTCTTCGCCCGAAACCAGGTAGATGCCGCTCAAGCCGCGAGCCAGGGCGGCCGGCAATTGGTCGGCGCTTACACGCAATTAAATACTGAGGCCCGCAATTGCGGCTGCATAGTCGCCTTCCATTCGGGACACCAGCGCCTCGACGGTCTCGACCTCATGAATGCCGCTGACGCTTTGGCCACCGCTCCAAATGTCGCGCCATGCCTTGGCCGCCGTATTGCCGCCGGTGCCGAAATTCATTTTGGTCTTATCCGCCTCGGGAAGATGGTCGGGATCCAAGCCCGCGCGTGCGATGCTGCCGCGCAAATAATTGCCGCTGACTCCGCTGAACAACGAGGTGTAGACAATATCCTCGGCCACACTGTCGATGAGCATTTGCTTGTACTCGGGCGGCGCGTTGGCCTCTTCGGTGGCGATGAAGCGGGTGCCCAAGTAGGCAAGATCCGCTCCCAACGCGCGCGCCGCCAATATGTCCGCGCCGGTGCTCATGGCGCCCGACAGAATGATGGTGCCCGCATACACTTCGCGAATTTGTTTGACCAGCGCGAATGGGCTCAACAAGCCGGCGTGACCGCCGGCGCCGGCACACACCGCGATGATGCCGTCGACTCCCTGCGCCGCCGCTTTTTCGGCATGGCGCAAATTGATGACGTCATGAAACACGATGCCGCCGTAGCTGTGCACGGCGGCCACCACTTCCGCCGGCGGGCGCAAGCTGGTGATGACGATGGGCACCTTGTGCTTGACGCACAGCGCGACATCCTCTTCCAGGCGATTGTTGCTGCTGTGGACGATTTGATTCACAGCGTAAGGCGCCACCTTGGCGCGCGGGTTGGCGCGCTTAAAAGCGGCGAGATCCTCAGTAATCTCGGCGAGCCACTCGTCCAACTGGGATGCGGGGCGTGCATTCAGCGCGGGAAATGCACCGACAATGCCGGCTTTGCATTGGGCCAGTACCAGGCGCGGCGTCGACACGATGAACATCGGCGCACCGATCGCCGGCAGTCTCAAACGATCACGTAAAATATCTGGGATAGGCATAGACCCGGCAGTATAGCGTCAAACCCGCCGGCCGATTTTCGCGATGGGCACGTTGATTTCAGCCGTGGACGACCGCTGTTGCAGATCCGGTTCGCTGCCGCAATTGTCGCATCCGCCGCATGCCCCCGCTGCTTTGACGGCCGCTGCAGCCGCCAGTTTTTGCGAAATGCGCTGCAGCCGCATGAAGGACGGTGCGCGCGCCGTCAATCGGCTCAAGGCCGCCCACAGCTGCTGTTTCCAGGATTTGGGACCCAACGACAACAGCGCGTAACCCGCGCTCAGCAGCAGCGCGAATCCAACCAGGGCATTGTCGAAAAAACTGTTCACGTCAGGTCGTCAGTGCCGTTGCAATCCGATAGGTGATCCAGGAGCCCGCGTACGCAAGTCCGAACAGATACGCCGCCATGATAATCGGATATCGCCAGGAATTGGTTTCCCGCTTGACGGTGGCCAAGGTCGATAAACATTGCGGCGCGAATACATACCACGCAAGCAGCGACAGCGCGGTCGGCAAGCTCCATGAATGCGCGATGAGCGGCGTCAACGCACTGTTGATGTCATTGCCGGTCGCGGACAGCGCATAGACCGTACCTAAGGCGCCGACGGCAACCTCGCGCGCCGCCAGCCCCGGCACCAGGGCGATCGATATCTGCCAGTTGAAGCCGATGGGCTTGAACAGCACGGCCAGCCAAGCCCCCAAATGTCCGGCAATGCTGTATTGAATGGGCGGCCCTGTTGCGCCGGGAGGGGGTGCCGGAAATGAACTCAAGGCCCACAGGATGACCATCAACGCCAAGATGATCGTGCCGACGCGGCTCATGAATATTTCAACGCGCTGCCATAAGCCGATGCTTAAGTTTCGCAAATTCGGCCAATGATATGCCGGCAGCTCGAGCATCAGGGCCTGAAACCCGGGAGCTGCACCGCTGCGCTTCAACACGAAAGCCACCGCCATGGCGCTCGCGACACCGGCAACATACAAGACGAATAGGACGACGCCCTGCAACTGCAAACCGCCCCACACGGTACGCTGCGGAATGAACGCGCCGATGATCAACGCATACACCGGCAGGCGTGCGGAACAAGTCATGAGCGGCGCGATCATGATGGTCGCCAGCCGATCGCGCGGATTTTGGATGGTGCGGGTCGCCATGATTCCGGGAATTGCGCAGGCGAAGCTCGACAGCAAGGGAATGAAGGCGCGGCCCGACAGGCCGACGCTGCCCATGACGCGATCGAGCAAGAACGCGGCGCGCGGCAGATAGCCTGACTCCTCCAGAATCAGGATGAAGAAAAACAGAATGATGATTTGCGGGAGGAATACCAAGACGCTGCCCACGCCGGCCAGAATGCCGTTGATCAGCAAGTCCTTGACGAGACTCGCGGGCAAAAGCGCGCCCAGCCAATTGCCGAAAGCGGCGACGCCGAGTTTGATTTCATCCATGGGCGCTTGCGCCCAGGCGAACACGGCTTGAAATACCAGAAAGAGAATGACGGCCAGGATCAACGGTCCCAGCACCGGATTGAGCACCAGCGCATCGACACGATCGCTGAAAGTGACGCCGTCGAGGCGATCGCCGCCCACCACCTCCAAAATCCGCCGCACTTCCGCCTGATCGTGCTCGATATCCGCGCGGCTCAAGGGCGACCAGACGGCGGCTTTTTTCCCGCGCTGAGGACTGGAGGTGGCGCTCAATACCTTGATCAGTGCCCGCACGCCGGCCGTCTTGATGCCCACTGTTTCCACCACCGGCACGCCCAACTCGGCGGCCAGTCGATCGGCATCGATCACGATGCCCTTGCGGCGCGCAATGTCGGTCATGTTGAGGGCAACGACCATGGGCAGGCCCAGGCGTTTCAAACTCAATACCAGGCGCAGATTTTGCCGAAGATTGGTGGCGTCGGTGACGCACACCACGAAGTCCGGCGCGCTTTCCCCTGCCCGCCGGCCCAGCAGCACATCGGCGGTGACCTGCTCGTCCGGGGTCAGCGCATCCAAGCTGTACGCGCCGGGCAAGTCCAACAAGCGAATTCGCAGCCCGGATGGCGTGATCAGCGAGCCCTCTTTGCGCTCGACCGTCACACCGGCGTAATTGGCCACCTTCTGGCGGCTGCCGGTGAGCAAATTAAAGAGAGCTGTTTTGCCGCAGTTGGGATTTCCCACCAAGGCGATCAGAGGGCTGGGAACGCTTGGCGCGGCGTCCATGCGAATCAACGGAGCTGAGGCTGCTCCGGACATACGCGGATACAGGCGGCCTCGAAGAGTCGAAGCGCGAAAGTGCCGGTGCCGATGCGCACCGCTATCGGCGCGCGCGCCAGCAACCCTCGGGCCACGATGCGCACCGCCTCGCCGGGTAGAAACCCGAGCTCCGATAAGCGCCGCCCCACATCCGCCGGGGTCTTGGAATTGGCCGCGGATACGGAAACCACCCGCGCGGCAGTTCCCGCCGGAAGGTCCATCAATGAAATATCGGAAGGAACCAACATGAACGCAATTCTATATGAGAATCGTTCCCATTACTATTACCGCGTCACAATCTAGAGCGCCCGCGGCCCTTCCTGATAGTCTTGAGCACCGGAACCATCGGAGGCGTATGAAATGCCTACGCTTTTTGAGAAAATAATCAGCGGCGACCTGCCGGCCACGGTGCTTTATCGCGACCCGCGCGTGATCGCCTTTCTGGACATTCGCCCGGCGGCCCCGGTACATATACTCATTGTCCCCAACAAGCCTATTCCCACCGCCAATGATATTGCCGACAACGATGAAGCGCTGATTGGCCACATGTTCATCGTGGCGCGCGATCTTGCGCGGCAACAAGGTATCGCCGAAAGCGGCTATCGGTTGATCATCAATTGCAACGCGGATGGCGGTCAGGAGGTGTACCACTTGCACGTACATTTGCTGGGCGGACGGCCCTTGGGTCCCATGGTGGCGCGAGAGAGAGGATAAGTGATGAAGAAGAAAACAGCCGCGCAGGTCAAAGCACGCGACATGGCGAGGCGCTCCCCCAAGAAACGCTCGGTCAGCGCCGCCAAATCCACGGCCGGGTCCGTCAAGGCGCGCGAAGTGGCGCGCTCCCTCACGCCGCGCAGCGCCCCGCGCCGCGAGCTATATCCCGCACTCGAACCGTACCGTCATGGCTTCCTGAGAGTCTCCGACGTCCACGAAATCTACTACGAAGAGAGCGGCAACCCGGCGGGCAAACCCGCCGTGTTTCTGCACGGTGGCCCGGGCGCGGGCTCCGACAAACGCGCGCGGCAATTCTTCGATCCGCAGCACTACCGCATCGTCGTATTCGATCAGCGCGGTTGCGGACGCAGTCGTCCCACCGCGAGCCTGGTGGAAAATACCACCTGGCATCTGGTCGCCGACATCGAACGCTTGCGCAAACACTTGGGAATAGAGCGCTGGCAGATATTCGGCGGCTCATGGGGCAGCACGCTGGCCTTGGCCTACGCCGAAGCACATCCCGATCGAGTCAGTGAAATCGTGTTGCGCGGAATTTTCCTGCTGCGCTACGCGGAAATACGCTGGTTCTACCAGCATGGGGCTTCCGAAATATTTCCGGATTCCTGGGAAGCCTATCGCGACGCGATACCTGTCGATGAGCGCGACGATTATTTGAGCGCGTATCACAAACGCCTGACCGGCACCGATCAACGCGTCGCCGTGGCCGCGGCGCGCGCCTGGTCGATGTGGGAGGCGTCCGCCAGTTTTCTATACAGCAACGTGGATAACATCAAGAAGTGGGGCGAAGACCAATTTGCCTTGTCGGTCGCCCGAATCGAATGTCATTATTTCGTGAATCGCGGCTTTCTACGCAGCGAGAATCAATTGATCGACGATGTACCGCGCATTCGGCACATTCCCACCACCATCGTTCAGGGTCGCTACGATATCGTGTGCCCCGCTACCAGCGCCTGGGACTTGCACCGCGCGTGGCCGGAGGCGGATTTCCGGCTGGTTGCGGACGCCGGCCATTCGGCGTTCGAACCAGGCAACACACACGAGTTGGTGCTCGCCACCGATCGATACCGCAGCCGCTGACGCTCGAGACATCCTATGAAACGAATTGCCGCGGCCATGCTTGCCATGGCCGTTGTCCTGCTCTTGCCGGCCGTGTCGCATGCCGCGGGCACGAAACTGCTGCGCTTCCCAAACATATGGCATGACCGCATCGTCTTCAGCTATGCCGGCGACCTATGGACGGTCAGCAGTCAAGGAGGCACGGCCGCACGCATCACGGCCAACGCGGGTCTCGAGCTATTCGGCAAATTCTCGCCGGACGGGCAGCAGATTGCCTTTACGGCCCAGTACGGCGGCGATGAACAAGTTTACGTCATGCCCTCGGGCGGCGGTGCGCCCAGGCAGCTGACCTTTTACCCGGCGCCCGGCCCGCTCGCGGAACGATGGGGTTATGACAACCAAGTGTACGGCTGGACGCCGGACGGCAGCGCGATCTTGTTCAGATCCGCCCGCGATGGCTACATATTGACGGATGCCAAACTTTACACGGTGCCTGTGAACGGCGGCGCGGTGACCGCCCTGCCGATGCCGAAATCGGGTGCCGGCGCCTTTTCCCCTGACGGCAAAAGAATCGTCTACTCGCCCTTGTGGCGGGATTTTCGCAGCGAAAAGCGCTACGAGGGAGGCCTTGCCAATGTGCTCTATATTTTCGACCTGACGAATCCATCGCTGCAGCAAATCACCAACGACCGGCGCACCGATCGAGATCCGATGTGGATAGGCGATGCGATTTATTTCAACTCCGACCGCAGCGGCACTTTCAATCTATACCGCTACGACGTGGCGACGCGGCAGACCCGGCAGTTGACGCATTACAGCGATTGGGATGTTCGCTGGCCGAGCGCCGACGCTCTTGGACAAATCGTTTATGAATCCGACGGCGAACTGCATGTCTACGACACACGCACCGATCAAGACCGCGCGCTCTCGATCCTGGTGCCCACCGACGCGACCGCCAAGCGGCCGCAGCCCGTCAACGCGGCCGACAATATCGAGAGCTTCGCCCTGAGCCCCAGCGGCGAGCGCATCGCACTTGCGGCGCGCGGCGATGTGTTCTCCGTGCCGACGGAACATGGCGTGACCCGCAATCTCACGCAATCTTCTAACGCACATGACCGGGAGGTCGCTTGGTCCAATGACGGCAAATCATTGGCCTACGTCTCGGACCGAAACGGTGAAGAGGAAATCTACACCCAGGCCCAGGACGGCATCAGCCCGGCGGTCGCGGTGAGCAGCGGTTCGGTGTCGCGCTATTACGCACCCGTGTGGTCGGGCGATGACAAGCGAATTGCCGTGGGCGACAATGCCAATCGTCTGTACGTCATCGACTTGACCACCAAGAAACGCATTACCGTGGCGCAGGATCCGATCCAACTGTCTCTGGATCATCGCTGGTCGCCCGACGGGCAGTTCCTGGCCTACTCGTTGAACGAACCGAATAATTTCTCCAGTGTGTTCGTCTGGTCGGCGGCGGATGGCAAATCGCACCGCGTCACGCCGCAATTCTTCAACGCGCAGACACCCGCATGGTCGCCGAACGGCGAGTTGCTGTACTTCTTGAGTCAACGCGAATATCAACCCATCGTCAGCACGGTGGAATTCGACTTTGCCACCGATCGCCAGACGGGCATTTTCGCGCTGCCGTTGCGCAAAGAGGTTAAAAACCCATTCGGCATTCGCGACGACGAGCCGGGCGAGGTCAAGACGGATGATGCCGACAAGGGCAAGGATCGCGACAAAGGCAAGGATGGCGCCAGGCACAAGGTGCAGATGCGCATCGACTTCGATGGCATCGAACAGCGCACCATTCGCGTGCCGCTCGAGGCGGACGACATCGGCGGATTGCAGGTTGGCGATGAGGACCTTGTGTACCTGCGCACGGGCCCTTTCTATTACGGCCGCGACTCCAGCATCAAACCTGCGGTGATCGCCTATTCGATCAAGGATCGGGAAGCGAAGACGGTGGCGGAAGACGTGACCAATTGGTCCGCGACCGCCGATGGCAAACACGTGCTCGCGCAGCTCGCATCGAAGGAATTCAAGTATTTCGAGGTGGGCAAGAGCGAGGATGCCAAGACCGTATCCTTGGCGGGTCTCATGACCACTCGAGTTCCGGCCGCCGAATGGCGCGAGATTTTTGCGGAAGTGTGGCGCCGCTATCGGGACTATTTCTACGTGGAAAACATGCACGGCTACGACTGGATTCAGCTGCGCCGCAAATATGAGCCGCTGCTCGAAGATGTCGCGCATCGCGCCGATCTCAACTACGTGATCAGCGAGATGATCGCGGAGCTCACCGTGCAGCATGCCTACATCGAAGGCGGCGACTTCGGATTGCCCAAACGGCCGTTCGTGGCGTTGCCGGGCGCACGCTTCGCCCTCGATGCAAAATCCGGTCGTTATCGCATTGCCAAGATATTCGCGGGCGAGAATGAGGAAGAACATTACCGTTCGCCGCTGACTGAAGCGGGTGTCGACGTGCACGTCGGCGACTACGTGCTGACGATCAACGGCCGTGAACTCAAGCAGGGCACCGATCCTTATGAGCTGTTGCAAACCGCCGCCGGGCAGCCGGTGGAGTGGCGTGTGGCGGCGAGCGCCGACGGCGCGGGCGCACGCACCATCCGCTACTTGCCGCTGCAAACGGAGACCGGCCTGCTGTATCTCGCGTGGACCCGCGAGAATCGCGCGCGTGTGGAACGCATGAGCGCAGGCCGCTTGGGCTACATCCATCTTCCCGACATGGGGGCAGCCGGGCTGCGCGAATTCATCAAGTGGTGGTACCCACAAGTGCGCAAGGAGGGGCTCATCGTGGACGTCCGCGACAACGGCGGCGGCAACGTATCCGAAATGCTGATCAGGCGGCTGGCGGGGACACTGCACGCCACTCGCTTCGCGCGCAATCGCAGCGCCCCCGGCACGTATCCGGGCGTGGTGCAGCCGGGACCCAAGGTTGCACTGATGAACCAAGGCACTTCCTCGGACGGCGATATCTTTGCCTATCAATTCAAGCAGTGGAAGATCGGCCAGCTGATCGGCAAGCGCACCTGGGGCGGCGTCGTGGGAATCAGCGATCACGGAACATTGCTCGACGGCGGCAAGGTATTTGTGCCAGAGTTCGGAACCGCGGACGAAAACGGCCGCTGGATCATAGAAGGGCATGGGGTGGATCCGGATATCGACGTCGATCAAGACCCGGTGGCCGTCTTGCAGGGGCACGACCCGCAACTGGAGCGCGGAATTCAAGAATTGCTGAAACTCTTGCCCGCGACACCCGCCGGTTTGCCCTCGAGGCCCGCCGCGCCCGTCAAATCAGAGGTTCGCTAGCGTGTCGGAGCTCGCGTTCATAGGCCTGGCGCGCACCAGCGATGCGCGCGAGATTGCCGAGATGTCGCGCGATTTAATCGAACAAGGATTGAGCTGGTCGTGGACACCGGCGCGAGTGCAGCACTTTATTTCCGGCGCCGAATCTTCCGTGGTGGTCGCGCGGCGCGAGCAACGCGTCGCCGCGTTTGCCATCATGCACTTCGGCGACGACGTCGCGCACCTGAATTTGCTCGCCGTATCGCCGGAGCATCGGCGCCAGGGTTTGGGTTCGCAACTCATGGAATGGCTGACGCGCACCGCGATTGAGGCCGGCGTGTTTCGCATCAACCTCGAATTGCGCACCAATAACGAAGCGGCGCGTATTTTTTATGCACGCTTGGGCTTCGAGCAGCTAGGCGTTGTGCAGGGCTACTACCAAGGACGCGAAGCGGCTCTGCGGATGTCGCGCCGGCTGGCGGTCAAAGATCACGGGGTTCCATAGCGCGCGTCCTGTCGCGGCGCCCGCAATGCCGTGCGGCCGAGCGGAAATAGGACGGTCACGCGGCAGCCCCTGCCCGGGCCCGTATCGACGCTCATCTCGCCGGCCGCCTCGCGCACCCGATCCGCGACGCTCCACAGGCCGAATCCGTGGCCGCGCGGCTCGAAAAGACTGAGCTGCCACTCGAATCCCACTCCCTGGTCCTCGACGACGATGCGTAGTTCTTGAGGAGTGCAAGTCACCGTGACGATCGCGGAATGCACGCCGGAATGTTTGACGACGTTGCGCAGCAGTTCCCTGATGACCTTGAATACGAGCACCCGCAACTCCAGTTCGATGGCTGCATCGCTGGCGGAAACGCGCAGCTGCACCTGCAAGTCGTCCTTGCCGCGCATATAGATACTGAGCCATTTGAGCGCGGGCTCCAGCCCGAGTTCGTAAAGACCCGGGGGACTCAAGTCGGCGATGACCCGTTGTGCGATGGACTGCACTTCGCGCACCGTGGAGGTGGCCTCGCCGAGCAGCAGCCGGACTTCGGGCGCGGCGCGCGAGGCGGCGACATCGAGCGTCATCGCCAATCCCACCAATTGCTGACCGATGCCGTCATGCAGATCCACCGCGGTCGCACGTCGCGCACGCTCCTCGGCACCCACCAGCTCGCGTGCGTACAGCTTCAATCGATCCTGTTTCTGACGCAACTGCTCGTTGAGTTCCGTCAGGTCGGTAATGTCGCGCGCGACGCCCCAGATGCGCAGCAACTTTCCCTGCGCGATGACTCCTCGGAAACCCGTCACGAAGGTGAACTGTTTGCCCGCGCCCGGTATGGTGAATTGCAGCCCGTCCATCGAGTAGTCGTGCCGCGATGCCGCACCCAGGTGTTGAATGAATATCGCCGACCACGGCACATCCGCACGCCACAGCCGGGCGTCGGTGTCCGGCACACCCATTTGCCGATTCAGCCGCAAATAAGTAAGGTTGCTTTCGGCAACCGAGGCGTGCGATTGCAACCACGCAATCTGCTCATCCACCGGCAGAGCGGGGTCCATAGGCTGCGCCAATTCGATGCGCCACACCGCCTCGGAGCTATGCTCGATGAAGTTGCGATAGCGCTCATCGCTGGTACGCAGCAACTGAATTGCGCTGCGCTTTTCAAACAGCACGACGGCCAGCAAGAAATTGACGACCACCAATGTCGCAAGATAGAGCTGAGTGGCGCCCACCCGCACGAACGGATCCGGGTCGCCCGCAAAGGGGCCCAAACCGCGGCTTGAAAAGTACGCGACCAAAACGGCAGTCGCGGCGGTAAAGCTGGTCGACCAGCGCGGCGGCATGCGAAATGCAGCAACAATCACCAGCGCCAGCAGGATGAACGGCATGTCCAGAATCGTGGTGATGCCGCCGGGCGGCGTCGAGAACACCCAAATCGCCGTGCTCATCAGGGCCACGCCCGTCAGCAGCACTCCCACCGAGGATGCGAGCGGCACGGAAAACTCTCGTGCGCGCCATCTCACCGCCCAAAACATCACGACCGGCGCGATGCAAATGGATCCCAGCCAGTTACCCGCCCACCACAGCTGCCATTCGCGCAAGTACGCTGCACCGCTTGCGCCATGGGTGATCGCGAAAGCACCCAACACCGCGCTCGAGGCCGCGCCGATCGCAGCCGCGGCGATGAACAGCAGCACATTGCGTGCGCGCGGGATGGGTTCGGCGGCAATGATTCTCGACACCACCCATGCCCCCACCATGGCATCGATCGAGTTCGCCAGCGCGAAGAGTCCATAGCGCAGCAGGATGAAATGTTCGGCATGCACTGCGCCGACGCTGATTTCGATGCTCACCTGGACCAGCAAGATCCAAATCCAGTTGCGCAGCGGCGCGAGCAGCAGGGCCATCAGCAAGAGGCCGGCGGAGGGCCAAAGAAACGTCAGCTCTTCTTTGTGCTCGTGCAAGTTCAGGCCCAAGAGCACGAGTAGGAAGTACATCAATCCAAAAATCGTCAACGACAGGAATCCGTGGGCGATTCCATGGCTCATGAAGTCCCATCGAATGGCGGAGTTGCGGTGTTTACCCGCAGTGGGTGTCATCACGAACGTGGCCTCACTGTATTAAGATGATTGTGCACCGTTTCTTGCAATACTCCAAAGACATGAGCCAAAACACCGAGCTGCACACATTCGGTTCGACTCGCCGCCGCGTAGCGGCCATCGGCCAAGGGTCCTGGCGGATAGAGGAGCCAGCCGCGAATTCCGCCATCGCGGCTTTGCGTCGCGGGCTGGATCTCGGGCTCGGCCATATCGACACGGCCGAAATGTACGGGTCCGGCACATCGGAGAAAATTATCGGCAAGGCGATCGCAGGACGGCGCGATGAGGTGTTCCTGGTATCCAAGGTGTTGCCCAACCACGCGTCGACGCGCGGAACCATCGCGGCGTGCGAGAAATCGCTGGCGCGACTGGGTACCGATCATCTGGATTGCTACCTCATTCATTGGCGAGGCAGCCACCCGCTGCAGGAAACCGTCGCGGGCTTCGACACGCTGAGGCGCGACGGGAAAATACTTTCCTGGGGCGTCAGCAACTTCGACGTCGACGATCTCGAAGAGATTGCCGCGATCGCGGGCGCGGGACACCCGGCATGCAATCAGGTGCTGTACCACTTGGAGCAGCGCGCCATCGAACATGCGGTGCTGCCGTGGTGCCGCCGGCACGGCACTGCGCTGGTCGCCTACACGCCATTCGGCCAATCGCCCGATATTTTCGACGTCCGAACGAAAAAGGGACGGCTGCTGCACGAAATTGCCCGCGCGCACCACGCGACCGCGCGTCAGGTCGCGCTGCGATTTCTACTGCGCCACGCCGAGAGCTTCGTGATTCCCAAGGCGTCCAACATCAAACATGTCGAAGAAAATGCCGGGGCCTGCGCGTTTGAATTGAGCGCCGACGAATTGATGCAAATAGACGCGCAATTTCCGCTCGGCCCGGTCCCGCGCAGCTTGCCGATGATCTAGCCCAAGCGCTGGTGCTCGAAGCGCAAAATCTGCGGGCCCGCGGCTGCGACGTTTGACGTGCCGGTCAATGCCAGCGTTACGCGCAATTCGTTGCGCATGATTTCAATGACCTTGCTCACTCCCGCCTCACCAGCGCCCGCCAGCGCGTACAGAAACGCCTTGCCGATGAGCGCGCCGCGCGCTCCCAGTGCCAGCGCCTTCGCAATGTCCTGTCCCGACCGCACGCCGCCGTCGAACATGACTTCGCAGCGCCCGCCAATGGCGTCGACAATTTCCGGCAGAACGGAAATCGTCGACGGCGCGCCGTCGAGTTGGCGCCCGCCGTGGTTGGACACGACGATTGCATCCGCACCGGCGGCTACGCCCAGCCGCGCATCCTCGGCATCGAGAACGCCTTTCAGAATGAGTTTTCCGGGCCAGCGGCTGCGCACCCATTCCACGTCGCGCCAATTGGCCGACGCGTCGAATTGCGTGGCGGTCCATTCGGCGAGTGTGCGAATGCCGCTGGAGCCGCCGATACGCCCGACCAGATTGCCGAAAGTACGGCGTTTGCCGAACAGCACTTTCGCAGCCCAAGTGGGTTTGGTCGCCACATCCAGCGCATTTCGCAGCGTGAGCTTCGGCGGAATGGTCAGGCCGTTGCGCGGATCGCGGCGCCGCTCGCCGATGACTTGCAGGTCCAGCGTGAGCATGAGCGCCGAGCACTGCGCGGCCGCCGCTCGATCGATGAGCTCCTGATTGAAACCCCGGTCTTTCATGAGATATTGCTGAAACCAGAATGGCTGCTGGGTTGCGGCCCGGACATCTTCGATCGAGCAAATCGACATGGTGCTGAGACAGAAAGGAATGCCGCAGGCCGCCGCGGCTCTGGCGCCTAAAATCTCCCCGTCGGCGTGAAACAGCCCTGCGAGCCCGGTCGGTCCTATCGCCAACGGCATGGATGCCGGCATTCCCATAAAGCTTGTGGCCAGGGAGATATTCGATACGTCCACCATGACTCTTTGCCGAAAGCTCAAGGCATCGAGATCGGCGCTATTGCGGTGCATGGTGCGCTCATCGTAGGCACCGCCATCGGCATAATCGAAAATTGCGCGGGGAATCCGCCGTTTCGCAAGTTCACGCAAATCATCGACATTTAGAATCATCGGTGTGCCCCTCGCTCGAGGGGCACACCATACTATAAGCTTGCATTCCAGGGCCAAGAGTCGTTCAGGATATTAGAACAATGCTTCAACCGGGCCTCATCATGGATCGGCCATTGTTGATTTCCACGATCATCGAGCACGCGGCCGCGCAGTACGGCGATACTGAAATAGTCTCGCGGGAAACTCACGGACCCGTGCTTCGCTACGGCTACGGCGACTGCGCCGCGCGCTCGAGGAAACTTGCGAATGCGCTCGCGCACATGCAACTGCCCGACGGCTGCGCGGTGGGGACGCTTGCCTGGAACAATTATCGGCACGTGGAAATCTACTTCGGTGTCTCCGGCAGCGGCAGGGTCATTCATACCTGCAACCCGCGCCTGCATCTTGACCAGCTGGCCTACATCCTCAATCACGCCGAAGATCGGTTGTTGTTCTTCGATGCCACTTTCGCGCCATTGGTCGAACAACTGGCCGAACGCTGTCCGGGTATTCGGGCATGGATTTGCATGACCGACAGCGGCAACATGCCCGCACTGCCATCCGTCGCGAACCTCGTTTGCTACGAGGACTTGCTCGCCGCGCAAAGCAGCGATTTTTCATGGCCCGAGTTCGATGAGCGCGCCGCGGCCGTGCTGTGCTACACGTCCGGCACCACCGGCAATCCCAAGGGCGCGCTATGTTCGCATCGATCGATCATTCTGAATGCCATGATGATTTGCACCCCGGCGGTCCTGGGCCTGTCGCCGCGAGACGCTGTCCTGCCGGTGGTGCCCATGTTCCATATCAATGCATGGTGTATTCCCTACGGCGCAGCGATCGGCGGCGCAAAAATGGTGTTGCCGGGACCGAGACTCGACGGCGCGGGTCTGCATGAGCTGATGGAAGCGGAACAGGTGACCGTCAGCGCCGGCGTACCGACGGTTTGGCTGCAGTTGCTGCAATACATGGAACTACGCGGCCTGCGCTTTTCATCCCTGCAGCGGGTGATTTCCGGCGGATCAGCCGTGCCGAGCGCGCTCATCGCCCGCTTCGATGAAATGTACGGCGTCGAACTCAGGCAAGGCTGGGGAATGACCGAAACAGTGGCTGCCGCGACCATGGGCTGTCTCAACAGAGACCAGTTGCAATTACCTGCCCCCTTGAGACACGCCGCCGTGGCCAAGGGCGGCAAATCGACATTTGGCTGCGAAATCAAAGTGGTCGACGAGCAGGGTGCCACATTGCCCCGCGACGGAAAATCGCAGGGGCAGCTCATGGTGCGCGGTCAGTGGGTCATCAGCGGCTATTTCAAGAGCGCCGCCTCACCACTGGTGGACGGTTGGTTCCCGACCGGTGACATTGCCAGCATCGATGCACGCGGCGTGATGCAAATCTGCGACCGCGTCAAGGACATGATCAAGACCGGCGGGGAGTGGATCAGTTCGATCGATTTGGAAAATACCGCCATATGCCATCCGTCGGTGGCCGCCGCCGCGGTGATCGGCGTCAAGCACCCGAAATGGCAGGAACGGCCGTTGTTGTTCGTGGTGGTCAAGCCCGGACACGTGTTGGAGTCTCAGGATATCCTCGCCTTTCTGTCGGAGCGCGTGGCTCGGTGGTGGGTGCCGGATGAGGTGGTCTTTTTGGATTCGCTCCCGGTGGGAGGCACGGGTAAGGTACAGAAGGCGTCGCTGAGGGAAAGGTATGGGAATATTTTCGATTAGAGTGTTCGCATTCGGCAAACAGGGGCTCAACGGCCGCCGGCACATCCGCCGGCGCAGTAACCCTTATCCCAGTGCGTACAGGTATTCCACGAAGGAAGCCACGGCGCCGTCCAGTCCTTGCACCTTGGGATTGCTCGACTCGATCAAATAGTATTCATTGGGTGCATGCGCACCCGTGCCGTGGCCCAGCCCATAGTGTCCGGCCGGCAGATTCAAAGGCGCCCCGGTAAATACATATCCCGGCCATGATCCCGCCGAGCGCGGCCACAACTGCGGATCGATACCGAGTTTTCGATAAGTAGCCAGCTGCGTTTGAATCAGCTTGCTGTTGGGGTCGGTTTGCGTGGGATCGTAGCCGCCGCTCATGTTCACTTCGATGTCGGCGAACCCCTGCTGCGCCAGGTGCGCCTTTAATTTGGCGAGCGTGTCGGCGGCCGTCATGTCCGGCACCAACCGCATGTCGATCTTGGCCACTGCCTTGTGCGGCAACACGGTCTTGCCGCCGGGCCCGGTGTAGCCGGCCACCAAGCCTTCGATGTTGATGGTCGGGCGCGACTCGAGCAGCATCAGTGAATCCACCCAATTCTTGTCGTGCACCCAGTGCTTCACACCGAGCGCCTCCTGCACCGTGGCCTCTGCGGTCTTGGCCGCATGGTCCCGAATCATTTGTTCCTGCGCGGCGCTCAAGGGTTTGGCCTTGTCGAAAAAACCCGCCACGGCCGGCGTATGCCCGTCCTTTTCGATCAGCGTGTTCAAGGCCTGAACCAGGTGCCAGGTGGGAGAATCCACTTGTGCCTCGAGGCTCGAGTGCACGTCGTGCGTGGGTCCGCGCCCCCATTTCTCGCCGCTGGAAATCAGCTCCAACTCCACCACGCCTTTCGCGCCGAGAGAGACTTCCACGCCACCGTCGCGATCCTGGGCGGCCTCCGGCATGAATACGCCGGCGCATTTCTTCAGTTCCGCCATCACTTCCGGATTCGTGATCACCTCGCGGAAATGCGGCGAGGCGATCTCTTCCTCGCCCTCGCACACCAGCACGAGATTCACCGGCAATTTTTTGCCCGCGGCCTTGAATGCCATCAAAGCGCTCAAGAACGAATTCTCGGGCCCCTTCTGATTGACCGCGCCGCGTCCCATGCACACGGTTCCCAGACCCTCTTTCTGCACCAAGCGGCCCTCGAGCGGCGGTGAACTCCATTCCTCGGGCACGAATTGCTTGACGTCATACATGAAATAGATCGCCATGGTGGTACGTGCACCGGCATCGATTTTGCCGAAAACCCCCGGCTTGCCCGACGTCGGTATCAATTTCACGCCGGTAAAGCCTGCATCGCGCGCCAGCTTCGCCATGTAGTCCGGGCCTTGCGGATAATTGCGATTCTCCGCCGCGATGGAAGGCAGCGCGATCCAGTCCTGTAAACGCTGGATGTTGGCTGCGTGCATCTTCGGTATCTGCGCCAAGACGGCGGCTTTGTCCGCATCTTGCGCCGGTGCGCCAAATACGGCCGCCGGCACCGCCGCCAGCGCAGCACCGGAAACGGCGCCCTGGACAAAATCACGCCTGCTCAAGTTCTGATCTTTCGCATCATCGTGCATCCGCTTCTCCTAAATCGCCCGCAATTGGCTTCGATAGTACAGGCCGCGTTCAGCATAGTTGTCGGCCACCTTCAGCAAATTCTCGCGCTCTTGAGAGGTCAGCTCGCGCACCACTTTCGCCGGCGCACCGAAGATGAGACAGCCGTCGGGAAAGGATTTGCCTTCGGTGATGATCGCGCCCGCCCCCACGAGACAACCGCGGCCGATGATGGCACCGTTCAAAATAATCGACTGTATGCCGATCAGCGTGCCCTCACCCACCGTGCAGCCATGCAGCATGGCCTGATGACCGATGGATACCCTGGCCGCGATGCTCAGCGGAAATCCTGGATCGGTGTGCAGCACGGCGCAGTCCTGCACATTGCTGCCGGACCCGATGCCAATATTCTCATTGTCGCCGCGCAGGGTCGCACCGAACCACACGCTGGAATTTTCGCCGAGGACGACCTTGCCCACCACCGTGGCGTTTGGCGCAATGTAGGCGCTGGCGTGCACCTCAGGCGTATGCTCGCCCAATTTATAGACAGTCATCCACGGTCACTTTGCGCTATATCGCCGATGTCCGAGATCCACGGGAGCGCCGACTGGCACCAAATCTGCCGCTTCGCCGGCAACTCCGCGCGCTGCGCTAGGGTGCCCACACGCAATGCAAAGTAGCGCGGATTTTCCGCATCCGCGGCATAGATCGGCGTGCCGCACTCACCGCAAAACGCCTGCGCGCGCTTATTGCCGCTGTCCGCGGTCTTGACATAGATTTTTGGATTTCCCGCCAGCAACTCAAAATGCTCTGCTGCCACAGGCACGCTGACCCGATATACGGTACCGGTGAGCGTCTGGCAATCCGTGCAGTGGCAGATGCTCACTTTCTGCGGATCAATCTTTGCCTGGTAGCGAATCGCCTCACAATGGCAGTGGCCGTTGACCTTCATTTCTTCCTCGTGGCGAACCGGTATCATCTTGCCGGAAAATGAGTAGTGATCTTGCCACCAAACGCCGTCCGCTGTCCGCTGCTCGATGGGCGGTCGTCGTCATTTTCCTCGCCGTGCTTTGGGTGTCGCTCTGGATCGCCATCGACTGGTGGTATGCGCAACCCGAACCGCAGTTCGATTTGGGCGGTGTGCCGCTGTTCGCCTGGTACGCCCTGTCCATCTTGGCACTCGCGGCGCTGCTGACCCGGCTGTCGACTCCCCGGCCGCCGTTCGGGCCGGTGCTCGCACTCTGCATGGGCTTGGTTCCCGTGCCGCTGCTGCTCGCGGCCGTCGCACCCGCCTTTTTGGACCGGTATTGGCTGCTTGGCGCCACGGCCGCCGCCGTCATCGGCACGACCACCTATCTGGCCCGCGGTTTGCGGCCGATGACCGGGAAATCACAGCTCGCGGCCGCCGTCGCCGGAGTCCTGTTCATCGCAGGCTTCGTTTGGCTGAGCGATGTGCTCGACGCAATACCCGACGTGTGGGTGGCCCGCGAAACCGAGGAGCCTGCGACGGCCGAAGGCTTGGCCGACGCCGAAACGCTTCTGTTCGAGCAAGCCGGCCGCATCGACAGGGCGTTGGCCGCCGTGCATCGCGATGCATCGCCTCGAGCGCAAGCGTTTTTTCTGGGATTCGCCGGCGTCGGCGCGGAGAAAGTATTCGCGCAGGAAATCGCTTTGGCATCCCAGGTTCTGGCGCAGCGCTACGCCGTCGATGGCCGCGGCTTCTCCCTGATCAATGATCAACGGGATCTGCATAGCGCCCCCATCGCGAGCGGGGCGGCCCTCAAATATGCGCTGCGCGGCTTGGCCGCGCGAATGAATGTCGAGCAGGACGTGTTGTTGCTCTCGATTTCGTCGCACGGCGCACAGGATCCAGCCATCGCAGTCGCCAATTCGGATTTGCCGCTCAACGATTTGGGCGATGGCGAACTCGCCGACGCCTTGAACGATTCGGGGATCAAGTGGCGGGTGGTGATCATCTCGGCTTGCTATGCCGGCGGCTTCATCGATGCCTTGAAGAATCCGCAAACCATCGTGATTACGGCGGCGGCGGCCGACCGAACCTCATTCGGCTGCTCGAACGACCGGGATCTGACTTATTTCGGCGAGGCGTTCTATCGAGATGCGCTGCCCGGCGCACGTACCCTGCGCGAAGCCTTCGAGAAGGCCAAGGCCGCGATTGCATTGCGCGAACGGCGCGAACACGTGGATGCCTCGAAGCCGCAGGCGTACTTCGGTGCCGAACTCGAGACGAAACTTGCCTCGATGCGCGGCGCACCCTGATACCCTAAGGACCATGAGCGAAATTGCCCACCGGGCCATCGACGCAAATGGCATTCGCATCCATATTGCCGAACAGGGCAGCGGACCCTTGGTGCTGCTGTGTCATGGATTTCCGGAATCCTGGTACTCGTGGCGGCATCAGTTGCGTGCACTCGCCGAGGCCGGCTTCCATGCGGTGGCTCCCGACATGCGCGGCTACGGCGATAGCGAGCGTCCCGCCGCCGTCGATCAGTATTCCCTGTTCCATCTGGTCGGCGACATGGTGGGGCTGCTGGATTCGCTGGGTGAACAGCACGCGGTGATCGCCGGCCATGATTGGGGCGCGCCTGTCGCCTGGCACGCTGCGATGATGCGGCCTGACCGCTTCCGGGCGGTCATCGGCCTCAGCGTGCCATACCGCCCGCGCGGCAGCGTCGCGCCGAGCAGTGTCATGCCGCAGACCGATGAGGCGAGCTTCTACCAGTTGTATTTTCAGAAACCCGGCATCGCCGAGTCCGAGCTCGAGGCGGATGTGCGAACTTCGCTTCGCAAGATTCTGTTCTCGGGTTCAGGCGATGTGCCGAGACGTGCGCCGGGCGGCTCTTCTGCGGGCGTCGGCATGGTGCCGAGAAGCGGCGGATTTCTCACGCGGATGCCGGATCCGCAAACCCTGCCGGCATGGCTCGGCGCGGCCGACGTCGATTTCTACGTACGGCAGTTTCAACAGTCGGGATTTGGAGGCGGACTCAATTGGTATCGCAATATCGATCGCAATTGGGAATTGTTGGCGCCGTTCGCCCGCGCCCCCGTGACGGTGCCTGCACTCTACATGGCCGGGGACCTCGATCTGGTGGTTGCCTTCCCGCGAATGAAGGAAGTCATCGCCGACCTGAAGCGCTACATACCGCAGCTGCGCGGCACCATCATGCTGCCGGGATGCGGCCACTGGACTCAGCAAGAACGCGCCAGCGAAGTCAATCAAGCCATGCTCGACTTCCTGCGCAGTTTATAAACCCATGCAAGAGCCGATAAATCAGCTCAGCCGCTCGCTAAAGGGGCGTCATTTGGCGATGATCTCGATTGGCGGCATCATAGGCGCCGGTCTTTTCGTCGGCAGCAGCACCGCCATCATCGCCGCCGGCCCCGCCAGCTTCATCAGCTATGCGATCACCGGCGTGCTGATTCTGTTGGTGATGCGCATGCTGGGAGAAATGGCCACCGCATTGCCGCAGGTGCGCTCCTTCACGGAATTTGCGCGCGCCGGCCTGGGCGACGGCGCGGGCTTCGTGGTGGGTTGGCTGTATTGGTATTTCTGGGTGTTGGTCGTGCCGGTCGAGGCCATCGCCGGCGCAAAGATTTTGCAGGCATGGATTCCCTTGTCGCCGCTGCAAATCGGCGTTGGTCTGATGACCATCATGACCTGCGTCAATCTCATGTCGGCGCGTTCGTACGCCGAGTTCGAATTCTGGTTCGCCTCCATCAAAGTCGCCGCGATATTGGTATTCATCGTCATCGCGGCGTCGTATGCATTCGGCTGGACGGCGCCGCACGGCGCATCCTTCGGGAACCTCAGCAATTTCGGGGGCTTTACGCCGCACAGTTGGATTGCCGTGCTGGCTGCGGCGCCCATCGTTTTCTTCGCCATGACGGGCGCGGAGATCACGACCGTCGCGGCGGCCGAGTCCGCGCAGCCCGATCGGGCCGTCGCTAAAATGACCAGCGCGGTCATTTGGCGCATTCTGATTTTCTACGTGATCTCCATTTTTCTGATCGTCACCGTCATTCCGTGGAATACGGTGCGTTCGGGTGAATCGCCGTTCACGCTGGCGCTCAACGCCATGCATGTGCGGGGCGCGGGCGTGATCATGAGCGTCATCATTCTCACCGCGGTGCTGTCCTGTTTGAATTCGGCGTTCTACGTCAGCTCGCGCGTCTTGTTCATTCTTGCGGCACGCGGCGATGCCCCTCAATCGTTGGTCAAATTGAACTCGCGCCGCGTGCCGGTCGTGTCGGTGCTGATCGGCGCGGCGGCGGGATTCGCCGGGATAATTGCCGCCACCGAGGCGCCGCAGAGCGTGTTCGATTTTCTGGTGAGCTCCTCCGGCGCGCTCATGGTGTTCGTCTACATGACGATTGCATTTGCTCAAATCACTCTGCGACGGCGGCGCGAACGCAACGGCGAACCCAAGCCCGCCATCACCATGTGGCTGTTCCCATATTTGAGCTTCGCGGCCATCGCCGGCATGGCGGCGGTTCTCATCGCCATGGCCTTCACCGAGGCGCAACAGCGTGATTTCAAATTCAGTTGCCTGACGCTGCTGATCGCCGTCGGGGCGTATTTGATCGTACGGCGCTTTCGCAGACCACATGCAGCCGCCGTCGTCAAGCGATGAATTTTTAACCGTAGCGTATAAAGTGTACGTTCCTCACCGGGGGCAATTTTGGCAGGATGGATGTCGATGCGCCCAACAAGGCATCGAGACGGTTTAGGAGAATCTCGCGCCGGCAAGCCAGCCAACTCCCCCGCTGGTGCGATATCCCGGCGGCGCGGGCCTTAAAAAGCCCGCGCCGTTTTTTAACGCGCCAGCCCTTCGAGCAACCGGCAGGCGGCTGCCAGCGCGTTGGCAGAATCGATGCGCGACTTGAACTCCTCGCGCCGCGCGCGCGACGCACCATCTTGCAGAATCGCATGGATCACGGGGATTGCCTGCCGGGCCCGATAGCGGCTCTCCGGGATGCAGCGTCCTAGACCCAACTGCTCGATTCGCCAACCGCTGTCGAATTGATCGTAGCCATGAGGCACCACCAGATGGGGCACGCCTGCTTTTATCCCCTGAGCCAGGGTACCCACACCGCCATGATAAACAAGCAATGCCGCGCTCGGCAGCACTTGGCTGAAAGGCAGATAACCAAAAGCGCGCACCCTGGGCGGCAGACTTCGCGGCAACTGCTGCGGATAGTTGGTCACGAGCATGGCAGGCATGTCGAGCAGCCGCGAAATCTCCACCGACTCATGAAAAAATCGCTGCATGGTCGATCCGGCCGATCCCGGCGTGAAAACCAGGGGAGCCGGACCGCTTTTCAAGAACTCCTCGGCCTGCGTCACGGTTGCCGCTTCGGCGTCGTCCCACAGCGGGAATCCCACCGCGTGGGTATTCGCCGGCCAGTCCGGCTGCGCGGCCGCGAACCATTCGGGGAAGAAAGCGATCACCAGTTGCGGCGAATGCATCCATCGATGCATGACCCGTTCGACGGGCTTGAGTCCCAGGGTCCCGCGAAACTCGTTGAGGGGTCCTTTCAAGCTGCGATCTAAAATCAGTGCATCGATCAGACGGAACAAACCGTGTTTGAACCAGCTTGGGCGCGACGCCGACAGGCGCACATTGCCCATCATGCCTTGATCGGCAAATGTGCGGATGACGCTGGGCTGAAGATGCACGGATGCGCTGGCCACGCCGAGCTTTTCCTGCGCGACGCGCGCGCCGAACGCCAAGCTGGAAAAGGCCACCACGGTATTCTGGTCCGCGTGCCTCTCGATCAAGCGGTAGACCTCGGCGATCGCCGGTACGATCACCTGCGCGATGATGGGGAACCCTTTGCGTAGGTGCCACACTTCTGGATTGGCGATGGCCGCGTGCGCCTCATGCGCCGTTCCCACGGGCAGGAAGCGTAAACCCTGGGCTTCGATCAGCGCTTGGAATATGGGATTGGTGAGAATCGTCGCCCGATGGCCACGTGCTCGGAGAGCCTTGCCCAGCGCAATGAACGGATGCACATCGCCGGCACTCCCCAATGTCGGCAAGAGCACATTGAGCGCGTTCAACGCTCGAACTTCGTCGATAGAATGATCGACGAGGTGGTTCGCTCAACGCCGTCGAGTGCGCCGATTTGGTCGATGACATGATCCATTTCGGCCACCGAAGCGGTGGCCGCCACCGCGATCAAGTCCACATCACCGCTCACCGAATGCAGCAGCCGCACCTGTGGAATGGTGCGCAGCGCCGCCGTTACCGCCCGCGATTCCTTGGGTCCCACTTTGATCATCACGTGCGCGCGCACGGCGCCCAGGCCGTGTTCCGCGGCCAAGCGCACCCCATAGCCGGTAATGATCCCCTGCGCTTCGAGGCGCTCGATTCTGCTTTGCACGCTGGTGCGCGAGCGGCCGACCAGCCGGGCCAGTTGCGCAGTCGACGCCCGGCCGTTCTCCCGCAATGCCGTCAATAGCTTCTCGTCGATGGTATCCATGGCAGATCGCAGGTTTTGCCTTGCGTAATTGGGCGAATATACCTTAAAAACGTCTAAAACGACCCTACCATCTGCCGCCTTGCCATACAAGAATAGGCCGATTCCAGGGAGACAACATGCAACACATCGTCATCGTCGGCGCGGGCAAGATAGGTTCCATGATTGCCGAATTACTCGGCGGCTCCGGCGACTATGCCGTCACCATGGTTGATCGCTCCCGGCAGCAATTGGATCGGCTGGAAACCACTGCACCGGTCTTGAAGATCGCCGCCGACATCACGCAGGGCGACAGCTTGCGCAAAATATTGAGCGGCAAATTCGCGGTACTCTCGGCCGCGCCCTATCAT
>Ga0210387_10000237_pt1 | contig 40491 bp, 36 predicted proteins | sample IncBWC7OmetaG_FD_160108 | JGI IMG/M metagenome (GOLD analysis project Ga0210387, IMG submission 160108) | Forest soil microbial communities from Barre Woods Harvard Forest LTER site, Petersham, Massachusetts, United States - Inc-BW-C-7-O ... | reverse complement strand
CTCTGTCGTCGAAAAAAGGTCCCCGTCGGGGGCCTTTCGATTGGCGCGCGCGATAGAGAGAATATCGCTCTCAGCCCGATCAAAGACCCCGCCGCGTTGCGGGGTTTTTTGTGCCTCCCCGTCTCCGGCGTCAAACCCCACAAAGGAGATGGAAATGCACGATTTGAGAAACCAATTGGGCGGCGTGTGGCTGCCGCTGGTGACACCCTTTCGCGACGCCGCGCTCGATGAGATCTCGCTCCGACGCCTGGTGCGGCATTATGCAACTGACGCGATCGACGGCTTCATCCTGGCAGCGACGTCGGGTGAAGGCTTGCTGCTCGAGACCAGCGAGCTCGAGCGTCTCGTCGCCGGCGTTCGCGCGGAGCTCGCGGAGATCCCGCGCATCCTGCCGATCTGCCTGGGACTTGCCGGCGCCAGCACACAAAAGATGAAGGAGATGCTGGACGAGACCGCGGGCTGGCCGATCGACGGCTATCTGATCTCGGCGCCCTATTATCTCCGGCCGTCGCAACGCGGGCTGCTCACGCATTTCAATGATCTCGCCGATCACGCCTCCTGGCCGATCATGCTCTACAACATTCCCTATCGAAGCTCGGTCAATCTTGCCAACGACACGCTGCTCAAGCTCGCGCAGCATCCAAACATCGTCGGCATGAAGGATTGCTGCGCCGACCGCGCGCAGACGATTGACCTGCTCAGGCGGCGGCCGGACGGCTTTCGCGTACTGACCGGCGAGGACGCGCAATATTTCGACGCACTCACCGACGGCGCCGATGGCGCGATCCTGTTGTCGGCGCATGTCGAGACCGAGTGCTTCGCGCGCATCTATCGCCTGATGAAGGCCGGCGATCGCAACGCTGCGGCTGCATGCTGGGAGAGCGTCGCCAATCTCACCAGGCTCCTGTTTACCGAACCGAGCCCGGCGCCGGCCAAGTACTGGCTCGCACGACGCGGATTGATCGCATCCGCCGAGGTGCGCTCGCCGATCGTCGAGGTGAGCGCCGAGCTTGCGGCCTGGCTCGATCGCGAGATCGCTAACCGCGCACTAACGCCTGAAGGAATCCGCCTGGTTAATGCAGGGTGAAATCGGCCGCTCGCATTTATCGCAAGCCGAGACGGCTAGCTTAAAGGATGAGGCGTATGGATTTCCCACCAACCATAAAAGGGAACGGGGGAAACAATGTCCATGCAAACCAGGGCGGCCGTACAAGAGACGGCGCGGGACTTTCTTGTGGTGTCGGCTTTCGGATTCTGGGCGACGGTGCTCGGCTTCGTGCCGGTCGTCGCCATTCACACGCTGTTCGGCTGATGAAGATACTCAGGTGACGATGGCCACAGGTGCTACCGCAATGGTTAAAGTGCGGTAGCACCTGTGGTCAAATCCGAGCGAAACCGCGATCCGGATTTTAAGACCTTTCGCCTATCACTGTCCCCCATAACAACAAAAACGCGGGGGCGTTTGTGGTCAACAAGGACGAAGAATTCGTTGTCGAGGATCGAGGCTTTTCTACCGAGGACGTTATCTGGGCGATCGGGATCTGGTCGGTGATCCTGTGCCTGTCGCCGGTGATCGTGTTCTACATGCTGATGGTGGCTTAGTTTTTTTTGCGCATCGGGTGATGATGTTGCGCGGCTAAAAAACGCGCGGAGCCCGCGCGTTCTTTGGCATTAAAAAAGTCGGTGTGAGAAACTCACGCCGCCTGCTTGTGCATCGCGCCGCTTGCCGACGCCGTGCCGCGAATGGCCTTCACCGATCTTTCGATCGCGGCCCAGAGCCGGCCAATCTCGGCCGCCGCGCGACCTTCCGCATAGTACTCGCGAGCGCCCTCGCCCTGCCCCAGCGCCATCAAGAGATCGGCGCGGTTGGTGATCTGTCCGCCCCACACCGGAGCACGGAATTTGGCAAGCGCTTCGCGGGCGATGGTGACGATCGGGCTCTCGGCGTCGTCCCTGCGCGCTGGTGCGCCGTTCAGCACCACCGCGTAAGGCTTGCGCGCCGAGCGGCACATCTGAATGGTTTCCTGCACCGCGTTGACGTCGAACACGCCGGGCCGCGCCGGAATGATGACCATGGTGGCATTCTTGATGGCGTCGTCCACGACGGCCGAGAGATTCGGCGGCGTGTCGATCAGCACCCATTCCATTCCGTCCCGCTTCGCCGCTGCGAGGATGCCGCTGACGGAATTAACGGCTGTCTTGATCGGTGGTTCGTTGGTGCCGCGCAGTTTGTGCCACAGCGTGAGCGACCCCTGCGGATCGGCATCGACGAGCAGGCACGGCTTAGTCGCCTTGATCTGCGCAGCAAGGTGAGCGGCCAGGGTACTCTTGCCCGAACCTCCCTTCCGTGATGCGAAAACAATTACGTTCATTTCCCTTGGCCTCCAGATTGACCCCAGGAAACGAAAATGAATCACGCAGGTGATTCGTGAAAGAAAAATTTACGGGCAAATGTGACCAAGACACGGAAAAACGAATCGTGCTGGCTTTCGAGTCACACTGCGCGTGCAACCCTCGCGCGAGCAGAAAATCGAAGCCTTGGCAATACCGGAGCTTTACGGACAAACGGTTACACGACATTCGCTGTCAGCCGCTTCTCAACGCGCGCAAGCCAATGCACGTGCCGCGATCAAAATAAAGACATGTTCGGCGATGCAAGCGACCACGCATTGCGCCACTTCTGTGGCGCGATGGCGACGCCAAGCGAACAAAACGAGTCCGGTTGCGTGCGGCGAAACAGGCGGGGGGTCAGGTCGCGTCGGGCTTGGCCGTCTTTTTCGGCTTGGGCTTGGTTTTGGTCGCTGTCTTGGTCGCTGTCTTGGTCGTCGTCTTGGTCTTGTGCGTCGTCGCCGGCTTGATGCTCATCGGTCGACCAGCGGGCGCGGCCGCGATCTCATCGGGCTCGGGGTCGGCGCGAAAGAACCGCCGGCATTCCGGCGAGAGCTGCGACTTCCTGGCAATCATGCAGGCCGTGACGCGATCGACGTCAGGTATCTCCGAGCTGCAGAGGCGAAACGCATCCGGCTGGCAGGCCTGCTGCTCTTCCTGGGTATAGGCATGGCCGGCCGTCGGCAGCAGCGAGTATGACAGCGCGACAGCGAGCGTAGCGCCAAGCCTAAAATCAAGCGCAAAATTCCGAAACGATGACATGCCCCAATCCCCCAAAAAGAATGCTGAAAAGAATCTTCCAAATGCCTCGGGCGGGAATTGTGGGTGAACCGAGGTGGCTTGGCAAGCTACCGAGCATATGGACTCCGTCGATTTAGACGCACTTGCCCGCGTGGCGATCCAGCGCGGCGGCATGCGCGAATGAGTCACGTCAAGGGGACGATCGATAGGTGTCGCTGCGATTTCATTGGGTTCGAGGGCGACCGGGTCGACCTCGCTACCGGCGGCGGTTCAAGCGACGTCGTTCAGCCTGTCGAACTCGCGAACGCTATCGTTGAGCAGTCTCCTGCGGATCGCTTCTTCCACAAGGGTGAGTGCCCGCTTTACCTCTCGCGTTTCGGCTTCAGCCTGCTGGGCGCGAAACTCGGCCGCGAGCTGCTTGTCCGTTTGCGTGCTGACATTGGCCTGAGCCTGCTCAAGCGCCCGATGGGCATCCTTGAGTTTCTGGTCTACCGCAACCATCAGCTCGCGATACGCCCGCTCTGCGGCCTCCGCTCGCATCTCGGCTTGCCGCACTTTCTCCGAAGCCTGCCGACACAGGAACTGTGCGCGTGCCTCGGTCTCGCGTGCCCGGTCTTGCGAGGCGCGAAATGCGTCGGCTGCCTGATACACGAGATCAAGAGCGGCAGAGCCCTCTTCCGGCGCAGGCGCCGCGTCGGGAAGCTCGTAAACGTTCCCGCGAGGAAGTTGATCTGGCCTTCGCCGCTGCTGTCTCATCCAACTGATACCCGATACTGACACGATGAGGCAGTATCGGGCCGTTATGGTAAATGGACGGTTAAGCAGGTAGAGAGGGGCGTGCAGGCCCCACGTAATCGGTGGTGATGCTGGCTGATAAACTGACACGGAAAAGCCATTGAATTTTGGCGATCTACCGGCGATCGTCGAGTCTTTGATTCGGGTGAAATCATGAGCGATATCGCAATTGGGCGGCCGGCCCACGCTCCGACGAAGTCGTTGAGTATTTATTTGCTGGCCTTTGCCCTCTTGACGATTCTCGCAGCGCTCAACTTCAGCCTCGTTCTCTCAAAGACAAAAGAACGTTGCGACACTCGGCCCGGACCGTTCAGTTCTGGCTTCAATACGGGATTTCAAAAGAGTGCCTGCACCTGCAATCGCTATTTTAGCTTTGCAGAAGCCTGTCCGACGCCGGCAACCTTGTTACCTTTAGACTTCTCGACGGGCATGTAGATTCAGTGTGCTTGGGGATGGCCGTCTTCAGCCACTTTCATTACGTATGCGTTCAACGACGCATTTTTCGATGCTGCTGCGGCTTCTATTCTTTTCGCGAGATTGCGGCAGTCGCACGGTCAGCCTCTTTTCAGTACTTCCGCCTTCGACTGCGGTGTCACATGCTGGATTTGGTCCACCGTTGGCGTTGGATATAAGCCCGCTCCCGAGCACATTCGAACTGAAGTCAGGTATCGAGCTAAAGCCGTGAACTGCCATTAAAAGCTCGGAAGAGTGGCCCCTAGAAACGCGTTTGGCGTGCATTTGATTTTGTCGTACACCAAGCTTGGGAGGAATTTGTGTGCTCATGGCGCAGCAGCCCCCAAGACGGGTCGAACGCAGATTGTCGGCGATACTGGCCGCCGATGTCGCCGGCTATTCACGTCTAATGCACCATGATGAAGAGGCAACGCACGCGCGCTTGGTCATGCTTCTAGCGGAGATAGTGGAGCCCTCGATCACACAGTATGGTGGCCGGGTCGTGAAAAATACTGGTGACGGGCTCTTGGCTGAATTTCGAAGCGCGGTCGAGGCGGTTCGGGCTGCAGCGCAGTTCCAGAAGCGCGTCTATGACCTAACGATTTGCGATGCTGAAGATAAGCGTATCGTCTTTCGTGTTGGCATCAATATCGGCGATGTGATCGTTGAGCCGCATGACATTTTTGGCGATGGCGTCAATATCGCAGCCCGTCTTGAGGGCGCCGCCGAACCGGGTGGCATCTGCATCTCCGCGTCGGCTTACGAACAGGTTGTCGGCAAAGTTGCGATCGAGTTTACCGATCTAGGCGAACAGGCCTTTAAGAATATCGCTCGTCCAGTGCGCGTCTATGCCGTAGTCCCGAAGGGGTCCGGAGGAGCTTCACGCACTGGCGGCGATACGCCCGGCCCGCACCCGGTCCGGCGTCTGTCTATCGTAGTGCTGCCGTTCGCTAATCTCAGCGGTGACCCCGAGCAGGATTATTTCGTGGATGGCATCACCGAGAGCCTGACCGCGGACCTGTCCCGGATCAACGGATCGTTTGTTATCGCCCGCAACACGGCGTTCACCTTTAAGGGGAAAGCCATGGACGTGCAGAAGCTCGGTAGGGAGTTGAAAGTCCGCTATGTTCTTGAGGGTTCGGTACAACGTGGCGGCAACCGGATGCGAGTAAATGTACAGCTTATAGACGTTGAAACCGGCAACCATCTTTGGGCCGAGCGGTTCGACGTACCCATCGCTGATCTATTCGATATGCAGGACGAAATCGTTTCTAGTCTCGCCAATGCGTTAAATGCCAAGCTTATAGAGGCTGAGGCACAACGCGCGGAGCGTTCGCTGCATCCAGATGCGATAGACCTCGTTTTTCAGGGCACCGACTGCTGGAATAAGGGGGCGACCGCCGAAAACATGGCGCAGGCGAGAAAGTTTTTCGAGCGCGCTTTGACACTCGATCCCGGAAATACGGAAGCGTTGCTCGGTATAGCGGTTCTCGATATCGCAAGTGCTGGGTTTTTTGTGGTCCATGACCGTGACGCGCCCCTTGCGGCGGCTGAGGCAACGTTGACCAAGGTTCTATCTAAGTCTCCGCAGCACGCTCGGGCCCACATGTATTTGGGCTGCGTGCAAATCTTAACGAAACGCGCGGCTCAAGGCATTCGGCAATGCGAGCGGGCGTTGGCGCTGGATCGAAACTTGGCCGACGCCCATGCTCACATCGGTGCGGCGATGTTCTTTATCGGTCGAGGTGAGGAAACCGAGGCTCATATCCAGGAAGCTTTTCGGCTCTCTCCACGCGACACTGGCGCCTTTCGGTGGTTGCACAACGTTGCCATTGCCAAGCAGATACTTGGCGACGACGCCGAAGCGGTTCTATGGCATCGCCGGTGCCTCGAAGCCAACCGAAACTATCCCATCGCGCATTTCATGCTCGCCGGCGCACTTGCACTGCTCGGCTCGTTGGATGAAGCGCGGCCTGCGGTCCGGGCGGGGCTTGCGCTCGATCCAACTTTCACCCTTCGCCGCATGCGCGGCAGAATGAGTGACGATCCCACTTACGTTGCTGGGGGCAAGCGCATCCAAGAGGGTATGCGGATCGCCGGAGTGCCGGAGGAATAATGTCTGTTTGTAGCACCTTTTGTATTTTTGAGGCACGAATACATCAGGCTTATCAATAAGATGCTGAAGAGGCGGGGCAATTTGATGCAGTGGTACAGTTGGGTGGGCTCGAACCACCGACCTCCTGTTCCACAGACAGGCGCTCTAACCAACTGAGCTACAACTGCATCCGCAAGGCGCGCAGCCCTAGAAAAGGGGCGCCGAACGGGCCGGAAACTAGGTGCAACGCCCCGCTTTGGCAAGGCCGGCCGTGCGCAAGATCGCACCGATTTGCACCCATTTTCAAAGCAAAAGCCCGGGCAACTGGCCCGGGCCGGACTTAACTCAACACGAACCCGCCAAATCAGGCGGCGGGCTTGTAGCCGTACTTCGAGGCGCTGGCCTTGATCGGCTCAACGGTGTCGGCCGCGCACTTCTGCGAGAGCTCGCCGAGCTCCTTGGCTTGGGCGGTGAAGGTCTCGAACTGCTTGCGGGCATGCGTGGTCCACAGCTCGAGCGCTTCGGAGGGCGACTTGGCGCCGAGCAGTTCCTGGGCGAAATCGAGCGCCGAGGTGGTGTTGGTCTTCACGAATTCCATCACCTTGGCCTGATAGGCGCTGGCGCCCTTGCTGGCCGAGGTGAACACGGCTTCCATGGTGCCGTTGTGGGTTTCAGCGGCGTCCTTGAACTTGGCGTAGTTGTCGCGAGCCTGCGACACGCCCTTCTCGGCGAAGGCGCGCATCTGCTCGGGAACTTCAAACGGGATGATGGAGGCGGAGAAGGGATCGGTAGCATTGGTCATTTACAGGTGTCCTTCGCATCGGGGCTGGAATTGAATGACCCCCCTTGCGCGCCGGCGGGTAGCGGGGCTGCAACGCTGACGTCGATCACGCAGTGGGGATGCCCTTAATGGGCTAACCGTACATACACGCATATAATGTCATTTTTGTGCATTGCAACCGAAACTTTGGTGCAATGCCACATAGGGGGCACAACCGCTGGATGTCGGGCCCGTTGGGTGTGGTTTGCGGTAAGCGGCTCAGGCGATGCGCTGAGCCGCGAGCTACGTCCTTGGGTTTGCTAGTGTTTGGGTTTGGCAGCGTCCATCGCCGCCTTGCCCATGATCTGACCCATCTCGCTGGCCTGCTCGGCGAGCGAGCGCATCTGCGTGGTCACATATGCGCTATGCAGCCGCATCACCTCTGGAAGGTCCTTGGCGTGCAGCAATGTCTGCGCATAGTCGAGCGAGGCCTGCACGTTCTTCTCGGCATAGCCGATCGCCCTGGCGCTGATGTCCTTGGCGCCGGCGCGCATCGTGGCGCCGCGCTCTTCCATCGAGCCCGCAGTCGTTTGCGCGTTCTCCAGGAATTTCTCGAACGTCTTGCGTGCCTGCTCGAAGCTCGCTTCGGCCATTGACCGCACTTCCTTGGGAATCTCGAAACGCTCATGCCCTTGATCGCTCATGGTGCCACTCCTTCCGTTCCCGCGAGATGCCACCCCGCCACCGAGCTGGACCAGAGGAACCGTACCGGCCAGACGCATCGTCCCGATGACGCCGGCCTTGCCTGTTATCTGTCCGCCAGTGGTGTTTCGCAACAACGCAATGGGTGCGCGAGGGTTCAGCGTTTTGGCGCCGCGGGCGACGAATTAAGGTTATCCCCCCTTTGGCCGCCACCACCGTGGACCTGCCGTTCCCGCCGGGCAATACTAAGGGTCCGTTAAGGCTGTCATGCAGGGGCAGCCAGCCCTTTGCTGCCAAACCCGAGACCGAACAGCCGACGCGCGATTATGATCAAAACGGAATTCCAGTTGCTGGCGATGTTTGATCCGCGGCTGGCGCCCCATGCGACAAGCGCACATCCGGTCTGGCTGTGGTCGAGCGACGGCAAGCACATCCTCTGGGCCAATCCCTCCGGAACCGCGCTGTTCGGCGCCATCAATGCCACCGATCTTGCACGCAAAACCTTTGGTCCGGCGGATCAGCATCGCCGGCAGGTCGCGCAACTCGCAGGCCGCCTGCCGCTGTCGGGCGCGGCGCGGATGGAACGGCTGCGCGGCTTTGGCGCCCAGCCCGGCATGCTGATGACCTGCCGTTGCGCGCGGCTCGATTTTCCCAACGGCAGCCACGCCGTTCTGGTCAGCGCGATCGAGACATTCGCCCGCACCATGCCGCTGGACGAGCGGCTGCGGCGCCTGGCCGAAGGACAGGAACAAGCGGTCGCAGCCTTTACAATGGATGGCCGGATGGTCGGCGCGAGCAGCACCGCGCCTGCGCTGCTTGGCGAAATCGCCGAAGCCGATCTCAATGCGGCGCTCCATCATGCGCTGGAGCGCGGCCATGTCGAATTGTCGACCGCGGCCGGACAGCTGGCGATGCAACGCGTCGGCAGCGGTGCAGATACGGGTCTTGTTGCGCTGATCACGCCGCCCGTCGTGGAGGCCGCGCCCGAACCTGCAACGGTCGAAGCCGCGCCGACGCCATCTGAGGCGTCGTCCAACGAAGCGCCCGCGGCGTTTGCGCTGGTCGACGAGTTTTCCGAGCTGCTCGAGGCCGCGCCGGTCGCAGGCGCCGCACCCACCGAAGCGGAGAAGATGCAACGGACCACGCCACAAGACGTCACCTCATCCGCGCAACGTCGCCATCCGCTGCGCTTCACCTGGCTGATGGATGAAGAAGGCCGCTTCTCGCTCGGCTCCGACGAGTTCACGCAGCTGATCGGCACGCGCACCGCCGCGGGTTTCGGCCGGCCCTGGCGGGAAATCGAGCAAGCGTTCGGCCTCGATCCGGCCGGCCGCTTCGAGAAGGCGATCGCCACCCGTGAGACCTGGAGCGGGATCACGCTCTATTGGCCCGTCGACGGCGGCGGCAGGCTGCCGGTCGAGCTGTCGGGGCTGCCGGTGTTCGACCATGACCGCGTCTATGCCGGCTATCGCGGCTTTGGCGTGTGCCGCGATCTCGACAGCCTGGATCATCTCGCCGAATTGCGGCGGATCGAGCCGTTCGGCGAGAACCTCGCGCCGCAAGAGCCCAAACAAAAGCTCAAGCAAGAGCCCGCATCACTACAACTTGCCGCCGACATCGTTCCGGCCGAATCGGGGCACGCCGTCGCCGCACATCCGCCCGCTGGTGCCGATGTGATGCCGTCGGAACGTCCCGGACCATCAGCCTCGATTGCCGATGAAAATTCACCTCCAACCGATTTGGATGAGCCCGTGGAAACGCCCCCGAACGTTGTGCCGTTCCGCCCGGTCGGCGAGGGAAAGTCGCTTAGCCTGTCGCCGGGCGAGAACCACGCCTTCAACGAGCTTGCCCGCCAATTATCTGCCCGGCTCGATCGCGACACGCCCACGACAGGCGAGGCCATCGTGACGGGTGAAGTGACGGACCCGCCGGCTGAACCACCTGCCCAAGCGCCGACAGCCCTAGCGCCCACAGCCCAAGAGCCGGCAATGCAAGAGCCGGCGCGCGAGCAGGCGGCCGGCCCGGAATGGCTGGCGCCGCCCGAGCCGCCGGCCCGCGGCGAGACCAAGCGCGACCGTACCCTGCTCGATCTGTTGCCTACCGGCGTCCTGATCTACCGGCTCGACCGCCTGCTTTATGCCAATACGGCGTTCCTGCAGCGCATCGGCTATGAAAGCGTGCATGCGCTGGAGCACTCCGGCGGCCTCGATGCGCTCTATGTCGAGGCCGGCGTCTCGCAGACCAGCAGCACCTCGGAAGCCGGCACGCCGGTGACGATCGCAGCCGGCCCGGATTTGCCCGCGACGGAAGGCAGGCTCTTCACCATCGAATGGGACGGCGACCAGGCCCTCGCCTTGATGTTCACGCCGACGCAAAGCGCGATGCCGGTCGCCGAGACGATCGCTGAGCCGCCCGCGCCGCCGCCCCTCCCCGAGCCGGTCGTCACGCCGCAACCGCTGCCCGCGGTCTGCCATGCCAACGCCGAGGATCTCGCCGCCATTCTCGACACCACGGCCGAAGGCATCGTGATGTTCGACGCCGCCGGCCAGATCCACGCCTGCAACCGCAGCGCGGAAGCTCTGTTCGGCTACGACGGCGAGGATTTGCTGAAGCAGAACCTGATCGAGTTGTTCGCCCCGGAAAGCCAGCGCGCGGTCGCCGAATATCTGGAAAGCGTCAAGGGCGCCGGCGTCGCGAGCCTGCTCGACCATGGCCGCGATGTGCTGGGGCGGGTCGCCAAGGGCGGCATCATCCCGCTATCGGCGACCATCGGGCGCACGCGCCCCGACGGGCCGAATTTCTTCGCGGTGTTCCGCGACCTCTCGCAGAACAAGAAGGGCGAAGGCGAATTGCAGCAGGCCAGGCGGCTTGGCGAACGTGCCGCCAATGCGAAAGCCGACATGCTGGCGCGGATCAGCCACGAGGTGCGCACGCCGCTCAACGCCATCATCGGCTTTGCCAAGGTGATGATGGCCGAGCGCTTCGGCACGCTCGGCAACGAGCGCTATGTCGAATACATGAAGGACATCCGCGCCTCCGGCGAGCGCGTGATCACCATCATCAACGACCTCACCGAATTGTCGCGGATCGAGACCGGCAAGCTCGACCTCGCCTTCACCAACCAGAACCTCAACGAGATGGTGGAGAGCTGTGTTGCGGTGATGCAGCCGCACGCCAACCGCGAGCGCATCATCATCCGCACCTCGCTTGCCCATGCGCTGCCGCCGGTGGTCGCCGACGGCCGCGCGCTGCGCCAGATCACCATGAACCTGATCGGCAATTCGATCCATCTCGCCAATCCCGCCGGCCAGGTCATCGTCTCGACCGCGCTGTCGGATTTCGGCGAGGTGGTGTTGCGGGTGCGAGATACCGGTCCCGGGCTCAATGACAACGAAGTTGCAGCGGCGCTCGAACCTTTCCGCACCCAGCCCCCGTCCGACCAGGCCTCGGAAGCATCAGGCGTCAACCTGTCGCTGACCAAGGCGCTGGTCGAAGCCAACCGCGCGCAGTTCAACCTCAAGAGCGCGGCCAATAGCGGCACCCTGGTCGAGGTGGTGTTTTCGCGGGCGATGGCGCGGAGCTAGATTCCCCGCCTTTCATTGGCGCGGCGACCGGGATAGCTTGGCTTTCCCGAGGGTCCCCGCCGTGAAATCTTCCCGTCGTCGATTTCTGCGTCTCGCCGCGGGCGCCGCCGTGCTGCCGACCGCAGTGCGGGTGGCGCGAGCCGACAACTATCCGACCCGGCCGATCCGCTGGATCGTCGGCTTCGGCGCCGGCACGTCCGTCGACATCTTTGCCCGGCTGATCGGTCAATTTCTGTCGGAGCGGCTCGGCCAGCCGCTGGTGATCGAGAACCGGCCCGGCGCCGGCGGCAATATCGCGACCGAAGCAGTCGTGCGCGCCGCGCCCGACGGCTACACCCTGCTCGACATCACCTCGCCCAATGTCTGGAACGCGACCATCTACGACAATCTCAGCTACAATTTCATCCGCGACATCACGCCGATTGCAGGCACGGTGCGCGGGCTTGGTGTTATGGAGGTGATCCCGTCATTTCCGGCGAAGACGGTTCCCGAGTTCATCGCGTATGCAAAAGCCAATTCCGGCAAGATCAGCTTTGCCTCCAGCGGCGTCGGAACCCCGCAGCATCTCTACGGCGAACTGTTCAAGATGATGGCCGGCATCGAGATGACCCACGTGCCCTATCGCGGATCGCCACAATCACTGACGGGATTGTTCGGTGGCGAGACGCAGGTCATCTTCGATACACTGGCGACCTCGATCGAGCACATCAAGGCGGGGAGATTGCGCGCGCTGGCGGTGACTTCGGCCAGCCGCTCGGAACAGTTGCCGGACGTTCCGACCGTCGGCGAGTTTCTATCGGGTTACGAGGCAACCACCTGGCAGGGGCTGGGCACGCCGAAGGGAACCCCGGTCGAGATCATCGAGAGGCTTTCCAGGGAAGCCAGCGCCGCCATTGCCGATGTGACCTTGAAGTCGCGCATCGAGAACCTCGGTTACGCGACGTTTCCGATCGCGACCGCGGAACTCACCCGCTTCATTGCCGATGAAACCGAGAAATGGGGCAAGGTGATCCGCGCCGCCAACATCAAGGCGAATTAGAATTCGTCTTGCGCGCGCTCCCCGAAGTTTACCGGAGTTGCGAGAATCAAGATGTCGGGGGACAATTGTGCTCGCGCAAAGTGTCGTTCACGTTTTCAGGCCATGATGTCTGGAGACGAACGACGAATCGGAGCCGGTGCGATGGGCCTCTCTCTCCTTGAAATGATGTTCTCGGTCTTCCGCGGTCATATTCCGGATCATGCGGTGCGGTCCGTTGCCGCCATCGCCGTTTCTCCCGCCGCCGTGCTCGGCGTGTTCGCGGCTGCCGGGGCGGCGATCGGGGTCATCGCGGCTACGCTGTGGGCGACCGTCTGGCTGGCGCTCTGGCTGATCTGACCCCCTGTCGCGGGGCTGTCACAAATCGGCGGCGTTCTTCTTCTTGCTGGTCTGGCCCATGAAGGAGACGCCAAGCTGGTCGCCATTGATCCAGGCGAGCCCGCAGCGGCGGTAGGCGAGACCGGTCGACGACAGCACGAGGAAGAACTCCGTCAGCTTCAGTCCTTCGATCGAGCCCTCGACCGTCAATTTCGCGCCGGTGCTCGACACGTCCTCCATGATGCACGAGCGACGCCAGGTGCCGTCGATCGCCATCATATAGGTTGTAACCCCGCGCGAAAATTGGACGCGCTGCGCTCTCCGGCGATCGGCTATCGAACTATTCACGACTGAAATCACCTGAAATAATCCCGCCCTGCATAGACGCGCACCCTTAAGAATTGCTTGGTCGCCGGACATACCCACGCACCCACCAACGCATGCGTCCGTTGCGGCGATGGCATGACCCGGCGAGCTTGATCTCGATCGATTTTTCCGCCGAAATGCTCACGCACATTCACACGCGGCGATCGATCGCGGGATTTGAGGGAGCGCTTGCATGACCGGCATATTGGACGGGAAAGTTGCATTGGTGACCGGAGGTGGCTCCGGCATCGGGCGGGCGACCGCGGTCGCGATGGCGAGAGAAGGCGCGCGCGTTGCCGTGTCCGATCTTTCGACGGAAGGCATCGAGGCGACGGTGGCCCTGATCAATTCCGCCGGCGGACAATCGATCGCCATCGCCGGCGACGTCACCGAAGAGACCGACGTCGCCAACATGGTGGCGCGCACCGTCTCGGCGTTCGGCCGCATCGATTGCGCCTTCAACAATGCCGGTGTATCCGGCCGTTCCGTCGGCCCGGCCGGTCAGCGCCTGCACGAACTGTCACAATCATCCGTGGCCAGGATGTTCTCGGTGAACCTGATGGGCGTGTTCCTGTGCCTGAAGCATGAGATCGCGCAAATGCTGGCGCAGGGCAGCGGCGGCGCGATCGTCAATACGTCCTCGATTGCCGGCCTCATCGGCCTGCCGACATCAGGGCATTACGTCGCCGCCAAGCACGGCGTCGTCGGCCTCACCAAGACCGCGGCGATGGAATATGCGCAGGACGGCATCCGCGTGAACTGCGTCAATCCCGGCTACATCAAGACGCCGATGACCGACGAAATGATGAAAACGCGCTATGATGAGATCATGGCCAAGGTGCCCGTGCGGCGGCTCGGTAACGCCGAAGAGATCGCGGAAGCCGTCGTCTGGATGTGCTCCGACAGGGCGTCCTTCATGACCGGCGCCTCGCACCTCGTCGACGGCGGCTACTGCGCAGCTTAGCCCGCCGTCTGCGCCGCGGGCAGAAAATCCGCGATCGTCTCCAGGAACACCCTCGGCGCCTGCAATTGCGGGACGTGGGCGCAGCCCGGGATGATCTTCAGTCGGGCGTCTGGCAGCATGGCCGCGAGCTCATGCGACATCGGCGGCGGGGTGGCTTCGTCCTGCTCGCCGACCACCACCAGTGCCGGCACCTTCACCTTGGCGAGCTCCGGACGCAGGTCGAGCTCGGCGAGCTGACCGCAGGCCGCGCGAAAGACGTCTTCGTTGGTTCGTAAAAACGCCGCGCGGCGGTCGGCCATCAAATCCGGATGCTGTCGTTGGAACTCCGGTGCAAAGAGCCGCCGCATCGCGACATCGGAAATTGCAGCGAGGCCCTTGGCCCGGGAGGCTGCCGCCATGTTGCGAAAGGCCTCGCGGCCCGGCTCCGAGAAAGCGGCGCCGCAATCGGCAAAGATATATCGCGACGCGAGGTCGGGATGGCGGATCGCCATCTGCAACGCGACAAAGCCGCCATAGCCGTTGCCGAGCACGATCGGTGTCTGTCCACCCGAGGCCTCCTTCACTACTTCCGCCATGCGGTCGGCCACGGCACCGAGCCCGCCATGAACGGCCTGCGAGCGGCCAAAGCCGGGCAGCTCGGGAACAACGACGCGAAACGAGCGCGACAGCTCCGGTGCGACAGCATCAAAACTGGCGCGGTCCGAAAGCAGCGAGTGAAACAGGAACAGCGGCGGGCCGTAGCCGATCTCCGCCACGCCGACGTTGCCATTGGCATAGACCTTCTGCATGCCCGTTCCCCCTTCAAATGTCCGTGGAAAGCCGCTTCGTGCCACGAATTGATAGATCAAATCCCGGGGTTTTCAAGCCTTTCATGCTTGACCTGATATTTCACGAGTGCCAAAACTGAATGCTACGTTGCGAGAAAACCCATGCTTTTGCGGGAAAATGTCTACGAGCTGCTTCGCTCTGATATCCTGGCCTGTCGCCTCGCGCCGGGCGATGATATGCGCGAGCAGGAGCTTGCCGAGCGCTATGCGGTGAGCCGCCAGCCGGTGCGCGAGGCGTTGCTGCGGCTCGAGCGCGAGCATCTCGTCACGGTGCAGCCGCGCCAGGGCTATCGCGTCAATCCGATCTCGCTATCCGATGCGCGCGACCTGCTGCGCTTTCGCCTCGCGCTGGAGCCGGCCTGCGTCGATGAAGCGATCGAGAACGCGACCGACGCGACCCTGAAGGCGCTCGACAAGTTCCGACGCTTCGCAGGCAATCACGAGGACTTCATCACCTATAACCGCGGCTTCCACTCGGCGCTGGCCCATGCCTCCGGCAACCGCCGCATGGCGGCCTCGCTGTGCGACCTGATCGGGCAAGCCGATCGCCTGGTGCGCGTCAGCGTCACCAACCTCAAAGGCCACGACCCGAAGAAACTCGTCGCGGAGCATGTCGCGCTGATCGAGGCGATGCAGAAGCGCGATCGCCGCACCGCTGCGCGGCTGATAAGAGCGCATATCAGCGCCACCGAAAAACGCGTGCTGCCGGCGTTGAAGCGCAACGCCGTCATTGTCGAAGGGTAACGTCCATGAACATTCCAGCCCAAACCATCGACGTCGAAATCCATGGCAATTTCGTCGACGGGGCCGAGATTGAAGCCGGCAACGGCGAGACGCTCGACGTCCGCAATCCCGCGACCGGCGATGTGATCGCGCGGATTCCCAATTCGACCGCTGCCGACATCGACCGCGCCATGCGAAGCGCCCGCGCCGCCTTCGAGGGCAAGGCGTGGGGCGGCATGGACATCCGTGCGCGGGCCAGGCTCGTGAACAAGCTTGCGGACGCCTTCGAGGCTAATCTCGATTCCCTCTACCGGCTGGAGACGCTGAACAACGGCCGCCCGGTGAACGAGACCCGCGCGCAGCTTTCGCGCCTGCCGGATTTCTTCCGCTATTTCGCGGGCCTTGCGCTGTCGCGGCGCGATGCCGTGATCCCGGTTGAAGGCTCCTACCTCAATTACACCCTGCGCACGCCGATCGGCATCGTCGCCAATTGCACGCCGTTCAATCATCCCCTGATGATCCTGTGCAAGTCGCTCGCTGCCGTGCTGGCGTCGGGTTGCGTCACCGTGGTGAAGCCGTCGGAATACACGCCGCTGACAACCTTGAAGCTTGCGAAAATCTTCACCGATGCAGGGCTGCCGCCCGGCGTCTTCAACATCGTGCTCGGCCTCGGCCACAGCGCCGGCAAGATGCTGGCCGAGCATCCGGATATCGACAAGCTGGTGTTAACTGGCGGCACCGAGGCCGGCCGCATCGCGGGGGCTGCGGCCGCAAAAGTGTTCGCGCACCAGACCATGGAGCTCGGCGGCAAGACGCCTGTCATGGTGTTCGACGATTACGACATCGACCGCGCCGTCAATTACGCCGCCTTCGGCGCCTTCATCGGCGCCGGCCAGACCTGCATCTGTGCCTCGCGCCATCTGGTGCAGGCCTCGATCTATGATGAATTTGTCGAGAAGCTGAAGGCCAAGGCGGAAACCATCCGCATCGGCGATCCCTTCGATCCTACCACACAATTGGGACCGGTGATCTCGGCCAGGCAGCGCGATCGCGTGATGTCGTATTGCGGCTTCGGCCACGAGCAGGGCGCGCGGCTGATCACCGGCGGACATGCGCCGAAGATTCCAGGTCACGAGAACGGCTATTTCGTCGAGCCAACGGTGTTCGCCGACGTCAAAAGCGACATGCGCATCTTCCAGGAGGAAGTGTTCGGCCCCTTCACCTCGGTGACGCCGTTCAAGGACGAGGCGGATGCCTTGAGGCTCGCCAACGACTCGCCGTTCGGCCTTGCCGCCGCGGTGCGCACCAGGGACGTCGCGCGCGCCCATCGCGTCGCCGCGCAAGTGAAGGCCGGCATCGTCTGGATCAACGACCACCACCGGCTCGATCCGGCCTCGCCCTGGGGCGGCGTCGGCGATTCCGGGGTGGGGCGCGAATGCGGCACTGAAAGCTTTGACGACCATTTCCACACCAAAAGCGTGATGGTCGCCACCAACGACGCGCCGTTCGACTGGTACCGCGACACGGCGGGCCAGCGACGGTTGAACTAGACCGAGCGCCGGCGCTCAGAACGACCAGCGAAGCTGGCTACATCGAATAGACAGGGGGAAACTTCACATGGCTCACGCAGTAAACGCCGGCGCGCGTCTCGACCGGCTGCCGATCTCGGGCTTTCACTACCGGATCTTCTGGCTGGTCGGCGCCGGCATGTTCTTCGACGGCTACGATCTCTATGTCGCCGGCGGCGTGCTGGCGTCGCTGATCCAGACCAAGTTCTCGACGCTGCCGCAGAACCTGCAATTCATCTCGCTGACTTTTGTCGGCATGACCTTGGGATCGCTGATCACCGGATTTGTCGGCGACAAGTTCGGCCGGCGCTTCACCTATCAGATCAACCTCTTGATCTTCGGCCTGGCCTCGCTCGCGGCTGCCTTTGCGCAGGACATGCCCCAGCTCATTGCCTGCCGCTTCGTGCAGGGGCTCGGATTGGGCGCCGAAATCGTGGTCGGCTATTCGACCATGACCGAGTTCGTGCCGCCGCAAACGCGCGGGCGCTGGCTGTCGATGATGGCATTCATCGTGGTCGCCGGCTTTCCGGCCACCGCCCTGCTCGGTTATCTGATCATCCCGAACTTCGGCTGGCGACCGATGTTCGTCATCGCCGGCATCGGCTCGCTCATCGTCTGGTATCTGCGCAAGAACCTGCCGGAATCGCCACGCTGGCTGGAGGCGCAGGGACGCACCGAGGAAGCAGAACAGCTGATGCAGGCGATCGAGACGGAAGCCGCAGCCGGCAAGCCGCTGCCGCCGGTCGTGGTGCCGGCGCCGGTGGCGCAGGTTGCGGCGACCGATCTGGTGAGGCCGCCGCTGTTGCAGCGCCTGATCGTCGGTTGCTGGGTGCTGATCTCGATCAACACGCTGATCTTCGGCTTCGTGCTGTTCCTGCCGCAGTTCTTCCTGCGCCAGGGGCTCACCATCACCAATTCGCTGGCCTATACGGTGGTGCTGTCGGCCGCCTCGCTGGTCGGCTGCGCGCTCGGCGCCTGGTCCTCCGACGCGGTCGGACGACGCGCCAGCATCATCGGCGCGTCGATCGTGACCATCGTGGCGGGCTACATCTACGCCCGTTTCGACGCCTCCGCCGATGCGGCCATCGTGCTCAGCGTCGGCTTCGTCCTGATCGTCGCCATCTATGTGCAGACCGCGATCCTCTACGGCGTCTATACGCCGGAACTGTTCCCGACCGAGATCAGGCTGCGCGCCAACGGCATCTGCAACATGTTCGGCCGCGGCGCGACTGTGGTCTCGCCCTTCATCATCGGCAGCCTGATGGGATCGTCCGGCCTTCCCGGAGTGATCTGGCTGATGATCGGCCTCGTGGTCGTACAGATTCTCGTGGTCTGGGCCTGGGGCGTCGAGCCGCGCAACCGCGGGCTGGAGGATGTCGCGGCGAAGACGTGATGGGCGCTGGGCTCGGTGCCACCTCTCCCGGAGGGAGAGGTCGGATTGCATCGTCAGATGTAGTTCGGGTGAGGGGCTCCCCTCCCTCGTGAGACCCGAGCCCCCTCACCCGAATTGCTGCGCAATTCGACCTCCCCCCGCTGTGGAGAGGTGAACGGAGCCCGCGTCGCTCAATGCACCGCCGCGTACAGAATCTTGTCCTGCGTCGCATCCGCCGCATCAAATTCCGCGACGATGCGGCCGGTGCGGGCGACCAGGATACGGTCGGAGACGGCCAATATTTCCGGCAGATAGGACGAGATCACCACCACCGCCTTGCCCTCGTCGGCGAGGCGGCGGATCTCTGCGTGGATGTGCGGGATGGTGCCGACATCGACGCCGCGGGTCGGCTCGTCGAAGATGATGATCGACGGGTCCTGCACCAGCGTCTTCGCCAGCACCACCTTCTGCTGGTTGCCGCCGGAGAGCTCGACGATGCGCGCCTTGCGCTGCAGCGCGTTGATCTTCAGCCGCTCGACCCAGTAATTGGCAAGCTTGCTGCGGCGGGCGCGCTTCAACAGGAAGCTCCAGCCGCGCCGCGTCGCGAGACTGCCGATATAGACGTTGTCGTCGACCACCATGGTCTCGAAGAAGCCGTTGGCCTTGCGGTCCTCGGTGATGTAGGCGATGCCGTCATTGATCGCCTGCCGCGGCACGCGGTAGCGGATCGGCTTGCCGCGCAGCCGGATGGTGCCGCCATTGACGAGGTTGCGCTTGAGCGCGCCATAGATGACCTTGGCGATCTCGGTGCGGCCCGATCCGATCAGGCCCGCGATGCCGACGACCTCGCCGGCATAGACCGAGAACGACATGTTCTTCACGGCCATGCCCATGGTGACGTTCTCGACGGTCAGCACCTTCTCGCGGCGATGGTGGGTCTTCTCCTTGCGGCCATAGACCGCCTGCGCGACCTCGCGTCCGACCATGTGCTGCACCAGCGCATCGCGCGTGAGCTGCTTGGCCGGCGCTGTTATCACGCGCTTGCCGTCGCGCAGCACGGTGATGCGGTCGGCGATCTGCAGCGATTCTTCCAGCGCATGCGAGATATAGATGATCGAGACGCCGCGCGCGCGAAGGTCGCGCACCAAGTGGAAGAAATGCACGATCTCTTCCGGCGTGAGGCTCGCGGTCGGCTCGTCGAAGATGATGATGCGTGCCTTGTTGTAGATGGCGCGCGCGATCTCGACCATCTGCTTCTTGGCGGTGCCGAGCAGCGCCACGGGCGTCGCCGGATCGACGTGGAAGTTGAGCGATTGCAGCAGCTGCTGCGCCTGGATGTTGAGCGTGCGGAAGCGCGTCAGCAGTTTCTCGTTGCCGAGCTCGATGTTCTGCGCCGCGGTCATGGTCGGCACCAGGCTCGTCTCCTGATAGACCATGCAGATGCCGGCCTGCAGCGCATCGCGCGGCTGCTCGAACTTGGCCGGCTTGCCGTCGAGGACAAACTCGCCCGAGGTGAGCCCGATCGCGCCTGCGATTGCCTTGCACAGCGTCGACTTGCCGGCGCCGTTCTCGCCGACCAGGGCATGAACCTCGCCCGGATAGAGATCGAAATCGACGCCTTCGATCGCGTGCACGCCGCCATAGATCTTGCTGCCGCCGGTGATGCGCAGCACCGGCTCACGGGAAGGCGCTGCGCTGGTGGACATGTCCGGCATCACACCGTCATTCATCGCAGCTCTCCCTTGTGCAACAGCAGGCGGGCGGCGCCGCGCGCGGCGATCACGACGCCATATTGCGTGTCGCAGGCGCCGGTGACGCCGTGATAGCGGCCGCCGGCCCGGCTGTGCAGGCTGTCGGTGGCCTCGCCTTCGCCATCGAGGTGCACGAGCAGGCCATAGGAGCGCGGTGGCGCCCAGGGCTTCTGGATGCCGAGCGCCTTCACGCCACCGATCTGCATCGGCTCGAGACAATCGCTGCCGCCTGCAAAGCTAGGCGCGATCCAGTATTCCGGCGACACGGTTTCCAGCATCTCCTCGCGGAAATCATCTTCCTTGAGCACGAACTCGATCAGATGCGTGCGCCGGGCGAATACGCCGAGGAAGAAGCCGCCGTGCGCGTCCGGATGCAGCCGCGCCGGATAACCCGGCAGATTACCGGCGACGATCTCGCGCGGGCCGACGCCGTTGCCATCAAGCGCAAAACGGCTGAGCCGATGCGCCCAGCTCTCGGTAAGCCAGAGCTGCTTGCCATCGGCGGAGATCGCAACGCCATAGGGATAAGGCAGGCCGGTCAGCAGCACTTGAGCATGGTCAAGCGCGGCGCCGCAGGCGATCAAGCGGCCATTGCTGCGCTTCTCCATCAGATCATGCCGCCATTCGCCGGGCGCGCGGCCCATGCTGCCTTCGACCGCGAAGATGCGGCCGTCGGGTGCGGCACCAACCGAGGTTAGCCCGGCAAAGCTTCGGCCGTCAGCGGATTCGAGCCAGCGTGGCTTGGGATTGGCCGAATCGAGGGCAGCGAGGCCGCGGCCGGCGACGCAGACGAGCAGTCGCCCGTCAGGATGAACGGCAAGCCCGCCCGCCTCGCCTTCGAGCTCGACGACAAGGCTGCGGTTGGCGAGGCCCTCGCCGGAGAGTTTCAGCACCTTCTTGCCGGCCGAGACATAGACGCTGCCGTCCTTGGCCGCGACGACGTCGTCGAGGCCGGGGAAGGCTTCGCCGATCGGCGTGCAGGCATCGAGCCGGTCGTTGGGGCTGAGCGCGCCGTCGAGCGGTGGGATCGCATTCTGCACGCCGTCGCGGTTGACGACGCTTCGGATGTCGCGGAGCAGATGGTCGAACATTCCCACGGCCACCTACCCCTTCACCCGACTATCCACCCGGCTTTTGGCGCCCCAATAGGCGTCGTAGCCGCACCACGTCTCGTCGACGCCATCGAGCTTGATGCGCCCGATCCGGTTGTTCTCCAGACCGCCGAGATAGAGATAGCCCTTGTGCTCGCGCATCGAGGTCAGCGTCGAATGCGAGATGCCGGTCGGATCCCACCAGGACTCCAGCGCCTCGCCGGCCTCGTTGAATTTCAGCACGCAGCCATGGTTGAGCGCCGGCGCCAGCCATTCGTCGGCCGGCACCTGCTTGACCATGCGCAGCCGGAAGCCCGGTTTTCGCGCGGCGAGATCGAAGGTCGGCGTACGGATGCCGACCAGTGCCAGCCAGTAGGTGCCGTCCGAAGCGCGGTTGATGTTATCAGGATTGCCCGGCAACTCGTCGATCAGGACTTCGGTCTGGCCCTTCTTCGGACCCTCCAGCCAGTAGCGGAAGATCTTGCAAAACGACGTGCTCGCGATCAGCACCGACTTGCCGTCATGCGACACGCAGATGCCGTTCGGGAAATAGAAGTGATTGATCACCGTCTTCGTGGTCCTGGTCCTGGGATCGTAGCAGACCAGGCGCCCGTTCGGCCGCGCCTCGAGGATGTCGAGGGTGTTGGTCGTCATCTCGTAGCGCGTGGTGCAGTCGCTGAAATAGATCTTGCCGTCGGGCGCAATGTCGAGATCGTCGGCCATGCGCAGGCGCGAATCGTCGTTGAGCTTGTACCAGGTGCGGTTGGTCTCGTCGGTTACCTTGAACACGCGCCCATCCGGCGCCACGCCATAGACGCCCATGCCGGCGACCGCGACGATCAGGTTCTCGTCACGGTCGAATTGCATGCCGAGCGGCCGGCCGCCGATATGGGCGAACACCTCGCGCGTCCCGAAATTGGGACCGGAGAAGCGGATGATATTGCCGTCGCGGGTCGAGCCATAAACGCGGTCCTGCCGATCGAGGATCACGTCCTCCGGTCCCTCGACCTGGTCGAGCCCGATCGCCTGTGAATTGATCAGGCGGTCGTTCTGCGCATAGGGTGAATTGGAGCCCGGCTGCACCGACGGCGCATTTGCCAGCGCGACAAAGGCCGGATTGACGTAGATCTTCTGGATCGCCTTGCCGCGGTTCTTCGACCATTTCACGTCGATGCCGACGGCCGCGAGCAGGATGAGGCCGGTCACCGCCGAGGTGACATAGCCGGGGATGCCCATGCGCACGAGACCGTTGATCAGAAGGAAGATGATCAGCGCACCGATCATCGCCCGCCACACCGTGCCCTTGCCGCCGGCAAGCGAGACGCCGCCCAGGACTACCGCGGTCAGGGCCTGGAATTCCCAGCCGACGCCGGTGGTGGAATCCGTGCTGGACTGGCGCGCGGCATAGAAGATGCCGCTTGCCGCGCACAGCGTGCCCGACAGCACATAGGTGAGGAACAGCATGAAGCGGACGCGGATGCCGGCATGGCGCGCCGCCTTGCGGCTGGCGCCGATCGCGGTCAGATGCCAGCCATAGCGCGAGCGCGACAGGAAGATGTGGCAGACCAGCAGCACGACGAACAGCGTCGCCGCATTGATGGGAATGCCGAGCACGCTCCCGCCGCCGATGAAGTCCCAAGCGTCGCTGTCGACCGAGTTGGTGGCGAACACCTGGGCATAGCGGGTGTTGAGCAGATTTACCGAGGCGCGCAGGATGATCAGCGTCACCAGCGTCGTAAGGAACGGCCGGGTCTTGAGGAAGCCGATCAACAGGCCATTGATGCTGCCGAGCAGGGCGCCGACGCCGAGCGTCGCCAGCACAACCACGCCGACCGGCCATTCCTGCACCAGCAGGAAATAAAGCGCGGAGAAATTACACAGCGCGAAGATCGCGCCGACCGAGAGGTCGATGCCGCCACTGATCAGGCAAAATCCCATCGCAAGCGCCACGAAGCCGAATTCGGCAAACAGACGCAGCAGCGAAACCGAGTTTTGCACCGACGCGTAGTCGGGGATCGTCAGTGCGAAATAGAGCCAGAGCCCGATCATGACAGTGAATGGGATGACCGGCTCGAACCACTGCTTCAGCAGCAATTCGGACAACAGCAGGCGCGGCGAGAATCGCCGCACCGACATCGCAAACGCATCCATCGTCGACATGTTGGGAACGCTCCGTCGCAAGGGGACGGCCGGCGCGCGCGACCTCACACGTGCCGGCCCTTGTTCGCCCTTATCGTTTGCGCATGATCTTTTCCGGAAAACCGCTACGCACTTTTCCGGATCATGCGGCTAACTCTTCTTCGGTAGCGCGAAGCAGTTGGCGCCGCTGGAGTTGGTCTTATCGAGCCAGATCGGCTGCGTGTAATATTCGAGGTTCTTGCTGCCGGCCTTCTCGCCGGATTCGAGCAACGTCATCGCGGCCATCATAAGGTCGTGGCCCTGCTCGGTCGCCTTGTAGCTCAGGAATTTGTAGAAATTGCCCGAGTTGACCTGGTCGCAATCGAGCTGCGAGCCTTCGCCCGAGGCATAGACCTTGACGTCGTCGATCTTGCCGGCGTTGCGGATCGCCTGCGCCGCGCCCGACTCCATGATGCCCCAGAAGCCGATGCTGGCGCAGAGGTCCGGATGCTGCTGGATCACGGTCGCGGTGACGTTGAGCGCGGTGTTGGCGTCCCAGTTCGCCGCCTGGTTCGAGACCACCTTGATGTTGGAGTCCTTGTTGAGGACCTCCATGATGCCGCCGACCTGGTCGACGCTGGCCGCCGCGGTCAGCTCACCCTGCACGATCTGCACCTTGCCGGACTTGCCGGAACCGGTGCCGCATTGCTTGACGACGTCGGTTGCCAGCATCTTGCCGATCTCATGCCAGTCAGCCCCGACAAACGCCCCGGACTTGTAGTTCGAGGACATGTTGATCTGGATGACGTGGGTGCCTTGCTGCTCGGCGCGCTTCAGATCCTTCATCAACAGCGTGACGCTTGGGTTCTGCACGATCAGCACGTCAGGCTTCTGATCGACCAGCGCGGTCAGCGCCTGCTGCATCGCGGAGGGGTTATTGTTGGGATCGCGTACCTCGAACTTCATGCCGCGCCATTCCGCCTCTTCCTTCACCACGCGGCCCCATTCGTCCGAGAGCGGGACGCCGAGCGCGATGGGCAGATAGGCAATGGTCTTGCCTTGCAGCGATTTGTCGTAGGATGAACGGAGCTCGCGCGCGGTCTTGGTGCCGCTTTCCTCCTGCGCGCCCGCCCACATCGGCAGCGCCGCGATCACGGCGCCGGCCAGCAATATCTTACAGATCTTCCTCGTCTTCATTTTGCATTCCTCCTCGTTGTTTTATTTGGTTCGGTTTTTTTGTTGTCGTTGATGACTGGTCGTCTTGAATGGTCAGTCCCCTTGCCGCGCGGTCTCCTCGTCGCGGGGATGCAGGAAGTTGTCGAGCACGATGGCTGCGAGCAGCACCACGCCCTTGATGATGTTCTGGACCTCGCTGTTGACGTCCATGATGGTGAAGGCGTTGAGCAGCGTGCCGATCAGGACGCAGCCGACCACGACGCTGTACACGCTGCCGCGGCCGCCGATGAGGCTGATGCCGCCGATCACCACCACCAGCACCACGTCGAAGATCATGGTGCCCTGCGTGATCGCCATCTGCATGCTGCCGGTCGTGCCCACCCAGACAAAGCCCGCGATCCAGGCGAGGCACGCGACGAGCACATATTCGAGCACGATCAGCGGCCGCAGCGCGACGCCGGAGAGCCGTGCGGCTTCCGGATTGTCGCCTTGGGCGTAGACGAAGCGTCCGATCGAGGTGCGCGACAGAAACAGCTGCATGGCGATCGCGGCGACCGCAAACACCAGGATCGGCACGGGGATGCCGAGCAGCCGTCCGGCGCCGAGGAACATCAGCCCCGGGGCATCCTTTGGTGCATAGACAACCCAGGCCGGCGCGAACCAGAAGGCGAGACCATAAATCACAAAGCCGGCGGCCAATGTCACGAACAGCGCCGGAGCTTCGACAAAGGCGACCATGATGCCGTTGATGGCGCCTATCAGAACCGCTAGCACCAGCGCGATCAGGACCGCGATCGCTACCGGCACCCCCCGCTGCATCTCGATCAGCGCGATCGACCAGGAGCCCGCCATGATCGCAATCTCGCTGAGATCGATGCCGCGGCTGATCACGATCAGCCCCATGCCGAGGCCGAGCACGCCGAGAATTGAAATGCTGCGCAACAGATTGAGCAGGTTCGAGACCGTGGCAAAGCCGTTCAACGTGAAGCCGAACACGATCAGAAGCAGGATCGTGATCGCAAGAACGATCTGCTCCTGACTGGTCTTGCCGATGCGAAAGCGCGGAAGCGATGAAGCGGCCGGTAGCTCACTGGCATGCTGCTCAAAGCCAGGCACCGGCAAAGGCGAAGGCATCGCTTCCTCCAAGTATTATTTTTTTGGAGTGTAGGAGCGGCCGTCAGGCTTCGTCAAACCCATTTCGCGCGGAAAGCAGCTTGTCGGGCTCCCGCCAAGCGGAATTAATGGGCATGTCTCGGACAGTGGACCGCTGTTCCCGTACAGCCGAGCCCCGGATGGCACGCGAGCCCGCCACAATCGGCCGAGCGGAATCACTTTTTCATCGCGCAGCTTTTGGTTGTTTCAAACGGTGTTTGATTTAAGGGTCTCCGGCGCACTGCGTACCGAAGGATATTCCAAGGGGCGCACCAGAGGTCGCGCGAGGGGATTTCATGAGAGCGTCATTATCGATTCTGCTGCTGTCGTCGGCCGTCATCACATTTTCAGTCTCGACGTCTTTCTCGGCGTCGGCCGAAACCACGCCGCCGCTGCGATATGCCAAGCAGGGCTGGACCGAGGACGAGCGGCAAGCCTTCTACACCACGAGCCAGGGATCGCACATGATCCCCTATGCCTGGTTCAAGGCGCTGCGCCGGCTCGATGTCGACGAGCCGTTCGCGGGCGATCAGCTGCAGCGCTATGGCTATCTGCCGAACGAAAAGTCGAAGCTCAATCCGGAAGGATTGCCGGTCGGCTTTGTCATCGACGGCGATCCGGCGAACGCCGAGCTCGGCATGACCTGCGCCGCCTGCCACACCGGCCAGATCGAGTACGTCAAGAACGGCGTCACCCAGCAGCTCCGCATCGACGGCGCGCCGGCGAGCGCGAACTTCCAGCTGTTCCTCGCCGACCTGACCGCGGCGACGCGGGCGACGCTGAGCGATCCCGCCCGCTTCGACAAATTCGCCCATGCCGCGCTCGGCTCACGCTACTCGTCGTCGCGCCTCGAGACGCTGAAGTCGGATTTTTCCGACTGGGTCAAGCAGTGGGGCAACTTCATGGACAAGAGCCTGCCGGCCTCGCCCTGGGGTCCCGGCCGGCTCGATGCATTCGGCATGATCTTCAACCGCGTCGCGGCTAAGGACCTCGGCATCGACGGCAATTTCAAGGTCGCGGACGCGCCGGTCAGCTATCCCTTCCTGTGGAATGCGTCACGGCAGGATCGGACGCAATGGAACGGCGGCGTGCCCAACGGCCTCTACATCAACGCGATCGGGCGCAACACCGGCGAGATGCTCGGCGTGTTTGCGGACTTCGCCCCGAAGAAGCAGCTGTTGCCGCCTTATTATAATTACCGCAACAGCTCCGTGAACTTCACCAATCTGCAGGCGCTGGAAGAGAAGATTGCGTCATTGCGGCCGCCGCCGTGGCCATTCGGCGTCGATGAAAAGCTGGTCGACCAGGGACGCGTGCTGTTCGCGGAACGTTGCGGCAGCTGCCACGACGAACGGCCGGTGCCGCCCGAGGGCTTTTGGGTGACCAAGGTCGTGGACGCCAAGACCGATCCGAAGATGTACCAGAACTCGCTCCGCACCTCGGACACCGGCATTCTCAACGGCGCGCTGTCGCCGAACCCGCCGGGATCGAAGCTCGGCGCTACCGCGCCGACCGGTGACATCCTGGCGACCACGGTCGCCGGCGCGTTGTTGGGTGACGCGATCCCGCCGCTGCCGCGGCTGCCCAATCCCAGAGCCGGCGTGTGGCTCGCGATCAACAAGGACCTTGCGTCATTGTTTGCGGACAACGAGAAGCTGCCGAGCCTGATCTCGCTGCTCGAGCCTTCGGTGCGCGACAACGTGCGCACCCACATCGAAGCGAGGGTCGCCAACATGTTCAAGATGCCGGGCGAGCCGAACGCCTATGAGTCGCGCGTGCTGCACGGCATCTGGGCGACCGCGCCCTATCTGCACAACGGCTCGGTGCCGAACCTGTACGAGCTCTTGCTATCGCCGGACAAGCGCTCGCCGTCCTTCATGGTCGGCAGCCGCAAATATGATCCGGACAAGGTCGGCTACGTGACGACGGAGTCGCCCTACAAGGACGGCACGCTGGTGGTGGGCAGCGGCGCGCAGCCCGGCAACAGCAATGCCGGACATGACTATTCGGGCGACCTAAACGACGACCAGCGCAAGGCGCTGCTCGAATATCTGAAGCAGCTCTAAATCGCGAGGTGACTTCTGAGGCAACTCCAATCTAATGGTTTGTCAGCTTACGCGTTCTTCAGCGCGACGCGGAATTCGGCTTCGGTCTTGGCCTTGACCTCGTCGAGGGTGACGCCGTCGGCGAGCTCTATCAGGGCCATGCCGCCGTCGCCGTGCTTGTCGATGGTGAAGACGGCGAGATCCGTGACGACCATGTCGACCACGTGCTCGCCGGTCAGTGGCAGATTGCACTTCTTGAGCAGCTTCGGGCCGTCCTTGGCCGAATGCTCCATCACCACGACGACGCGCTTGACGCCGGCGACGAGGTCCATTGCGCCGCCCATGCCCTTCACCATCTTGCCAGGGATCATCCAGTTGGCGAGATCGCCGTTCTGGGCCACCTGCATCGCGCCGAGAATGGAGAGATCGATATGGCCGCCGCGCACCATGCCGAAGGACTCGGCGCTGGAGAAATAGCTCGTGGTCGGCAGCTCGCTCACGGTCTGCTTGCCGGCATTGATGAGGTCGGCGTCTTCCTCGCCCTCATAGGGGAACGGGCCCATGCCGAGCATGCCGTTCTCGCTCTGCAGGTTCACATCGATGCCGTCGGGAATGTAGTTCGACACCAGCGTCGGAATGCCGATACCGAGATTGACGTAATATCCGTCCTGCAACTCCTTGGCGGCGCGGGCGGCCATCTGTTCGCGGGTCCAGGCCATGGGTTCTCTCCTGATCCTGTTGCTTATGCCGCGGCGGGGCGCGGGCGGGTGTTGCGGAACTCGATGCGCTTCTTCGCGGTGCCGACCTCGACGATGCGCTTCACGAAAATGCCGGGCGTATGGATGTGGTCGGGATTGAGTTCGCCGGCGGGAACAAGATGCTCGACTTCGGCGACGGTAACCTTCGCGGCCGTCGCCATCATCGGGTTAAAGTTGCGCGCGGTCTTGCGGTAGATCAGGTTGCCGGCGGTGTCGCCCTTCCAGGCATGGACGATGGCGATATCGCCGAACAGGCCGCGTTCCATCAGATATTTCTCGCCGTCGAACTCGCGCACTTCCTTGCCTTCGGCGATCAGCGTGCCGACGCCGGTCTTGGTGAAGAAGGCGGGGATGCCGGCGCCGCCGGCGCGGATGCGCTCGGCCAGCGTGCCCTGCGGGTTGAATTCGAGTTCCAGCTCGCCGGCGAGATATTGCTGCGCGAACAGCTTGTTCTCGCCGACATAGGACGAGATCATCTTCTTGATCTGCCGCGTCTCCAGCAGCCGCGAGAGGCCGATGCCGTCAACACCGGCATTGTTGGAAACGACGGTAAGGTCTTTCACACCGGAGTCGCGGATCGCATCCGACAAGATCTCGGCGATGCCGCAGAGGCCGAAGCCGCCGGACATGATCATCATGCCGTCCTTGAGGAGACCGTCGAGGGCCGATTTGGCGTCGGGGTAAACCTTGTTCATGAAAATATGACCTGATGGGAGAAAGACGCCTGTGAGGGCGTCATTGCAGGGATTATTAGGCGAAATCTTCGCGATGCGTCAATGACGGGCAAGGGACAGGTAAAGTCCGTTCCGCCCCCGGCTTTCGGCGCGACCAAACAACGCTTCGGATGACGCTGCCACATGCTTGACACGGCCTTGAAAGCGTCAAGAAAAGCCTTCAAGTTGCGGGGGTTGGCAAGGGTCCCGGCGCGCCCTGCCCAATATCAGCTCAATCGCGATCCGACCGACAGCCCAACCAGGACATGGCAGTGACGATGGCCCAAGGGATGAAGCGCCTGGGGACGCCGATCGCGGCGTTGCTCGGCCTCCTGCTGGCCGGCATGATCGCCAGCTCCTGGCTGATCAACCGCGATGCGCTGCGCCAGGCCGTCGAGGCACAGATCCGCGCCGTCACCGGGCTCGACCTCGCCGTGAAGGGCGCGATCGACGTTTCAGTGTTCCCGGGCAGTTACGTCTCGTTCCATGACGTCGGACTGAAGGGCGGCACCGAGGATCCGGCGCTGCGCGTCGATGTGCTCACCGCCAATCTGCGCCTGCTGCCGCTGCTGCTGCAGCGCTTCGAGATTGCGGATGTGATGATGCTGCGGCCGCAGATCCGCGTGAAGCGCGAAGCCGACGGCGACAGCAACTGGACGCCGTTCATCCAGACCATCGCCCGCACCATGAAGCCCGGCGCCGACAACCAGGTGTCGTTCTCCGAAATCCGGATTCAGGATGGCGTGCTCACCTATGAGGATGCCGGCAACAACGCCAGGGAGAAGCTCGACAATATCGACCTCTCGCTGGCCTGGCCGTCGATCTCGCGCTCCTTTGCCGTCACCGGACAGTTCGACTGGCGCGGTGAGCGCGTCGACGGCGCCATCAGCGTTTCCGATTTCCTCGCCGCTCTGTCCGGCGATCGCTCCGGGCTGAAGGCGCGGCTTTCCTCCAACCCGCTGAAGCTCGCCTTCGACGGCACGGTCGCCAACCGCACCTCGGCGCTGATGGAAGGCACGGTCACCATCGACAGCCCGTCGCTGCGCACGGCACTGAACTGGGCCGGACAGGCACCGCCCGGCTCCGGCGGTTTCGGCCGCTTCGCGCTGAAGGCGCGCGCCAATGTGGTCGGCGCCTCGATCGCGCTCACCAATGTCAATGTCGAGCTCGACGGCAATGTCGCCGAGGGCGTCATGACCTATGCCAATAACGGCCGGCAAACCCTGCAGGCGACGCTCGCCGCCGACACGCTCGACTTCACGGCCTACATCTCCACCTTCCGCCTGCTCGCCAGCGGCGCACGCGACTGGAACCGGCAGATGTTCGACCTCAACGCGCTGTCGACCACCGATCTCGACATGCGCCTGTCGGCGGCGAGGGTCACCGTCGGTCCGACCCGGCTCGGCCGCACCGCCTTCGGCGCCAATTTGCGCGGCGGCGCGCTGGCGCTCTCGGTCGGCGAGGCGCAGGTCTATGGCGGCCTCGCGAGGGGCTCGCTCGGCGTCGCCCGCTCCGACACCGCCGCCGACGTCAAGGCGCAATTCCAGTTTCTCGATGTCGACCTAGCGGCCGTCGCCGGCGAACTATTCGGCATCAACCGCCTCTCCGGCCGCGGCAATCTCAACGTCTCGCTGGTCGCATCCGGCTCGAGCCCGTTCGGGCTGATGCAGTCGCTCGACGGCACCGCGACGTTGAACGGCCATGATGGCGCGATCTCGGGCCTCAATGTCGAGCAATTGCTGCGCAGGCTGGAACGCCGGCCGCTGTCGGGCGCGGGCAGCTTCCGCTCCGGCTCGACGCCCTACAACACCCTGACGGTTGCGTTGAAATTCGCCGACGGTATTGCCACGACCGAGAACGTGAAGCTGGAGGGACCGGCGGCGAACGTCACGATGACCGGCACCATCACGGTGCCGAGCCGCGAGTTCGACCTCAAGGGCACAGCCAGCCTGGTCTCGAACGGCAGCAGCAGCTTTGACCTGCCCTTCGTGGTGCAGGGGCCGTGGGATGATCCGCTGATCTTCCCGGAAGCCGATGCCTTGATCAAACGCTCGACCGTGACCGCGCCGCTGCTCGATGCGCTGAAAGATCGCAACACCCGCGACGCCGTGCGCTCGGTGCTGGAGCGCCTCACGGGACAGAAGCAGCCGGACCCAGACGCCGCCGCCCCTGCCGCTTCCGCCGATCCGCCGGCGAAGTAAGCGGGACGGCGCTCACCCTGCCGCAGGTCGGCGCGTCAGCAGCAACAGCGTCGCCGCAATCGCCATCGCCGCCAGGGCCGACAGCGCCAGCGACCAATGGATGCCGATCAGGCTTGCGGACAGACCCACGGAAATGCCGCTGAACGTCTTCAGTCCGAGGCTCGCCATGTTGAACAGGCCGATCACGCGCCCGCGCTGATCGAGCGGCGCGTTGAGCTGCACCAGGCTCTGCGCCATCGCGTTGAACGATAATTCCAGGAATCCCGCGAGAGCCAGGAAGCCGACCGCGAGCCAATAGATCGGCGCCAGCGCAAACACCACCAGCGCCGCGCTCCAGAGCAGCGCCAGCACGATCGCCGTGCGCGGCCGCGGCGGCAGCAATCCGCCGCCCTCGAGGATCAGCCCGCCGAGCAATCCGCCGGCGGCATCCGCCGCCAGCAGCATGCTGTAGGCGACGCCGGGATCGCCATGATGAAGATCGGCCGCAAAGCCCGGCATCTGCGAACTATAGGCATTGCCGACAAAGAACGACGCGGCACCTGCGAGCAGCACCATCGAGACGATGGTGGCGTGGCCACGGATGTCCCGTATGGTCGAGAGGATGTCGTTGAGGCCGCGCACCGCACGCCGCGGCGCCGGTGTGCCGGTGCGAAACTTCGGGCCATAGGGCGCCTTGATCAGCCACAACACCAGCGGCAGGTAGAACAGCGTGTTGAGCATGATGCCGTGCGCCGGCCCGAGCGCGATCAGGATCACGCCGCCGACCGCGGGCCCCACCAGAAGGGCGAGATAGCGCGCCATCGCATTGAGCCGCACCGCACTTTCGAGCGCCTGCGGGCCGACGATGTCATAGAGCAGCATCTGGTTCGGCGTCTGCCACAGCACGCCGGCGCAGCCATGGATGACGAGGATCACCATCGCCTGCCACATCTGCAAACTGTCGGTGATGAAGAAATAACTCCAGCTCAGCGAGGCGATGATGAACAGCGCCATGCCGATCTGGATGATCCGGCGCGGGTCGAAGCGTTCGGCGAGCGCACCTGAAGTCACCGAGAACAGCAGAAACGGCAGCCAATGCGAGACGACGGCAAAACCGCCCAGCGCCGGCGAATGGAATTTCTGGAACACCACCCAATAGCTGATCACATGCTCGATATTGTCCGCCATCATGGCGAACACATAGGTCGAGAACTGGGCCTGAAAGCCCCTGTGCCGCATGGCCGCGAACGATCGCTTGGCGGGCGGCGGAGCGTCGACCCGGATCGGCTTGAGTTCATTCATGAGGAGAGGATTTCCGAAATGCTGCGGCCTGGACGGTGCGATCGAGCCTGATGTTTTGACGTAATCGATAGATGTTGCGCCGTGATGTACGGATTGGCGGAGCATCATTGCTCTGGTCTTGTGCGCACGACAGCCATGCAAAAAGCCCGCCAGCACCCGCCTATCAGCCCAATTGTTGCGCCAACCGCTCCTGCTCTGATTGGCGCACCTCGCGTGGCAGCAGGAAGGGCGACAGCAACATGAGGAGGCCCGCGATGGCGATCGCGGTACGCGGGCCGGTCAAGCCGGCGAGCAAGCCCCACAGCGCGGTCAAAACCGCGATCGTGGCATTGCTCGTCACCGACCATGCCGACAGCACACGCGCGATCCGATCCGCCTCGGTGTGCTGGAGCCGGTACGTCGCCAACACCGGATTGAACACGCCGATCGAGGTCACCAGGCCGAACTGGATCGCCAGGACCAGCGCGAGACCCGCGATTCCCGGCTGGATGAACGCCAACCCGACCGACCAGCACGCGCGCAGGCACCCGGCCGCGCGCATCACCTTGCGCTCTCCGAACCGCGCGATGAGCGGCCGCGCCAATCGCGCACTGATCACGCCGCCCACACAGGGCAGCCCGAAGGCGAGGCCATATTGCCAGGGCGCAAAGCCGAGTTGGCCCAGCATCAGCACGGCCAGCAACGGTGCCGTCGCCATGATCAGGCCGTTGACCATGATGGTGTTGAAGAACAACGGGCGCAGCGTCGGGTGAGTGAGGATGTATCGCCAGCCCTCGAAGACATCAGCGGCATGCAGCCGCGGCGCGCCGGTTTGTGCCGGGCTCGGCGCTGAGCTCAGTTCTTGGCCGCCGATGGCGCGAATCGCGATCGCCGAAAGCAGGAAGCTGACCGCATTCGCGATCACGGTGATGACAGGGCCGAACAGCGCGAAGGCGGCTCCGCCGAGCGGCGGGCCGAGGATCGTGGCGGTCCACAGCGTCTGCTCGAACCGCGCATTCCCGGCGAGCAGTTCACCCTGCGGCAGCAGCGTCTTCAGATACGCGCCGCTCGCCGCACGGAAGGCGATGTCGGCCGCGCCTGTGATGACGGATACGACGAGAAGCTGGGCGAAACTGAGCCAGCCGAATCCAAAGGCGAACGGCACGCTCGCGAACGCCGCGAACCGGATGAGATCGGCTGCGATCATCGCCCGACGCTTGCGGCGCCGCTCCAACAGCGGCGCGATCGGCACGGCCAGGATGGCTCCGACCGCCAGTCCCACGGATTTCAAGGCCGATACCCCCGCTGGACCGGCATGCAATACCAGGATCGCAATCAGGGGAAAGGCGTCGAACGCAATGAAGGTGCCGGCCGTGCTGATCGCATAGGCCGCCCAAAGCCACGCGAATCGCCGCCGCCACGGCGTGTCGATGTCCATTCCTTAAAGCCGTTCCCGAATTACCTCAGAGCCCGTGACAGGGACCATGAGTCGCGGTGGACGGCCAAGCATAATTCTCAGGCCATTCGCCCCTATCGACCCCACGCGTCGATGGGCGCACCGTTGCGCGGACCGCAGTAGTCGCTTCTGTATCTATTGGCGTAAGAGCCGCAAGCGGCGGTCATCCCAAGCGGGCCGAGGTCGATGAAACCACCGTTGTAAGCCGGGCTCCCGCCGCCGGGATACGAGCCTTCCGGGCCGCGGATGCCGGCAAGTCGGCTGCTGTACCGGATGTGATGTTGGAAATGTCGAACGTGATGACCGCTTTTGCCGGACTTCTGATCGGAAGCCATCGCGCTGGTCGTTAAGGCGACAGCAAGCGCGAGCACTGCGCCCACGAGTGGAAGCCTTGTCACCATCATTCCCTCCGTTCGTAGGGCCGGACTCTGCGACTGTAGCCACAATATTGAGCTAGGTGCTGGCGTGCCGTGCGCAATGACGATTTTTCGATTGGAACTACAGTTGTCAGCGCAGGAATGCTTGACTACGGTTTACGCCAGCCAGGTCCACACGGTCTTTCGATCGGCCGCACGCGCATGCCAAAGTTCCTTCGCATCGGAGTCCATCAGTCGAACGTCTCCGGATACACGTCAAAGGCGTGGTGCATTCGTCGGGTCGGCTCGACGGTTTTGCTGAAATGGGGCGCTGTGGAGGTCCATGGCGTCGGCGATGGGCGAAAGGTCTACTGGACGATTCCGCCGAGGGATAAGACCATTCGTTGCCGCACGGTGCAGCGTGCGCAGGACTATGCAAAGGCCGCCATCGCGCGGCGGCGCAACCATCGCTATGAACCGCTGACCGGAAATATTGCGAGCCGCCGCCGAACCGCTGGTCGCGACGCCGAGCTCAAGCAAGCGCTCGCCACCATCCTGTTTGTCGACATCGTCCGCTCCACCGAAAAAGCCGCGCGGCTTGGCGATTCGCGTTGGACGCAGGTGATGAACCACTATTACGCCGCCGTGCGCAAAGAGCTGAAGTCATTGCGCGGAAAAGAAGTCGTGACGACCGGCGACGGACTGCTGGCGACGTTCGGCGCGCCGGCTGCCGCCGTCCGTTGCGCGACCGCCATCCGCGAGGCCGTGCGCACGCTGGGGCTGGAGATCAGGGTGGGGCTGCACGCGGGCGAATACAAGGTGAGCGGGACGGAGGTCGTCGGTCTCGCGTTTCACATCGGCGCGCGCGTCGCCGCGAAAGCGCGTGCCGGCGAAGTGCTGGTCTCGAGCGCGGTCAAGGACCTGATGTCGCAGTCTTCAATCCGCTTCAGCGACCGCGGCCTTCACCAGCTCAAAGGCGTGCCGCAGCGATGGCGCCTATACCGGGTCGAACATTGAGCTGTCCTGCTAGCGTGGACGCCGGTATGCTTCCAAAATGGCCATTCGGCCGAAGTGGTCCACAAGTCTAATGATTGATGTAAGTGAACCACAGCACGAGGCAAATACCGAAAACCATCACAGGCGCAGCCACGCAAATCGATATCGCGGACCATTGCACACTCAGGTTTATCTGAGAGGTAACCGGCATCCGTTCGAAAATCTTCTGTTTCGAAGCGTTTGCGCCTGAAGCGAGGTCGTTCCAGAAAAACAGCATATACAATATTAAGAGCGCAAAGATCATCCCTACCAGCAACGGTCCAGCGTTCTGGAATATTACACTGGCAACGGCAACCACTAAGCCGATGGCTACCAGCGAAACCAGGCACCAATTCTTCACGGCTCGCGGAATTTTATTCGAAGGTCGGGTCCGATCTTCTCTGCCGTCTGAAATAAATGGTTCGTCGGGTATTAGTGTCTTCCAAAAGTCCATGACCAAAAATCCCCTCACAGGGTTATGTAGCACGGGTAGGTTGACGACCTCATAAAGCAATACCGCAAAATAGGATGGATCAAGCGCTTCGGCTGACTTCCGGTTCTGGCCCTTATCGACCACCTACGGCACTAGTCTTGACGTCGGCTGTCGGGGGTAGCTCGGCCGTATTGGCAGCGAGCGGAAATCGACGCGATGATCCCACGTTGCTCATCGAATGGTGACATCAACTGGGTGGTGCTCACATTCTCATGCGATGGCGCGATCAGGTCAGCTTCCGGTGCAATCTGGACCTCCGCGTCTCAATAAACGTGCACGGGCAGCGGGACGCCGGCCGGGCCAACCAGCAGGCCCCAGGTCTCATTGGCACCGACCTCGAACTCTCGGCTCTGCGTGGTGTTGCCGGGCACCTTGAGGGTGACCTTGAACTTGCCCGGCGGCAGATCGATCTCCGGTCCGTTCGGCAAGCTGGCGTGAGCCGCCAGCTTGATGGTCTGCTCGTTGATGGCGATGACGGCCTCTTCATCGGTCGTGTTGCCGAGCATCAGCTTCACCTGTCCCGGGCTCGGCAGGATGTCGGCCTTCTCGACGGCGGACTCGACAACACTTTGCTTGCGCAGCGAAAGGTCGGCGATCGTCCTGTCGTCCTGATGGATGAGCCGGAGCAGCGCCGGTCCGTCTGATGTCGTGAACGCGATCACGGCCCGGTCCGGCTCGACGACCGCACCGTCATTATCGGTCCAGCCGCGCTTCTTGAGCTCGACGCGATAGAAGCGGAGCACAGAAGCGAGATCGAGCGGCATTTCGGCGTGAACCGACTTGATGAGCGGTGAATTCTTCTCCGTCGTAAGGATCCGGCCCTTGGGCAGCGGCAGGCCGGTGGCTTCGGACGGCTCAACCTCGAGATCGTCGCTTGCGGGCGTCGCGGCTGCGCAGAGCAGGCGCTTGGCGACGGGACCCAAGGGACAATGGTTCGTAACGTCCCACGATGTTTCGTCGATGGAGCCTGACTCGAACGGGACCGGGTGATCGATGGTTGGCGGGCTCGACGGGGTGGAGATGATCCTCCTCGACGATTTGAAGGTGCAACCGATGATCAGGTTTCGAAAACCAATCTCACAATTATTGTGAGCGAAGCCCCGAGTGAGTGCCCGTGTGAGCGCCACCGATGGCAGCACGACGGCCGTTGCCACAACCACCACGGCTAAACTGGCGACGAGCAAAATACCTTTCGCGCGACGATTCATGGGGGCACCAACTCTGTGAACGCCCTGGAGTCAGGCGTTCATCATGAGCTTAGTGGCATTGGTCGTGCAAAACGTTCATCGCTTGTCGTTTGTTTCCGCTGCCGAATTTCGTCGCGAACGTGTTCCGCGTTGCGATTGCTGCGGACATGGCAACCGGTCGTTCACTGCGCCTGGATATTTGCGTCCTTCACCGCATTCTGCCAGCGGGCTGCATCCTCGAGCACGAAACGACCGAACTCTTCCGGCGTGCCGGGCGCGAACATCAGGCCTTCGTTGGTCTCGATGGTCTTGAAGACACCCGTCCCGATCGCTTTGGCTACCGAGGCGTTCAACAGGTTCACGACGTCCGGAGCCGTTCCCGTCGGCGCGTAGAGACCGTACCAGCCTTCGACGAGGTAACCTGTCACGCCAGCCTCGGCAACTGTCGGCAGATCGGGGTAGGCTGCGGACCGCTGCGCCGAGGTGACCGCCAGAGCTCGCAACTGTCCGCTGCGGACATAGGACGCTGCCGCGGGCACGGTGGAGAATATCATTTGAATCTGCCCGCCCAGCAGATCGGTGAGAGCGGGCGCCGAGCCTTTATATGGAACATGAGTAATATCGACGTGCGCCAAACTCTTGAAAATTTCGCCGGCCAGGTGGGGAGACGAGCCTATGCCGGGGGACCCAAAGTTAAGCTTGCCGGGATTGGCCTTGGCATAGGCAATGACGTCCTGAATTGACATGAACGGCAGCTTGGGATTGACCACAACGATATCGAAGGATCGCGCGATCAAAGCCACAGGTGTGAAAGCCCTGAAACTGTCATATGGCAACTTGGCGTTTATGCTCGGATTGATGGCGAAGGGCGTGGACGCCAGCATCAACGTATAGCCATCAGGAGCACTGCTCGCGGCTGCCATGGTCCCCACGATCGTTCCGGCCCCGGGTCTGTTTTCGACAATAACCGGCCTGCCAAAATCCCTGCTCATGAAATCGCTAATCAAGCGCGCCATGATATCCACGCCGCCGCCCGGCGCGAACGGAACGATGATTCTAATCGGCTTGTCCGGATAGGCCGCAAGCGCCGACCGCGGCGCGACCGCAAGCCATGTCAAGCACAGCAGTGAAGTCGCTGGGAACGTCAACATCAATCGTGTTACGGACGCTCGCATGGTGGGCCCTCACCGATGGAATTTGGATGGCCAGAGGCTAGTGGAAACCTGGCCTGAGGGGAACCAACGCGAGGCCGACGAATGTCGCCCGTCGGTCCCAACTCGGACCATCGGCCAGCTCCGCTTTTGCGCGGCCGTGGCGGATATCGCACGCGAATGACCCAAGGCCCGCCTCGGCGATATCAGGATCGTCCATCCGCGTTTTCTCAAAAGCGCGCGCCGCCGACTTCACATCGGGCAGCGAACATACGACATTTCCACCGGCACCGGCCCGTCGGAATTGAGTGTGATCCTGTTCTCGCCGGAGATTTTCACGTCGAATGCCACGTCTGAGAGCGCGATACCGTCCGAGCACGACGCGATTATTCGCACATTCGACCCGTCATCGTGCGACGATTTGACGGTGCATTTTTGCAATGTGCCGATAATTTGCCTTCCCTGGATGATCAAGCCGCCCGCATGGAGATCGGCATCTTGCTTGAACGCAAGCTTGTTATTCTCTTTGGTAAACATCTGACCGCAGCCCGAGGCGTCGATCGACCAGGCTCCGTTCAAATCCGCAGCCTGCGTCGAGGCGGATGGCATGACGAGAAATATCAACAGCACCAGCGAATTGAAGGTTTTCATAAAACTCTCCCATTGAATAGCCAACAGGCTACGGGAGCCGTTCGATTGGACGGCGTAGCCCTGCGCGTGGCCTGTGGTATCGCCTTTGCACAGCATGGCGTGCGACGAGTTGGCGTGTCTTTCGTTGATCTAAGTCAATGGAGTTCCGGGGAGTGCCGATCTCGGCCGCCCCGGCGGACATCGCGATGTGAGTACCGGCCCTAGTGACCGGTCTCTGCTGGCGCGCTGCGCTGCGTGTAACAGCCGCCGCGGCCGCCGTAACGGCAAACGAGATGACAGGTCTCGTCCATTGCGCAGTCCAGATAGAACCAGCCGACGTAAGTGAACAGCACCAGGAAGGCGACCCAGAGCGTGAACTTGGTCTGTCGATCCATGCGGGCACTCCACATGTGTTTGTGCGGCGGGTCCTGCTCGCTCGGTCTACGAAAACGTGCCGTTGTAACCCGCAGCAATTCGCCTGAACGTGACGGATATCACCCTCATTTGTGGCCTGCTTCGCCTGCGCATAAAAACTAATTTCGCTTTTCCGTTCAAACCGCTTCGACCCATCCACCCCCTCCGCGCGCAAAAATTTCGCTTGCGCCGTCGGGCAAATCAATGGCCCTTCTTCGCGCGTCCCGCCCGATCAGAGGGGCGCTACGCGATCGTCACGGGTGTTGGTGCGGGATGCGATGGACGCTTTGGCTTCACGAGACGAGTGAGGTTTAAGGCGGACGGTAAAGGCGTGTGGTCCTGATCCCCCGACGCTGGGATCAAGTCTGCCAATGATGACTTGGCGGGCGACGGTGGCAACAAAGCCCGGTTCACCGAGGAGAGCACGCTATAAGCCGTAAACCGTCGTGCAGGGAATGCCGGAATGTTTCGGCGTACCTGTGGTGACTTGCTTGCGTGCTTTCTTACCTGCACGCAAGGCTGCGGGTGCGACGAACACCCGGCATTCCCTGCGCCCTCTCTTTCCTGGAGGGACATTGCTTGGCAAGACTCGGGCACGACGTGCCGCGGGAACGCGAATCCATGTCGCGCTCGCGATGACAGCAATCGCGATTAACCAAACGCCACCAGAATCGATGCAGAGCAAGCATCGATCGATGCTCGATCAGGAATGATGATCGCGCCTGCCGGTGCGGCGACTTAGCCTACAGTCGAAGCAACAAGCGGCTAGATCGCGCTGGCCGGCTGGGCTAGTGTTTCACCCAACCGGTTAA
>Ga0210387_10000236_pt1 | contig 40516 bp, 26 predicted proteins | sample IncBWC7OmetaG_FD_160108 | JGI IMG/M metagenome (GOLD analysis project Ga0210387, IMG submission 160108) | Forest soil microbial communities from Barre Woods Harvard Forest LTER site, Petersham, Massachusetts, United States - Inc-BW-C-7-O ... | reverse complement strand
CGCGGCTACGACCACAACTACTGTCTGCCGGCGGGCGAGGGCGTGCGGCTCGCCGCGCGGGTGGAATCCCCGAAGAGCGGCCGGGTGATGGAGCTCCACACCAATCAACCGGGCCTGCAATTCTATTCCGGCAATTTCCTCGACGGCACGCTGTGCGGAAAGGGCGATCGCCTGTACCGGCAGTCCGATGCCTTCTGCCTCGAGCCGCAGGTCTGGCCCGACACGCCGAACCGTCCTGACTTTCCGTCGGCACGGCTCGATCCCGGAAGGCTGTACCGGCACGAGACGCTCTACCGTTTCTCGCTGGTGTGATCGGATGGCGCCGGATCACGAACGACCAGAGGAAGTGCCGACCGCAGTGCTTTCGGCCGAGCGCTGCCATCTCGGCGAAGGCCCTACCTATGATGCCGCAACTGACACGGCGTGGTGGTTCGACATTCTCGAGCGCAAGCTGTTTGAAGTGCAGCTCGCGAGCGGAAGCGTAAAAGTTCATTCGCTCGGCAAGATGGCGAGCGCGCTGGCGCGGATCGATGCGGAGCGGCAGCTCATTGTCGCCGAGGATGGTCTCTATATTCGCCGCGTCGCCGATGATCGCATGTCGCTGTTTGCGGCTGTGGAGGCGGATAATCACAAGACGCGTTCCAACGACGCGCGGGTCCATCCCTCCGGCACGCTCTGGTTTGGCACGATGGGCCGCAAGGCCGAGCCGCGCGCCGGCACGATTTACGCGTTGCATCGCGGGCGCATTTCGCGACTCTATCCCGACATCACCATTCCGAATGCGATCTGCTTTTCGGCGGACGGGACGATTGGCTATTTTGCGAATACTGCGGCGAACCTCATGTTTCGCGTTCCGCTCGATGCTGCGACCGGTTTGCCAATTGGCGACCCCGTACCCTTTATTCATCACAGGGGCCTCGGCGGCATAGATGGCGCAGTGGTCGATGCCGATGGCTTGATCTGGAATGCACGCTGGGGCGGCGGTTGCATCGATGTCTATGACACGAGCGGCCGGCGCCAACGCTCCTTGCGCGTTCCCGCACGGCAATCAAGTTGCCCGGCTTTTGTCGGTCGCGATTTTTCCCGGCTGCTTGTCACGACTGCCTGGGAAGGCATGGACGACGCAGCTCGCGCGGCTGATCCCGAGCATGGCTGCACCTTCATCCTCGATGTGGCGTCGCGCGGCCGCTCCGAGCCCGACGTCAAACTGGGCGAATCGTAGGCCAGCTTTCCTGTGACGCTAGAATCACTTTATCCTGCGCCCTCAGCCACTTCCGACATGCGCCAATGAACCGTCACGAAAGCCGCGATGCCGGCCAGGATATCAGGACGGAAGAAGGCCTGGCTGATTGCCTCGGTCGCGGCCACGCGCTGAACCGCGAGGGCCGGATCGAGGAAGCCTTCCAGGCGTTCAACAGGGCTGTGGAACTTGATGTCGACTCGGCTGATGCGTGGAAGCCGCTTGCGCAAATTCTGGCCGATCTCAATCGGCACCATGAGGCCGCGCTCGCCTTCCAGCATGTGCTCAAGCTCGATCCTTCCGATGCCGATGCGGCCTATCGTGCCGGCCTCTCGCTGTTCAAAACAGGAAAAATAGAAGAGGCGCTCGCGCTTCTCGACCGCTCGAATCAGTTGCAGCCTGACCAGGCCTCGACCCTTCAGGTGCGCGGGCTCGCGCTGCAGGAACTTGCTCGGCTGGAGGAGGCGCTGGCGGAGATGCGCCGCGCGCATGCGTTCGATCCCGCCAGGGCCGACATCTGCAACGACGTCGGCGTGATCCTGCTGCGGCTTCGCCGGCACGAGGAGGCGTTGGGCTGGTACGACAAGGCGGTCGCGCTGCAACCGGAGTTCAGGCTCGCGCACAACAATCGCGGCTTTGTGCTTTCGCGCCTGCGCCGCTTCGACGAGGCATTTGCGGTCTATGCCGCGCTGAAGGCCGCCGATCCCGGCAACGCGGAGCCGGATTGGAGCATGGCGCTTCTGCACTTGATGCTCGGTAATTTCGAAGCCGGCTGGGCCGGGCGCGAAGCGCGCTGGAAGGTGCCGTCCTTGCCGATCGCGAGTTACAATTTCCCCCAAGCCATGTGGCTGGGAAATGAGTCGATCGCGGGCAAGACCATCCTGATCTATCAGGACGAAGGTCTGGGCGACGTCATTCAGTTCGTGCGTTACGTTCCGATGGTGGCGGCTCTCGGCGCGCGTATCCTTCTGCTTGTGGATGACCCGCTGGTTCCGCTGCTGTCAAAACTGCCTGGGGTCGCCGAGTGTATTCCGCGATCGAACAACAGGTCAGTCACGTTCGACACCCATTGCGGGATTTCGAGCCTGCCATTGGCGTTTGGCACGCGGCTCGAGACCGTTCCCGCGGATGTGCCTTATTTGCCGCATCCTGATGAAGCCCGCGTCAGGGCGTGGGAGCAGCGCCTCGGCCCCCACGATAAATTGCGTGTTGGCCTCGTCTGGTCCGGCAATCGCAAGCACATGGACAATGGAAATCGAGCGCTTCCGCTCCGCGCGCTGTTCCCGCTGCTCGATGGCGACGCGATGTTCGTGAGCCTGCAAAAGGAAACGAACGCTGAAGATCAGGCGACATTGCGTGAGCGGCCCGACATCGTCGATCTGACCGTCCATCTCACCGACTTCGCCGAGACGGCGGCGCTGATGTCGTGCCTCGACCTGATCATCACGGTCGATACCAGCATGGCCCATCTTGCCGGCGCGCTCGCGCGGCCGACCGTGATCATGCTGCAGCACATGCCGGACTGGCGCTGGCTGCTCGATCGCGACGACTGTCCCTGGTATCCGACCGCAAGACTGTTCCGGCAGACCGAGCCAGGCAATTTTACCGATGTGGTCGAGCGCGTGCGCGCCGAATTGAGCACGCGCATCGCCGACTGGTCGCGGCAGGCCGCGAAAGGCTGAGCTCGCTTCCCCATCACATCAAGGAGAGCGTTCATTTCATTGTAGCTTGGCCGCAGTATAAGTTGCGAAGATCGTGCCGCTCGGAAGGCGGTATTTTATGAAGTCCATTTTCAGAAATCCGCGGCGCCTTTGCTCCGCACTCATTTTGGTTGTCGCTCTCGGTTTTTCCGTCGTGGCCATTGCTGGCTCGCAGCAGGAATGCGCGGCGCTGTTCGAGCGTGGCAACCAGGCTTACCGGCAAGGCGATTACCCGAAGGCTATCTCTTATCTCGAACGCGCTGCGCAGATGGCGGAAGGCGCGTTCGGCGCCAATCATCCCAATGTCAGTCTGGTCTATAACGCCCTGTCGACGGCCTATCTCGCGCAGGGACGCTACAACGACGCAGAGCCGTTCTTGCTGCGCGCGCTGCAGATCCGCGAGCGCAATGTCGGACCAAACTCGCCCGATCTCGTGCCGCCGCTCTCCAATACGGCGCTGATGTACGACAACCAGGGCCGCTACGCCGACTCAGAGGCGTTCTACAAGCGCGCTCTGTCGATCCAGGAAGCGGCGGATCCCAACCATCCCAATGTCGCGACCACGCTCGGCAACCTCGCCAATCTCGATCAGCATATGGGCCGCTACGGCGAAGCCGAGCGGGCTTATTTGCGCGCGCAACGCATCGTCGAGAAGACGTTCGGGCCGGAACATCCCAATGTGGTCTTCATCATCGACAATCTCGCGGTGCTCTATGGCAATGAAGGCCGGCATGACGAGGCGACAAAGCTGTTCCAGCGCAGCCTTGCCATCAAGGAGAAGGCCTATGGCCCGACCAGCCAGCCGGTGGTGCTGACGCTGAACAACATTGCCGAGATCTATGATCGTGACGGACGCTTTGCCGATGCGGAGGACCTCTATAGACGCGTGCTGTCGATCAGCGAGGGCAATCGGGACGCGGGCAACATCGCCGCGGCGCTCAACAATCTCGCGGCGTTCTATCGTGCCCGCAATCGCCTCACCGATGCCGAGCCGCTGTACCAGCGCGCGCTCACGCTTCAGCAGCAGGCCCGGGGTCCGAACCACCCCGATGTAGCCACGGTGCTCGCCAACATCGCCGTGCTCTATGACAAGGAAGGGCGCTCCGCCGATTCCGAGCAGCTTTACAAGCGCAGCCTTGCGATCGATCAGGCGGCCTATGGAGCGGACAGCGATCCGGCGGCGGCCGATATGTACGCGCTCGGGCTGCTCTATGACCGGCTTGGCCGGGCGAGCGAGGCCGAGGCGCTGCTGAAGCGGGCGCTGGCAATCCGCGAAAAGTCTACTTTCTACAATCCCGGCAACATCGCGCTCAGCCTGGGCGGACTTGCGCGCTTCTATGACCATCAAAGCCGGCTCGACGAGGCGCTCACAACGGCGCGGCGCGCGGTGTCGATCTGGGTCCGTGGCGGCGCGGTCAACTGGAATCCGGATGTCGCTGGGCACACGGACGAACGCATGATGCGTGAATTTCTCCCCGAGCTGATCCGCATCCTCTACCAGACCTACGACAAGCCCGGCACACATCCGATCGAGATCATCGACGAGGCGTTTCGTGCCTCGCAATCCGCGCGAGGCCTCGATACCGCACAGGCGCTCGCCGGCATGACCGCGCGCTATGCAACGGGCTCGGACGCGCTCGGCCAGCTCATCCGTGAGCAGCAGGATCTCAACAACCGTTCGCAGGCGCTCAATGCCGCGCTGATCCGGGTGCTTTCGATGCCGCCTTCCCAGCGCAGCCCGCAGGCGGAGAGCGCGCTTCGAGGCGAGCAACGCACGGTCGAGGACAGGCTGAAGGCGGACGACGAGCGGCTGCGCAGGGAATTCCCGCGGTTCGTTGAACTCGCGCGCGCCGAGCCGGTGAGCGTCGCCAGCGTCCAGCAGGTGCTCGGTGACGACGAAGCCTTTGCCGCGATGACGCTCGGCGAGACCGACAGCTATCTCTTCGTCATCCGCAAGGACCGCGCCGATTTCTTCAAGCTCGACCTGACGCGCGCGCAGGCCTCCGACGCAGTGAAGGCGCTGCGCGCAAAACTACTCGACGACGCGCCGTTCGACACGGCGAAGGCGTCTGATCTCTATAAGAGGCTGCTCGGCCCCGCCGATAGCGACATCGACGACGCCAAGAACCTGATCGTCGTTCCCGACGGTGCGCTGGAGAGCCTGCCATTGGCTGTGCTGGTCACAACGCCATCGCCGGACAGTCAAACCACCGACTACAAGCGTGTGGCTTGGCTGATCCGCCGGCAGGCCATCACGATCCAACCCGCGGCATCGTCTTTCGTGTCCCTGCGCAATCTGACGCCGCCCCGGCGCGCCGAAGCGCCGTTTGCCGGGTTCGGCAACCCGGATTTTCGCGGCACCGGCGCCCATCGCGGCATCGACACGCTGGGCCTTTATCGCGGCAGCGAGGCGATCGCCGATCGGTTGCATGGGTTGCCGAGCCTGCCTGAGACCGCCGACGAATTGCGCGCCGAGGCCAAGATGCTGGGCGCGCCGGAAACAAGCTTGCATCTTGGCGCTGACGCCAGCGTCACCACGGTCAAGTCGCTCGATCTCTCCAATACGCGCGTGATCGCATTCGCGACCCATGCCGGCGTTGCGGGTGAGCTCGCCGAAGTCAACGAGCCTATGCTGGTGCTGACGCCGCCCGCGCATCCGACACCTGAGGATGACGGGCTGCTGCGCGCCTCCCAGGTCTCGCAACTGCGGCTCAACGCCGACTTCGTCATTCTTTCCGCCTGCAACACTGCGGCTTCGGACGGAACGCCCGGTGCCGAGGGGCTCACCGGGCTCGCCAAGGCGTTCTTCTATGCCGGTGCGCGGTCGCTCCTGGTCTCGCATTGGGAGGTTCAGTCCGAGCCGACGGTGAAGCTCACCACCGGCTTGATCCGCGCGCTCACCACCGATCCCGCGATCGGCCGCTCCGAGGCGCTGCGCCGTTCGATCGTGGCCATGATCGACAGCACATCGGAGGCCGAAAACCATCCGATCGCCTGGGCTCCGTTCGTACTCGCGGGTGAGGGCGGGGCCAAGCGATAGAGGACCATGGGTCAGCCGTGAGACCTTGATCTGTCACAAAATATCCCCATAACGGGATGATCACCGACAACGGGCGGAGCCTCTCATGAACACCCATCAGCGCGGCCTTTCCGCCTCGATCGATCCCGTGAAACTCGATCGCCTCGCCGAGGTCGCTGTGAAAGTCGGCTTGCGCTTGCGGGAGGGGCAGGACCTGCTCCTGACCGCGCCCGCGGTGGCTCTGCCACTGGTGCGCAAGATCGCCGAGCACGCCTACAAGGCCGGCGCTGGTGTGGTGACACCGATCCTCTCGGATGAAGAGTTCACCTTGGCGCGCTATCGTTTCGCCCATGATGCGAGCTTCGATCGCGCCGCAGGCTGGCTCTACGAGGGCATGGCGAAGGCGTTCGCGGACAACACCGCGCGGCTTGCCATCGTCGGCGACAACCCGATGCTGCTGTCGGGCGAGGATCCTTCCAGGGTAGCGCGCGCCAGCCGGGCGAATTCGAAAGCCTACCAGCCCGCGCTGGAGAAGATCGTCAATTTCGACACCAACTGGAACATCATCGCCTATCCGAGCCTGGCCTGGGCCAAGCAGGTTTTCCCCGACGATGCCGAGGACGTCGCGGTGGCGAAGCTGGCGGAAGCCATCTTCTCCGCTTCGCGCGTCGACAAGGACGGCGCGGTCGAGGCCTGGGACAAGCACAACGCGGTCTTGCGCGAGCGGACCCAATGGCTGAACGGCCAGCGCTTCGACGCGCTGCATTATTCGGCTCCGGGTGTCGATCTCACCATCGGGCTCGCGGACGGCCATGAATGGGAGGGCGGCGCTTCCACCGCGAAGAACGGCATCACCTGCAACGCCAATATCCCGACCGAGGAAGTCTTCACCACGCCGCATTGCCGGCGCGTGTCGGGTCATGTCGTCAGTTCGAAGCCGCTGTCCTACCAGGGCACGCTGATCGACAACATCCAGGTGAAATTTGTCGAAGGCCGCATTGTCGAGGCCAAGGCCTCGCGCGGCGAGGAGGTCCTGAACAAGGTGCTCGACACGGACGAGGGCGCGCGGCGCCTCGGCGAAGTGGCGCTGGTGCCGCATTCCTCGCCGATCTCCAAAAGCGGGCTGCTGTTCTTCAACACCCTGTTCGACGAGAACGCCGCCTCCCACATCGCGCTCGGCCAGTGCTATTCGAAGTGCTTCATCGACGGCACCAAGCTGACGCCGCAGCAGATCGCGGCGCAAGGCGGCAACCAGAGCCTCATCCACATCGACTGGATGATCGGATCCGACCAGACGGATATCGACGGCGTCTATGCCGACGGCCGGCGCGTGCCGGTGTTCCGCAAGGGCGAGTGGGCGTAGCGCGTAACGGCGCCCCGCCTTCAGTCCTTCATCGTCTTCATCCGGCCAACGAGGAGATCGGCAACCAGCCGCCCCGAGGGCGACATGTTGCGTGCGGCGAGCTGCACCAGCGTCACTTGTGTCGCCTCCAGCCGCTTGTCCCGCAGCGGGATCGCCACCAGCGATCCCGCCTCGATGGAGGGCATGGCCGTGTCGCGCGGCAGGAAGGTGGCGAGATCGGTGCGCGCGGCAAGCGTCTGGGCAAAGGCCAGCGAGTTGGTCTCGTTGCAGATTTCGAGCCGCATCTTGGCTTGCGCGCAGGCACGATCGATCTCCTGGCGAATGCCGAAGGATGGATCCGGTACGACCACGCGCAAGCCCGCAAGATCCTTCATGGTGCAATAGTCGCGCGAGGCCAGCGGGTGACGGGGCGAGACGATCAGGCATAGCGACTGCCGCATCCGCGCGAGCTCGATCAGATCGCGACGCGGTGCGCGCCCGAACACCAGGCCGAGATCGACATCGTTGCGTCCCACCATCTCCGCCACGTCACGCGAGCCCAGAACCGTGATCGCAACGGAAATGCCGGGATAATCGCGCGCCAGATCGATAACGAAGTTGGAGAGGAAATTCGCCAGCATGCCCTCGACGGTCGCGATCTTGACCTGGCCGCGACGCAGCGCGTCGAACTCCTGGACCCTGACTCGGATGTTGTCGAGCTGGCTGCGGTTCTCCACCGCGTAGCGATAGAGTAGGTGGCCCGCGCCGGTGAGCGCCATCCCGCGCGCGCCCCGCTCGAACAGCTTGACCGACAGTTCTTCCTCGATCGCCTGCACCTGCCGGCTGATGGCGCTCGGCGCGATCCGCAGCGCCACCGCTGCCTGCTTGATCGAGCCGGTTTCGGTGACCGCGCGGAAATAGCGGATGGCAATCGATTCGATCACACCTGTTCCCTGAGATGCGCCGTGCCCAAGGGCCGGGCAGGGATTGGCTAGTGTTCGAATTATTCGACCTCAGACCTCTAATTTCAATGCTTTTATTCGAACATCGCTTTTGTCATGATTTTCGCGACCCGCCCCACTTCCATGGAGATTGTTCGGATGGTTCGGTCTTGGCCTGCTTCCTGGCTTGCACGTTCGGTCGGTCTCGCTTTGCTGCTGCCAACGATCGCAGCATCGACCGCTTCGGCGGAGGACGTCATTCGCTTCGGAGCGCCACTGCCGATCACGGGGCCGCTTGCGCCGGAAGCGATCAAGCAGCAGCAGGGCTATGATTTGTGGGCCGAGCAGGCCAACAAGGCCGGCGGGATTTCGGTCGGCGGCAAGAAATACAAGGTCGAGATCGTCTACGTCGATTATCAGTCGAACACGCCGCGCGCCGTGCAGGCGACCGAGCAGATGATCACCCAGGACAATATCAACTTCCTTTTCGGCGCCTTCGGCTCGGGCGCGGCTAAGGCCGCAAGCACAATTTCCGAGAAATACAAGGTGCCGACGCTCGCAGCCGCCGCTTCCTCCGCGCAGGTCTATGATCAGGGCTACAAATATCTGTTCGGCACCTTCACGCCCAACGACACGCTGACGACGCCGCTGACGCAGATCATCAAGGCCAAGGCGCCCGACGTAAAGAAGGTCGCCATTCTCGCGCGCAACGACCTGTTTCCGCTCGCGATCGCACAGGAGATGGAGAAGTCGGCCAAGGCCAACGGCATCGAGGTCGTCTATTTCGAGAAATACGCGATCGGCACGCTCGACCATTCGGCTGCGCTGTCGGAGATCAAGGCCAAGGCGCCGCAATGGATCTTCATCACGGGCTACACCAATGATCTGCTGCTCGCCCGCAAGCAGATGGTCGACCAGCAGATCAAGGCGGATGTGGTGACGATGATCGCCGGTCCCGCCTATCAGGATTTCATCGAATCCGCGGGGGCCAGCGCCGAGAATATCACCAGCGCCTCGTGGTGGCATCCGGCCGAGCAATATGAAGGCAAGGACATCTTCGGCTCGACGTCCAATTTCGTGAAACTCTTCAAGGCGAAATACAACAGCGAGCCGGACTACGGGCAGGCTTCGGCGGCGTTGTGCGGCGCGCTGTTCCAGATGGCGATCGAGAAGGCCGGCGCGCTCGACCGCGACAAGGTGCGCGACGAACTGGCCAAGCTCGACGTCGTCACCTTCTTCGGGCCCGTGAAGTTCGGCGCCAACGGCCAGATCAATTCGCTCGATCCGCCGGTGTTCCAGATCCAGGGCGCCAAGCCCGTGGTGCTGTTCCCCGAAGCGATCAAGCAGGGCGATCTCAAGCTCGGCGTCAACTGATCGCGACGCCGGCCGCGGGGCCATCCCATGTACGCAGCCCAGATCCTCGTCAACGCCCTGGTTCTCGGCTGCCTCTACGCCTGCATCGCCATCGGCTTCTCACTGGTCTGGGGCGTCCTGAACGTCATCAACCTGATCCATGGCTCGTTCATCGTGCTGGGGTCCTATCTGGCATTCGCGCTCTATAACTTGCTACACATTTCGCCATGGTACGCGTTGATCGTTGCGGCGCCGCTGTTCTTCCTGCTCGGCTATCTGCTGCAGCGGCTGCTGTTGAACCGCGTCATATCCGCCCCCGTGCTGGTGACGCTGACGCTGACTTTCGGGCTCGACCTGATCCTCAACAACGCGATGATCTACTTCTTCAAGGCCGATTACCGGAAGCTCGCACTCAGTCCGCCGCTGGGATCGGTCTCTGCGTTCGGCGTGGTCGTTCCCGTCGATCGTTTGATCGCCACCGTCGCTGCGCTTGCGTTGACCGGGCTGCTCTATCTTGTGCTGCGGCGCTCGCGTATCGGCCGCGCCATCGTCGCCGTGCGGCTCGATCGTGACGCAGCCGTCCTGATGGGCGTCGACGTCAGGCAGATTTATGCCATCGCCTTCGGACTTGGCGCGGCGCTCGCGGGCTGCGCGGGTGTCTTGATGGCGCTGATCTTCCCGATCTCGCCGCTGACGTCTTCAACCTATCTCGGCAAGGCGTTTGTCGTCTGCGTGCTGGGCGGGCTCGGCAGCGTCTCGGGAGCGCTGGCTGGCGGATGGCTGCTGGCGCTGGTGGAAGGCATCGGCTCGGCGTTGTTCGGGCCGTCGCTCGCCACCACGCTGTCCTTTGCGCTGCTCATTGTGTTCCTGATCCTGCGCCCGCAAGGGCTGCTCGGACGCAAGGGGTTCGAATGAGCCGGGCCAATATCGCGCTCTTGCTCCTGCTCGCTTGCCTCGCGGCGCTGCCGCTGTTCGGCGGCGCCTACGCGCTTCGACTCGGCTCGATTGCCTGTCTCTACGCGATCCTGGCGCTGTCCTGGAACGTGGTCGGGGGCTTTGCAGGCTACCCGTCCTTTGCCACCGCGGCGTTCTTCGGCTTCGGCGCGTATGTGGCAGGCGTCCTGATGAACAAGGGGTTTCCGCTGCCACTGTCGGTCCTGATCGCCGGCGTCTCTGCACTGCTGGCCGCAGGCCTGCTTGGCGCGGCCTTGCTGCGTTTGCGCGGGCATTATTTTGCGATCGCGAGCCTGTCGCTGGTCGAGGTGCTGCGCGAGCTCGTCAACAACGCCACCGATCTCACCGGCGGCGGCATGGGGCTGAACATCCCGCTGGCGGCGGGATCGAGTGTGCTGGCGGACGCGATCTTCTTCTTTTATGCGATGTGGGGTTTGCTGCTCGTCACCGCGCTCACCATAATGGCGGTTGCCGCCTCGAAACTCGGCTTCGGGCTCGCCTGCATCCGTCAGAACGAGACCGCGTCCAGCATGGTCGGACTCAACACCACCTTCTACAAGAGCATCGCTTTCGGCCTGTCAGCCTGCTTCGTCAGCGCAGCCGGCGGGATCTATGCAGCATGGGTGCATTACATCGATCCTTCCGACGTGTTCGACATCCTTTATTCGGTGAAGCCGATCGTGATGGCCTTGATGGGAGGCCTGGGCTCGCCGCTCGGCGTCGCCTGCGGCGCTTTCATCTATCTAGGGCTCGAGGAGGTGGTCTGGCGCAATTATATCCAGTTCCACACCGGCGTGCTCGGTCTCCTCATTGTGTTGCTGCTCCTGTTCCTGCCGCACGGCCTGATCTCGCTGCGCATCGACCGGCTTTGGCGGAGGGCGCGGCATGTCTGAGATCATATCCGAGATCTTGCGCCTGGAAAACGTCTCCCGGCACTTCTCTGGCTTGCGCGCGCTGAATGGAGTCACGCTCGCCGTCAACAAGGGCGAGGTGCTCGGCCTGATCGGCCCGAACGGCGCCGGCAAGACTACGCTGGTCAATACCATTTGCGGCGTTACGCCGGCGCACGGCGGCCACATTGTCTTTGACGGGGCTGATATCACCGCGATCAAGACCTACCAGGCGGCGCGGCTGGGGCTCGCACGAACGTTTCAGATCGTGCAGCCCTTTGCCGAGTTTTCGGTGCTCGACAATGTCGCAGCCGCGGCGCTGTTCTCGCGGCCGGGTGAAAGCCTCACTGCTGCTCGCAAGGAGGCGCGGCGGCATCTTGCCTTTGTCGGACTGGAAGCGCAGGCAAAGCAGGCCGCCTCGACGCTGACGCTTGCGATGCGCAAGCGGCTGGAGCTGGCCAAGGCGCTGGCGATGCGGCCCAAGCTCTTGTTTCTGGACGAGGTGAACGCCGGGCTAAACAGCGCCGAAGTCGAGCGCGCCACGGCGCTCCTTCACCAGATCGCGGCTGATGGCGTCACCATCGTGATGATCGAGCATCTGATGAAAGTCGTGCTCAACATCTGCACGCGCATCGCCGTGCTCCATAACGGCCAGCTCATTGCCGACGGCGCGCCGCGCGATGTCATCCAGAACCCGGCCGTAGTCGAGGCCTATCTTGGCCAGCAATACGCGCAACGGAATTTCGCCCGTGGCTAGCGCGTCGATCCTCGAGCTGAAGGACATCGCCGCTGGTTACGGCGAGATCCAGGTGCTCTGGGGCATCGATCTTGGCGTAGGCCGCGGCGAGATCACGGCGCTGATCGGCTCCAACGGCGCGGGCAAGACCACACTGATGCGCGCCATCTCCGGCTTGATCCCGATGTGGGCGGGATGCTGCATCTCTGAGGGCCAAGACCTGTTCGGGCACAAGGCCGCGGACATGCTCGCGCACGGCATCGTGCACGTGCCCGAAGGCCGCCGCCTGTTCGGCGCCATGAGCGTCGAGGAAAACCTTTTGATGGGCGCGTACCTGCGAAAGGCGACCGGCGGCGAGCTCAAACGCGACATCGATCGCGTCTACACGACCTTTCCAAAGCTGCGCGAGCGCCGCGGACAAGCAGCCGCGACGCTGTCAGGGGGCGAGCAACAGATGTGCGCAATCGGGCGCGGGCTGATGAGCGCGCCGCGCCTGCTCATGATCGACGAGCTCTCGCTCGGCCTTTCCCCGCTGATGGTCGAGCAATTGGTCGGAGCGTTGAAGGTGCTGAATGCGGAGGGCATGTCGATCCTGCTGGTTGAGCAGGATGTCACGATTGCACTCGATCTTTGCCATCGGGCTTTTGTCATGGACATGGGCCGTATCGTGCGCTCCGGCTCCGGCGCCGAGCTGCTGGCCGATCCGATCGTGCGCGACGCCTATCTGGGTGTGCTGCAGGAATGAGTTTCAAACCGTTTTCGTTCAATCCAACGAGGTACCATGATCAAGACCGTTGAAGCACCAGGCGGCGGCTATCGTTTCATGCCGGGCGTCAGCCAGTATTCTTGCGGCGTCGCCGCCCTTCCGGGCTTTGCCATCGAGCGCGTGTGCTTCGCCGATCCGGTGCCGCTCAAGGCAGGGTTCGCGCGCATCCTTGAAATCCTCACGGCGGCGGGCCGGCCGCTGACTTCCTTCGCCGCCTGCGAGCTGCGCTCACCGGCGCCGTTCACCGAGGAAGGATTCAAGGCTTTCAACGACATCTATATCCAGACCCTGATCGCCTGGGGCGTCATGAAGGACGGCGTCAATCCGGTGGCGCGCAGCAATGTCTGTCCGAAAATCGATCCGCCAGCCGAGCCATGCTTCCACGCCCTCTCTTACACCGTGCCCGACGTCGGCGCGCCGCCGTCGTTTGTCATCGCCGGCAGCGGCGAGTCGGTGGAAGGCAAGGCCAATTACCGTGACTACATCGTGCGTCCCGGCGATGTCAGCCCGGCCGGCATGCTGGAAAAGGCGAAATTCGTCCTGGACGAGATGGAGCGCCGCATGAGTGCGTTCGGCGGCAGCTGGCGCCAGACCACGGCTGTGCAGCTCTACACCGTGCAGGACGTCTATTCGATCCTGGAGAGCGAGCTCGGCCGTCGTGGCGTGTTTCGTAACGGCCTGACCTGGCATTTAAACCGGCCACCGGTGGTGGGCCTCGACTACGAGATGGATTGCCGCTGCGTCTATCGGGAGAAGGTGGTCGCTTAGGGCGGCGGGGAAATCAGCCCAGGCGCAGCAGAGAAGGGTCGAACGGGCGAAGCCGCTTCGGATCAAATGGCGAGAGATCAACGTGTGGCCGCTGCCCTGCAATCAGCTCGGCGAGGGCTTCGCCGGTTGCCGGCGCATTGAGAATGCCCCAGACATTGTGACCGGTGGCGACGTAGATACCATCGCTTCCCGTGACCTTGCCGATCAGCGGCAGGCCGTCCTGCGTCACCGGGCGAAAGCAGGCCTGCCGCGCAATGATCCTTTCCGTGCGGAAGGCGGGCGACAGCCGTTCGCAGATTGCCATGAGGCGGGCGATCTCGTCCGCCTCTGCGGTGATGGCAGTCGGATCGAGTGGCAATGGCTGTTGGCCCGAGAATGCCGTGACATGCGTGCTGCCGTCGGCCCGCGGAAACACTTCGACGGTGAGGCTGCCGTCGCGCTCGTCCTGATATTCAAGGAACAGCGCATGTGCCGGCACGTCGCTGCCGGTGTCGTAGACCACGCTCGGACTGCGCTGACCGAACACAACGGGTAAATCCATCCAGCCGGCCGCCAGCAGCGACCATGGTCCCATCGCCAGCACGACGGCGTCGGCTTCGATGATGCCGCCGTCGATCTCGACGCCCTGCACCCTTCCATCCGTGCGGACGATGCCGGTGATGCGTTCAAGGCGGAGCTCGGCGCCGAGCTTTTCTGCAGCAGCCATCATGCCTGCGGTGAACTTGCGGGGATGAACGATCGCCGTCGTCTCCGGCGTGTCAATCCGGCCCGCGATCATGACGCCTTCCGAGAGCCAATCGAGTTCCGACGGCAAATGACGGCGCGCGTCACCGTCCGGCATGACGAAGCCGCTATAGGCGGACATGGGCCGATGGCCCCAATCGCCCGACAGCTCGCTCGCCAGCTCGGCATGGAGATGAAAGCTTCGCCGCGCCAGCGCGTCCAGCGGCGTGCCGGCGCACCAGTCGAGCGCGAGGAATCCGCCGGCCCTGCCGGATGCCGCCGCCGCGACGTCGGCGCGTTCAACGACGATGACCTCGATGCCGTGCCGCCCGAGGAAATAGGCGGTGCAGGCGCCGATGACGCCGCCGCCGCAGATCACAACGCGCATGGTCCCTCCGCCCGATGTACCGCTGATTGTAAGGCCTTTTGTAAGGAATGCTTAAATCAAGCCGACTAGCTTGACCCGGCTATTTTCGGGGGGCTGCTCGAACGATTTCGCGCGCCATTTTTTTGAGGGTTTGGATGTCGCGCTCATTGATTGAGATTGCCAGGCTGACCGTCGATTTGACGCCCCGGCCGATCGAGTCGTCCTGGATCATCGAAGGCAAGCCGGAAGCGAGCTGGTGCATTTTGTCGCAGAGCACGGACGGGCTTGCCACCACTATGGTCTGGCACTGCACTGGGGGCAAGTTCGACTGGTTCTACGATTTCGACGAGACCGTGCTGATCCTCGACGGCTCGATCGTGCTCGAGAGCGACGGCATGCCGCCGCAGCGCTACGTCGCAGGCGACGTCATCTTCTTCAAGGACGGCGCGCATGCCAAATGGCATGTCGAAGGCCATGTCAAGAAGCTCGCCTTCTGTCGCAAGACCTCGCCGGTCTGGTTCGGCTTGGCGCTGCGCGTGTTCCTGAAGCTGCGCAAGATGTTTCTGCCCGCGAGCCAGCGCCAGCCCGCGGGCCTGATGGCCGGCTGAGGCGTTGCTGCGCTTGGCCGCAGCGCCGCAGGGATCGCGTCAAGCCGATTTCGCCAACAGCTCGCTCTGTCCTTCTCGCACGAACGTCTCGAACGTCTTCGGCCTGGCGCCGCCGATCTTCTCGATCGTGTCCGTGACGGCATAATTGGGGTCTTTCGGATCGATCGCGGCGCCGCGGATCGCGCGCCAGAGCGAGGAGAGATGCTCGATCGCGTGCGGATTGTAGTTGCGCGAAGCCGCCTCCCGGCGCCATTCCTCGTCTGAAATCTCCTGATAATGAACGTTGCGCGCCAGCACGCTGGCGAAGGTCGCGACGATCTCCTTCAGCGACATCGTGGCGCCGATCATGCGCACGACGCTGCCGGCGGCGGGTTGCGGACCCGTCAACAAGCCGACCGCGACGCGCGCGACGTCTTCGCCGGCGACTAGCGGCAGCACGGTGTTCTCGCCGCCCCAGGGCAAGCGGATCGCACCTTGCGCCGGCAGGCTCTGGCGTACCAATGCGGCGACATTTTCGTAGAATATCGTGGCGCGGATATGCGCGGTGCCAATGCCGGTCCATTCGAACACCTGTTCCGACAGGTAGTTCTGCCGCATCCGCGGAGTGGGCGCGTCGGGTGAGGACTGCAGCATCACCAGATTGACCAGCCGGTCGATTTTGGCTTCACGCGCGGCCAGTGCCATGGTCGCGGTCGCGTCCATCAGCCCGTCCTGCACGGGATAGGCGAAGTAGATCGCGCTGACGCCCTCGGTGGCGCGCTGCACCGAGCGAATATTGAGGAAATCGCCTTCAAAGATTTCGGCGCCGAGTGCGCGCAAGTGTTCGGAGCGTTCGTCGATCTTGTGAACGAAGGCGCGTACGCCAACGCCGCGGGCGAGCAGCATTTCGGAGACGTGACGGCCGGTCTTGCCTTGCCGGCCGCCGGCGGCGGACGTGACGAGGACGGGTTTTGCCATGACAACACCTCAAATTCCTGTGGGTTGAGTTTCTGGTACCATACGGTACCAATTTCTCTGATGTATGGTACTGGTTAGTACCGGGTCAAGGGGCGACCATGGTGATCAAAAAACATGTGAAGCAGGCTCCGGAGGAGGCCGCGGAGCGTCCGGTCCGCGATCGCATCCTGTCCGCAGCGTTTTCGACCTTCACCGAACGCGGTTTTGCCGAAGCGTCGACCCTGGAGATTGCGACCCGCGCGCGGGCCTCCAAACGCGAACTCTATGCGCTGTTCGGCAACAAGCAGGACATGCTGATCGCCTGCATCAGCGAACGCGCCAGGCGGTTGCGGCTGCCGGTCGACCTGCCGGAGCTGCGCGACCGCGAAGCGCTGCGGACGACCCTCGCGGCGTTCGGCGCGCGGCTCGTTGGCGTGGTTTCCGAACCTGCCGTGGTCGCCATGTTCCGGCTCGCGATCGCCGAGGCGGCGCGCACGCCCGACATCGCGCAGTCATTGAACGACATCGGCATCGCCGCGAGCCGCGACTCGCTCCGCGAGATCATGCGCCGTGCGCAATCGGCCGGTCTCCTCGGCGGCGAGCCCGCCGAGATGGCTGCGCAGTTCTTCGGTCTGCTCTGGGGCAACCTGATGCTGGGCCTGTTGCTCGGCATTGTGGAGCGGCCGAACCAACGCGAGATCGACCGCCGCGCGGAAGCCGCCAGTAGCGCCTTCCTGCGTGCTTATCCAGAACTGGCGTAGGTGAAAGCCTTAGCGATCGGGCAATTGCAACCGATAAAAGTCCTTCGCGGTCTTGTAGAACAGCGCCGTCTTCTCGCTTTCACTGGCGCCGGCGGAGAGGCGCTTGAAGGCGTTGAAGATCACCTGGTAGCTGGCCTGGCCCTTGTCAGGCGGGAAATTGCTTTCGAACATGCAGCGATCGGGGCCAAAGGCCTCGACGCAGGTCTCGATATAGGGCTTCCACGCGGCGGCGGCCTGTTCGGAGTTCGGCGGTTTCGGCCATTCATGGAAGCCGAAGCCCGGTAGCACCATCGCAAGCCCGCCGAGCTTCACCGACACGTTCTGGCACTTGGCGACCTCCAGGATCGAGGCCTTCCAGGTCTTGAATATCTCCTCGCGACGGCCCGCATAGCCGCCGATGCCGAGGACGCCGCCGCAATGGTCGAGGCAGATTTTGGTGTCGGGAAAGGCGCGGGCGAGATCGATGAATTCGCCGAGCTGCGGATAGAACAGCCATGCATCGAAGCTGAGGCCGAGCGGCGCCAGACAAGCAAAGCCCTTGCGGAACGTTGGGTCGAGCAACAGGCTCTTCGGCCGATCCGCATACATGTGGGCGACATTTCGATCGGCGTCCCAGGCCGAGGAATGCCGGATGCCGCGAAAGCGGCCATTGCCGGCGGCGATCTCTGCTTCCAGCACGGCCTTGGCGCTGTCGCCAAGCAGGAGATTGACGTGGCCGACGATGCCGTGCGCAATCAGGGTCTTGCCATAGGCTTCGCTTGCTGCCATCGCCGCCGCGCCATTGACGAACTCGACCTCGCCGACGGGACGGAACGCTTCCGGCCCGCTGGCGCGATACATCGAGCGGCTCTCGACATAGACGGTGGCGACGATGTTGTGGCCGGAGGAGACGTCGTCGCTCATCTCGTCAATCAGATAGCGCTGTCCGCCGCGGTCCCAGAGATGGTGGTGCGGATCGATGATCGGACGGGCCGGATCGATGACTTTTTCAGTATGCAGCGCGAGCCAATCCTCGCGTGGATCGGCGTAGAGCCCGCTTCTGGTGGAAGGTGCGGTGCTGACGACCATGGACGTTCACTCCCTTGTTTATTGTTGTTGAGCCAGGCCGTGCAGATATTACCGCAACGGGGCGATCAGGCCAGCCGGTGCTGCCGCATGCCGGCTTGCGTTTTGCGTGAAGCGGAATTGGAAGAGATAAAGGTGACAGTGCAGGGATTGCCTTGACCTGAGGTGGTTCAGACCCCGTCGAGAATGATGACCGTCGGCGCCGTCGGCAGCGTCTCGCGTGAGATGCGCAAGCTGCGCTCACCGCGCTGGTCGATGGCAAAATCCTTGCCGATGCGCTGCATGAAATCCTCCAGCGGCGTCTCGAAGCGGTGCATCGGCAACACCACCGAAGCGCGCAGGCGGCGCGTGATCTCGGAGATGCCGTCGAGCGACATGGTGTAGGTGCCATCGATCGGCACCATCAGGATATCGAGCCGGCCGATCGCCGCGAAATGGCTGTCGTCGAGCTTGACGTGCAAATGCCCGAGATGGCCGATGCAGAGGCCGGCGACCTCGAAGATGAAGATCGAATTGCCGTCCTTGATCATGTCGGTGCCGGAATTGTCGCCCCAGAAGCGGCGAATATCGGTCGTGACGTTGCGGATCAGGACGTCGCCGATCTTCTCCGAGATTTTCGCAGGTTCGCCATTCTCGCCCCAGCCGTGCAGTACGTGGGGAATGCGCGGGTCGGGGAACAGCGTGTAGTGCGTGGAATGGGCGCGGTTCATGGTGACGACATCGGGCAGCCGCCCCGTCCGGTAGGCGCCGTTCCAGTCGGTCGCGATCCGTACACCTCCGGGCGTGTCGATGTAATAAGTGGAATGGCCGGCATACGTGATAGCGACTTCATCGGTCGCTGCTGCGGCCCGGCGAAGGCTGACCGGCATCGCGCGCGGCGTCGTGCTTGCCATCGCGAGGCACTCGCTACGCGGGGTGTCCTGCGACGGGCTGGTCTGCGCGGCCGCCGGCACGATCAGCGAGCCGAGCAGGGCGACAAATGCGGAAGCGATGCGCAACATGGCAGGGCCCATGCGAAGTGACGCCTGACTGTATCGCCGGATCGCAGGCCAAACTATCATGCCGGCATCAACAGATCGTCAGAACCATTTTCGGAGTTGCAATCATGGCCTCGCGCGCACCATCGTCCCAGCATTTGGAGCCGCTCCGCCATGTCGATGCCGGCGTGCTCAATATCGCCTATTACGAGGTGGGGCCCGCCGATGGCCCGGTGGCCGTGCTATTGCATGGCTATCCCTATGACATCCATTCCTATGTCGATGTGGCGCCGATCCTGGCGGCACAAGGCTGCCGCGTCATCGTTCCTTACTTGCGCGGCTATGGCCCGACGCGCTTTCTCGATGCACCGACGCCGCGCTCCGGTGAGCAGGCCGCGATCGGCGCGGACCTGATGGCGCTGATGGATGCCTTGTCGATCCCGCGTGCGGTGTTCGCCGGCTATGATTGGGGCGGGCGTGCTGCCTGCGTCGGCGCAGCGTTGTGGCCACAGCGCTGCATCGGGCTCGTCTCGGTCAACAGCTATCTGATCCAGGATATTGCGAACGCGCTGAACCCGGCGAAAGCCGAGCGCGAGGTGCCGCTGTGGTATCAATGGTATTTCCAGATCGAGCGCGGGCGTGCGGGCCTGGCGGCCGACCGGCGCAGCATCACGCGTATCCTGTGGCAGCAATGGTCGCCGAACTGGAAGTTCGACGAGGCTTGTCTGGAGCGGACGTCGGTCGCCCACGACAATCCTGATTATGTCGACATCGTCATCCACTCCTATCGCCATCGCTACGGCCTCGTTGATGGCGATCCGCGTTACGCCGACATCCAGCGCAAGCTCGCGGCGCTGCCGGCGATCACGGTGCCCGCGATCACGCTCGACGGCGAGGGCGACGGCGTCGCACCCGCGACGGATGGCAGGGCAAGTGCCGCCAAATTCACTGGGAGCCGCACTCACCGAAGGATTCCGCGCGCGGGCCACAACCTGCCGCAGGAGGAGCCGGAAGCCTTCGCGGCGGCGGTGATGGAGTTGATAAGCACATAGGAGAGAGTGTTCGCACTTCCGGCGCGGCTACAATCCAAGATAATCTCATTACACCTTCGCACTCACATGATTTGAAGACGGCCCATGTCAACCATCGATAGCAAGAGCCCCGCTGTCCCCGGACCGTCGATGGACGGCATTGCGATCGGCAGGATCGCGCTTGTTGCCGCGTCGGCCGCGATGGGAGGGTTCCTTTTCGGCTTCGACACCGCCGTGATCAATGGCGCGGTCGATGCCATCAAGCTCTGGTCCGGCGCGGCCTCCTGGTTGCTTGGCTTCGCCGTGGCCGGCGCGCTTCTGGGCTCTGCCGTCGGCGCCTGGTTCGCGGGTCCCATGGCGGATCGCTACGGGCGCATTGCCGTCATGGAGATCGCTGCCGCCATCTTCTTCGTGAGTTCGATCGGCACGGGGCTCGCCTGGAATATCGAGGCGTTGAGTGTATTCCGTTTCTTCGGCGGCACCGCAATTGGCGCAGCAAGTGTCATCGCGCCGGCTTATATCGCCGAGGTATCTCCTGCCTCATATCGGGGACGTTTCGGTTCCCTTCAGCAGTTGGCGATCGTGACGGGCATCTTCGTCGCGCTGCTGTGTGATTATGCGCTGGCCAGCGCGGCAGGCGGAGCCGAAAAGCGGCTGTGGTTCGGCATGCAGGCCTGGCGCTGGATGTTCATTGCCGCAGCCGTTCCGTCCGCCATCTATGCCATTCTCGCCGGCATGATTCCGGAATCGCCGCGCTATCTGGTTCTCAAGAAGCGACTTGGCGAGGCGGCCGACGTACTGAGGCGCTTCGTCGGCAATCGGCCGCCGGTCGAGGAAAAGATCATCGAGATCGAGAAGAGCGTCGGCGACGAACGGGCGCGCAGCCTCCGCGATTTGGCCGGCCCCGCCTTTGGCCTTCTTCCCGTGGTGTGGACCGGCATCCTCCTGTCGGTGTTCCAGCAATTCGTCGGTATCAATGTCATCTTCTATTATTCGGCAACACTCTGGCATGCGGTGGGCTTCACCCAGGATGACGCGCTCGCCATCACCGTCATCACCTCTGTGACCAACATCATCGTGACGCTGGTGGCGATTGCGCTGATCGATCGGCTCGGCCGCAAGCCGCTTCTGATCATTGGCTCGCTGGGAATGGCATTGACCCTGGGGGTCATGACCTGGGTTTTCGGCACGGCGCCGACTGAAATGGTTTCGGGCAGCGCCCAGCCCCAGCTCAGTCCCGCGGCCGGCGTCGTCGCGGTCGTTGCCGCCAATCTTTATGTCGTGTTCTTCGGCGTGAGCTGGGGGCCGGTGGTCTGGGTGTTGCTCGGTGAAATGTTCAACAATCGCATCCGCGCCTATGCGCTTGCCGTTGCCGCGGCGGCGCAATGGATCGCCAACTACATCGTATCGCAGACCTTCCCAACGCTCGCGGGTATCAACCTGGGCGTTGCCTATGGCACCTACACGCTGATGGCGGTGTTGTCTTTTGTATTCGTGCTCGCGAGGGTCAAGGAGACCCGTGGGCTTGAACTGGAAGCGATGAAATAGGGCTCACTCCCGCGTCGGGCTGAGCTTCCAGGTCGCAGCGAGTATGGCTGATGTCATCGAGCCGCTGATGGCGGCGGCGAGCGGCAGCGCCAGCACGAGGGCAGATGTCGCGGCCCAGCCGATCGAGGAGAAGGCTTCGGCAAAGGTAGCGAGCCGCGAAGAGGTCTGGCGGCGGCGGAATTGGCTGCGCTTGGCCTGCACGCGGAACCAGAGCTGGATCGCGGTCGCGGATGACGCGGCGATCACGACGCCGGCCGCGGTGACGATCGCCTGCGTCGGCGCCAGCAGCGCGAGCGCGCCGACCAGCGGGGCGAAGATCACGCCGATTGCGATCAGCACCACCTCGATCTTGGCGCGGATGATGCTGGAGGGAACAAGCGGCGCGGTCGCGACGAGGTCGGCGGCGTCTTCGCCCGAGATCGTTAGCCAGGCGAGGCCGCCGGCGAGCTGGCCTGCCGCCATCACGATCACGGGCGTGATCAGCACGATCGCGGTGGAAGAATTGGAGAAGCTGCGCCACAGAAAAAGCGCCGGCGGGACAAGGTAGAGCAGCTGCATCAGCGTCTGCGACATCAGCCAGGGATCGCGGCCGAGCAGCAGGAATTCCTTCCGCCGCAGCGCCTGCTGCCGCGAACCGCCGCGAAACGCTCGCGTGTCCTTGCCGTGTCGTCTGGACGAGGCATAGGCGGACGCGCTGATCGCGGTGTCGGCAAAGCGCGGCGAGAAGATCGTCATGACGACGCCCAGCACCACGAGGCTCATCGCCAGGAGGAGCAATAGCGCTTCGCTGTCGCCCAGGATCGCCCGTGCCGGCCACCACAACAGGCTATCGGCGTCGGGCGCGAAGCCGGCCGCGGCATCAGACGTCAGGACCGCAAAGCGCGATAGCGTCCCGTAAGACAGGATCGCCGCCACCTGCAGCGCGATGACAAAGCCGGCGCCGATCACGGCGGCGAGGATTTGCGCCATCAGCCGCGTCCGCGCCGGACCGATCAGCCGAAACAGCACGATGGTGATGGCGATGGCGAAAGCAGCTGCCGAAAGGCCGACCGCGATGACGACGCCAAAGGCGGCAAACCATCTGACGCCGCCGCCAATGACCAGCACGTCGACGAATGGTGTCGACAACAACAGCGCCATGACGGTGACCGTAAGCGCGATGGAGGCGATGCGGATGGAGAAGACGTTGGCCAGCCGCGTCGGCGACGACACGATCAGATCGAGATCCGCGCGGGCGTAAAACACCCGCGTCACCGATTCGATCGCCTGCGACAGCATCAAGGCCCAGGCGAGGAACACCGTCGAGGTGATGACGATCAGCGAGGTCTTGTCGAGCGGCGCCTCGAGAGTGGCGTAACGGCCGATCACTGCCCAGGCCGGCAGGTGCATCAGCGCCGCGAAGACGATAAGACCAATCACAGCGGCGCGGGTCCGGCGCCGCCGGCCGCCGGTCATCATGGCAAACCATTCGCGCCAGGCGAGCCGCAGCTCGTGCCGCGCAAACCAGGACAGCGCGGTCGCGGAGCTCATGCCGCCTCTTGCTTTACATCGACCAGCGCGATGAAGAGGTCTTCGAGGCTGGTGTCGTGATGGCCGTTCTGCTGCCGCAGCTCGGTAAGCGTGCCTTCGGCGACCAGCCGGCCGGCCGCGATGACACCGATGCGGTCGGCCATGCGCTCGGCGACTTCAAGGATGTGAGTCGTCATGATCACCGTGCAGCCGGCGCGGACGCGATCGCCGAGCAGCCCTTTGACATGGCGGGCGGAGACGGCATCGAGCCCGGTCAGGGGTTCGTCGAGGATGATGAGCCTCGGCTCATGGATCAGCGCGCCGGCGAGCGCCACCTTCTGGCGCATGCCCTTGGAAAATCCCTCGCAACGCTCGTTGCGATGCGGCTCGAGGCCGAGTGAGGCCAGCAAGGCCTCGGCGGCCGGTTGCGATGTCGCGGGCTCGATGCCCCAGAGGCCGGCGACGAATTCGAGATATTCGAGCGGCGTCAGCTTGTCGTAGATCATTGGCTCGTCCGACACCCACGCCATCACCTGCTTGGCGGCGACGGGATCAGTGAGTGCGTCGATGCCGAAAATGCTGACCGAGCCGGCGTCCGGCTTGAGCAGGCCCGCGACCATGCGCAAGGTCGTGGTCTTGCCGGCGCCGTTGGGGCCGACCAGCGCGTAAAATTCGTTCGGACGGACAGCGAGGTCGAGCGCGTCGACCGCAAGGCGGTCAAAACGCTTTGTTAACCCTTTAAGCTGCAGCGCCGATGTTTCGCCGTTCATGATGGGATGGTCCAGCTTCTTCGGGCCGGAACCATGAACCGAAGATGTTTCGGCGCGGTGAATCCGGCTCGTTAATTGGGACCCAGCGTGACGCCGAGATCGACGGGCGGCAGCGCCGTGGTGTTGCAACGCCAGCCGCCCTTGTCGGCCTTCTGAAGCGAAAAGGCCTTCTCGATCCTGATCCGGTTTGACACCGGAAAGCTGTCGCGGTTTCCCGGGGTCGGTTTTGCCTTGCCGGCCTTCAGGTCCCAGCAGGTGCCGGTGCAGCCCGATGCGACCGGGCTGCAGGCCGCAAACGGCGACAGCACGATCATCTCGACTTCGGCGGTCACCTGTGCGCTCTGGTCGGCGATCTCGCTGCCTTTTTCGATCACGCGGCTGACCCGCACGAAATCCCCGCAGGCGTTGGCGGCGTGGATCTGCGCCACGCACAGGTCGACCGCGTCGGCGTTGGGGAGCGGGGAAGGCAGATGGCGGCCGAAAAACTTTTTGGGATCGCCCTTGGCAGCAGCGATCTCGGTCTCCTTCTGCTTCATGGTGTCGGCGAGACAGTCCTCCGACGCCGACAATTCCGATAGCGGCACATTCTCCTTGCCGGCGAGATTGCAACGGCGGTCGCGATCGCGCGTCCATCGAGCGAATTCGGCAAAGGCGTCTTTCGCATCGGCCTCATTGAGCTTGCCGATCAGCGTGAGTGCGTCCTTGTTGAGGTCCGTTTCGGTCTCGGCCAGCGACGGTTCGCTGCAGATCAGCGCACCGGCGGCCGTGTTGACGGCAAGACAGTCGAAATTCGGATCGCGCAGGATATCGGTCCGTTCCTCGGTCTCCGTCAGCAGGCAAGCCGTGACCGGCTCGATATTCTCAAAGCGGATGGGCTCGTGTCCGAAAATGCCGCAGCTCTGGTTGCGATTGCGGATCCACTCGGCGTTCTCCTCCACGGCCAGGAGGCGATCGGGAAGGCGGCCCAGCCGTTCCTGGATCGCGGCGGCCAGTTTCTCGCCGGCCGCGAGCAGCTCGGGATCGGCGCAGAACAATTGATTGGCGGGATCCTTGTGTATCTCGCAATGGTTTTTGGCAAACAGCGGCAGCTTCTCGCCGATCGAACGACCGCCAGCGGCCGAATCCTGCGCCAACAGCGGATGCGCAAGGCCGAATTGGACCGCTACCACCGCCAGCCAGACCGCCCGCATTTGCAAAAACCCCCGCCCGCCAACAGATGATGCGGGCGCCATGCTAGCTTTTCGGGACGCCGAGCGAAAGAAATGATGCGGCGGGGCTTATTGCCGCGCCGCTGCCGTCCTGTCTTTTTCCTTGCCGCTCAGTTCGCAGCTGCAATCAGGCCGGGCTGGACATTGAGCGTGCTCGCAGGCGTGACCGGAGCGGGCTCCGGCATGCTCGCCAGCACTGGCGCATCGGTGAATTTGTTCACGCCGGTGTCATCGATGACGAACAGCGGGCGATAGTTGCGCAGATAGGAATCCTCGATCATCGCCGTGCGGCGGTTGTCAAGGATCAGCCAGTGACCGTCCAGCCGCGCGGCGGTGACCGCATGGCCTTCGTGACGGAAGGTGTCGACCATCACGATGATACGCAGGTCTTCCGCGGCAATGCCGGCCATGCGCAGCGCGACATATTTCGCAATCGCGTAATCCTCGCAATCGCCGGCACCGTGGTAGAAGGTGACGAGCGGCGAGCTCCAGAAGTCGACCTGGCCATACTGGACGAGGTCGTCCACGGGGCGGATCGACAGGTTGATGGCGCGGTTGATCTCGCCGAGACGGGCGCGGCCTTCGCGCTGGCGACCGGCATCGACGATCGAAAGGAATTTCAGCGCGGCGTCGGAGGCGCAGTTTTCGCGATCGCCGTCGCAGAGCGCCAGTTGCACCCGTTCGTCATCGAGCTTGTTCTCGACGCCGAGCCATTTGGCCCGCAGGCCGCCGGCATAGACCGGCGTGGTCGTGAGCCCGAAAGGCTCGCCCGAATCCACGGTGAGCTTGAGGCTTGCCGGAACGGCCAGCGGATCGGCCATCGCGCCCGATCCGAGCAAGGCCATGCCGCACGCGAGCAGCGCCGTACGCCACGCGTGCGCGTAAACGGAAAACCTCATCTGACGCCCCTTGTCCGGGCATCGCCGAGGCTTTTGCCTCTGATACCTGCCCGGATCGTTCGCGGGCGATGATCGGAGGTGGGGCTTTTCTTCTTCTTAAAACCGGATCAAACGGGCCGGAAAGCTCGGAACAGGCTGAAATCCCTCTCGCCGGTTCCGCTACAATTTTAGCGTTCGGCTTCCCGCAAGGTCTCGGTTCCGTGGCCCGAAAGCCGCGAAGGTCTGAAAACTGCATTCAACGGTTGAATCGGTGCCGAATTCCACCGATTATGGCTAATGCGCCAAATTTCGCGTTTTTGTTATTCAGGTCACAATATTAGCTCAGAAAACGGCGCAGTATCCTGCAAGGCGATGCAAGGGATAAGTGTCTCAAGATTTATCCGGCTAATCTATACTTAGAGATGCTTTTATTCCCGCTTCGTGCTCTTTTGAATACATCAAAATACTTTGTTGTATGCCAAGATATATTTCGCCACTTCGCCGATCCAGCAAAAAGACGCAAAAAAATCCATTTTGTCACACAAGCAACAGATGGTTTCGCAATGCACCTTCCAATGGTATGGAGGCATTGCACTGGATTTATTGAATAATTATTAACCTTTTGTGGTGGTCCTTTGAATTACGCTGGCAAATTTGACGCCACGTTTCCTTCTGAAGGTCCCGGTACGCATTCCCACGCGTATGCGCATGTCGATTCATCGCAGACGCATGCGCCCGCTGGCGCGATCATTGTTCCCGACGCGCAGCTTCTGTTCCACGCCGACTACTCGCGATCCGGAACCGACCTGATCCTTTCCAGGGATCACCACGAATACGTCGTCCACGACTACTTCCATGGCGAGAAGCGCGCGCCCCTTGCCTCCCGCGAGGGCGCCTATCTGACGGCTGATATCGTCAAGGCCCTGGTCGGCGAGGTCGAGGTCAGCCAGGCCGGTGCGGCACCGGTCGCCAGCCAGGTGATCGGTCACGTCACCAAGCTGCAGGGCTCGGCGACCGTCATCCGCAACGGCGTCTCCATCATTCTGAACATGGGCGACAACGTCGAGAAGGGCGACGTGGTGGAGTCCGGCGCCAGCTCGACGGTCGGCATCACCTTCATCGACGGCACCGTGTTCGGCCTGTCGTCGAATGCGAGGATGGTGCTGAACGAGATGGTCTACGACCCCAATGGGTCGAGCAATTCCTCGCTGATGAGCCTGGTGGCGGGCACCATCACCTTCGTCGCCGGCGAGACCGCCAAGCACGGCGACATGAAGATCGATACGCCGGTTGCCACCATGGGCATCCGCGGCACCGCGTGCCTGGTCGAGATCGATTTCTCGGTTCCCGGCCAGAACGGGCAGCCGAATGCCAGCTTCCAGGTGCTGGTCGAGCCGGACGGCACCACCGGCTCCTACATCCTGTTCGACAAGAACACGCTGCAGCCGATCGCGATCGTCAACCAGGCCGGGCAGCAGATCAATATCAATAACGGCATCATCAATATCACCACCAATCCGCTGTCGCCGGACCTGCAGAAGCTGATCACCGACGTCTTCCAGCAGAAATTCACGGATAATTCGACCAATACCAAATCGACCTCGCCGTCGACCGATTCGATCATCCCCACCAGCAGCCCGTTGGTCATCAAGACGGCGGAAGCGACCATCACCGCGCAAACGGTGAACGTGCAGGGCAGCAGCACGTCGGCGCCGCCAACCACGCCGAACAGTTCCACGTTTCACATTTCCGGGCCGCCGATCGTCCACATCGCCAACCTGCTGGGCGTGGAGACGACCCAGTTCCGTGCGAGTGGCGAACTGCCCGGTCTGACCGGCAGTCCGCTGCCGGACGCCGCCGTCGGTATCGTCAGCTTCAACGACATCAATGTTGGCGACCAGCCTTCGGTCAGCGCGGCGTTCGGTTCCTTCACCTACAAGAACGCCCACGGCCAGGACGTCACCGGGGGCCTGTCGGCGTTGCAGCTTGCGGACATTGCGGCGACCGAGGTCCAACTCACGATCACCCCGCTTGCCAATAACACCAATGTCGGTTCCGCGATTTTCTCCTACAGCATCGCCGATCAATCGTTCGACTTCCTTGCGGCGGGCGAGCAGATCACGTTTACCTATTTCATCACGGTCAACGAGAATTACGCGCCGGACCCCACGGCCAAGATCACGATTCCGATCACCATCACGATCACCGGCACCAACGATGTGCCGGTCATCACGACCTCGGCGCAGTCGATCGCGTTCGCGCCTTCCGGTACCAAGACGGTCGGCGGCGATCTCAAGACCACCAATCCGACCTCGGGGACGCTGGCCTTCACCGACGTCGATCTGACCGATACCCATACGGTCGCGGCCGCGCTGACCAGCGCAGTGATGTCGAACGGCGGCACCGTGCCGCCGCTGCCGGAAAGCGTGTTCGAAGCAGCGCTGAGCGCCGCGATCGGCATCGACAGTACCGGCACGGGCGCCGGGACGATCAATTGGCAGCTCTCGCCGCTGCCGGTCTATCTCTCGGATTTCATTCCGCCGGGCCAGACGCTGACGCTGACCTACACCATCACGGTGACGGATTCGCAGGGCGCGACCTCGACCCAGACGGTCACGGTCATCATCACCGGCAACAACGATCCTGCGGTGGTCTGGATCCACACCACGACCGACGGCCACGATAACCTCTGGACGACCGCGAACAACTGGGAAACTGGAACCGTCCCGACCTCTTCCAACGACGTCATCATCATCACCGACCAGTTGCATCCCAATACGCCGGCCTATCCGGTGACGATCGATGCGACGACGAGTGCGGCCGCCAATTCGGTGACGATGAACGATTTCGTCAACCTGCCGCCCGAGCTGGACGTGCTGCAGGGCGGCTCGCTCACGATCGCCGATGCGCTCTCGATGAGCGCCGATTCCATCCTCCATAATGCCGGAACGGTGAGCGTCGGTGGCGCGATCGAGCTGCTGGATTCGCTCGACACCAATGGCAACTTGCTTGCGTTGAACCAGAGCGTGATCGTGAACTCCGGCACGCTCAATCTCGGTCAGGGCGGTGATTTCCAGGGATTGGCCAGCATCACCAACACCGGGATGATCGACCTGAAGGGCGGCATCCTCAAAGTCCAGGTCGATATCGCCAACTCATTAACCGTCGCCGGCAAGACTATCGGCGGCCAGATTACGGTCGAAAACGGCGCCACGCTCGCGCTCGGCACCGATACCAATAAGGGCGGCGGCAACGGCGGCATCACCGGCGGTACTGTCACGATCACGATCAAGGGCGAGCTGGACCTGCAGGGCTCGAACTTCGTGGACAGCGGCGCGCTGGACAACAGCGGCAATGTTTTCATCACCGGGCTCGGCAATGCGTTCGATGCCGAGACGATCACCAATACCGGCGCGATCGAGCTGAAATCCGGCGCCGCGCTCGTGATCGACCAGGGCTCGTCGGTCAGCGGCAGCGGCACCATCACGATCGATGGGACCGCGGCGCTGACGCTGAATGACGTCACGATCAGCGGCAACACCATCAACGACAATTCGTCGACGGCCATCGACGTCACCGGGTCGAGCCAGATCGACACCGGCGCCACGCTGAACAACGGTGGAGCGACGGTCGAGGGCGGCGTGACGCTGACCCTGGACGGCATCATCGTCAACGGCACCACCATCACCGACAAGGGCACGGTGGTGCTCGCCGACACGGTGACACTGGAGGGTGGCGCGTCGATTGCGGGAACCTCGACCAGCGCGCTGGGCACGATCACCAACAACGGCACGCTCGAGGTGGCCGGGCCGGCCTTCCTGACCGATGACACGCTGACCAACAACAGCATCATCCAGATCGACAGCGGCGAGACGCTGACCCTGTCCGGCACCGAGATCATCGGCGGCACCGTCAACGACAACTCCTCGGCGGGCATCGACGTCACCGGGTCGAGCCAGATCGACACCGGCGCCACGCTGAACAACGGTGGAGCGACGGTCGAGGGCGGCGTGATGCTGACCCTGGACGGCATCACCGTCAACGCCACCACCATCACCGACAAGGGCACGGTGGTCCTCGCCGACACGGTGAAGCTGACCGGCGGAGCGACGATCCAGGGCCCGTCGAGCACGACGCTCGGCACGATCACCAACAACGGCGAGCTGAGGTGCTGGCGGCGGCCTCCGCGTTTCTGACCGATGTCTCGCTGACCAATTCCGCCAGCGCCAACACCGTTCAGGTGGACACGGGTTCGACGCTGACGATCAACGCCAGCACGATCCATAACGGTCAGCTGAACAATTCGGGCCTGGTCCAGATCGAAACCGCCGGCACCACGTCGACCTTCGATGACGTCGATGTCACCAACAGCGGCGCGAGCGCCAATATCCAGGTCGACACGGGATTGGGGCCGCCGCCGCCCCAGCCGACCACGCTTGTGCTTGCCAACGGCACGAACGTGACGAACGGAAAGATCACGATCGGCCAGTACGGCATCCTGAATGTGTCGGGCGCGTTGGGTGCGACGCTGGATAACGTGATCGTCAGTGACGGCAACTTGATCTCGGTGGCCGGTGCTTCGCTGCTCGTTCTGGAAGGTACGTCAGTCACGGGCACGGGCACGGTGACGGTCTCCGGCGAGCTCGACAATAAATCGGGCAGCAACGCCATCGATGGCGCCGTCACCAATACGGGGACGATCGATGTCGAGGCCGGAACGACGCTCGATCTGGCGGGCGGGCTCCTGGGCGGCGGCACGGTGGATATCGATGCCGGTGCGACACTGAAGCTCGCCGGCTCGGACAACGAAACCATCAAGTTCACCGGCGGCGCGGGCACGAGCACGCTCGAGCTTGACAGCACCAGCGTTCCCTTCAACGGCACGATCACGGTGAACGCGACCGCCGGCGGCACGTTCGACGTGACCGGCCAAGGCAGCATCACGACCGCCAGCGGCAATGCACTCGACGTTAATGCGTCGGGCGGAACGAACCTCTCTACGGCAAGCGTTACGCTTAATCTCGGCGGCGCGATCACGGGAGCCGCGAACGGCATCAACGTGACCCAGAACGGCACCGGTGCCGTCAGCGTGACGACGTCCGCCACCGTCAAAGGCCTCGCCGGCAACGGCATCGAGGTCACCCAGAACGGTATCGGCGACATCACTGTCGACGCCACCGGCCAGGTGATCGGTACGGGTACGGGATCGGTTGGATTGCTGGTCCAGAATTCCAATGCCACCGACAACAGCAGTATCAATGTCACATCCACTGGCGGCGCCAGTGGTGCGCAATTCGGGATCGACGTCGCCACCCAGGGCAACGGCGACATCACGGTGGAATCGGACGGCACGGTGTCGGCGCCCGGTCAATACGGCATCCGCCTTCGCAGTTTTGGCACCGGCAGCGAGACGCTCACGACCGATTCCAATAGTGACGTCACCTCCGGAAGCTCGGGTCTCGTCGCGGTCAACCGCGCCCTGGCGATCGATCCATCCTATGACAGCACGATCTCGGTTACGGCCCACGGGACGATCAATTCCGGCAACATCGCCAACATCAGCGGGACCGCGCCGGCCGGCATCCTGGCGGGATATAACGGCATTGGCGGCACGGGCACGCAGGCCAATACCAACGTCACCGGCACCGTCATCGTCGACAACTACGCCAACATCACCGCGACGTCCGGCGAGGGCATCGACGCCTATAATTACGGCAACGGCGACATCACCGTAACCGATGAAGCGGGCACCACCGTCAGCGGCGTGGCCAACGGCATTGCCGCTTCGGCGGTGAGCGGCGGCACCGGCGATGTCACGGTATCGATCCTGGCGAAGGCCAGCGTCACGGCGACGGGTGCCACGTCGCACGGTGTCATCGCCCAGAACACAGCGACCGGCGATGTCACGGTGAACGATGGAGCCGGCACGACGATCACCGGCGGAGCCGAGGGCATCGCGGCTCTGGGCGAGACCGGCGATGTCAGCGTCACCGTCGCCGCAAATGCCACCGTCAAGGCCACGGGCGCCTCATCACATGCGATCCTGGCGAACGGAGCCGGCAACGTCAGCGTTTCGACCTCCGCCAGCGACCTCATCCAATCCAATGCGAGCGGCATCGCGGCGTATAATCTGGCAGGTTCGCTCGCGGCCGGTACCACCGTATCGGTGACCGCGCGCGGCACGATCAAGTCCGGCACCGATCTCAACCCCAACAGCTCGACGGCCGGCGGCATCGAGGCCGGATATCTGCCGAACGTGAATTCGGCCGTCGACGGTAATGTCGCCGGCAACGTCATCATCGACAGCTACGCCACCATCATGGCGGCGGCGGGCTACGGCATCGACGGCTACAATTGGGGCACCGGCAACGTCACCATCACTGCGGAAAGCACCTCGTCGATCACGGCGACCGGCACCGCGGACAATTTCTACGGTACGGGCATCGGCGCCTTTGCCAATGACGGCGGCAGCGTCAGCGTCACACAGGACGAGGGCGCCACCGATACCGGCGTGTACGGTCTTTGGGCGTCGGCGACAGGCCTCGGCACGATCGCCATCACTAATCACGGCGATATCTACGGCCAGGGCGGTGATGGCATCCTGGTCACCCAGGCCAGCGGCACCGGCTCGACCACAATCACCAACAGTGGAACGGTGACGGGAACGACGTCGGACACCACGGCGGTGGTCGTCGTGCACGAGAATACCACCGGCCTCGCGACCATCGACAATTCCGGCACCATCGGCGCCGCTCTGGTCCAGGGAACGTGGCAGGTTGCGATCTACGAGGATGGCGGCAACGTCTCGATCGACAATACCGGCACCATTAATGGCGCCTTCAACGTCGCTAACGGCACTTTCACCAACGAGACCGATGGCACCTGGAATGCCGCGGGCACCAGCGGCTTTGGGACCGCGTCCGGTACGGCGTTCACGATTGACAACGCGGGCACCATCAATCTGTCGGACGGCGCCTCGCTCTCAGCCGCTCACGGGCTGACCATCACCGATTCCGGAACCATCGACGGCGTGTCCGGCACGGACGCCATCCACGGCGCCACCATCGAGATCACCGGCACGGGCGTCCTGGAATCGACCGGCGGCACGCTGACCATCGATGCGCAGAGCCAGATCACCAACGACACCGGCGGCATGGCAGAGGCCAGTGGCGGCGGTACACTCAACATCAATGGCGCGATCGACAATGCCGGCACAATCACAGCCAGCGGCGGCACCGTCAATATTGCCGGCGCGGTCACCGACACGGGCTACGCGACGATCGCCAATAGCGGGACGCTGCATTTCGAATCGAGCGTAGCCGCGGCCCAGACCATCACTTTCCAGGACGCCACTGGCACGCTTGCCGTTTCCGATCCGACGGATTTCCATGCCACGATCGCCAGCTTCGGCGCCGGCGACAAGATCGACCTGACGGGCGTCACCCAGACTGCTGGCGAGTACGACGTCTGGACGCAAGGGGCCGACGGAGGCACGCTGTCGATCTATAGCAATGGCACGCTCGAGGCGCAATTAAACCTCTCCGGCAGCTACACCCAAGGCGATTTCGCGCTGGCCAGCGACGGCAACGGCGGCACGGATATTGTCTGGAGCAAGGCGCAGGCGGCGACGATCAGCGGCCTCGACAACGCCGGCAATCCGGTCGACGGTTACAGCGCCACGGCCAATCTCAACGATTCGAACGCCGCCAGCATCACATATACTTGGCTGGAAAATGGCCATGTGGTGCAGAGCAGCGGCAGCGCCAGTTTTACCGCAAGCTCACCGTTGGAGGTGGGGCAGACGGTCGATGTCGTCATCGGCTTCACCGATAATGGCATCAGCGAGCGGGTCACCGAGCAGATCACCGCGCTCGCCGGAACGGTCGCCGCGGCGCCAGCCGTTACCTTCGGCGCGACGAGCCCGGTTACGACGACTGAGAATGCACCGCTGACGCTCCAGAACCTGAGCGCGTCCTTCGCGGATGCCGGAAACGATACGATCACGGCGACCCTCAGCGTCACCGACGGCACGCTGAGAATCGGCAGTGGCAATGACGTTGCGTCGATTACCCTCACAGGCACGCTCGCGCAAATCAACGATACCTTGAAGAACGGCGTTACCTATACGCCGAATGACGCCTTTGCAGGCAACGACTCGCTCAGCTTCTCGCTGAGCGATCCGACTTCGGGCCATACGTTCACCGCCAGCGGAGCGTTGACCGTCACGGTCAATCCGGTGGCACCGACGCTGACGGTGTCGAGCCAGGCGCTCGACGTGGCAGAAGCCCACAACATTGCCCTCAACATCAGTGAAACGCCGTTCGATCCGAACGACAATGTGTCGATCACCATCAGCAACGTGCCGGCCGACGCGACATTGTCGGCTGGGACAAATCAGGGTGGCGGCGTCTGGACGCTGACTCCGGGCCAGCTCAGCGGTCTGACCTTCAATGCCGGCGACACGAGCTCCAATCTCGTCGTGACCGCGACCAACACCGACGGCTCGACCGCGACATCGACCCCACAGAGCATCGAAGTCGACGTCATCCCGCCGCCGCAGCTCTCACCGGCTTCAACCGTGGCGTTCCACGAACATGCCACCGTCCAGCTGGGCCTCACCGACACCGACGCGACCAACGGCACGGTTACCGTCAGCGGGCTGCCGGACGATCTGACCGGCTTCAACGGCGTCGGCACCTATACGCCCGGCACCGGCGGCAACCCTGGGACCTGGACCGGCACCGCGGCGCAGTTCAGCACCCTGTCGTTCACGACAGGTGTGGCGGGCACGTTCGACCTGACGGTGTCGGCCACCAACAGCGTTGCTGAAACGACGACGCAGGACTACGTGCTGACCGTCGATGTGGACCACTGGAAGGGGGCTTCCGCCGACTGGAGTGTCGGAACGGACTGGAGCTACGGCTCGGCGCCGGGTTCAAACATCGATGCCGTCGCTGACGCCAGCGGCACGTACGTTGTCACCATCACGGGGGCAGACGTTGCCAACTCTCTGACCATCACCGCCGCGGGCGCCGGCATTCAGGACAACAGCGGCGGCTCGCTCACGCTGAATGGCGCCCTCACCATCGATGCCGGCTCGTTCAGCCTGACTGGCGGCAGCCTGTCGGCAGCGTCGATCTATGTGGGAGCCTCGGGTCAGTTGATTGCCGAGGGAACGATCTCGGCTCCGATCAACAACGACGGCGGCATCGTTAAGGCCCTAGGCACGCTCTCGCTGTCCGGCGTTCTGACCGACGGTGGCGCGCTCGAAATTGATAGCACCCTGCAGCTGACGGGCGGCGCGCGGGTGCAGGGCCTGTCGAGCACACAACTCGGGACCATCACCAATCTCGGCCTGCTGGAGATCCTGGGCGCGGCCACGCTGCTGGACGTCACGGTGACCAACACCAATCATAACATCCGGGTCGACGGCAGCCAGACCCTGGGCTTCGACAACTCCACGATCACGTCCGGCACGTTGACCGTCAACGGCGAATTTGACTCAACCGGGACGAGCTTCATCAACGGCGCCACGATCATCAATCAGAACAACATCCATGTCGTCAGCGGATCACTGACGATCGACCCTACTCCGGTGACCAACACCGGCACCATTGAGGCGATGGCCGGAACCACCCTGGTGATCGATGCAGATACGATTACCAACAGCTCCGGCGGGAAGAAAGGCACGGTCGAGGTCGACGGCAATGCCACTCTCGATCTGCAGGGTTCCGAGATCGACGGCGGCAATATCAATGTGTCGGGCAAGCTCTATTCGACCGGCAACAGTGTCATCCACGGCGCGACGATCATCAATAACGGCCTCATCGATATTGCCGGCGGAAATTTGACCATCGACTCGACCAGCGTGCTGAGCGGCACCGGCGGCTTCAAGATGGAGGGCGGCGGCTCGTTGACCTTGAACGGGGCGCTGGTCGGCAACCTCGAAATCAGCGGCGCGTCGACGGCCGAGCTCGGGTCGAGTTCGCCGACCGCCTATTTGAGCACGACGGTCACCTTCGACATCGGCTCGACCGGCACGTTGAAGCTCGATTATGCAGAGGATTTCAGCGGGAAGGTCATCGGCTTCGCCACCGGCCAGACGCTGGATCTCGCGGATATCAGCTATGCGTCGACGCCCATCGTGGTCTACACGGGGAACGCCTCGGGCGGTGTGCTGGCGGTCTATGTCAACGGGCAGGACGTCGCCAACATCGATCTCACCGGCAACTACACCGGCGTGCAGTGGGTCCTGAGCAGCGACGGCCAGAACGGCACTGACATCAAGGAGTCGACCGAGGGCGTTCTGGCCGCGACCCTCGATCATCCCGCCGCACAGCAGGGCGTCACGATGCACGTCACGAAGGTGACGGACGGCAGCAAAACCGTCACCTCCGGTCTCACCTATGCCTGGCAGATGTCAATCGACGGCAAGTCCTGGACCACCGTCGGCACGGGCTCAAGCTTCACGCCTGGCGAGGCGCAGGAAGGCCACTTGATGCAGTTGGTGGTGGCCTACACCGACGCCTTGGGCACTCAGGATGTCGTCTACAATCTCGGCATGCCGAACGACCTTGCCATAACCGTCGACCAGACGACGGCGCAGGAGGGCTTGCCGATCCACGTCACCAGCGTCACCGATGGCGGTACCGCCGTGTCGAGCGGCGTCAGCTATCTCTGGGAAACGTCGAGCGACAACGGCCATACCTGGACCGCGGTCGGCCATTCCTCCAGCTATACGCCATCGTTCACCAGTGACGGCGGCAAGCTTCTTCAGCTTGTGGTCAGCTACTCCGACCCCGGTGAAAGCGAAAGCGTCACCGAGTCGTTCGGGACCGTCGCCTTGGCCAAGGAGTGGACCGGCGGCAGCCATACCTGGGAAACTAGTCAGTCATGGAATCCCGCTGGCGCCCCGGCATCGACAGACAATGCGGTCGTCGACGCCAGTGGGCACTACACCGTGACGGTCGACCAGACCGCCGCCGCGGCACATTCGTTGGTCGAGAACGCCAGCCAAGCGACTGTGGAGATCGTCCACGGTGGAATGCTGACGCTTGGCGGCAATCTGGTGATCGACCAGGGCAATCTCCAGGTCGATTCTGGCGGCACGCTGAAGGACATCGCCACATCCGCGACGATCACCGGCTCGTTCACCAACAACGGCACGGTCGAGGCCGGCGGTGGAAAGCTGGAGATCGCGAACGCGGTGACAGGTTCAGGCATCTTCAAGATCGACGCCGCTGCAACGCTGCAACTCGATCACGCGAGCTCGGAAAACGTCACGTTCTCCAACGCAGGGACGCTGGTGCTGGAGGATCCGACCCATTTCTCGGGGACCGTCTCGGACAGCAGCGGCAACCTGACCAACACGGACGTGCTGGATCTCGCTGGTTTCGACACCAAGGCCTCGGTCAATTATATCGGAACGAAAGCAGGCGGCGTCGTCCTCGTCAGCGAGGCCGGCAAGCTGGCGACGATCGATGTCGGGGCGAACACGACGAACTGGACCAAGCCGGTGAGCGACGGCAATGGCGGCATCCTGATCAAGGATCCGGTGCAGAACGATGCCGCGCCGAACGTGAACACAAGCCATGCCTGGAGCACCGCCGGTGCGGACAGCTTCGTGTTCAAGTCCAATCCCGGCGCGAACGCGGTCCTCGATGCTGATCACAGTCCGGTATGGCCGGAGCCCGATCATCCGGATTCGGCCGGCAAGCTCGCCCAATTCCTGCAGAACCACGATGCGGCCGGACTGCCGACCATGCCGGGCCTCCAGGATACCGTGACCCCCGACAGCCTGAAGACCCAATTGCTGTCGCATCACAACGAATTCCATTTCGTCTAGAACGTTTTCGAACGAAGCGGGCACCGCTTTGCGCGAAGCGCGCCGTGGCCGCAATGGGTCGTGATCAATTGGCAAGAGCATGGTACGACTGGCCCGATGAAACGGCTTCGAATATTACGACGATGGTTCACGCGGAAGTTCGGCCTTGCGCGCGTGGTCTGCCTGTTGATGCTGGTCGGCTTTGCCTTGTTGCGCGTGCTCGATCCGGGGCCAGTGGAGGAATTGCGCGTCCGCACCTTCGATGCCTTCCAGCGTTTCGACCCCCGGATCAAAACGGCGAGACCGGTCACCATCGTCGATATCGACGAGAAAAGCCTTGCCGATCCCAGGCTCGGCCAATGGCCATGGCCCCGAACGCGCATTGCGGACATCGTCAACAATCTGACCCGAATGGGCGCTGTCGTCATCGCGTTCGACGTCGTCTTTGCCGAGCCCGACCGGCTCAATCCGGACATCGCCGCTGATAATTTCCGCGGTCTCGACGAGACGACGCGGGAGAAATTGCGGACGTTACCCAGCAACGACCAGATTTTCGCAGACGCGATCCGGCATTCGCGGGTGGTGCTTGGCGAATCCGGGGGGCTTGCGGTCCACTCGGATCTGGACAGGCAATTGCCGGTCACCGGATTTGCCATGCTTGGCGAAGATCCGGATCCTTTTATATTCAAGTTCGCGGGGCTGCTGCGTAACGTCAAGGTACTGGAAGAGGCGGCCGCCGGGCGCGGTCTGTTCACCATCGTCCCCGAGCGCGACGGCATTGTGCGGCGCGTGCCGATGCTTATGGATGCACAGGGCGAGCGCATGCCGGCGCTGAGCTTCGAGGTGCTGCGCATCCTGGGAGGTTCCGGCACGATCATGATCAAGGCGGACCAGTCCGGCATCGATAGCGTGGTACTGCAGGGCCTTCGACTGAGAGTGCCGACCGACAGCCTGGCGCGGTTCTGGGTGCATTATGCGCGCAACGATCCGTCGATCTATGTCTCCGCCGTCGACGTGTTGGACGGCCGTGTGTCGCCGGAAATGATCGCGAAGAAGCTGGTCCTGATCGGCACGTCGGCAACAGGAATGAACGACATCAAGACGACGCCGGTGTCGCGCGCGATGCCCGGCGTCGAGATTCACGCCCAGGTGCTGGAAAGCGCGCTGACGGGCTCGTCGCTGTCACAGCCGGCCCATGGCGAGGCGTTCGAGTTTCTTGCCGCCCTGGTCGCCGGTCTGCTCGTGATCGCGTTCGCGCCCAATCTCGGCCCTGCACGGCTGGTTGCGCTCGGCGCGCTGTTCGCGACCGGCCTGATCGGCACCTCCTGGTACGCCTATCAGTACCAGCGGCAGCTGCTCGACTTCACCTATCCGTTGATGTCGACCACCGCAATCTACCTCACTTTGATCTTCTCGAGCTTCGTCAGCGAGCAGAAGCAGCGTAAGCAGATTCGCGGCGCGTTCGCCCAATACATGTCGCCGGCGCTGGTCGAGCAGCTCGCGCAGTCGCCGGAAAAGCTCGTATTGGGTGGCGAAGAACGCGAAATGACGATCCTGTTCTCCGACGTGCGTGGCTTCACCTCGATCTCGGAGATCTACAAGCATGATCCGCAAGGACTGACGACCCTGATGAATCGCTTCCTGACGCCGCTGACCAACGCCATCCTGGCGCGCAAGGGCTATATCGACAAATATATGGGCGATGCCATCATGGCGTTCTGGAATGCGCCGCTCGACGACAAGCAGCACCAGCTCAACGCCTGCAACGCGGCGATCGACATGCTGGAGAAGATCGACGAGCTCAACAAGGTCCGCGAGGTGGAAGCTGGGGATGGCGGGCAAGCCTTCATCCCGATCAATGTCGGCGTCGGCCTCAACACCGGCGTCTGCACCGTGGGCAACATGGGCTCGGACGTGAAGTTCAATTATTCCGTGCTCGGCGACAGCGTCAATCTGGCCTCGCGCCTCGAAGGCCAGACCAAGGAATACGGCTTTCCGATCATCGTCGGCTCGAAGACGGCGCTCGCCGTCAAGGACGAGTTCGCGATCCTCGAGCTCGACTTCATCATGGTGAAGGGCAAGAAGGAGCCGGAAGTGATCTATGCCATCGCCGGCCGCGAGGACGTCGCACAGTCGGAGCGCTTCCAGCGCTTGCGCAATCTCACCATCGAAATGCTGGCCTGCTATCGCAACCGCGACTGGGACGGCGCGCTCGCCGCGATCGAGCGCGGCCGCAAGACCGACGAGGCGCATTCGCTGGAGCTGCTCTACGAGCTCTATGAGGAGCGCATCAAAGGTTACCAGCAGAACCCGCCGCCGGAAGACTGGAACGGCGCGTATCAGTTGTTGACGAAGTAGCGGCGCCCCGCTTGTAGGGTGGGCAAAGCGACCGCGTCCGCCGTAGCTCAACGAGCGAAGGCGGTAGCGTGCCCACCTTCACGAGCACGGAGTCGGGTGGTGGGCACGGCGCAAGCGCGCCTTTGCCCACCCTACGGTCTGCCTACATTAAAACCGGAATACGCGCGTTGGCGCGATCAGGAAAAGCCGGAGACCAGCCATATGCGGCAGGAACTGCACATCGGAGATATCGCGAGCCGCACCG